>Ga0210387_10000691_pt1 | contig 24461 bp, 19 predicted proteins | sample IncBWC7OmetaG_FD_160108 | JGI IMG/M metagenome (GOLD analysis project Ga0210387, IMG submission 160108) | Forest soil microbial communities from Barre Woods Harvard Forest LTER site, Petersham, Massachusetts, United States - Inc-BW-C-7-O ...
AATTTCTTACAGATGAGCGACTGCGAACACTGGAGGAGCAACTGTCGATCAAGTGGACGGTATATTCTCCGCGATACGGTTTGAAGTGGGCGATGCGCCCGCTGATAGCGCGACTGCGCCACAGACGCGAACCATCCCGGTTTCGCATTTATGCAGCGAGGAAAGATGTATGAGCCTCGTCGCCCCTCGAGGAACGATGGCCGAACGGTGATTCGCGGAGCTCGTTGCGCTCTCGGCCCGGGGGAGAGCGCACGTGTTTCGATCCAGATCACTGCCGGCCGCGTGAGTCATGTCGTGAAGGAATTGTATCTATCGTCTACTGCTAAATCCGGATGCACAGAGATCGACCTCAGTGGCTTTCTTGTTATGCCCGGCCTAGTCAACGCGCATGATCATCTGCAATTCGCTCTCCACCCAAGACTGGCCGACCCACCCTACCGAAATTACATCGAATGGGGGGCGGACATTCACAACAAGTTTCCCGACGTCATCGCGAAGCACGGGGCCGTGCCCAAAGATGTGCGTCTGTGGTGGGGCGGCATACGGAACCTTCTATGCGGAGCGACAACAGTAAGCCACCATGATCCTCTTTGGCCGGAGCTTCAGAGAGAAGATTTTCCGGTGAGAGTGGTGCAGCAATATGGCTGGAGCCATTCGTTGGCACTGGGCGGCGATCTACGGCGCGCGCATTCAGTTACACCTGAAGGAAGCGCGTTCATTGTGCATGCATGTGAAGGCGTCGACGAACAAGCTCGCGAAGAGCTCTTCGGGCTCGATCGGATGGGACTTCTGGATGCGAGCACTGTGCTCGTGCACGGGCTGGCGATCAATGCGGAAGGCGTTGCGCTTATGCGGGAGCGCCGTGTTTCTCTCATTGTCTGCCCTTCATCAAATAGCTTCCTTTTCGAAGAACGTCCGGACATGGCTCTCCTTGGCACGATTGAGAACGTTGTTTTGGGAAATGACTCTCCATTAACAGCGGAAGGCGATTTACTCGATGAAATCCGATTTGCAATAAGTTGTTGCGGCGTCCCATCTGAGAAAGCCTATCGCATGGTCACAGAAGCTCCCGCTGCGGTCCTTCGACTCGGAGACGCAGCGGGGTCGATCAAGAAATCCGGTGCGGCCCAACTGATTGCTGTTCGAGATACAGGTCATGACGCCGCAGACAGACTCCAGACACTGTCCATGACTGATATAGAGTTCGTAATGATTGGAGACCGTGTGCAGCTTGCCTCGGAATCGATTTTGGAACGGCTTCCAGTTCAAACAAGAGAAGGACTGGAGCCCTTGTGGATCGACGGTACGATTCGGTGGCTGCGCGCGCCAGTGAAAGAGCTACTGCGGAAAGCTGAAGAAGTGCTGGGTCCGGGTGAAGTGCGATTGGGGGGAAGACCGGTTCACCTTCCCGCATGGAGTGAAGCGTAATCCTAGGAAGGAATGAATGTCACACTTCGGCGTGCTGTCCTATAAGGGGACCGGTCATTTGAACCCGCTTATCGCACTTTCTCGGCAGTTGATGGCTCGAGGACACAGAGTCACGTTCGTTCAGAGACCCGAGCTGGAAGCTCGAGTGCGTCAGCATGGGCTGGAGTTTTCTCCAATCGGCATGTCCGGTGTCGGCCCAGGTGAGCATGGACAGGTCAGCAGCCAGCGCAGGCCTTCATCGGGTATCGCTGCTCTACGTTACGGCATACGCCGCATCGTTGGAGACATGGAGATGTTCTTGCGTGAAGCTCCCGCCGCACTCGCGCATGCGGGAGTCGACACACTCATCATGGACGAGATAGCACTGTCCGGCCCAACTGTGGCTGAAATGCTGGGCTTGCCCTACTTCATTGTATCCACCTCCGTGCCCCATAGCTTCGGATGGATCCCTCCTCGCCGAGTCGCGGGGCCTGGTTCATGGTTTGCCTGTGTGCAAAATGCGCTGCTCCAAGTTTCTGTGTTTCAGATGAGAGGACCTGTGCGCCGGAGACTCGATAACTACAGACGGCAAGCCGGACTGGCCCCGATCCGAGATATCGAGACGGAATTTCCTGAGCTCGCTCACATAACGCAATTACCACAGTGTCTGGATTTCCCGCGCTCCGTGCTTCCTCGTAACTTCTACTACGCGGGGCCGTTCCTGGATCAAGCCGCAAGACCATCCGTCGAATTCCCCTGGGACCGACTTGATGGCAGACCAATCGTCTACGCATCATTGGGGACTGCCCGGAACAGTGAGCCGGCTATCTTCCACCTGATCTCCGAGGCCTGCGATGGACTCAACGTGCAGCTCGTGATCTCGCTAGGCGGCCGCCGGGACGCAAAGATGTTCGACGGCTTGCCAGGAAAGCCTTTGGTAGTAAGAGACGCTCCGCAGCTTGAGCTTCTGAAGAAAGCGGAGATAGTGATTACGCACGGCGGGTTGAACACGGCGTTAGAAACACTCATGGAAGGCAAGCCTATGATTGTTATCCCGAAGGCCTTTGATCAACCAGCGGTCGGAGCCCGCCTCGCATGGTTGAGAGTCGCAGAGGTCCTTCCGCTGGGGACGCTATCGGTGAAACAGATTCGTTCGTCCCTCGTGAAGCTTCTTTACAACCCAAGCTATCGAGAGGCCGCCAGAGATGTGCAAGCCAGGATTCGATCGGCCCACGGCCTGGAGCGCGCTGCAGATGTTATCGAAGAGGCCCTGGATAGGCTCGCCAATGGGCAACGGACCAGATCAGAGACGGATGCCAGAGGGCACACGCATCGTCAAGGATCTTGAAGGAAGTTGCACAATCAGGGCGTTCAGGCGCGGTTTGCTGGAACGACACTCGAATGACCATCAAGTGACAAGCGAGTGACAATTCCTCTCTGAGTGCCCGGATACGCTGAGACGTGACTATCATGCAGAACCTTCGCGCCGTCCGTTCACTCGAACGTGCGGTACTTTGCCTGGCTGTGTTGTATCTATTCGTGCACACTTTGCCCCGCGCGTGGAAGACACTAAATACCGATTTCCCAAACTACTACGTGTCGGCCCGGTTGGCGCACGAGGGCTATGACACATCCAGGATGTATGAGTGGCCCTGGATTGAGCGTGAGAAAGACCACCGCACTATCGATATTCGCGTCATCGGGTTGTTGCCAATCACTCCATTTTCGACACTGGTCATGTGGCCGCTCACCAAGCTTGCTCCACTCACTGCCAAACACATTTGGATACTACTGAATCTCGTCTTTCTGGTTCCGATTGGTTGGATGCTGCGATCGATGACCGGTCTGAGCTATCAGCGAGTCGCGCTGGTTTTAGCGCTCTGCTTTCCGTTGCACCGCAACCTCTCGTACGGCCAGTTTTATGTGTTTCTTCTGTTGCTGATCGTTGCGGCGTGCTGGGCTTATCTGCGCGGGTTTAGCGGCTTGGCCGGCGTACTGGTAGCGGTTGCTGCGGCCTGCAAGATCTTCCCGGTACTGTTTTTTTTCTTCTTCCTTCGACGCAGGGACTGGCGAGCGCTGAGTTGGGGTGTCTTTGCAGGTTTGGCCGCCGCTGCTGTATCTGTTGCGGTCTTTGGTTGGAACGTACACCGTACCTATCTGCACGAGATTCTGCCCTGGACTCTCCACGGCGAAGGTATGCCGCCGTATGTGACGAGCGCCTCGATTTCCGGTGTGCTGCATCGTCTGTTTCTCTCTGAACCACAGTGGAACCCTCATCCGTGGCACTCCTCTCCGCTGTGCTATGCCCTGCTGTTTCCTGCGTTGCAAATGCTGGTGCTGGCACCCGCAATCTTGCTTATCCGCAGGGAAGATAACACTGGGAGCCGGGTGCTGTTGGAGTGGTCGGCGCTGTTGACCGCTACGTTGGCGGTCTCCACCGTTCCAGCGTCGTATAATTTCGTACTGATGGCGCTGCCTGTGTGTGTGCTGGCGACGCTATCGCTCCAGCGAAAGCGGTATAGGTGGCTGGTAGCTCTGCTGATTGTTTATCTCGGTATTTGTTTTCCGATGCCGAGCCCGGACAAGATGATGGGACCTGCGATTCTGCTGCAGGTGTTGCGACTTCCGTTGATGCTTGCTCTGCTTCTTGGAATTTATGCGCTACTGTGGCGTGACCCGTCTGACAGGGGCGCTTCGCGGGACTGGACTCGTTTCGTGTGGGTCGCCGGTATGGCCATATCCGTGGTCTTCGCCACGCTTTCTACTTTTCGTCGGGAACGTGCCGTGCGGGAGGAATATGCATACCGGTTGCCGCTACAGGCGCAGGGGTTTCTTAACGCAAACCCACGGCCCACAGGTACAGGAGTTCGCTATGTTGCATTTACGTTTAGCGGATACCATCTGGTGACAGAAGGCCAGAATAATGTTCGGACGGACACCTCAGTCAGTTCTCCTGACGACCTCTCATTCACCAGCAGTCTTGGGAACGTCCGGCCCGAGAACATTTTGATAGAGCGGGCCTTGGGCCCACGCTCGCAAGTTGTAGATTTGCAGATGCCGTCGCATGTTGTTGTTGATGACGCACGCGAGCCGATGCTCTCCGCCGATAGTCATAGTCTTGCTTTTGTAAGCGACGATCATGGCCGAGGGCGACTGAGGGTGCGGAGGGCCTTTCAGTCGGATGCCGCGAGCGAGTCCGCGCTTACGCCACCTTCGCTGAATGTCTACGAGGCGTCGTTTGTATCGGATAGGGAATACGCATTTTCAGCTGTCGAGCACGGGCACGCGCCGCAGATCTATCTGAGCGACGTGGCGCACGCCAATGCTCCGCTCGCGCTTGGGGAATCGCGATATCCGGCAATTTCGCCCGATGGGCGATGGATGGCCTATAGCCGCCTTGATCATGGAGGATGGAATCTGTGGCTCCGCGACCAGGGGACTGGCTCGACGCGGCGCGTTTCCGATGTCCCATGCAATCAGATCGAGCCTGCCTGGGAGGATGACTCAAAGACGTTGCTCTACAGCACCGACTGCGGTCGTAGCTTGTGGTTTACCGCCGTGGCTCGCAGAAGGGTGATTCCCTGAAGGCGACCAGCTCATATGCTTCGCACTAAAAGGTCAAGTTGATCGATGGCCTCATCCAGCTCACTATACTCGAGTTTGTATGTGGGAACATGAGAGAGTACCTCCAATATCTTTTCGTGTTTCGCGCGAATGTCTCCGGCGGAATAAAGCTCATTCCGAGCGCGTTCTGTGGCCGTACCCGCCGGTAGCTGCACCATCCTTCCCGTTGCTGATGGGCCACGATGGAGATAGACGATAGCGTGTACCCAGGCTTCGCTCGTAGTGACCAGGCGGGGGAGCTCAGATACCGGAACTTCGATGGAAGGTTTTCCTTCCATGCGTGGTGTCACCTCATGGTTTTCGAGCTCCGGAAAGAGGGCCCTTGCCGTCGGCCGGAAACGCACTCGATGCGAATGTCCAATCACACGTGGGGTGTCGGAGTCATTGATCAAATAGCTTGTGTCATCTGAGGTATAAGTCCACCCGGCCCTTGCACACGCGTAAGCAAGTGTTGACTTGCCAGCACCCGAGTCACCGCAGAGCAGAATGCCTTTTCCATTCATGCTGACACAGGCGGCGTGTAGATCGGTTACTACCGACGCGCCAAGCAACAGATACACAACCTTCTCGAGGAAGTTGTAGCGAAAGTAGGGCCTGTTTCTCAGAGCAGATCTATTTAACCAGACAAAGCTGGTACATGTTTTGAGATCCAGCATCGCGTGGTTATCTCTGTCCGCCGACAGGGAGTATAGATGATTGTATTCACGACGGGTCGGTTCCGGTGGACACTCCGAGCCCCCTCCCTCGCTGATGCCAATCCGTACCTGGAGAGCCGTGCTTCCTCGACGTAAGCGCCTATGACCAAAACTCTCGTTTGCAGCCACCAGAACATCTGGATCGTTCGTAATTATTTCAACAGCAAAGCCGAGTGGATAGAAGGTCCCACGAAAGGGCAATTCCATATCGCAAAGAAGCGCGTCCTGAGGTCTGCCCGGTTTGTGATCTTCAGCTGTTTGCCGAACTGTTTGCGTGATGAGCTTGCTAGCCATAACCTTTTCTTTCCGTCTCTGTGACTATAAGCAGACGGTTGATGTCTTCTGAGCGATCGAATCACCTGTTCCCATGCTCCGGAGAAAAATAAATAAAGGAGCATCTATACGTACCCGCATGTGAGCGGAGCCATGTAGAGCTTAGCGAACCAACCAATGAGGGTTGTCACGTCAGAGTCAGGGAATTGTCACTGTCTCGTCGAATCGATTCTCGCCAAGGCTGTGGAAGGTGGCTTTCAGAAGGTTCTGCCATCGACTCTTAACGTGACAATTAATTGACAAAGGGCAGACGATCAGGAGACACCTTCGAGTTTCCGTATCGCTATTGTTGCTAATAGGCCGCGGCGATGTTGACGGTCCGGCGGAGGACAAACGAGTGAAGTTTTTTCATGAAATTAAGGCTTGCGATATCACTCCGAGCACTCTGCAAAGCGAGATCAGTTCGAGGGGGTATGTACTGATTCGCGGGCTATTGCCTCAAAAAGCTGTTAGTTCTGTTTTGGGTGATGTTACGAAGGTGCTCTCCGCTGCGGGCTGGCTGCTGCCAGACCACGATCCGCAGGAACGCAAGGCGGATACCGGCGCGGCCTGTGGCGATCCCGATCCGACGTTCAAGCGGGTCTATCAGGAGGTCTTCAACCTGGAGTCGTTTCACGCGCTGCCTCATCAACCCGCCTTGCGTGAGGTTATGAAGATGCTTGTCGGCGAGCAACCTTTCGTCCACCCAAAACCAATTGGCCGCCTGATCTTTCCTCGTTGCGAGCGCCTTGTGACGCATGCACATCAAGATTACGAGTTTATGGGCGGAGATCCCGAGTTCTTTACCGTGTGGATCCCTCTACACGATTGCCCGGTCGACGTGGGCCCTTTAACGATTCTTGAAGGCTCTCACCGTTTCGGCGTTCAGTACCATGAGAGGGAGCACTTGCATGTCCCGGAGATTCCGATAGGGGAAGCTGTGGGAGACGGTTGGGTTGGTGGCCATGTGAATGCCGGTGATGTGTTGATCTTTCATAGTCTGACGGTTCATGCTGCTTCACCGAACCTCTCAGACCAGCTTCGTATTTCGCTGGATTGCAGATTTCAGGACGCTCGGCGAGCTCTGAACCCCAGCAATCTGGTGTTTGCCGGGGAGTCAGGAAAGTCCTGGGAAAAGACTTACGCCGGTTGGCATTCAGACGATCTGAGATTCTATTGGAAGACAATTCCTCTGACGTTAAAGCCCTCGAAGGCAGAACTCGCATATCTCGCGGAGACTGCCGAGTCTCCATCTGCACGGGCAAAGTATGCCAGGATGGTAAGCCAACTCGACTAGGTAGGTAATTGCATTGCGCGAGCTTGACCGATCTCCTCCCCGGCCCCTCACGCGGTTAGGCGATGTCCCTCCGCCTTTCGGCCGGCCGGACATTTAGCACCGAGCGGTCGAAAAGATGTCCTACATATCCAGTGACAATTTTCTGACATTGTAAAGACCGATCTCTGACAACCTAGCGGTGATCATCTTGGTAGCTTCGGTTCATGGCGAGCAGATCCTCCAGTAGCTTAGGCGATATGAGCTGTATTAAACGGCCTCATCGCGGTGGCGAGGGCCTGCTGGCAGCTTATCGGCTTCTTGGAAGTGCGGAGCGCATCTCATTCGTTTGCCTCACCATCGGAAGAATTGTTGTTGGGTTCTGCGATCTACTCCTTGCCGCAGCCATGTATCTTGTATTTCTGCTGTTGCAGGGTGGCTCGCCCGCGCATCATCTATCGTGGATGCCGAGAACCACGCTTGCAGCGGCCTTGACCGCATCCGCACTCGTTGTCCTTCGGTCCTTCCTGGATGTGCTTTCGATGCGTGCTGTCGTGGGATATATCCAGAATCTCTATACCGAGTTCATCCTTCGACTGACAAAAGGTTATAGCGAAATGCAATGGACCCGGTTCGTCGAATGCAATCGCAGTGAACTCCTGAACCACACGATGTATACGGCGCGCGAAGCCGCGAATTCTTATCATTGCGGTATTGACTTGATAGCGGCCGTGGCAGTTGTAGCGGTCATGACGGTCGCTATCGTCTACCAGAGCGCTGAGGCGGCAGGTGGGCTTGTCCTGGCAGTCCTTCTGTTCTACGGAGTGCATCGATTTCTCATTCGCAATAAGCTTCAAGTGGCTGGAGCGGAGCGGGAACAATCTGTGCGCTTGCTTCAAAGAAGTTTGGCGGAATTGTTTTCGTCCGGGAAAGAGATTCGCACGTATCGCAATCAATCATTTTTCTATGATCGGATTCGCGAGTACGCGCGATCTACAGCGGGAAGCAATCTTCGCGTTACTCTTTTTCCGCATATCGCGCGAATCCTTTCCGATCAGGGTGTGGTGCTGTTCTTTCTTGGAGTTATGGTCGCGGTCCAACTATGGCACGGCGATACGCGACGACTGTTATCAATCCTCGTGTTTTATTTCGTCCTCTCTCGACGCCTGCTTCCTCTGATTAGCCAAATATCATTCCTTGCAGGCCACATGGAAAGCTCTTACGAGAATGTTCGCATTGTCGATGACGAGCTGAGCGAATGTCATCTGCACCGAGCGCCCGCACCGGAGACGCGATTGCCGGATGCGGGCTTCGTCATGGAACTGGATAGTGTTAGCTTTTGGTTCGATGAGACAGTACCGATCCTGCAGAACGTGAATCTTTATCTTCGCGAAGGCGAGACGATGGTGCTTTACGGGGTTTCCGGGAGTGGCAAAAGTTCACTCCTGAATCTGATAGCGGGCGTCATCCAACCCGCAATCGGTGTTGTACGTGTCGATCGCACAATCGTTGCGTATGTGCCGCAGGACGTCGCTCTTCTGGACGATTCAATCCGGAATAATCTGCTCTTCGGGCTGGTGGAGAGAAGCGACGAAGAACTGATGAACGCGCTGACGGTCGCCAGGTTAAATGAATTCGTCGCTGCTCAGTCGTTGGGCCTCGAGACAAGCGTAGGCGACAACGGTATTCTACTCTCCGGCGGACAGCGGCAGCGGCTGGGTATAGCGCGAGCTGTTCTTCGAGGGGCCAAATTGCTGCTATTGGATGAAGCGACTTCAGCGTTAGATGAAGCAAACGAGTGGCACCTGCTCGAAAATCTGGGCGCAACCGGAATCGCTGTCTTGCTTGTGACGCACCGTCTTCAGGCCCAGGTGGGGGCCCAGCGAGTATGCCGACTGCAGGACGGTCGCTTGAATGAGAATTTGAGCACGCAACTCTCAACAACCGACGAGCGGACGCACACCGGCGCAGCCTGCTAAAACCGATCGAACCATGAGGCACGCCCTCATATGGCTCGTGGTAGCGACCCATGTGCGTTTGAGTCATTGTCAGCGGCCCATCCCGAGCGGATGCTGGTGAGGCCGGGCGGTGCGTTGTTCAGATGTGCGGAAAGACTTTGGCAGTGGGGCGACTCAAGTCGCATGGGCAATCGGAAAGATCGAAAGCATTCGCCCGAAATTGTATGATGCCTTACAAATCCGCTTCAATCGGTTATTGTCGCGATCCGGAGTAGGCAGTGGCGCCAAGATTGAAGACCCGTTGACGGGACGTGTCAACAGGCCTTATCCAAGCGAACCACTCAGCTACGGGTTAAAAAAGCGGAGCAACTCTTCTTCGTCGTGCTTGCTGAGTGAGGCCCGAACGCGCATGTGGCGGACGATGGTTCCGGAGATGCGGGGCGAAAAGCCTTCCGGAGTGTTGTGACAGCGTGAGCAATTCTGTTGGAAGATGCGGGCCCCTTCGTCTTCATGCGGCTGCGTGGCGGGTGCAGCGGCATGGGTCTTGCTTTGCTGCGCGGCTTGGGGCTGGTTCTGCGAAGCGGCCTGTGCGAGCGCGGCGAACGAGGTGAGGACAACGAGGGTAAGGAGAAGATGCTTTGAGTTCATGGTCACTTTCCTTTCCAGGCAGGGAACAGGAATCGATAGACAACTCCCGTTTGCCAAATGTTGAAGTTGCCTGTGGAGGAGAACTGCCGGGAGTAGCTGGTAAGAATTCGGGTGTTGTGCGGCAGGTTGTAATCGAGGCCGAAGTCGGCGAGTTGCGTGTTCACCAGCGGCAAGCCATCGCTGACGTCGGTGTCGCGACGAAATGTCTGTTGCATACGAAATACGGGTTCAAAACGGCCGATGATGCTGTCCAGCCCGCCAAAAGCCGCACTGCGGTATGCGGCCTCAACCCAGTAGCCCTGTGCGTGGTGTCCGCGAGCGAACTCCGAGCGCAGTTGGAAACCCGTGTTTTTCGGCTCCCACCAGAGGTATGCACCGTAAAAGTTCTCATGTGTGCCCTGTAGCAATCGACCGTATGAGAGCCCAACCTCGAGGCGTTTTTCCGGCAGGTAGAGGCTGGCGCGTCCGCCGGCGGAGCGCTTTGACTCGAAGTATTGATTGTCTACTCGACTAGAAAAGTAAGCGTTGTAACTAATGGAGTACTTATTACGCGAGATGGCCGACCCGCTCAACATCCCGCCGGTGCCGGTTCCTGTGCCCATGGTGCCGAGGCTGGCGATGAGCGGGCCGTTCTGGATGTTGCTGATCCAGATGGGCGAGAGGCGATCGTTGTAAGTATTGAATGGAGTCAGGTAGCTACCACCGACGATGGTGATGTGCGGCGAGACGGTGTAGTCACCCTGGAGATAGGTCAGACTGACGAAGTGGCTGTGATCATAGCCGGGTTGGTCGCCACCTTTGGGAGCGAATGTCTCCTGCAGTATGGCGCGCGACTCGATGAGAAGATGCTGACCGATGGGTGCTGCGAGCAGGGGCTCGATCAGAGGGGAATAGGTCGTCTGACCTGCATTGGTATTCGTGAAGAAGCCGACACCGCCAGAGAGCAGAGGAGTATCCTGGGCGGCGCCGTATCGCACGGCGGAGAGCATGGCCAGAGTCAAGAGGAGGAGCTTCGTTGACCTTGCCAATCTGGATCGACGGAACTTGATTAGCGGAAATGGCATATCAGCCACTCTAGCGAGACACCTGGCCCGAGGTGTCTCTGGATAGTCCTTGCTTTGTCAATTGATTGTCATTCTGGGCACGCGAAAATGGGCTAATGCGGGAGTTCGGAAACGTACCGTGGGCAAATTGATCTGTTAGATTGCCGCAACAAAACAATGACAGTCGCTTTACGAAGGCGTGACAACTCGTAATAAACAGACGACTAAAGTCGAAGCAACTCGTTTCTCTCTGCGAGCGGGTACCAGAGAACGAATGCCATTGGGATGGCTGGCGTCCAGAATGAACTCGACACTGATTGCAAACCAGAGCGACCAGCTGCGCCGTCGGACTGCATGGGAGTTATGATCAGACTCGACAAAATTAAGTACGATTGGGACTCTCTCGCTGAGCGCGATGCTTTCTGGGCCATTCTCACAGATGGCAGCAAGGCAGGCGGGAAATGGGACGTCGCGGAGTTCATGACGACCGGTAATACTGAAATTGAGACCGTCATGGATCACTTGGGGAAAATTGACTGCATTCCCGACGCCGACGGTGCAGCACTGGATTTTGGGTGCGGTGTTGGTCGGCTGACGCAGCCTCTGGCGCGATACTTTGCCTCTTGTGTTGGCGTAGATATCTCGAAGCAAATGATTCAAAGGGCCGAGTCTCTCAATCGATATGCACATTGTCGGTACATGACTATCTCCGACACGCGATTGCCATTCGCTGATGCAAGCTTCTTGTTCATCTATAGCAACATTGTCCTCCAGCACATGCCTCAAAGACTCTCTAAAGAATACTTACGGGAATTCATAAGAGTGTTGGCGGCGGGTGGAGTGCTCGTGTTCGGTGTACAGGATTCTTTTGCGGTCCGAGATGTTTCCTCTCTATTATTTCGAGTGCGCCAGGTTCTCCGCATGCGTTCCAGGATCAAAGATGCACTAGGAGTCGGCTCGCCGGATATGCAGATGCATTGCATGCCTGAACGCGTAGTCCGTCAGGCACTTGGCTCCGCCGAGGTATTGGATATTCAACTGACTAATACTGCGGCAAGAGACTTCAATGGAAGAATCAAGTATTTACGCGAGGCGCCGGCGTCGGGTTATATTGGCAAGCAATACTGTGTGGTGAAACTGCCGTGAGCCTGCATCGCAGCGAATGCAGCCGCCGCTTTCGTAGGTCCTCATTTTGGCAATTTGGACGCCACAGTCCGATGATTGTTCCCAAAAAAGCCCTTTGATGAGTGGGTGAGTTCCGTCGGTGGAATATACCACCTCGTGACAGAGCAGAAATAGAGGCAGGAACGTTGAAGAAAATTATCAAGAGTGCATTGAAGCGTCTGAAGAGATGGCTCGTTGTAGGGGACGCGCATACAACAATGCTGCAGAATCGGCAGCTCCTGGGACGCATGGCAAGTTGGCAAGTCCGGTCCCAAAGGGTCATTTCTTCTCTTCAGGAGGTCGAATTTCAAGTGAGTTCCCAGTGTGGCGAAGACGGAATTATCGACTGGCTCATTGAACGCTTAGGGATCCCTCCCGAATTACGCTCTTTCGTTGAGTTGGGCGTCGAAAATTACCGGGAAGCCAATACTCGCTTCCTGTTGCAAAATCGTAACTGGCGCGGGCTCATTATGGATAGCAGCTCAGCCATGGTTGTCGCCGCCAGAGAAGATGCTCTATCTGGGGCGCACGATCTTACCGTGCTTCCGGCCTTCATTACGCGAGAGAATATCAATGACCTGATTGCAAACGCCGGCTTCGGCGGCGATATCGGACTCCTGAGCATTGATCTCGATGGGAACGATTACTGGGTATGGGAAGCCGTACATGCCGTTAATCCCGTTCTCTGCATCGTTGAATACAACGCGGTATTTGGTGACGTGCACCCGATCAGCACGCCGTATGACCGCAATTTCAACCGTATAAAGGCCCATCACAGCTACCTGTACTTCGGCGCTTCGATCGCAGCGCTTCGTTCTCTGGCTACGAAGAAAGGGTATCGGTTCGTCGGTACAAACTCCTCCGGCAATGATGCGTTTTTTGTGCGTGAAGACTATGCGAAGTCGTTCGTAGACAGTTCGCTGCAGCAGATTCAGGCACTGCCATCCTTTTTCCGCGAATCGAGAGACAGGTTCGGACGTCGGAACTACATCGGCGGGATCGAGCGGTTGAACCATATTGCGGAAATGCCTGTGGTCGATATTGAAACGAGCAAAACCCTCCGGCTGGGCGATCTGGAACCTATCTACAGCAATGATTGGCTGAAGTCCATGACGGGGAAGGCCGCAAACTATGGCGTTTCCGCGAATAGCAACTGCAACGTCGCTTAGCTGGAATTTCAATAGGCCGCCGTCTCAGATGCAATCATCCGCCTGGAACGGCACCGTTGCCGCTATCACTGGAAGGAGGCGTCAAGCTTCTCGCCCACCAAGAGCTAGATACCGCACATTCTTGCAGGTAAAGAGGAACACCCCTTACCTCTGACACTCTCAAATCGAGAACCTGTTGTAAATGGCGAGAGAATCTCATTGCATGCGCAACAGATCCAAGGGAATCCATTCAGCACAAACAAAAGAGTGACAATTCATTGACGAGCGAATGACACCGCGGCACTTGTGGTTGTTTACGGTGAAGAGAGAAGATTATGCCGCAACCCTCCACCGTCGCCCGTGTCATAAGGATGTCTCGAAGGTGTCACTCGCAAGTGACTTCGTCTTGCGATCGAATGCCGCAACTCGCTGTGGTCGCGGCGGTATCCATGCTGGCGTTCACCCTTGTCTCCAACACTGCTGCGTATGGGCAGGTGCCCGGTGCCTCTTCTCCAATGCAGGGCCCACCCCCGATGCAAGGCACGGCCCAACCCCCAACGGGTGACAGCGGCAGTCTACCGACGGGATCGGTAGATAGCGGAAACACCGGGAGCGATCGCAGTGCGTTGGCAAGTCCCAGCACTTTAGCTGGTCCGGTGGCTCTCTCCTCTGACCAGATCATCCATATTCTGCAACAGAACCCCGATCTCGTGGTGGAATTGAAGTCCCAAGTCGCTGACCGCCTGCAGCAACAGGGCACGCAGATCGATGCAAATGACATTTCGGATCAGATGCTCTACAGCGAAATCGAGACGAACGCTAACCTGCGGGCAAACGTCACGACATTCTTGCGGGCGCGCGGATACGTGTCCCAAGATGATCTTCAGGCCATGGGGTCGAGCGTCGGTGATGGGAGTGTTAATAGCGATTTGTTTCCTGGGCAGAACTCAGGATCGCCGGCCGGCGGCACAAACTCCGCCAGGCTCGCTGCGGACGCGGGCATCGATTCGGGGCTATCTCGCACGGACCAAAGCGACCTTCCCACGAGTTTGAGCCAGTCAATGGGATCCGTCAGCAACCGTCAGGGTGGCGATCAACGGCGAGGCCGTGAGGAGGTGAACGCATCGACAGACCTGCCTAAGGTCCTTCGGCAGTCCGCACCGTACAACCTGCAATCGATGCGCGATCTATATACCCAAATTCCCGATCAGGCCGCTCCGTTGAAGCGTTTTGGTTCAGAGGTCTTCGTGAATCGGGACATTTCCGCTATGGCGCGCGGAGGCTCAGGCCGCGACACACCGCTCGATGTGCCTTTGGGGCCGGATTATGTTGTTGGCCCCGGGGACACGCTCACGATCAATATGTGGGGTGGGATGACCCAGAGCATCAGCCGTGTCGTTGATCGTGACGGCCGCATCCTGTTGCCCGATGCGGGCTCGCTCGACGTTGCTGGGCTCCCGCTACAGCGAGCAGAGGGCCTGATCGAAGGCGCGCTCAAAAAGCAGTATCGGGACGTACAGGTTACCGTCACGGTCTCGCGTCTGCGCTCGGTACGAGTCTATGTAGTCGGCGATGTGCAGCGTCCCGGCGGATATGACATCAGCTCGCTAGCAACGCCGTTGAGTGCGTTGTATGCCGCCGGAGGCCCTACCTCAGTCGGTTCCCTCCGTGTCGTGCGCCACTATCGGGGCAAACAGCTGATTGAGGATGTCGATCTGTACGACTTCTTACTTCATGGAGTTCGTAATGGGAGTGCCCGCTTTGAAAGCGGAGACACCCTACTCGTGCCTCCCGCAGGCCCACAGGTGGCGATCTCAGGCGCGGTAAAGCGGCCTGCGATCTACGAGGTCAAGGACGACGAATCAACGCTCGTTTCAGTGATCAACGACGCGGGGGGCTTCACGGCCGCGGCCTCGCTCGGCCACATCACGATCGAGCGAATAGACGCCAATCGACAGCGCGAAACGGTAACTCTGAAGATTGTGGGCGCGGAGAGCTCTCAAACCGATCGCGATGCTATCGCTGCGTTCCAGGTAAAGGACGGAGATCGAATTCGCGTTGCGCCAATCCTACCCTACAGCCAACGCGCCATCTATCTTGAAGGTCACGTCGTGCGTCCGGGTCGACTACCGTACACAGACGGCATGCGTCTGAGTGATGTGTTGCGTAGCTATCAGGACATACTGCCTGAGCCAGCGGTTCACGGTGAACTCATCCGTCTTGTTCCTCCGGATCTCCACGCAGAAACCATCGACTTCAATGTGCCCGAGGTGCTTATCGGGAATGCGAATTTCGATCTCCAGCCGTTCGACACGATCCGTATCCTCGGACGTTACGAGGTGGATGCGCCGAAGGTCACGATCCAGGGTGAGGTGCTGCGGCCGTCAACATACCCGCTGTCGAAGGGCATGACTGCCGCACAGCTTGTGCGCATCGCAGGAGGTTTCAAGCGCGATGCTCTGCTCGAGAGCGCAGACCTGACTAGCTACGGGGTCATGAACGGAAATCGGATCATCGGAAGTCTCGCGACAGTGCGTATTGGGGCAGCGGTTGCCGGAACGGACCCTGGTGCAGACGTGCCGCTCAAGCCTGGCGACATTCTGACCATTCATCAGATCACGGGATGGAACGAGATTGGCGAGTCTGTGACGATAGTGGGCCAGGTCAGGTTTCCAGGAACATACGGCTTTCAGGAAGGCGAACGTCTTAGCTCCGTTCTGCGCCGCGCCGGAGGGTTTCGTGAAACGGCCTATCCAGCAGGAGCAGTGCTGGTGCGAGAGCAGGTGCGCGAGCTCGAACAAAAGAGTCGCGAAGAGCTGATCAGACAGATCGAGACCAGTTCTGCTGCCGCCCGCCTTTCGCCGAATCTGGGATCGAGCGATTCGGGGGCAGCGCTAAAACTTATTCAGGTGCAACAGGACCAGGTGGTATCGGAATTGAAGAGCAAGCCACCCAGTGGCCGCCAGGTTGTCCACATCACTGCCGATATCGATAGCTGGGCGAATACGCCCGTAGACATCGAGTTGCGCCGAGGAGACGTGCTAACAATTCCGAAGCGTCCCAGCTTTGTTCTTGTGACTGGCCAAGTCTATAACGTCACTGCGCTGACTTTTACTCCGGGCAAGACGGCGGGATGGTATCTGCAACATGCGGGTGGCACTAGCGACACCGCTAACCGCAAAGAGATTTTTGTAATCCGAGCCAACGGTTCAGTCATCGGCCGTCACTCGGGCGGTCCGGCCGTGCTCTCAACCAAACTTGACCCCGGGGATGTCGTTGTCGTGCCACAGAAAGTGATAGGAGCTTCCGTCTTCTGGAAAAATCTGCTGGCAACCGCGCAGCTCGCAACTTCTATCGCCATCACCGCAGGAATAGCGAACCTCTAAGGGCGCCATGATTGCAATGCTCAACAACGCGCTCATTCATACGAGGCCAAAACCATGAGTCCCACGATCATGACCTCATCTTCGAACGAGATCGAACAGATGCTGGCGACCCCGCCTGCTAACTGGGTTGGGCGGGCGACGCTGCTGTGGAAGTATCGTCGAACTCTTGTACGCGTGACGGCGGTCGCGCTGGTTGTAAGCCTCGGTATAGCGTTCGTAATACCCAAGCGGTACAAGGCGGTCACGAGCATTATGCCGCCCGATCAACAGGGTTCAGGCGCGATGTTGCTTGCGGCACTCGCCGGCCGCTCTGGTGGGCTTGGCAGCCTCGGCAGTCTTGCTGGAGGCCTATTCGCCGGTCATCCCACCGCGGCACTCTACGAGAACCTACTGGAAAGCGGGACCGTCAGTAGCCATCTGATTGACCGCTTCCATTTGCAGCAGGTCTATCACACACGTTATCGCTTCAGCACCGCCAAGCACCTGGCGCGTCTCACGACCATCACCGATGACAAGAAAAGCGGCGTGATCACCATCGCAGTCCAGGACACGGACCCCGTACGCGCTCGTGACATGGCGCAGGGCTATCTCGACGAGTTGAATAACCTGCTCACACGAACCAGCACTTCCTCTGCTCATCAGGAGCGCATCTTCATTGAGAGCCGTCTTCATTCCGTTGGAGCGGACCTCGAACAGGCCCAGCTTGCGCTGGGTGAGTTTTCAAGCAACAACAGCACCATCGATATCAGAGAACAGACCCGTGGTCTGGTAGATGCGGGCGCGCGGGTACAAGGGGAACTCCTGGTTGAGCAGGCCGGCCTGCAATCGCTGCGTCAGATCTATGGGGACGGGAACGTGCGTGTGCGTGAAACGGAGGCACGCATCGCGTCTCTCCAACGCGACCTGCAGAAAATGACAGGTTCCTCTGCCCCTTTGGCTTCTGGCGATGCGGGTGTCGATCATGCGACGCCCGACGCCAAAGATAGCGGCGAGCTCTATCCACCTCTCCGGCAGCTTCCGCGTCTTGCGGTCCCGTATGCCGATCTCTATCGCCGTGTGAAGGTCCAGGAGACAGTATTCGAACTCCTCACGCAACAGTACGAGATGGCCCGCATCGAGGAGGCGAAAGACGTTCCCGCTGTCAACGTGATCGACCCTCCAGGGGTACCCGAAAAGAAGTCCTTCCCGCCCCGTTTGTTGCTCACTCTACTGCTTACGTTTCTTTCGTTCGCTGGGGCGGCGACTCTGATTCTGATGCGCGAACGCTGGTCGAGAGTCGACTCGGGCGATCCTCGCAAGAGACTTGCAGTTGAAGTTGTCTCCGTATTGAGCAAACGGATTCGCTCAGTTTTTGGGCCGGGGCGAGGTGTCGTGTGAGAAACCACCTCACGAACGCCATCTACGGCATCCTGGACTACGCTTCGTACCCATTTGGAATGCTCCTGGTGGCTCCAATCGTTCTGCACAAGCTCGGTGCTTCAGAGTACGGGATATGGATGATCGCCACGGCTGTGGTCAGTGCCGGAGGCATCATCGCTTCCGGTTTCTGCGATGCCAACATTCAGCGCGTTGCCCGGCTTCGCGGTGCCGGCGAGACAGATTCAATGGTGTATGCAGTGCGCAGCATGCTGGGCATCAACCTAGTGCTTGGCTTCACGCTCGCAGTTGTTGTCTGGACAGCAGCGCCTTATGCCGCTCGCCACATTGCGGTTTCGCGCCTCACTCCAATAAGGGAGTGTCTGATCTGTATTCGTATCGCGAGTGTGCTGATCATGGTGCGTGCTGTTGAGAGCGTCGGCGTCAGCACACAGCGCGCCTTCGAACAATACCGGGGAACAGTGCAGATCAGCACTGCTGTCCGGCTACTGACGCTCGCGTCAGCAGCGCTGCTCGTGCTGTCAGGACGTCGCACAGTAAGCATCCTGGCGGCCACCGCTGTTCTTCTGGTGTTGGGCACGTACATGCAGTTCCGCCAGCTTCGCAAGTTTCTCGGGGACGTTTCCTTATGGCCGGCCTTTCAAGCCGAGGAAACGCGAGTGCTGCTGGGTTTCGGTGTGTTCGCTTGGTTGCAGGCATTGGGTAGCGTGGTCTTCGGACAGTTCGATCGAATCCTTTTGGGCGTCTCTCTGGGTGCTTTGGCCGTCGCGCCCTATGCATTGTGTATACAGTTCGCACAGCCCATCTTCGGGCTCACTGCCTCTGGCCTCAATTTTCTTTTCCCCTACCTTTCGGGACGCGCCAGCACGATCTCGAGCGCCGCGCTGAAACGAATCTTGCTGAAAGCTTTCCTTTGTAACTTGCTGATGGTTGCCTGCGGTGCGTGCACGTTGCTTTTCTTCGGAGGCCGACTCATTCGGATCTGGGCCGGCCCAACAGTAGCGCACAGTGCGGCAGGGATCCTTCCACCGATCGTGATTGGCTCAGCCTTGATGGGACTCGGTGTGACCGGGACCTACGCCATGCAGGCGCTTGGCCATTTCAGGACCGTAGCTTGCATCAGTCTTGGTGGAAGAACGGCGATGTTGCTGTTGATGATTTATCTGCTGCACCACATGGGACTCCAGGGATTGGCAATAGCGCGCGTCTGCTACGGTGCGGTCGCCTTATTGGTGTATCTGCCTTTGTTGCGCCAGCTAGGCATTGGGCAGAGAGAGGGGGGCTCCGTCTCGCCCCTCGGGATCCCTTGCGAGATTCGGGAGGGATCGAAGCTATGAAGATCCTGGTGACGGCCGCTTCGTTCTCTTCCAAAATCTCCGGAGTCCAGCGCCATGCCTTCAATGTGGTTCGGTGCCTTTTGCTGCATCCGGATATTTCGGCCGTACACCTTGTTGTCGCACCGTGGCAACGCGAGCTAGTGGAGGCCGCGGGCCTGGGTGCCGACGGCCGGCTCTCGACCTATATAGCCGATATGGGCAAGAGCTCTCTCAGTCGAAATCTTTGGTACTATCGGCAGCTTCCGGCACTGGTTGCGCGGCTGCAACCCGATCTGGTCCATCTTTCCTATCCCGTGCCTGTCGACAGAGAGTCTCTCGCCTGTCCAACGGTTGTGAGCCTGCACGACCTCTATCCCTATGAGATTCCTCGAAATTTCGGTTTTCCACAAGTCATTTTCAACCGCCTGATCTTGCGGCTTTGTCTCCGAAGAGTCGATGCGATTGCTTGCGTCTCCGAAACGACGATGCTTCGGATGAAGCAGTATGAGTCGCGTCGAATGTGGCGCAAAGCGGTCCGAGTCTATAACTGCGTTGAGCCCGAGCCGCTCTGCGCCCTACGCTCTCCCATACCAGATTGGCGGGACGAGCCGTTCCTGCTCAGCATTGCGCAGCATCGGCGAAACAAGAACATTCCTCTGCTGGTTCGAGCGTTTCATCGCTTACTGCGCCAGGGCCAGATTGCTCCGGCAACGAAGCTGGTCATCGTCGGCATCGCCGGACCCGAGACTCGCCGCATTTATGAGCTGGTAGCTCGCTGCGGTTTGAGTCACAGCGTGCTTTTCCTAGAAGGACTGTCGGAGGCAGAGTTGCAGTGGTGTTACGCGCGATGTGAAGCACTCGTAGCTCCTTCAAAAACGGAAGGCTTTGGTTTACCTGTTGCGGAGGCCCTTCTCGCCGGTTGTCGCGTTATCTGTTCGGACATACCCGCGTTTCGGGAAGTTGGTGGCGCGCATTGCCGATTCGTCGCGTTAGGAACAGATGCAGAGGAGGAATTGGCGGCGGGGATCGTGGCAACGCTTCGAGAGCCCGCAAAAATGCCCGTATCTCTTCCGCACCTCTCAGCTGAAGTTCTTGCGAACCAGTATGTGAGTCTCTACTGCGGACTTATACCGTCTTCTGCATCTGCACAGAACCCAATGTGCGCCGCATTGATCCAGGTAGCACCAGAAAGGCAGTCCCTATGAAGGCAACAGAGTGCAGGCCCGCAGCCCACGTCCTTGGAGTTGATGTCGATGCAATCGACCTGGATGAGGCCCTGGGGCGTGTCGCCGTTCTACTGCAGGGCTCTCGCAAGAGTTATGTGTGCGTCGCTGGCGTTCATGGAATCATGGAAGCTCAGAGAAACCCGCAACTGATGGAAGTTTATTCGGGTTCAGAGATGACGATCCCAGATGGTATGCCCTTGGCGTGGGTCGGGCGCATGCAGGGACATATCGCTATGCCACGCGTCACCGGACCAGATCTGATGCTTGAGGTATTTCGTCGAAAAGAATTCGCTCGAGCCACGCATTTCTTGTATGGCGGGCGTGAAGGGATTGCGGAGGAACTGCGCGACAAACTTAGAATACAGTTCCCCTGGGTGAAGATTGTTGGAACGTACACACCACCCTTTCGGGTACTCTCAGAGTATGAAGAAGAGCAATTCATCTCGACCATTGGCGGATTGAAGCCGGACATTATTTGGGTTGGCATCAGCTGCCCGAAACAGGAGATCTTCATGGCCCGGTACTTACCGGAACTGGAAACGAAGTTGATGTTTGGTGTTGGGGCGGCCTTTGATTATCACACCGGCCGAATCCGCGATTGCGCTGACTGGATCAAGCGTGCTGGTCTGCAATGGCTGCACCGATTGCTGCAGGATCCGAGACGCTTGTGGCGGCGTTACCTTCGCAACAACCCTGCATTTGTCTGGCACATAACATTGCAAATGCTGAAAGTACGGCGATACCCTCGTCGTTCAGAGGTGCGCGTCGCCGAGACGCAGCGCCAAATCCAGGTGCGTTGATGACGATGGGCTGTTCCTTAGTGCAGTACGAGTTCCGGCTACGGCGCCGCCAATGAAACTCTTCGATCGCTTTGTTCCCGGTTTCTCGTGCTGTGGATTAGATTCTCCGTCTCGGCAGGAGAGCGTCGCTGTGATACTCGGGGGAAACATATGCAAGAAGCGCCGCGGTCTGCGACGGTCTAGACAGAATCGTGACAATTGACTAACCAGCGCATGACAACTGATTCCCAGGAGATCGCTAGTGTCGGTATTGCTGGCGGATTCGCCGGCATTTACGGAGTTTGGCAGTCCGCTCGCTTCCAGAGCAGATTCGCGTTCATTGAGATAGTGCATGTCCAAAGGAGAGTCTATGAAGAAGTTCGTACTGAGGGTTCTGTTTGTCTGTATTTTGGCTGCGGCTGCGGTCTCCAGCGACGTGGTTCGTGCTCAGGAAGCGCCCCGGAGAATCGAAGTCACTGCCAAGCGTTTTGCATTCGAGCCTAGCGAGATCACATTGAAGAAGGGACAGCCGGTGGTGTTCGTCATCAAGAGTACGGACGTAGCGCACGGTCTCGGGTTTCGCGAACTGCACCTTGATGTCAAGGTCCCCAAAGGCGGCACGGCAGAGTTGCCGTTTACACCGGATAAGACCGGCGATTTTGTCGGTCACTGCTCCGTATTCTGTGGCTCCGGTCACGGCTCGATGACATTAACACTTCATGTGACGGACTAGATATGCGTCCGTTCATCCTTACGATCGCTGCGACTGTTCTGGTAGGGCTGGCCGGATGCAAGGCCGACCCTCCGGGAAAGCTGGAGACGAAGACGATAACATTTGCCAAACATCACATCTTCATAGGTAACAAGAAGCAGAAGAACCCATTGCCGGATACCGCGCAAACGCGGGCTGACGGTAAGGAAGCGTTCTCGCATTATTGCGTTGCCTGCCATGGCTTGGATGGCCAAAACACCGGCGTACCATTCGTGGATCACATGTCACCACCGATCCCGTCGCTGGCTTCCGATGATGTGCAGCGATATACAGACGGCCAGCTCAAGTGGATTCTTGATAACGGAATCCAGCCATCGGGAATGCCAGGATCGAAGGGAACGCTGAGCGACGACGAACTCTGGTCAATCGTCGCTTTTCTGCGGCATCTTCCTCCTGCGGGGAGCCAAGGCGTTCCAGATATGTATACCCACTGAGTGACCCAGGACTAGAGAAGACCGTCAGCTCTTGAGGAATTATGGATCCAAGCAACGACATCATAGAGGAGAACAACTTCTGCGCCCCACCAGGTTTGGCTTTGGCATTTGCGGTTGGCTTCTTTTTGTCGTTTCGCATCGTTATCCCCGTGTTCTTGGTGCGCATGTTAGGTACAGATCCACAGACGGGAGCTGAGACTAAGCTTGCGTTGAACGCTCTCCTACTTGGTCTCGTCTGCTTCGCCGGGGTGGGAACCGCGAACCGCACGTTTCGTTCCATGTTGCAGTTGGCGAGTATTCGATGGGTAATTATCTATCTAGTGTTTTCCGGATGTAGCCTGCTCTGGAGTGCCACGACGTCGGTACCAGCATCTGTTGCTTACTGGTGCGGGACGGTTTCCGATGTTGCGATAGTGGTTCTGCTGCTCCGTGCGGGTCCCGTTACAGGAGTGGCAAATTCAGTGATGAAGGGCTTCATATGGAGCACCTGTTGCATTGCATTGATCGCTTGGATTATGCCCACGCAGTATGATCTAAGGCTTGGAGACGAAGACTTTTTCAATTCGAATTCGATCGGTAATCTTTGCGCCATCGCCATTCTCTTTGGCCAATACCTCATGCGCCGTAAAGAAGGGAAGTGGAGATTCACTGCGTTCTTTCTTTCGGTCACTCTTCTTCGCAGTCTAAGCAAGACAGCCATCGTCGCCTTCCTGGTAAGCGAGGGCTATCTCATAATTCACGATAGATCAATGAGCCGCAAGACCAAAATGTTCCTCACCGTTGCGGTGATAACCGTGATCTTCATATTCTGGGGTCTGTTCGAAGCCTATTACGATTTTTACACCACTTACGGCAACCAGGCTGAAACTCTGACGGGCCGCACTGCGATCTGGGCCTACGTTTTCGATGCAGCGCTTGAAAAGCCCTGGATTGGGCATGGCTTTGATTCTATGTGGAACGTCGTTCCTGTTTTCGGAACGTTCGAAGCGAGGCACGCGGAAAACGAGCTGCTACAGCAGTTCTACTCCTTCGGTGTAGCAGGTATCGTGATGCTGTGCGGCTTGTATGGCAGTCTCTATCGAAAGATTCGTAGACTTCCGCAGGGGCCAGTCAAGATAATCTTCGTCAGCATTCTGCTTTTCGTCATCGTCCGCGGATTCGCCGTGGCCGACCCTTTCGATCTATTGCTCCCCTTATGGGCGATCGTTCTGATTACTATGCTCGTGGATTGCGCCGACACGGTGGGCCAAGATATGGCCACTGTGTTACTCCCCGCTCGATCCGACGCATCTATCTCGGTGCTGCATGCTTCGGCTTTGCGATAGCGATCTTATGAGGATTGTCATAAGTGCAGTCTCGACGGAGTCTCGGATTAGAGAACTGGTGGGCCCAATTGCCGCTGTAGCGCAGCAGCTCCTGGGGCGTCCGGGCGTCTCAGTAATCTATCTCATCGTGGAACAGTCCCATGCCACGTTGTTCGAGGAGGCAGTAGAAAGCCGCGATTCGAGACTTGAAATCATGACTGTTGCGATCGGCCCAAGCATGTTGCACAACTATCTATGGCATTATCGACAGTTGCCCGGAATCGCAGCTCGGCTGCGCGCAGATCTAATTCATTTTGCCTACCCTGTACCGATTAGGCGGGGGACGCTCTTTCCCGGAACAGCTCTTAGCCTCCAGCATGTGCATGCGAAGGGTCCCCATGCGAGTCGTGGGGTTCTCGATTCGCTTGTTTCGCCATGGATTCTGAGAAATCACCACAGGGCGATGAACGAAACCTCCCGGCTATCGGAACCCTTGTGCCAGCAACTCGGGCTAGGAACGACTCAGGTTTCTGGCATTCCCGTGCGAAAGGAGCATCCTGCCAGACAGCGAAACAGCAGGTCGGTAACCGCTGGA
>Ga0210387_10000692_pt1 | contig 24453 bp, 28 predicted proteins | sample IncBWC7OmetaG_FD_160108 | JGI IMG/M metagenome (GOLD analysis project Ga0210387, IMG submission 160108) | Forest soil microbial communities from Barre Woods Harvard Forest LTER site, Petersham, Massachusetts, United States - Inc-BW-C-7-O ...
GCCGCGTCGCGATCCGCCATGTCAAGGGTCGTCCGAGGACAAAATCTTTTCCAGGATGACGCGATCTTCCAGCCACTCGCGGCGCACATCGGAGAGCAGTGGCGAGCGCGCACGCGCTGCGCGCGCCCGATAGACGGCCGCGCCGATCGCAGCGACCAGGAACGCGCCGGCCATCCAGGCAATGGCGGCGAGGCGATAGGGCGTGTCCCAGAAGTAGGCGATGATCCCTAGGCAGATGAGGAAAACGGCAAACAAGACGCAGATCGCAACGATCGCCAAGGCCACCACTTGCGCCGTGATTTCCCGATGGGTGCGCGCCAGATCCAATCCCAGCAAGTCAATATAAGCGCCGATATGGCGCATCAGCGCAGGGGCGGCTTTAGGCAGTAACCATATCCCTCGCACTGTTGCGCCTTGGCCCTTAAGAGCGACGCGTCGCTAAAATACCCACTACCGCGCCGACCAAAGCCGCAATGCCAATCGCTTGCCACGGGCTTTCTCGAACATAGTCATCCGCCGTGCTCGCGACGTTTTGCGCCTGGCGTCTTATGGACTCCGCGCTATCCGAAAGACTTTGCTTCGTAGCATCCACCGCGCGCTGCACCTTGCCTCGCACGCGAACCACATCGGCATCCTTCAGATCAGCGATTCGCGCCATGAGATCTTCGACATCCGAGATCAGATTTTTGATCTCGCCGGAGGCGGCGCTCTTGATATCGCTGATGCCATCGGTCAGGTCATTCTTCAAGCGGCGACCCGTGGCGCGAGCCTGGTCCGCCGTATTGTCAAAATTTGCTTCCATTTCTTTCTCCTTAAGTGGATGGGCCGGCGGTGCCCGTTGCGCTCAACCGCACTGTTCCCCACTATGCCCGCACCCCTCCGGGGGAGCCATCGGTTCGGTCCGAGCCCGCCTGTAGGAATACCCTCACATGTTAAACTCAAGCTCTGCAACGCGGGCATTTAAATGAAAATTTTGGGTGAGGAGCTCGGTGAGATCGGCCGCTGGTACCTGGCGCTGCCGCCAATACTACTGATCGGGTTCCTCATTGGACTGTTCTTTCTTGCCGCAGCGGGTCAAACCCGCCTGAATCAGGCCAACGAGCGTGCGCACCGTTCGCAACTGCGGGGAGAGGCCCTCAATGAGTTCGCGGGCCTGATCACCGATGCGGAATCCGCACAGCGCGGATATTTGCTCACGGGCGAGAGCTCGTATCTGACTCCCTACGCCAATGCGGTGACCCGCGTCGGGCAGGCGCTCGATCGGCTGCACGACGCCTACGGCGGGGATGAAAACAGCAGCGAATTTCACGAACTGCGGGTGCTGACGGGCAAGGAGATCGGGGAACTCGAGGTCGGCGTCGCGCTGCTCAAGAGACACGGCATTTCTGCGGCAGTCAGCGTGATCGGCACGGATGTGGGCAAGCGCACCATGGACTCGATCGTCGCCATCATCGCCACCATGCGCAGCGAAGAGGCGAACGAATCAGCGGCGGCCGATGAGGATTGGCAAAAGGATTTTCGCCTTTCGCGCTGGGTGTCGGCGGCGGGGGCGACCTTGAATATCGGCTTGGTGCTGCTCGCGATCCGGTTGGTTTACAGCGACATGCGGCGGCGCGCACTCCAAGCCGCGGCCCTGCGCGATCAGAAAATACAGCTGGAGCAGCAGGTGGCGGCGCGAACCAGCGAATTGACCGCACTCTCGACGCATTTACAGGGCGTGTCAGAGCAGGAGAAGTCCGCGCTGTCGCGTGAGTTGCACGATGAATTGGGCGGACTGTTGGTGGCGGCCCGTATGGACCTGTCCTGGCTGCAGCAACGATTGCCCACCGCGGACCCGTCAATCGAGCAGCGCTTCAAGCGTATTCACGATTCCCTTAGCGCGGGCGTCGATCTGAAACGCCGCGTGGTCGAGGAACTGCGCCCCACGCTGCTCGACAATATGGGGCTGTTCACGGCCTTGCGATGGCAATTCAAAGAGACCTGCCGGCGCACCGGCTTGCGCTGCACCGAAACCATTCCCGAGGGCGAACTAAAATTCACCCCTGATGCCGCGATCGGCATTTTTCGCGTTGCACAAGAAGCCCTGACGAATATCTTGAAACATTCGGAAGCGAAATCGGCCGACCTGTTCATTGCCATCGATCGGGACACATTCACGTTGCGCATCACCGATGACGGCAAAGGTATCCCCAGCGCCCGCCTGGCAACCAGCACCTCGCATGGGTTGGTCTCCATGCGACACCGCGTCGCCGGCTTGGGCGGAACCTGGGAAGTTGGCAGTCCAGACTCTGGCGGCACGGTGGTTACCGCGCGCATCCCCTTGGCCAGGATGCTGCCGCCGAGCACAGCTGAAGGAGGAGGCGAGCACGCGCTCGCGTCCTTGGTTCTCCAGCCCTGAACCTGCGGGCTCTTCGTTAAGGGCTCCTTAGAATCCCGAACGAGGCGCAATCGCCGAGCCGTTGCTGCCGCCGATCACGATTTCCACGCGCCGATTCAATTGCCGTCCGCCGGAATCGCTGTTGCTGGCGACGGGGTAGGCTTTGCCGTAGCCCTCGGTGCCGATTCGCGCAGGATCGATGTTTCGGCTGACCAATGCGGCTTTGACCGCATCGGCACGGCGCTGCGACAGCTCTTCATTGTATGCATCGCTGCCCACGCTGTCGGTGAAGCCGTCGATCTGCACGCGCCGGTCCGGATGCTCGGTCAAGAATTGAGCAAGTTGCTCAATTTTGCGCATTCCGCCGGATTTCAGCTCCGACCTGCCCGTATCGAACATGACATCTCCCAATGTCAGCACCAATCCGCGCGCGGTCGGCGTCGCTTTCAAAGCCTCGAGCTCCGCCTGGGCTTGCGCGGCATTCTCGTTTGCCTGATCTCGCTGGCTTATGGCGACTGCGGCTGCGGCCTGGGAATTGGCGGCGGAAGCTTTCGCGTTTTCGGCTTCGCGGGTGCGCGCGGCCAGCATGATTTGGTCGCGTTCCGTCTGACCCGCGGCCACGCGCGCATCATCAGCCTTCGCCGCCGCATGCGCCTGGGCTATGCGCGCATTTTGCGTGGCAAGGTAAGCGGGCTGAGCGACACCGCCGTCGTGATGATGGAGCGCGGCATCTTCGGCAACACCAAGGTCCTTCCTGGCGCGATCCAGATCCAGCGGTGCGTACTTGGCGACATTTGGATCGGCCTCGGCCGTCTGCACGGCCGCGCGCGCATCCTCCAAAGCCGCGTTGGGTTGCGGCATGGATGCACAGGCGCTCAAGGCCAGGGCCAACCCCATTGCGGTAAATAATCTTGCGTTCATGACGGCATCCTCATTGATTGGGTTGGGTGCTGCGCAACGATTCTTGCCGTAGCGCTTGCAGGTTTGCATCAAATTCCTTCGCGGCCTTGCGCGAGTGCTGTTCTTGCGCGGTCGCCTCGGCTAACTGCGCGTCAACATTCGCCTGTTCGGCCAGCTCGGTCGCAGGCAGCGCGTCGTGGTCGGCTGCCGCTTTTTCGGCGCGCGCCAATTTGTCGCGCGCCGCTGCCATCTCCACCGGCGCCAATTCCGGCGCCCCTGATTGTTCCGCGCGTTGCACGGAAGACTTCGCCACCGCAATCTTCTCGTTCGGCACCGGCGTGGTGGCGCAGCCGGCGGCACTCAACACGATTGCCGTGCACAGTGCCGCGTACTTGAGATCGGATTTTGCTATTAACATGTGTTACTCCCCGTGATGTTGCAGCCTTCCGGCGCACTACACTTCAAGGAGCAAGCTGCGTGCCATGCGAAAACTCGGGCGGCGCGCGGGTGCTTCGCGCATTTCAGGCAGCACGCGAATTTTCAGGATGATTGGATGTAGTTATTGCCGGACGTGCTGGTAGACATTACGAGAATGTCGGACGGATATGACAACGGAGGCCTGAGAATCCCCGCGAAATCTAGCGCTTTGCGCTTACTGATAGTTTTTTCGGTCCCAAGCCCTGACCGAGTGCTCAATGCTTCGACAGATGCGCTTCGCAAATCTCGTGTAGTACTTCGGGCAGGCGGCCGTAATCGCGGGCCTTGTCGAGGAAATGCGTCGCACCGAGCGCGATCGCCGCATTCTTGTATTCGGGCAGGTCGTAATTGGTGAGTACGATGATGCGCGGCTTCTGTTGCGTGGTGGCCAGCGCGCGCATTACGCCAAAGCCCGTGCCCTGCTTCAGGTGCAGATCGAGGATGATCACATCGACGGAGTCGCGCTTGACCGCGGCGAGGGCAGCCGATTCGCTGTCCGCCGTTCCGATCAATTCCACATCGGAAATCTGACGGATCGCCTCGGTCAACCTCTCAGTCAATACCTTCGAGTCCTCGACCAGTAACACCCGCAGAGAGCGCACCATTAACATGTCGCCCTGGACAAACGCACGACGCTTCGAAAGGTGCTCAGCACGGCATACCGCTTATTGTATGAGGCCGTTGCGGAGAGCGTAGGACGTTATGTCGGCATTTGCCGTGAAGCTCATCTTTTCCAGGATTCGGCTTCGATAGGTGCTGACGGTTTTGACGCTCAGGCTGAGTTCATTGGCGATGTCCGAAACGCCGCGCCCGGCCGCCAGCTTGCAAAAGATTTGGAACTCCCGCGTGGAAAGCCGCGCGTGCAGCGGCTTGTCGGGATCGCCGTCCAAATCCGCCACCAAAATCTCGGCCAGCGCGGCGCTGACATAGCGCCGTCCCGACAGTACCGTGCGCACCGCCTTCATGAGTTCTTCGGGAGCGCTGTCCTTCGAAAGATATCCGCTCGCGCCGGCGCGTAAAACGTTCACGGCATACTGTTGTTCCGGCAGACCGCTCATCACGAGCACCCTGACGCTGGGATGTCCGGTTTGAATGTGCCGCAAAATGTCGAGCCCGCTGCGGTCAGGCATGTGAATGTCCAGCAGAACCAAGTCCCATTCCGACTCACGCAAAGCATCGAGCGTTGCGTTGCCGCTGGCCGCTTCTCCGACCGCATTGATGCTCGAATCAGCTTCGAGAAATTGCTTAAATCCGGCTCGGACCACCGCATGATCGTCTGCGATCAGTACTCTTGACACGTTTAGTTCCCCTAAAATTGCGCGCTATCAGGAATTCGCACATTCCTGTCTTTGTGAATAGCCGTTCAGCTTGTTATACAGCGTCTTCAAGCTGCAGCCCAGCGCATCGGCGGCACGGCGCTTGTTGCCCTTGAAATAGTCGAGGGTGGCCTCGATCAGCGAGCGCTCCATATCATATATCCGCGATCCGACCCGTATCTCCAGGCGGTCGCGATCCGCCGCGCTTCCATTGCTCAGGGCTTGCGTGCCCGCTGCTTGCTCGCCGCGGGCGCCATTCTGAATGAGAGGCGCCAACTCCAGAACGCTGTCCCCGAGAATGAACGCGCGCTCGATGCAGTTCTTCAATTCGCGCACATTGCCCGGCCAGGAATGCTGAAGCAGCGTCATGCGTGCGTGAGCGGAAAGCCGCTTTTGCGTCAAGGACTGGGCATTGAGCTCGGCCAAAAAATGATTCGCGAGCAGCTCAACATCGTCGCCGCGATTGCGCAGCGGCGGCATATCGATCGGAAATACGGCCAACCGGTACAGCAAATCCTCGCGCAGCTGACCGGCCTGCACTGCCGACAGAGGACAGCGGTTGGTCGCGGCGATGACGCGTACATCGGAGGTGTATTCGGTATTCGCACCGACCCGGTAGAACCTGCGGGATTCGAGCACGCGCAGCAGCCGTGTTTGCATGTCCAGCGGCATTTCCGTGACTTCGTCCAGCAGCAGCGTACCGCCGTTCGCGCGTTCGAACACCCCGGCGTGAGCGCGCACCGCACCGGTGAAGCTGCCTTTCTCGTAGCCGAACAACTCGGCCTCGATGAGCCCCGCGGGAATGGCGCCGCAATTGATGGCGATGAAGGGTTTGCCGCGGCGCGCGCTGCACTCGTGGATCATGCGTGCGGCGAGTTCCTTGCCGGATCCGCTCTCACCGGTGAGCAATACGCTCGCCTCGGTGGGGCCCACACGCTCGATCAAGCGAAACACTTCTTGCATGGCAACCGAGTTGCCCAGCAAGGATTCGATGGCGGATGCGGTTGGTGGTGCGGAACGCTCGGGGAGGCCATAGCTCACACTGTTCATTACAAATCTCCTGGTGAACGCGCTTGTGTAATCGTTACACGTCACTCGTCACAATTTGTAACCTGTGCAGCTACGCCAAGCCAGGGCGCAGGGCTGATCCTCGGCTCGGAATTCGCGCTGAGCGCTGTCAGTGTTTGTCTGACACGCGCGTGTAAACGCCTGAATGTAAAGGCTGAGTTGGGGCTTTTAGAACCGGCGCCGGGGCGGGCGGCGCACGAAACTCACGCCTGGCACAAGCTATGCACTCCGATTAGCCGCACCGCAGCGCCAACAGGTGGTGAATTGCGGTTCAAGCTGCTCGCCGCACTGGGAGCAGACCCATGGAGAGCCGGATGGCGCGGCGGCCGCCTTCTCCAACGCACGCAGGGCCGCCGATTCGAGCGCGTCTTCCACCCAAATCTGCGGCCAGGTTTCCAGCATCGGCAAATCACCGAGGGCGCCGGCCAGATACTGGTTTCGCAGTTCGCTGTCGATACCGGCTGCGATCAGCACATTACGCGCGTGCGCGACCTGCAAGAGCGAGGCGGCGCGGAATACTCGTTTCACGGTTCTCCCAAGGCGTCGTCCCTGGCCTAGCGCAGAGATCTCAAAAACGCACCGACATCCTCGCCTCGTTCCAGCGTCTCCACCAGCGCCGAACCCACCACGACGCCGTCGACGTGCGGCGCCAGGCGTGCCACTTGCCGCGCCGAGCGAATACCAAAGCCGGCGCACACAGGAACCGCGGCAAGGAGTTTGACCCGATCCATGTATTCGAGCACCTCGAGCGGCACATCGGCGAATTTACCGTCGGCGGATTTTCCGGTCGTGCCCGTCATGGTCACGGCGTAAACAAATCCCTTGGCTTCGCGGCAGAGCATTTTCAATCGCTCCGGCGGCGTTACCGGCGTCACCATCTGCACCAATGCAAGGCCCTCGGCCTCCAGCGCCCGGTGCAGATCGCCGCTTTCCTCGAATGGCAAATCCGGCACGATAAAGCCGGTCACGCCCGCTCGCGCGGCGGCGCGCGGCAGCTGCTCCATGCCAAATGCCAGCAGCGGATTCAGATAGCTCATCAGCAGAATCGGCGCGGCGTGGCGCGGCTCTATGGAATTCAACTCATCGAGAATCCACGGCAGTGTTACCCCATCGGCCAGCGCCGCGAAACTCGCGCGCTGAACCGTGGCGCCGTCGGCCATCGGATCGCTGAAGGGAACGCCGATCTCAACGACATCGCAGTTGCCGGCGACGGCGGCGAGATTTTCCCTGAATCGCCGGCGGCTCGGAAACCCGGCAGTCAAATAACCCACCAATGCAGGACGGCCCTTGGCGGCGGCCGCTTGAATGGCCGCACCAATGCGCTCGCTCGCGATCACTAGCGCAGCTCTCTCAGCAGTGTGTTCTGCAAAATGGGCATGTCCTTGTCGCCCCGGCCCGAGCAGCCGATCAGAATGCGCGCCCCAGGATTTTTCAGCGCGAAACGCCGCGCGCCGAAAAAAGCGTGCGCACTTTCGATGGCCGGCAAAATGCCCTCGTATTTCGCGCACTCCGCAAGTGCGTCCAGCGCTTCTGAATCGGTCGCGGATTCGTAAGTCACCCGGCCGATTTTCATCAGGTACGCGTGCTCGGGCCCGACTCCGGAATAATCCAAGCCCGCCGATACCGAATGCGTTTCGCGCACTTGGCCGAATGCATCCTGCAGCAGGAGCGAATAGCTGCCCTGCAACACACCGGGCGTGCCGAAAGTCAGCGATGCGGCATTATCGCCCAAGCCGGGGCCGCGCCCACCGGCCTCGACGCCGAGCAGTTGCACCGAATGATCTTCAAGGAACGGGTGGAACAATCCGATGGCATTCGAGCCGCCGCCGACGCAGGCCACTGCGAGATCGGGCAGGCGTCCTGCGGCTTCCAACATTTGAGCGCGCGCCTCGCGCCCGATCACCGACTGCAGTTCGCGCACTAGATAGGGATAGGGATGTGGCCCCACGGCGGATCCGATGGAATAGTAGGTGCCGTCGGGATCCGAAACCCAATCGCGCAGCGCCTCGTCGATCGCAGCGCGCAGTGTTTTATCGCCGCTTGTCACCGGCACCACCGTGGCTCCCAACAACTTCATGCGGTCCACATTGGGTGCCTGTCGTTCGACATCGACCGCGCCCATGTACACCACGCAGGGCATGCCGAGCCGAGCCGCCGCCGCGGCGCTCGCAACCCCGTGTTGACCGGCGCCGGTTTCAGCGATGATGCGCTTTGCCCCCAGGCGCTTTGCCAGCAGCGTCTGTCCGATGGCGTTATTGATTTTGTGCGCGCCGGTATGCGCAAGGTCCTCGCGCTTCAGCCAAACTTGCGCGCCCCAGCGCCTGCTCAAAGACGGCGCAGGCGACAGCGCCGTTGGCCGCCCCACCCAGGTCTTGAGCTCGTGGCAAAATTCGGCTTGAAATTCGGGCTGGTGCAAATACCGATCGATGCCCGCCTGCAGGCGATCGAGCGCGGGCACCAGCGTCTCGGGGACGTAACGCCCGCCGAATGCGCCGAAGCGGCCCTTCTGATCAGGCAAGCTCGCGGGAGTCGCGGCGGCGCGCAACAATGAACTCATGACTCGATCTCCAGGTGCGCCGCGGCGGCGCGCGCGGCGCGGACGAATTCGTGGATCTTCGCCGGGTCCTTGACGCCCGGCTCGGACTCGACGCCGCTGCTGACATCCACACCGAAGGGCCGCACCGCCTGAATGGCTTCGGCGACATTTTGCGCCGATAAGCCGCCGGCAAGAATCACCTCGGTCTGGCGCGCGAGTTCCGCCGCGCGTCCCCAGTCGGCCAACTCACCGATGCCGCTCGAAGGACCTTCGAACAACATGCGGCCCGGCAAGGGGTTCGGCGTCTTGCGCCCGAAGCGCACGACGGGCAGCACCTTGATATGCGCCGGAATCTTCAGCTCGCGCAAGTCCTCGACGTCGGTTTGAAAATAATCCGGTTTGAGGATCCGGCAAATCTCATCGACTTTCATTTGCAGCGGATGCTGCGCCACCGCGATGCGCAAAATGCCCGGCGGGGCAAGAGCGGCGAGTTGCGCGGCCTGCCCAGGCGTGACCTGCCGCGGGCTCGGTGCAAAAACGAAGCCGATGGCGTCGACGTTGGCATCCGCCGCCGCGCCGACCGCATCCGCACCGGTGATTCCACATATCTTGATCCACATGGCGCGGAGTGTAGCCATTTAACCTTTGACTGTCCGGGTCGTTGCCAATATTTCACGCAGCAACTGCTGCGGGTCATCGCGGGTCATGAGCGCTGTGCCGATAAGCGCCAGCCGAAACCCCAGGTGCATCATCCGGACTGCATCGGCTGCCGAGGCGACGCCGCTCTCCGCCACCGCCGGCCAATCGCCGGGCAGCCGCGGCGCCAGCACTTCGAATCGTTCGGGGACAACTTCCAGGGTCTGCAAATCCCGGCTATTGATGCCGACGAGGATGTCATCCGCGCCGCGGCCCGCGCCGTTACGCGCGGCGAGCAACTCGCGCGCCGCGTGCAAATCCTCGGCGTCGAACGCCTCGAGTAGTACGAACAGGCGGTGTTCGGCCGCCATATCGAGCAGTTGCACCATTTGCGATCGCGACAACATTCTCAAGATCAGGAGCACGCCCCCCGCGCCTGCGGCGCGCGCCTCCAGCAGCTGGTAGGGATCCACCAGGAAATCCTTGCGCATCGTTGGCACGTTGAACGGCGCCAGGGCTACGCTGGCCTGGCGCAAATGCTCCAACGAGCCGTCGAAGCGAGAGGGTTCAGTCAGCACCGATACGGCGACGGCCCCGCCCTGCGCGTAGGCGGTCACTCGCTGCACCCAGTCCTCGTTTTGCGCGCCGAGCCGGCCGGCCGCCGGTGACGTCAATTTCAGTTCCGCTATGACATCGAATCCTGCGGTCGACAAGACCAGCCGCGGGCCGTGCGGTGCTGCCCTGGCGCGTCTTTCAAGCGCTGCGAATGGCTCGTCCGCCATCGCCTGCGCCGCCCGCGCGGCGCTCGAGCGTGCCATCTGGTCCAAAAAGCCGCTCATGCGTGTCCCTTCATGCGTCTCCGTGAAGCGCGAACGCGCGTAGCCGCTGCAGCCATGCCAGCGCCTTTCCGCTGTCGACGACGGCGCGCGCCAATGCAATCCCTTCCGCAATGGATTGGGCGCGCCCGGCAATCATCAAGCCTAAGCCGCATTGCAACACCAGCGTGTCGAGGTGGGGGCCCTGATCGCGGCCTTCGAACACATCGAGCAGGGCTTTGAGATTCGTCTTGGCATCCCCGCCCTTCAGCGCGAGCGGCGAGCAGCGCGTAATCCCAAACTCCTCGGGATTGACTTCGCGGCGCGTGATTTGATTGCCGACGACATCGAACGCCACGAAGGAACCGATGGGTGTCGCCTCGTCCCAGCCGGAGGCGCCGTGCACCACCCAACCGCGCTCTATGTGCATGCCGGCCAAAGTGCCGGCCATCAATTCAGCTGTCTGTGCATCATAGGCGCCGACCAGCAGGAAGCGCGGCGCGGCGGGGTTCGTCAAGGGTCCGAGCAGATTGAACACGGTGCGAATGCCGAGCGCGGAGCGAATCGGCGCGAGCGCCTTCATCGCGGGATGAAAGTACGGCGCGAACAGAAAGGTGAACCCGGTGGCGACGAAGCACTCCGCCGCGCGATTCTCATCCAGCGGCAGTGTGAAGCCGATGGCTTCGATCAGATCGGCGCTGCCGCTGCGGCTCGATATCGATCGATTGCCGTGCTTCACGACGGGCAGGCCGCAGGCGGCCGCCAACAACGCGGCGCCGGTGGACAGATTCAGACTCCCGGAGCCGTCGCCGCCGGTGCCGACGATGTCGATCGCGTCTACGCCTTCCGGCAACGCGGGCTTCAATGCCAGCGCGCGCATTGCGCCTGCGAAACCGCGCACCTCGTCCGCCGTGACGCCTTTGGCGCGCAGCGCGCAGAGCAGTGCGCCCGCCATGGCGGGTGCGATATCCGCGGTCGTGAGCTGCCGCAAGAGAGCGGCGGCGTGTGCTTCGCCCAAATCCCGCCGCGTAAGCAGCTGCTCCAAGATCTCTCGTGGATTATCGTTCACATCAGCTCTTCAGGAAATTTGCCATGAGCGCAGGACCGTCCGGCGTGAGCACGCTTTCGGGATGAAATTGCACGCCTTCTACGGCCAATGATCTGTGGCGGACGCCCATGATTTCGCCCTCCGCCGTCCGCGAGGTCACTTCGAGCTCGGCCGGCATTGAACCTGGCTCAGCGATCAGCGAGTGATATCGGCCGGCCTCGAAATTCTGGCGCATGCCGGCATAAAGTCCCTTGCCGTCATGCAGCACCGGCGACACCTTGCCGTGCATGAGGCGCGCAGCACGCACGACCTTGCCGCCGAACGCCTCGACCAGGGATTGATGTCCGAGACAGACGCCGAATATTGGAATGCGCCCGGCAAACGCTTGGATCATTCGCATGGAGACGCCGGCATCGCGCGGCGTGCCGGGTCCGGGTGAAATGACCAAGTGTGTGTATTTCTGCGCCAGCGCCTGTTCGACGCTGATCGCATCGTTGCGATGTACGTCGACCTCCGCTCCCAGAATCAAAAATGCCTGCACCAGGTTGTAGGTGAATGAATCGTAGTTGTCGATGAGCAATACGCGAGCGGACATTTATAGGCCCTCCGCCGCAAGCTCGAGCGCCCGCCGCAGCACCGCGCTCTTCGCAAGCAACTCGGCATACTCGGCTTGCGGGGAACTGTCGGCGACGATTCCGCCCCCCGCCTGGTAACTGTAGGTATCACCGCGAAAGACCAGCGTGCGGATGGTGATGGCCTGGTCCATGTCGCCATGCTGGCCGAAATAACCCACCGTCCCGCCGTAAAGCTGGCGCCCCACGGGCTCGAGCTCGTCGATCAGTTCCATCGCGCGGACCTTGGGGGCACCCACCAGTGTGCCCGCGGGAAAGGTGGCGGCGAACAGGTCCAGAGCGTCCTGTCCTGATTTCAGGCGGCCCTTCACGCCGCTCACGATGTGCATGATGTGACTGTAGCGTTCGATCACTCTATAGGGATCCACGCACACGGAGCCGGCGACCGCCACGCGTCCCAAATCGTTGCGCGCAAGATCGACCAGCATCACATGCTCGGCATTCTCCTTTGGGTCGCCCAGCAACTCGGCTTCCAGCGCTCTATCGCTCGACTCGTCGGCGCCGCGCGGCCGCGAGCCCGCGATGGGCCGCAATTGAGCCTCTCCCGAATGACACTTCACCAGCGCTTCAGGTGAGGAGCCCACCACCGTGATGTCCCCGAGTTCGCAATAAAACATATAGGGCGAGGGGTTGAGGAGGCGCAGCGCGCGATAGGCTTCGAACGGCGCGAGGCTATGAGTGCCTTCGAAGCGCGAGGCGAGCACCAGCTGGTACACATCGCCCGATGCAATGTATTCCTGCGCGCGCCGCACGCGCGCCGCGTGCGCCTCCTCGGTTAAGGAAGGCACTGCCCTCGAGAATTTTCCAGGCGCGAGCAGGGGCACGGCGCCGCGCAGCGCCTGAATCACGTCGCGTCGCAAGGCTTGCCGATCGGAGTCGGTTCCGTCGTGCAGAAGCGCGACCCCGCGAGTCAGGTGATCGAATACCAAGAGCGAACGCGGAGCGACATAGTGTGCATGCGGCGTCGGTGTTGCATCGAGACTGCGCCCGGGGATGCGCTCGAAGTAGCGCACGGCATCGTATGCGGTGTATCCGACCAAGCCGCCCAACAAGGGAACGCCGGGGATTTTTGGGTTTGGACTGGGTGCGCGCGCCAATGCGCCGCGCAGCACGCTCAAGAATTCCTGTCTATTCGTGGGCCGCGGCGAATGCACGCCGCCGATGCTCACGCCAGAAGGGCCGATGCGAACCTCGAGACAATCGCCAAAGCCGATGAAGGAGTAGCGCGCCAGCCGCGCGCCGCCCTCGACGCTTTCCAACAGAAATCGGGGACGAAATGGTGCGAGCTTCAGATACGCGGAAACCGGCGTATCAAGATCTGCTGCAATGTCAAAAGGCGGTTTCATTCATGACCTACAGAAGGCAATAAAAAACCCATCGCCACTTGTCGCGGAGATGGGTTCTGGAAACACGAAAGATCGAAAGCTAAACGACCAGCCCACTCCTCAAGGGAGACGCCACCACCAGGTGTTGCGGAGAATGTGTGCGGTCGACATGGCTTCAGTATCGCCGTCTTCTGCGGCCAGCGTCAATGGCGCAAGCGCCAAAATCGGCGGCGAGCATCTATTTTTTCGCGCTTATTTCCAGCTTTTTCTTGTATTTTCGGGTCAATTCGACAAATCTGGGCGTCAAGCCGACGTCCTCGTAGACAGGATCGCCGTGATCGTCGCGGGATATGACTTTGGGGCCTTTTTCATAGGGCATGGCCGCGGCAATCTCGTCCAACCCGGCTCCCAGCAAATCCGTCACGATTTCCTCGATTGACTGCCCGGGAAACAGCTCGGCCAAGGCCTGCAGTCTCGCCGCATCATCGAGCGGCAGGCGAACGGCATACTCCGTCGCGGTCCTCGTCGGCGCGGACGTCTTCTTCCACCGATCGAGCAAGGGCTTGAATTTCACGAGTACTCCGCCATACCAGACATTTGCGACCGGTTATTATAGACCGCGGGGACATTCCATCAGCGTCCAATCCAAGCTAAGACCCATCAATTTGCCCAGTTCGGGCAACTCGCCGCATTCGCCGGACGGCGCCGGCGCCGGCGCCGGGCCGGGAAGCTGGCGCCGCAATCTTGCGGGTGTGTTCGAGTACAGCAGCCGCGCCCTGGGGCTGGTATGGAGCACCAACAGGGCACTGAGCATCACGCTAGCCGTGCTCACGTTGATTGCCGGCGTGCTGCCGGCGGGCGTGGCGTATGTCGGCGCGCAAATTGTCGATGCGGTGATTCACGCCGCAGACTTGCATCATCGGACCGGAACGACTTACCTAAGGGATGTGGTGCGCTATGTCGCACTGGAAGCGTTACTGGTTGCCGCCACCGCGATGGCGCAACGGGGAATTTCCCTCTCTCAGTCGCTGCTGCGGGCGCAATTGGGTCAGCGCGTCAACGTCATGATCTTGGAAAAGGCACTGACACTGGATCTGACGCAATTCGAGGATTCCGAATTTTACGACAAGTTGACGCGCGCGCGGCGCGAGGCATCCAGTCGTCCGCTGAGTCTGGTCATGCGGACCTTCGCACTGGGACAGAACGCGATCTCACTGATTTCCTTCGGCGGATTGCTGTACCGCTTCTCGCCGTGGGCGGTGTTGCTCCTGGTGCTCGCCGGGCTGCCGGCGTTTCTTGCCGAAGCGAAATTTTCGGGCGAAGCGTTCAGGCTGTTCCGCTGGCGAGCGCCCGAGTCGCGCATGCAAATCTATTTGGAATCCGTGCTGGCGCGTGAAGACTATGCCAAGGAGGTCAAACTTTTCGACTTGGGGCAGCGATTTCTCGATCGCTATCGCGACATTTTCACCCGCCTGTATCGTGAGGATCGCGATCTGACTCTGCGCCGCGACGCCTGGGGCTTTGGATTGGGGCTGCTCGGAACCGCGACGCTGTACGGCGGCTATGTTTGGATCGCCGTGGAAACCGTGCTGGGTGCGATGACCGTCGGCCAAATGACCATGTACCTGATGCTGTTCCGGCAGGGCCAAGCAGCGGTCAGCGCCGCATTGTCCGCGGTCAGTGGTCTATATGAGGACAATCTGTATTTGTCGAATTTGTTTGAGTACTTGGAACAACCCGTCGGCCACGGGAGCGCCAAGGGAAATGAAGTCAAAGGGCCGGATCCCGGCGACGGCATCCGCTTCGAGGATGTCGAGTTCGTCTATCCGGGGGCGGCCACGCCGGCACTGTCCGGAATCAATCTGCACGTTCGCCCCGGCGAGAGTCTGGCGCTGGTGGGGCAAAATGGCTCCGGAAAAACCACCCTGATCAAGTTGCTGACCCGCCTCTACGAACCAACCCACGGCAGGGTTCTGCTCGATGGGCTCGATTTGAAGGAATGGGACGAGACCGCGCTGCGCCAGCGCATCGGCGTCATTTTTCAGGACTTCGCGCGCTATCAAATGTTGGTGGGCGAAAACATCGGCGCTGGCGACGTGCGCGCCTTCGACGACGAGGCTCGCTGGCGCAGCGCCGCGGCCAAAGGCCTCGCGGCGGAATTCGTGGAACAGCTGCCCGGCGGCTATCACGCCCAGCTCGGCAAGTGGTTCAAGGACGGGCGCGAATTATCCGGCGGCCAGTGGCAGAAAATTGCGCTGGCGCGCGCGTTCATGCGCAGCGATGCCGACATCCTGGTGTTGGACGAGCCTACCGCAGCCATCGATGCGGGCGCGGAAGCCGAGGTGTTTGAACACTTTCGCGAATTGACGCGCAACCGTATCGCCATCGTCATTTCTCACCGCTTTTCGACGGTGCGCATGACCGATCAAATCTTGGTGCTCGAGGAGGGCCGCATCGTCGAGCGCGGCAGCCATGAAGCATTGATGGCAGCCGACGGGCAATATGCGAAGCTATTCACTTTGCAGGCTCGCGGGTATCGTTAGAGAATCTATTGAGGTTGGATCATGATCACAAGAATTTGGCGTTTAGGGTTTGGCTTGGCGGCGGCGCTTGCGCTGGCCGCGTGTCATCAAGCCGATGCGCCTGCGCCGGCAGCAGCCTCGAATAATGACGTGAAAATGGGCACGTACCGCGTGGTGCTGAAGACGCCCGGCGGCGAGCTGCCGTTCGGTCTCGAACTCAAGCAACAGGATTCTCGTCCTGTTGGCTACCTTATCAATGGCGAGGAGCGGCTGCTGCTCAGCGACGTCAAGATCACCGGTTCCCATTTGGAAATCCCCATGCCGGGCTATGAGAACGTGCTCAAGGCCGATGCGGTGGGAAACGAGTTGAACGGCGAGATTTTCCTGGTCAAGCTGAATGACAAGAACCAACATGTGCCGCTGCATGCGACCTTGGGCGATACGTATCGGTTTTTCGGTCAACCCGCTGGCGACAACGCCGATGTGTCCGGCCGTTGGGCGATGCAACTCATCGATGACAGCGGCGCGCCCGAAGCGGTGGTCGGCGAGTTCAGCCAATCACATGACGTTGTCAGCGGCACCATCCTGACTTCCACCGGCGATCATCGCTACCTTGCCGGGCAGGTGAAGGGCGATGAGCTGTATCTGTCCACCTTCGATGGCGCGCACGTATTTCTGTACAAGGCAAAAATCGGCGCGGACGGCAACCTGGTCGGCGACTGGTGGTCTGGCCTTGCGTTCCACGAGAAATGGATCGGCAAGCGCAATGCCGCGGCCCAACTTCCGGACGCCTACGGCGTGACGGCCATGCGGGCCGGCGTCAAGAAGTTCGATTTTGCATTTCCGGACCTCTCGGGAAAAACCGTGTCGTCCAAGGATCCCCAATTTCGCGGCAAGGTCCTCATCGTGGCGCTGGCAGGCAGCTGGTGCCCGAACTGTCACGACGAAGCGGCGTTCCTGGCGCCGCTTTACAAGGACTATCGCGGCAAGGGTTTGGAGATCGTCTCGCTGCAGTTCGAACACTTCGGCGACTTCGGGCGCGCCGCGGAGGCTACGCAGCGCTTCCGCCGGCACTACGGCATCGAATACACGACACTGATCGCCGGCGTCTCGGACAAGGACGAGGCGGCCAAGAAGTTGCCCATGCTGCAGAGCTTCGTGGCCTTTCCCACCACCGTCTTCATCGACCGCAAAGGCGACGTACGCAAGATTCATACGGGGTACACCGGTCCTGCCACCGGCGATCACTACATTCAATTCGTGAACGAAGTAAAAACCACTTTGGATCAGCTGCTGGCGGAGACTTAACGAATGCCCTCGTTCGATGTGGTATCCGAAATCGATACGCATGAATTGACCAACGCGGTCGATCAGGCGGTGCGCGAACTGACGCAGCGCTTTGATTTCAAGGACACGGGGGCCAGCTTCGAGCTGGAAGAAACCACCGTGACCATGACCGCGGAGGCGGATTTTCAGTTGAAGCAGATGCTGGAAATATTGAAGCTGCGTATTGCGAAGCGGGGAATCGATGTCGGTTGCCTGGACGTCAAGGATCCGGAGGTCAACCTCGCCAGAGCCAAGCAGCTCGTGATTTTGAAGCATGGCATCGACGCCGAGGCCGGCAGAAAGGTCTCGCGGCTGATCAAGGACTCGAAGTTGAAGGTTCAGGCGCAAGTGCAGGGCGACAAGGTCAGGGTCACCGGCAAAAAGCGCGACGATCTGCAGGAGGCGATCGCATTCTTGCGCAAGGCCGATGTCGGCGTGCCGCTGCAGTTCAACAATTTCCGCGACTGACGCACACAACCTGTCTTGAGTGAACCCCGGAGCCTAAGTCATGACCGACGCGTCCCTCTACACGCCACCGCAGATCTGGAGGTGGAACAAGGAAAATGGCGGACGATTCGCCGGCATCAATCGCCCCACCGCGGGCCCTACGCACGATAAGGAACTGCCCGTCGGCCGCCATCCCCTGCAGCTCTACTCACTCGCCACGCCGAACGGCGTGAAAGTCACGGTGATGCTGGAGGAATTGCTGGCGCTTAAAATGACCGGCGCCGAGTACGACGCCTGGCTGATCAGGATCACCGAAGGCGATCAATTCGGCAGCGGCTTCGTCGCCGTCAACCCCAACTCCAAAATCCCGGCGCTGATGGACCGCAGCGGTTCGACACCCATCCGAGTTTTTGAGTCCGGCGCGATTCTGTTGTACCTCGCCGAAAAGTTTGGCGCCTTCCTGCCCGCCGACCTCGCGGCCCGGGCGGAGTGCTTGTCCTGGCTGTTCTGGCAAATGGGCAGTGCCCCCTACTTGGGCGGCGGTTTTGGTCACTTCTATGCCTACGCCCCGACGAAGAACGAATACGCGATCGATCGCTTTGCGATGGAAGTGAAGCGTCAGCTCGATGTCCTCGATCGCCGCTTGGGTGAATCCGAGTATCTCGCCGGTCCCGAGTACACAATCGCCGATATCGCGGTTTATCCCTGGTATGGCGCTCTCGCGAAAGGATTGCTCTACGGCGCGGGGGAGTTTCTGCAAGTACAGGAATACGCCCATGTGCAGCGCTGGAGCGACGCAATCGCCAAGCGTCCCGCCGTTCAGCGCGGCCGCAAGGTCAACCGCGCTTTCGGAGAACTGGCAGACCAGCTGCACGAACGTCATGACGCGAGTGACTTCGACACCAAGACCCAAGACAAACTGACGGATCCCAAAGCAGCGAGCAACGGATGATTTCGAGCTGCCGGGACATGTGCAGAATCCACCGCTCCGAGGCTCAGCGCGTTTGCAAGAGTTCCTGGTACTCCTCCGGGGTCAAGTTCGGCATTTTGCGCACGAACGCCACCACATCCCAGATCGCGGCATCGTCCAAGGTCTTGCTCCACGCGGGCATCGCGGACATTTTGATGCCGTGTTTGATGATCCAGAAGGCCCGCCGGGATTCTTGAATGTCTTCTTGCGCGAGGCTTGGCGGGTGCGGATAGAGCCCCGTCCGTAGATCCGACTTCGCGACGCCCGGCGCCAGATGGCAGCCCACGCAGAGCACTGCGTAATGCTCTGCGCCGGACTTGATCATCGACGGTGTCGCCGTCAGTTGCGGCTTGATTTCCCCCAAGCGGGCGTCGATTGAACGATCCCGCAATTGCGTGATGAGAGCCAGAACGGCTTTCGTGTGATGATCGTCGGCACCGATGTTATAGAACCCCGACTCGACGAATAGCGCCGCGCCGAGAGCCCCCAGCAACAGAACGACGATGAGGGTGAGGATCACCTTGATCACGGACATCTCATTTGACGATGATCGTGCCGACCATGCGTGGATGAATCGAGCAAGTGAAATGGTACGTGCCCGGCTTGTCGAACTTGAAGGAGAAGCTCTCGTCGGTGTCCAGAGCCCCGGAACGAAACAGGCCCGCATCGCTCACCACGGTGTGCGGTTCGTCGTCCTTGTTCACCCACGAAACCTCTGCGCCCGCATTCACGGTCAAGGTCGTCGGCATGAACATGAAGTCCTTCACTTCGATGCTGTTGGGGGCGGCGGCCTCGGACACCGCCCAAATCGCTGCCATTGCCGCCGCCATCAGCGGCAGGCTGATCGTCTTCAACTTCATGTTTGTTCCTTAGGTAATAATTTGCGCTAGGCAATCGTGGTGTCATTGAGGGACAGCGCTGCCGGATGCTTTACAACAGAGACGCTGGTAATGCCGAGCATTTTGGATAGTTGGTCCGACGGCACCTTGAGCGGTCCGGGTCCGGGACCTTCGCCTGCCGCCGGTTGCGGATAGGCAGTCGAGCGAGCCGTGTGGAAGGTGACGTTGCCTTCCACCTTCTGAACGATCTGATGAATGTGCCCATTCAGCACGGTGACCGAGCCGAATCTGCGCAGCTGACTCATGAGTTGGTCCGCGTCGCCGGTTCCCCAGCCCCAAGGCTCATATACGGTCCACAGCGGCATGTGTGCGAAGACCACAATGGGTGTGCTGGCCGACCGCCCCTTCAGGTCCGCGGCGACCCAGGCCAGTTGCTCCGCGCCGAGATTCCCCAAGCCGCCTGGTTTGAACTGCAGCACGTTGATGAGTCCGATGAAGTGCACGCCCGCGTGATCGAAACTGTAATAGCCCTTGTTGTCGGAAGCCTTGCCGAACCGATTGAAATACTCGGTGACGGTGGCATCAGTGGTGTCATGCTCGCCGGGGACCGTATGCATCTCAGTGGTTTTCAAGCGCGAGAACAGCTGCTGGGCCGTGTCGAATTCCGCAGCCTTCGACAGATGCGTAATGTCGCCGGTGTGGATGATGAGCGCCGGCTGTTCCGGCATGCGGTTCACCAGTTCGATGGTTTCGGCGAACGTACCGTTGACGTCGGGATTGGCATCCTTGTTGAAGCCGATATGCGTGTCGCTGATCTGCACGAACAAGGGCCTGCCAAGCTTTGCGGCGGCATATTTGTTGTCGGCCGCCATGGCCAAATTGATGGGTGTAAACACGCCGCCCGACAGCGCGAACAGGGTTCCTGCCCCGCCGTAGGCCATGCATTTCAGGGCGTTGCGGCGCGATAAAAGCGCATGATCATCTGACACGACTCTCTCCTTTATAGTGGGCATTCAGGAGAGAAGACTTCGGGGGCTTGGGTTTTATTCCATTGGGAACTTGTCCTACGCTAAGGAGCTGGGGTGGCCCGCGCGCAAAATGAGGGCACGCGGAGTATGTTTAAGGGCCGGACTGAATCTTCAAGGAGTGGCCCCATGGGGATAAAGAAATCTGCGCGCCGCCTGGCGCTCTCTGGATTGATTGTCCTGCTGGCTGCCTGCGCGACGGACTCAGTCGTCGTCACCGGCACGGCACGTGCGCCCATTTCGCCGGCGGACGTCAAGATTTACTCGCGCCCACCGGCAGCGTTCGAAGAAATTGCGATTCTCAACAACTCGAAGAACAGCGCATTCACCACCGGCGGCCAGAAGACCGTCGACAAGGTCATTGCGGGCTTGAAAGAACAGGCCGCGAAAGTGGGTGCGAACGGCGTGATTCTGGAAGGATTCTCCGATAGCCAAACTGGCTCGCTGGGGTCAGGCGTGGGTTCGAGCTCTGTCTCCAGCAATTCCGCGGTCGGCGTGGGAGTCGGCGGATCTCTGGGGATTTACAAAAAGACCGGTCACGGCGTCGCCATTTTCGTGCCGCCGGGATCCGCGCCCTAGTCCCCCGGCGTGAAACGCCTAGGCTTGTTCGCGCAGCAAGCGCACCAGTCCTAACAGCTCGTCCCAGCCGGTATCGGAGACAGCGCAATATTGGATATCGCCCTGTTGCCAGAACGCGAGGTGGTAGCCGCTGCGCGTCGTATTACCGGGTAAGCGCGTACCGTTCGCAGCCCAGGTGAATACATTGATGACATGCGCGCCATGCTGGTACACCACGACCGCGGAACGCTGATGGTCGATGTAATCGGCGCGCCCGCCGATCAAGCGATAACCCTGAGGTTCGAAGTCGGCGACTGCCGGGGAGACATCGGCATGGCCCGCAAACCACGGCTTGACCGTGTGCTTGTCAGTGGATACCACGTCGATCAAGTGAGCCGGCATCAACGAGCGTACGTGGGCGCTCACGATCTCATTACTCAGCGGACTTAAAGTGGGCAGAACCAAAAAGAACGCCATGGCCGCGGCCAGCGCCGCGCCGCCGATTCCACTGAACGCCCCAATCCTGAAGCCGCGTCCGCCGTAACCTTTCTGGTGCCATGCAGGCCGCGGCTTGCGCGGCGTTGTGCTCCGAATGGCCTCGTCGCCACCGGCGACATCCGGTTCCCGGTCAAGGGCCTGCAGCACTTGCGCGCGTAGTGCCGGCGGCGCCGAGGCATAGCTGATCCCGCTGCGCAAAGCACTGCGCACTTTCTCGAGATCTTGCAGCAGTTCGCGACACTCATTGCAGTGCTCGACATGCCGCTCGATCTCAGCGGCTGAAACCGCGTCGACTTCACGGTCGAAATAGGCCTGCACCCGAAGCGATTCAGCGCACTGCACGCGGCTCTCCTTCCACTTCCTGCAACCATTTGGCCTTGAGGGCGGCGCGCGAGCGCGCCAGGCGCGACATCACGGTGCCGATCGGCACATTGGTGACGGCGGCAATCTGCGCATAGTCCATTTCCTCGATTTCCCGCAGCATCAACACCGTGCGGTGTTCCTCGGGCAATGAGGCCACCAGCCGGTCGAGCACCTTTTTTTGATCGGAAATAATCGTCTCACGCTCCGGATTTGCATCGTTCGCTATCATCACGTGCCCGTCAGCCGCATCGTTCTCTTCGGGAAGCGGCACAAATGCTCGCCGCTGTTGCTGCTTCGCCGCCGTCAGATGGCAATTGCGCACGATGGTCAGCAGCCACGCCTTGGCGTCAGAGCCCCTCAAGGCATCAAACCCCCGAAAGGCGCGCAAAACGGCGTCCTGCACCACGTCATCAGCCTCCCCGGGGCGGCACAGCCACCGAGCGAACCGATACGCAGCGTCGAGATGAGGCAAAACCTGCCCCTCGAATCGAGCGCGCTTGTCATCCATAGGGTTAAGACTCACGGCGGGGACATTTTATTCCACGCCAACGAGTATAGCTGTCCGATCAGCTATCCTTGGCGGCCTAACACTGGGGGGGATTGCAGTGATTCGAACTCTGGCGGCCGTCGGCGTTGGCTTATCCTGGGTGATTCAGTCCTCCGCCGCATGGGCTCAGCATCCCTTCCTGTCGGATACCGACTGGTCGAACCTGCGCCACGAGGCGAGCGGCAGCGCACCCTACGAGAACCTGCGTGCCCTGACCCGATTGCACCGCGTTCCTGCTACGCCGGAGTTCGATCAAGCGGCGGACTTCATCCTCACGCGCGCGAAAGAATACGGCTTGCAGGATGTGCACGCCGAGCAATTTCCGATCGACGGCAAGATCCAATACGGCTTGATGCGCTCGCACATCGCCTGGAATGTCGAGGGCGCGCGGTTGTGGCAGATCGAGCCGCAACACACCTTGTTGGGCGATTGGTCGACCGACCCCATTCGGCTGGCCGACTACAGCCACAGCGCCGATGTCGAGGCGCCGCTCATCGATGTGGGCTCGGGTACATCGGAGTCGGATTACGCCGGCAAGGATGTACGCGGCAAAATCGTGCTCGCCGACGGCGTGCTGTCGATGGTGCAACGTCTGGCCGTGGCGAAATTTGGTGCGGCCGGCATTGTCAGCGATATGCCCAATCAAAGCACGGCCTGGTCGGGGCTCGACACCAGCATCGTGCGCTGGGGTCACTTGGACGGCTCGCTGCCTCAAGGCTTTGCCTTCATGGTGTCGCGCGCGACGGCGATGGACTTGCGCGCGCAGATCGCCGCTGGGCACCCGGTGCTCTTGGGCGCACATGTGAAGGCGGAAGTCGGCGCCGGACATTGGACGGTGGTGACCGGCACCATCCCCGGCACCGATGCAGCCGCCGGAGAGATCGTTTATAGCTGCCACCTCGATCATCAGCGGCCCGGTGCCAACGACAATGGCAGCGGTTGCGTGACGATTCTGGAATCCGCGCGGGTCCTTGCCCGTCTGATCGGCGACGGCAGTCTCAAGCGCCCACAACGAACGCTGCGTTTCATCTGGGGTCCGGAAGTCGAAGGCACCATGGCTTATTTGAGCCGGCACCCGGACATTCGGGCATCCATGCGCGCCGACATTCACATGGATATGGTGGGCGGCGATTTGTTCAAGAACAAATCGGTACTGCATGTGACGCAGACCCCCTGGTCCTTGCCGACATTCGTCACGGATATCGGCGCGGTCTTCGCCGATACCATTCGCGACGCCGCGACGGTGTACACCGAGGATGGCAGTCACGAGGATGCCGCTGTGCTCGAAAATCGAGACGGCGCCTCGGGCACACGCAATGCATTTTTTGTCGACGAGACGCCCTACGCCGAGGGCAGTGATCACGATGACTATGACTCGTCCACCATCGCCGTACCCTCGCTCTACTTGCGCGATTGGCCGGATATTTATATTCATACCGATCACGACACGCTGCTGCAGATCGATCCTACGAAGCTGCGCAGGGTCGCGCTCCTTGGCGCGGCTTCCGGCTATAGTTACGCCACGTTGGACGCGGCAAATGCCGCGCTCGAGCTGCCATTTCTAGCCGCGCGCGCGCAGCAGCGTTTGTCGCAGGGCTTCAATCGTGCCCTGCTGCTGACGCAGCGGCCCGACCTTAAGCCGCAGGAAGCGTTGTTCGAGGCCCGCAATCTCTTGGCGCAGTCGCTCCACCGCGAGCAGGCGGGCTTGCAGTCCTTCGCGCTGTACACGCGCAGCCAGCCGCAGTCGCTCGCGTCAGCCCTTGCGGCGCTCCAAGCCCAGGCAACGACGTTGAAAGGATGGCTGATCCAAGCCGGCGCGACTCGAGGAGCGCACGATGCAAACTGGACGCCGGCGTGGCGCGCGACGGCGGAGGCGGTGCGAGTACCGCATCGCGTCGGCGAGTTCGGCCCGCTGACCTTTCAGAACGACGACGTGCTGCGCGATCGGCTGGGAGAGGAGCGGCTGCACAAGGTCCAGCTGCTCCGCGCCGGGTCGAGCCGGTTCGTCAACGTCCAGGACAGCAGTGCCCTTTACGCCTATGAAATCGTCAATTTCGTCGACGGCAAGAGGTCGATCGCCGACATACGAGACGCCGTCTCCGCGGAATTCGGGCCGATCCCGCTGGACATCGTCAGCGATTATTTGAATGCCTGCGAAGAGGCGAAAATCATCGCCTTCCGCTAAAGGTTAACGCGAGTCCGGCGGCGCGCGGCTATTTCGGCGGCGG
>Ga0210387_10000694_pt1 | contig 24425 bp, 18 predicted proteins | sample IncBWC7OmetaG_FD_160108 | JGI IMG/M metagenome (GOLD analysis project Ga0210387, IMG submission 160108) | Forest soil microbial communities from Barre Woods Harvard Forest LTER site, Petersham, Massachusetts, United States - Inc-BW-C-7-O ...
TCGGACTGCGCAACGGCGGACGGCAAGAGTGAGTGCGCCGGCGAGAACGAGTGCAAGGGGACTGGCTACGTCTATACCGAGACGCAGGAACAGTGCACCGCGCTTCAGATCCGCAACAAGCCCTGAGCGCGTGCGCGAACGGCGACGGCGAGCCAATCCGCGTCGGGTTTGGGTTGCGCGCTCCTCACTACGACGAAATCTTGAAGCGCGGTATCGCGGCCGATTTTGCCGAGATCACCTCGGAGAATTTCCTGGGGCGCGGCGGTCGTGCTTACGGTGTTTTGGAGCGGGTGCGCAGCGAGAAGCCGGTCGCGTTGCACGGCGTGTCGCTGTCGATCGGCGGCGTCGACCCGTTGAACGAGAGCTACCTCAGCGAGCTCGCCGCATTAGCCGACCGCATCGAGGCCATGAGCGTCTCGGACCACCTGTGTTTTGGCACTTTTGGCGGGCACTACGCGCATGATCTGTGGCCCCTTCCTTATACGGAGGAGGCCTTGCAGCACATCGTGCAGCGAGTGAAGCACGTGCAACACCGGCTCGGTCGGCAGCTCCTGCTGGAGAACGTGTCGAGCTACGTCGAGTACCGCGCCAGCACGCTGAGCGAATGGGAATTTCTGGCGCAAGTCGCGACGCAAGCCGACGCGGGCATCTTGCTCGACGTAAATAACGTGTTCGTCAGTGCCGCAAATCACGGATTTTCCGCGCTGGAATACCTGGCAGGTATCCCACGCGAGCGCGTTCGCCAAATCCACCTCGCGGGTCACAGCGACGGCGGCGGGTTTCTACTCGACGACCATGGCTCTCCGGTTTCGGACGCCGTTTGGCGGCTGTATGAACGCGCGCTCGCTCGCTTCGGCAACCTGCCGACGATCATCGAGTGGGACGAGCGGGTGCCGACGCTCGTCGAGCTCGAGACCGAGGCCACCCGCGCGCGCTCGGTCTCGAACGCGTGGTTCTCGAGCTCGCGCGAACGCGCCCCGGAGCAACCGTGACGCTCGCCGACTTGCAACGCTACTTCGCGACTGTCGCGACATCGACGAGCGGCCCGCCCGCGGACATCGACGCCATCTTCGTGAGCAGTGCGCGGCTATCAGCGAGTGAGCGACTCGGCATCTACAACCGCGGCTACCACCATCGTCTGCTCGACGCGCTCGCGTCCGTGTTCACGCACACCAAGTTCGCGCTGGGTGAGGCAGACTTCGAGCGAATCGGTCTCGTCTATCTGGCAAGCCATCCGTCCGAGCACCCAGCGGTCGAACGCGTGGGGCGGCTCTTTCCGGAGTACCTGCGCACGCTGGACGCCGTGCCGAACGAGCTTGCCGACCTCGCCACGCTCGAATGGGCGCGGCTGCACGCGCTCGTGGCCGCGAATCCGAGTGCGCTCGAAAGCGCGCACCGCATCGACCCCGAGCGCTTCCCGTACTCGCGCTTGCGCTTCGTGTCGTCACTTTCGATTCACCAGGTCGGCGGGCGCGCGCTCTCGCTATTTTCCCAGAAGGCGACGCCATCCGAACAGCTGAGCACTCCAAGCAGCAGTACGGCAGACCGTGCAGTGCGCGCCGTGGCGGTCTGGCGAAAGCGATACCGGGTTCAGCATGCCGTGCTCGAGGAGCTCGAGGCCGAAGCCTGGCAGCTCGCCGCGAGCGGTGCCTCGGTCAGTCACTTTTGCGAGCTCTTCGACAGCGGCGCGCCCACTGCGGACGCGCAGCATGCGTTCCGCGTCGTCGCGACCTGGTTCGAGCGCGAGTGGATCGAAGCGATCGACGGCAGCACGCTCTCGAGCCCCGACCCGGCGGAAACCTCGGCCTGAGCGCGGCGCTGCCGCGCTTGGCAGACGACTGCGCCTCTCGTAGCCCGTAGCTCGCAGCACTCAGGCAAGCTCGAACCACACCGCAGCCGGTAAAGCGCGCGGCCTTTGGCGGACACGCCGGAAGTAGCGTTCGTCCTCGTAGAATGCGGCCGACTGCGAGCTCGACCAATCGGGAATGCCAAGCACTGGCAAGGGCCGCAGTCGAGCGGGCTCGGACAAGAGCTCAGGAACAGCGCGACTGAGCTGCTCGTCGAGGAGAACGCGCAAATCGGGCGCCGCAACCGTCAGCTTGTCCGGACTGACGAGCACGAACAGCGCCATGCCCAGGAGTTTTGGGTGTGGAACGCGCAGCGCGTCCAAGAGCCCATGACCAAAACAGAGAAAGCGCGTGGTCTCGCGTAACTGAGCGCGCCGCTGCCAAAACGACTCAGGCCAATTCAAGTCAGCCAAGCCTGAAACACGCGCACATCCGAGCTGACGACCAGGACCCCCGACTCATCGAAGTGGGTGGCGGCGTTCTGGCGAGCGCTCCGCGAGGCTGTGCCGGGCTCCAGCTGCAAGCGGTGAATCGCGCTCTTCAAAGCCGGGAAATGTAGCCAAATCAGCGCGCCAAACAGGTCATGATACGAGGCCGGCCGCGTCGGAATGCGCGACGTTTCAGCGATGAAGCGATCGAAGCTGCCCGCTTCGCGCACACGCGCCTCGTCTTCGGGCTCGAACTCGAAGCTCAGGCGCTCCGCCGTGCGGATGCCTTGGCACAAGCGCCGGAGCTCGGCTGGTAGCGGGAAATGGTCGCAGGCTGCGAGCCGCTCACGCACCGGCGGTTCGAAGATGTCGAACGCCGGGTGAGCCAAGAACCGCGTCTCGAACGAGCGCGCCGAATTGGCCGACTCGAGCACGCGCTCGGCCCGGTTCATGCTTCCGGGATCTCGAAGTGCACGCTCGCGCCACCATCCGGGCGATTCTCTGCCCAGGCACGCCCACCGTGAGCGCGCGCGATGCGCTCCACGAGTGCTAGCCCGAGGCCGAGCGAAGACGAGCCGTCGCCGCGATAAAACGCGTCGAACACACGCCCTAGAGCCTGCGCCGGAAAGCCTGGACCGCGATCATTCACCGTCAGCCGCACTTTGCCGTCGGCTTTCGAGATCTGCACGCTCTCCACGCCGCCCGCATGCTTCTGCGCGTTCTCGAACAAATTGCCGAATGCGCGATCGAGGAGCGTCGGATCACCCTTGATTTTGGCTTCCGGAGCTTCATTGTGGTACACGGTGGGCTCGAGGCCAGCGCGTTCGATGGCGCGTTGCACGAGCTCGCACGGCTCGAGCGTCTGCAGATTCAGCGTGCCGAAGTCGAGCCGCGAGCTAGCCAGCAACTTGCCGATCAAGTCGTCGACCTCGACGATCTCACGCTCTACTTTGTCGAGCGTTGCGCAATCCGCGGAGCTCGAGCGCAAGAGCTCGGTCAGCACGCGCAAGCGCGCGAGCGGGCTACGAATCTCGTGCGAAACGGCTGCCAGGAGCTCACGCTGGTCGTTGAGCTGGCGCTCGATGCGGCGCGCCATGTCGTTCACCGCGTCCGCGAGCACGCCGACCTCACCCATGTGATGCCGGCCGAGCCGTACGCGGCTGAGCAAATTCCCCGAACCAATTTCACGCGTGACGCGAATTAGGTCGGACAACGGTCGCACCAACTTACGCGCCAGCGCGCCTGACGCGCCCCACAGCGACAGACACGCAGCCGCGATCGCCAGCACGAAGGTGATCCCCGGCACACGTCGACGTTTGTCGATGCAGACTTGGAGTGTGCCCAGGCGCACCGTGCCGCGCGGAATCGGCACCGTAAATTGCGGCTTGTCGCAGACCGCGCCGATTTGATCGAGCGGCTTTTTCGCGGCGTCGAGCAACGTCAGATCCACTTCGAACGTCTTGGCGATGTCCTGCGCCAGCAGGTGACGTTCCGGCGGGTCGTCCCACACCTTCTGAAAGCGTTCACCGATGAAGCGCTCCACGCGGGCGACGTCACTCTGCATGCTCGACGCGTCCGGGCGCAGCGCGCTGACCACCGCGCTCACGACGAAGCCCGTGAACAAGATGGTGATGCCGAGCCACATGAACAGTTGCCGGTGCAGGCGCGCACGGACGAACCGTTTGAAGCTCATTCCGTGCCCTTGGCCATCACGTAGCCGACTCCACGCACGGTCTTGATCAGCCGCGGCGGGTCATCGAACAATTTTTTGCGTAGGTGGGAGATGTGCACGTCCACCGTGCGGTCACTGACCGTCACGTCACTGCGCCCCGCTTGTTCCAGGAGGCTCGAACGCGGCACGACGCGCCCCGCGCGGCGCATCAAAGCGAGCAGCAGGTCGAACTCGATACCAGTCAAGTCCGCCACTTTGCCCTCGACCATCACTTGCCGCGCGCCCACGTCCAAGCTGACGCCGCCGACGCTCAAGTGCTCCTTGCTCGGGTCGAGCTCGGTGCGCCTGAGCACCGCGCGCAGCCGCGCCAAGAGCTCGCGCGGACTAAATGGCTTGCCGAGGTAGTCGTCGGCACCGAGCTCGAGGCCAACCACGCGGTCGGTCTCGTCCCCCTTGGCCGTGAGCATGATCACGGGCAGGCGGCTCTTGTCGCGGATCTTCTTCAACACCGAGAGGCCGTCCAGCCCCGGCATCATCACGTCCAGCAAGACCGCGTCAAAAGCGCCCGATTCGAGCGCGGCCAACCCGGCGAGGCCGTTCGGAGCGTGGGTGGAGCGCACGCTATTTTGCGTGAGGTAGCTCTCCAGCAGTTCGAACAGCCGGACGTCATCGTCGATCACCAGTACGTGAACCGTCATGAGCGAGGAGGCGGAGCGTATCACCACCCCTCGCCCAAGGCTGTCAGGATTGTCCAAGAGCGCCAAGTTCACGGCTCACGGCTGATTTGGTGCGGGTGGCGCGGCCCGGCTGTCCCGCACGCGCTCAGCGGCTCGCGTGCAGACGTCCGCGACGTGATCCTCGAACGCTTGGCGCCGCTCCATGCCGCGGTAGTGGCAACCGAATAGGCCCGAGGCAAACCCCGCCACCGCGCCGAGTGCGAGTACGAAAATCAGTGCTTTGCGTCTCATGGTGATCTCCTAGTTAGGTGTTGCATCAGCGAAACGGCCCAAAGCCGCGGCCGAACGGACCTGATTCCACGATGTCCGCCAGGATCTTGCGCTGCCGCTGATCGAGCGTCTCGTGGACCTTGGTGAAGGCGTCGAGCGCGCTGCTGCGCACTCGGTCGATCACCTGATCGTGTCGATCGAAGATGGCTTCCACGGCTGCGCGGTCCAGAACCTCGGCGCGAATCGCGCTGGCCACATCGCTCCGCGTACCACGAAACTCACGCCTGCCTTCGTGAAGCTCGTCCACGAGCGTGTCGACGGCCTCGCGAATGACCTTTTCCTGACCGGGCGTGGTGTCCAGCCGGTCCAGCAGGTGATTCAGGAAAAAGCGCGCCCGCCGGCCGCGAAAGCCGTGCCCTCGACCACCGTGGCCGCAGTGATGATGGTGGTGGTGGCCACGCGCCACCGTCGCGGTCAAACCCAGTAAACATGCAGCACCAAACAGAAATCCAAACATTGCTCAGCTCCTTGCCGAGCAATCTGGTGCCCCTATGTGAAGGGAGTCGGAGGGCTCCAGTTAAGAAGCGTTAAGCTATTTCAGAGCCAAGCTCACGCGCTTCAGCAGCGCATCGAAAGCGGGCGCGTAGCCAAACTCCGTGTCCGTCGGATCTGCCAGTGTCTTCGCGCAGATGGAGGCTGGAACGCCGCGATCAGCGAGGGAGTGAACGACGGCGAGCTCGCGCAGCCCTGGGTAGGCCTTGGCGTAGTACTGCGTGGTGCCCGCAGGGCCACCCGTGGGAGGCTGACAGACCGGGCTATTGGCCGCCGCAATGAAGGAAGTGTCGCCCTGCGCGCTTGCGGCACAGTCGCACTCCTCGTCGCCGGCCACGCATGCCCGCGGAGTGGTCAGCGGGAAGATGCAGGCGTATTGCAAGTCGTCGTTCTCCGGTACGTTCTGCTCGTGGCCGTTGATCGGGTTTTGCTGGGGGTTTTGCGACGTCGCGGGAGCGAGCGCCGTGTTCGTGAGCGGTTGAACACCGGTGCGCGGCGCGATCGACTCGACCATCAGCGGGTCTTGCGCCGCCACGAAGTCGTTCGGGTCGCCGAGGAACAGCGGCCAACGCCCCTGCGCGACGAGCCCCGCTGCGTCGAGGTACTCGAGCTTGCCGCCAGCCAAGCTCGCCGTGGTAGCCAAATCTTGCCAGGGTACGCCGACCATCGTGGACAGCATGACGAGACTCGGCGAGCGCGTCTGCACCCCCGAGCTGTCGAAGAAGAGCGGGTTATTGACGAGCGTGCCCGCGTTGTTCGTGATCATCAGATCGCTCAGACCGGACGTGTAGCGAGTCGTCGGGTACAGCAGATCGAAGCCAAAGCGCTGCTTTTGATCGAAGCAACGCAGGTTGAGGCTGTCGTGCGCCGCGTCCCAAGTGTTGTACGAGCCCGCGGCCGCTCCCATGCACACGGGGTCGGCGCTCAGTGCGAGGCAACCGGTCGGTGGCGTGGTCTCGTTCTGCGCGCAGGAGCGACAGCACGGATCATTGGGATTCACCGCGCACGCCGCGGTTGCCTTTGGCATGGGAGACGACGACGATACGAACCAGCCCACGCCGTCATCGCGGATCGAGCAATCATTCTCGTCGCTCAACGCTAAGACCGCGACGGCCGAGTCTGGACGCAAGAATGCCGCGCGCTCGGCGAGCAGCGTCGTGTCGGTGCCTTGGCGCACCGTGACGTTGGCGACCTTGCTCACAGTAGCGGGCGGCTCGGGGTCGATCAAAAAGCGATACATGGCCTCCAGTGGGGCTTCGTAGCCGCAACCGTGATCGCCCGCGGCGCCGACAATGGCCGTGAGCTCGTTGGTCAAGTCAGCCGGATTCGAGCTACCCGAAACGCCACTTGGATCCCAAGACAAGAAGCCAGAGCCCTGCCAAGTCGTGAGCCCCGGACGTAACGCGCCGAGCAACTCGCCGTGATCATCGAGTGTGTCGAGGCTACTCGAGGGAGTCTGGCACACGGTGCCGCCATGTGCGCCGAGGCTCGTGGAAATGACGGCCAGATGAATGTCACTTGCAGTGAACTCGCGCGTCCCAGTGATGCACGCCTGGCTCAAGGAGCTGGGTTGAGTTGCGACGGGCGCGCGATTCGCGTCGACGCACAACGGATTGGTCAGGCGTTTGATGAACGTCGGTAGGGTCGCCTCCAGCACGTCTTGCTTGTCGGCCATTGACTCCGAATTATCGATCACGAGCAGGATATCGAGCTTGCTCGCGGTGGCCTGCGCGCCGCCGCTCGCGCCCGCGCTGCCGGCAGAGCTCGCAGAGCTGCCGCCGCTGCCGCCCAGATCTGGCGCGCCGCCCTCTCCAGCGTTGCCGCTGTCGCTGGCGCCGGCTTGCGCGGAGTCTCCGCCGGAGCCCGCGCTGGTCGAGCCGGCGTTGCCGGAACCGGCGCTGGTCGTGCCGCTCCCTCCACCGGTACCCGCGCCAGCGACCCCCGCCGTGCCGGCGTCATTTCCCGCACCCGTGCCTCCGCCATTGTCTCGTGAAGTGTTGCCGCAGGCTTGCGCCAGGACGCACGCAGACCCGAGACCAATCCCCAATAACCCACGAATCAAGCGCATCCCCGTCTCCTTAGTGCGAGCCCACGAGCGTAGGCGAAGCACGTCGCCGTGTCACAGGTACGCAAAGGTGAGCCTCGGCCTTCCCTACCCCGCCGAGTCAGCGGTCAACTGAGCGATGCTGCTCGCAATGCTATGCTTTCCTTGAAAGTTTCGCGCGCGTTCCTCAAAAAATTGCTTCGCTTTCGGTCATTCACGAACGAAAATTTTCGAGGGTCGCGCTATGCTGATTAGGCTTGAGGGGCTGCCCATGGGCGATGAACACGGAAGAGCCAACGAAAGCGAAAACTTAGCCGGAGCGTCCGGAAATAGTCCGGTGTCCGTCGCGCCCGCTGCAATGCCGGTGCCGCCTTCCGTTCCACCGCGAGCCGCGGTGCAGGCGCCGCGTCCGGTTTCGCTGCCGCCACGCCCGACCAGCAGCGCAGCGCCGCTTTCGCGTCCCGCAGGCACCCCGCCGCCGCCTCCGGTGCGTGGGCTTTCGCGACCGCCACCACCGAGCATGCGGCCTACGCCGCCCAGCGCTCAAGCTAACTCGCCGGGCCTACGGCCACCCCCGCCGAGCATGCGCCCGGCCGCACCGAGCGCGGCACCTCCTAGCGCGTCGGTCACGAGTGAGACCCGCTCCCCTCTCACCACGCCGGGCGGAGCGCCGAGCGCCGTGCTCGGACCGAACTCGCTCGCGGTCGCTACGACCGAGCCGGCAGGCGGAGCGCTCGCCGCACTCAGTGCGCCCACCGCATTCGACGTGGCTGCGTCGAGCCCCGGCGCGCTGGATACCTCGGTCACCGAGATCCCACCGCCGTCACGAGCCACGCCGACCGTCCCGTCACCAGGCGCCGATCCCATGGGCGAGCCGTCACCGACTCCGCCGCGCACCCAGTCGAGCGCGGGCTTGAGCAGCGGCGGAAACGGGCTGCCCGCCAACTCCAGCTTACGCCCTGAATCATCGAGAATTCATGGTCTTTTGGCCGACCTGATGAGCGCGCGCAAAGAGGTCACCGAGCGCGCGGCGGAGCTGCGGCGCGTCGTCACTGAACGCAACGCGCTGCGCACGCGGCTGCTGCGCGCGGAAAGCAAAGCGAGCGAGCTCGCATCGGCGTTTCGCGCAGAAGCGCAGCTGCGTAGTGATTTCGTGGACGCGCATGCCACGAGCAGCGCCTCACTGCGCGCGCGCGTGGCCGAGCTCGAGGCCGAGCTCGTCGGGCTACCCGAGCTCGAGCTGAGGATCGTCGACCTCGAGGTTCAGCTGAGCGAGCGCGACGAGCAGCTCCGGAAACTCTCGGCCGAAGCGACGCGGGTCGACTCGAAACCACCCAGCGAGCGCGTGGGCCTGCGGCGCATCCGCGGCATCGGCCCAGCGTACGAGCGCGCGCTGCTGGCGCTCGGCATCACGACCGTCGCGCAAGTGGCGCAGTTTTCCGCGGAGGAGATCGCGCGCATCGCACCTTTGATCAAGGCGCGTGCCGACCGCATCCTGCGAGACGACTGGGTCGGCCAAGCGCGGCTCTTGTCCGACGACTAGCGGTCCTGCACAAAAGTCCCCAAATTCACAGGCAATTTGCTGGTCTGGGTCAGAATTTTGGCCTTAAATTTCGGCTGAAATTGCCGTTTGCTTCGGCGTGTCCTCGACGAATTCTCGCCGTACCGAGCGCGTGCAGCCCGAAAGCGCGATCGATGACGTGCTCGGCACCGAACGGCAAACCAAGAAGATTCTGTCGAGTTTGCGACTCAAGGTCGCCTTCATGCTCTTCGTGAGCGCGCTCTTGGTCGGCCTGTGCGGCATGATCTTCGGACTCGTGTCGCACATTTTCGGCGCGTTGACGCCCGCCATCCGCGCCGATCTGGAATGGAAGGCGGAACGCGGCGCCGCCGAGCTCGCGCACTCCGCGGAGTATGGGCTCGTGCTCGCCGATGAACGCGAGATCACGCGCGCCTTCCACGGCTACGAGAGCGACCCGGACATCTTGGCCATCGTAGCGATGGACGCCAAAGGCAGCGTGCTCGCCAAGCACGGTGCGCCACCGGAAGATCTGGCGACGGCACTTCTCGCCGCCGCATCGCACGGCACGGTGGAGCACGCGGGCTATTTCGCCGCGTCGAAGGAGGCGTTGATCGAGGGTAGCCCGGTGGGTCGCATCGCGGTGTTCGTCTCTACGGCGCGCCTCGACTCGGGCACGCGCTTGAAGGGTCAGATCCTGTGGACGGCCGGAGTCGGCTGCGGGCTCGGCCTGCTGTGCAGTTTGCTGTTCGTCAGTTTCTATATCGGGCCGCTGATTCGCATCACCGAAACCGCGTTCGAGCGGCTCGAAAAGACGACTCGGGCCGCGCTCGAAGCGGCGCGCTTGAAAAGCGAATTTTTGGCCAACATGAGCCACGAAATCCGTACGCCGATGAACGGCGTGTTGGGCATGCTCGAGCTCTTGCTTGGTACTTCTCTGGACGCCAAACAGCGTCGCTACACCGAAACGCTACGCACCTCGGCCAACGCGCTGATGACGGTGCTCAACGACATCTTGGATTTTTCCAAGATCGAAGCTGGCAAAGTCGAGCTTCATACCGGTCCGTGCGAGCCCCGCGCGTTGCTCGAAGAGGTCGCGGAGCTGTTCGCCGCGCGTGCGGAGAGCAAGCAACTCGAGCTCTTGTGCCACGTCGATCTCGACGTGCCGATTCGCGTGGAGACCGACGCAGACCGGCTGCGTCAGGTGCTGACCAATCTGGTGGGCAACGCGGTCAAATTCACGGACAGCGGTGAGGTCGTCATCCACGCGAGCGCGACGCGCTCGGCGAACGGAGACTGCGTGCTCGTGCTCGAGGTGGTCGACACCGGGATCGGCATCGATCGAGCCGAGCAGTCGCTGCTCTTCGAGGCATTCTCGCAGCTCGACGGTTCGTCCACGCGCCGCTTCGGGGGCACCGGCCTCGGGCTGGCCATTTCGAAGAAGCTCGTGTCCCTGATGGGCGGAGAAATGGGCGTAACCAGCGAGAAGGGCAAGGGCAGCTGCTTTTTCGTGCGGTTGCCGATCCGCGTGCTGGCGGCCGAGCCGACGCGCATTCCCGATCCGAGCCGCAATACCCGCGCGCTGATCGTCGACGACAACGCCACGAACCGCTTGTTGCTCGAAGAGCTGCTCAAGAGTTGGGGACTGCGCACAGCGTCGGCGAGCGGCGGACAGGCTGCGCTCGAGCTGCTGTCGGAGGCGATTACGCGAGACCCTTTTGGGCTCGTGATCACCGACATGCACATGCCGGAGATGGACGGCTTGTCGCTAGCGCGTCGGATCAAAGACAAGCACGCTGGGCTTCCGCTCGTGATGCTGACCTCGCTCAGTGAGAGCGCTGTCGCGGCGGGCCATCGCGACCTATTCGCCAGCGTGCTGAGTAAGCCTGTGCGGTCCGCGGAGCTCGAGTCGAGCATTGCGCGCGCGCTCGGCGATTCTCCGCTGGGTTTTGCACAAAGTGAGCAATACCTGCGCGCGCCGTCGATTGCGCCTGGGCTCAGGGCTCGTCGGATCCTGGTGGCCGAGGACAACCCGATCAATCAAGAAGTCATCGTCGAGGTGCTACGAGAAATGGGCTACGAAGCCGACGTCGTCGAGAACGGTCAGCTTGCGCTGGCAGCTCTGGCCCGAAGCTCCTACCCATTGGTGTTGATGGACTGTCAGATGCCCGAGCTCGACGGCTACCAAGCGGCACGCGAGATCCGCAAACGCGAAGCCGGTGGACCGCGCTTGCCGATCATCGCGGTGACCGCGCACGCTTTGGTCGGTGAGCGTGAGCGGGCCATCGCGGCGGGCATGGACGACTACATCACGAAGCCCCTGAATCCGAAGCTCCTGCGAGAGGCGCTCGAGCGCTGGTGGCCGCACGATTCGCTCGTGCCGAGCGTGCGGCGCGGGTCGTCGATCCCCGCCTCCGCGATCGACAACAGCGACGGCGCGCTCGACCCAAGCGTGCAGCGCAGTCAGGGTGTGGTGCGAGTATTTTTGCGGCACGTGCCCGAGCAGCTCGCCTCGATCGCCGAAGCCGTCGCGACCGGCAACCGCGAAGCGCTGCGCTTGGCCGCGCACAAGCTGAAAGGCAGTTGCTTGTCGGTCGGCGTGCCTCGGATGGCCGCGTTCTGCGCGATGCTCGAAGAGCAACCGGGCAACGAAGTCGCCCTTTCGGAAGAGCTGACACGCGAATTTTCCAAGGTTCGAGACCGCTTGAGCGAAGCGGCCACGCAAAAGAGCGCCTGATCGAGACACCTGACCGGTAGGCCGGAACCGAAGCCAGGCGCGTCCGGGGCGAAAGACCGCCCTCAGACGGCTATTTCCGGATCAAGACGGCGAGCCCGGACACTTCCACTGTATGGCCGCGCCGAGTGCGGTCGCTCGACCATGTCCGCCCCCTCGCCGTCCCGCTCTCGCTCGACAGCGCTCTCCGCGTTGCTCTGCTCACTGGCTGCCATCGCGTGTGGACCTCCAGACGAAGGTAGCCGCGTGCTCAACCCGGGTCCGGTCAAAGGCCCCTTTTACGTCTCGGATTTCTTCACGCCGAGCGGAGACATGGGCGACGGCGAGTTTGCCGGCAACCTGATCACGACCTTCAATACTGCCTGCAAGGCGCGACCGCCAAACGCGGGAGGTGATTGCTATCGCTTCGACTACTACGTCAGCTCGGAGAAGTGGGCTGGTGTGTATTGGGTCTTCCCGTCGAACAGCTGGGGAGCTTATCCGGGGCGCTCGATCATCGGCCCAGTGGACCTCGGCAATGGCCAGCACAGCTACAACTCCGTGACGTTCTCCGCGGCCGTCGACCAAGCCACGCTGGACGCAAACCCCGGCGGGTTGTTCGTGAACTTCATTGCTGGCGGCATCGACGGCAGCCAGGCGTCACCGCCGCAGCCCTACGCGGACCAGAGTTGCACGGGGGGCCCGAGCACTTGCGTACCCTTCAAGGCCGAGCAAGGCACGACGCTCGACACCGACTGGCAAAAGATCAGTATCGACATCTCGAATACCCCGCTGACCGCGGTGATCGGCGCGTTCGCTTGGGTTTCGAGCTATCCGCCGACCGCGGTGCCGGGCATGACCCCGCCGCAAACGATCTTCATCGACGACATCGTCTGGGAGTGAAGTGGTGAGCAAGCTTTTCGTCGTTGCTAGCGCGGCCGCGCAGGTGCTGGGGCTCGCGCTGACGGGAGTCGCACACGCGGCGCCCGTCGAACAAGGTCCGGAGATCAACCCCTACGAGTGTCTCGGGCGTTATGAGGCAGCGACCGGCAATCGCAGCATGGCTCAGGTGCGCGAAGAGCTCGAAAAACGCCTGCATCCGCTGTTCGACAAAGACGAACCGCACAGCGTGCGCGCCATGAAGCTGTGCGTCGTGGCCAAGCTCGAAGCCCGGCTCGGTGACGGCGACGCGAGTGAGCATTTTGCGCGAGCGATCTCCGAAAACCCAGAAGAGCCCGGCTACGAGCTGTTCTATGGCGAGCTCTACTCGGGCTACCGCGGCGCGCGCGGTCCGGTCCTGGAGACCGCCGAGGACCACTACTACCTCGCGCTCAAGAAGCTCGACGCGCTACGCGCCGCCGGTAAATTTCGCGACTATCACGCGATTGTCGAGGAGTGGGTGCACAAGAAGCTGCTGGTGCTCTACCAAGAGGACGGCTTGCCGCTCTTGCCGTGGAAGGCGTTTCCGGAGCACGGCTACGCAGGTCACGACGCGCCGCAAGTCTCGCTCTCGGCTCAGTTCGCGATCAGCAAGGACACACGCGACTTCTACCGCAACAACGAGATGCGCTCGTTCACCAGCGAGCTCCTGTTCGCACAGAGCCCGGTTCGCAACATGGGACCGATCAGCCGGCTCTTAGCGTACAATATCGTGCGCAATCCGCTCCGCTACCGCACGGACGACTTCGTGCGTTTGCGCCAGAACTACTTGGGGGCGCTGGATTTCGTCTACAGCTACGACCACATGGTGAAGGGGCAAATCTACGGCTACTACCCGCCGCTCAACCCCGATGGCACCCCCGGCAATTGGCAATTCGTCGATACGACGGTGCAGCAAGCCGGCCTGAACTACCAGCGCGTTTTCCCGATCTACCCGCTGTTCGACGTCAAGCTCGCCGGCAGCGTGCAACGCGTAGACCGCGTCGGCATCGTGGAGTTTCAACCCACCTATCGCGAAAAATTCTGGTTGTACGAAGCGCGACCGAGCTTCTCGCGCTTCATCGGGCCCGACAAAGTGACGCTCGATTTCGTGTACTCGTACATGGGGGTGACCGACATCCCCTATGGGGAGCCAGACGAAGCATTGCGCGGCAAGTACATCCGCGCGGTGAACTTGGAGTACGCGCTCTACTCGCCGCTCGTGCTGCCCGAGTTTCGCAGCGGGGAGCTCGGCATGCACCGCACGCCGACGCGCGGCTGGTACTTCAACGCGGGCGCGGCCGACGACGACGACGTGTACGGCACGCGCACCGTGCGAAAACACGATTTTTACGCCGGCACGCGCTTCGAAGGTGCGGGCAACTACGATTTTACATTGCAAGGCACGTACGCCACGGCCATGACGACGCTCGCCGACCAAAACGACCCGAACGGCATCGAGCGGCTAGACGCGACGCAGAGCTCGTCGAGCTTTCGCACCACCGCCTTGATTCAACGCCGGATCATCAACCCCGATGCGATCCCCGGCATCAACGGCAGCGCGATCGACTTCGACATGATGAATCTGGTGATTCCGATCACCTGGGACAAGGGGCTACAAGGCCCGCACCTATACGAGAACATCCGCGTCGGCGCCGAGCTGTGGTCCAAATTCTTCGGCACGGGCTTTCTCGGTCCCGCGTTCTTGCCGACCGTCGGCTACGACTATCAGTACTTCTACAATCTCAAAAAGGCCGTCAACGAGTTCCACGTGGATCTCCGCATGGGTTGGGGCAAGCTATGAGCTCGAAAGCCGTCGTCGTCGCGCTGACGCTCGTGCTCCTGGGCGCGCTCTCGAGCTGCGGCGCGTCGTCCATCGATCCCTCGGCGCTGCCCAAGCATCCGCCCGGCAAAGCGGGCAAAGCCGGCGCCGGATTTTTGACCAAGCAGGTCCCGAGTGACGAAAAAATCGCGCTAAATTCTGCCGGGAAACGCGCGCATCCCAAAGTCACGAGCGACTTCGTCGGGGTACCGCGCAGCAATAGTTGGTGGTCTTCCCTGATTTGGCAATTCGACGAGAAGAACCCGTACTCGTCGAACTTGTACGCGCACCCCTTCAGCGCGCGCGCCTACAAGGACGGCCTCGCTCTCGCCTACGTGGATCAACCAAAGCTCGGCAAGCGCGAATACATGTTCCCGTTCGCCGAGGATTTCCGGGTCGGCTTGGCGGGGCTCGCCGCGCCGGATACCCGCGTCGCCAGCTACTCGGACTGGACCGTGACCGCGGAATGGTCGGGAGCGAGCGCCTTGCGAGCCACGCTTGGGCACGGTTTGCCGTTCGTGTATTTCACCAAAACCGGTGAGGCCAAGGCGACCATTCACGTCCCGGACGACCAAGCGTCGTCATTCGAAGTCTGGCACCAGGGCAATGAGGAGCTTGGCTTCAGCGTGCGCGGCCATCACTACGGCCTCTTTGCTCCGAGCAAGAGTAAGTGGCAAGTCAAAGGCGCGACGATCGAGTGTGACCTCGCGGGCAAAGACTATTTTTCGATCGCCGTCTTACCCGGCAAGGGCGACGACGAGCTCGAGCGCTTTCGCAAGCACGCGTACGCGTTCGTGACCGATAGCCAAGTCTCCTACGCCTACGACGAAGCGAGCGCTCAGCTCACGAGCAACTTCGAGCTCACGACGCGCTTGATGGACGACCAAAAGGGGCTCTCGAACGACCCTATCGTCGCGCTTTACCCACACTTGTGGAAACACAGCGAGCTTGCGACCTGGCCGGAAACCTACGCTTCGCCGCGCGGTCCGCTGAAAATTGCGGAAGCCAAAAAGTTCAGCACCACGCTGCGCTTCAACGGCATCTTGCCGGCTCTGCCTGCTATCCCCGGCACCGACGAGGGCTCCGTGCCGCGTTTCGTGAAGGAAGTCGCAAACGCCGAGGAGCTGTTCCCCAAGGGCTTCGGCCCGCGCCAGGGGGATGCAAATCGCGACTCGTATTGGGACGGCAAGAACCTCGGCCGCAACGCAAATCTACTCGAGATCGCCGAGCAACTCGGGCTGAAACCCGAGCGGGACCGCCTGCTGATCGGGCTCGAAAACGAGCTCACGGATTGGTTCGACGGCGCGGCGCCGCGCGAGTTCTACTACGACAAAGAGTGGCGCAGCCTGCTCGCGTTCCCCTCGAGCTATAGCTCGACCGACGAGCTCAACGACCACCACTTCCACTATGGGTACTTCGTGGGTGCCGCAGCGACGATCGCGCGCCGCGATCCGAAGTGGGCCGAGAATTTTGGTCCGTTCGTCGATCTATTGGTCAAAGACGTCGCTAATTGGGAGCGCTCGGACACGCGCTATCCGTTCCTGCGTCACATGGATGTATATGCGGGGCACTCTTGGGCCAACGGTCCCGAGCACTTCGACGACGGCAACAACCAAGAAGCGTCCTCCGAAGACACGAATTTTTCGGCTTCGGTCGTGCTCTGGGGCGCGGCGACCGGGCGTAAGGAGATTCGCGATCTGGGGATCTTCTTGTTCTGCAACCAAGTCGCGGCCGCCGAGCAATACTGGTTCAACGTCGATGAAGACAATTTCCCCAAGGGTTTCGAGCACCACGCGGCCGGCATGGTGTGGGGCGCAGGCGCCAAATACGACACCTGGTTCGATCGTGACCCCGCGCTGATTCACGGCATCAACTATCTGCCGTTCACCGGGGCGTCGCTCTACCTCGGCAGGCACCCGAAATACGTGCAAAAGGCCTTCGAAGAAATCTCGAGCGAAAGCAAAGGCGCACTCAACATGTGGCGCGACTACATGCTCATGTACCTCGCTCTGGCGGCGCCCGACAAAGCCAAGAAGATGTTCGACGATGACCCGTACTTCGAGCCCGAGTTCGGCAACACGCAGGCGATGACGTACGACTTCATCAGCAAGCTGTCGACCATCGGGGGCCACGTCGACACCAAGACCACCAGCGACACGCCGCTCTACGCCGTCTTCAAAAACGGCGACAGCCGCACCTACCTTGCCTACAATTCCGGGGCCTCGAAGCTCAAAGTGCACTTCTCGGACGGCGCGTCGTTGAGCGTCGAGCCGCACGCCTACGGCTACGCAAAGAAGAAGATCGGCGGCGCGGCGGACGAGTAACACGCCCGCAGGGCGATTCGAGACGGGCGCACCTCGCGCTCCGCGGAGCAGTTCGCGCCCGCGCCAACCCCGCGTTCACGCGAATCTGAAGTTTAAGTTCAATGCCGTTCACTTAAGCGGCGAACCCTACGATATGTTGTGGGGGCAGCGTGAGCGATGGGGTCCATATTGTGGTCTCGGTCCTTAACCGAACGGCATTGAGTTTAAGTTTAAACTTCGCCGCGAGACGCAACACCTCGCGCCCGTAGTAACCCCCGTTCGTGCAAAGCTCGAGCTCAACCTGCGACTCGTGGTGGGCGCGGCGCACCGCGCGCCAACGGTGCGCACCACGCGCGACCACGCGTTCACGCCATCTGCCCGATCTCGAACGCGATTTGGGCTGGTGCGGGGCCCCCACGCGGCGGAGCCGCGTTTGGTGGGCCCGGCCGGCGCAGGCCGAAGGCCGAGCACGGCCGCCGTTCGCGACGTGACCTGCGGGGGCCACCACAAATTGCGAAAGCCCGGCATTTTCAGCCGGGCCTTCGTGCTCGCGTGGCGTCCGAATCCGCGGCGCGTTCGCGCCGAGTCCGAGCGCTCCGCGCCGTTCGCGCGGAGCCGCTTGGTGTCACATGCCGTAGTTGGTTTCGCTCGGGTTGTTCTGCGAGAACGCTTTGTCCGAAGCGGGGAGGCAGCTCGGCACGTTGCTGCACGGGTAGGTCGTGTCTTGGTCCCACTTGTAGAAATGGAAGTATTCGTACTCGCTCTTGATCGGGTAGGCGTTGGTCTTGGCGTCGCCGAACGGATTCGGCTGCGCGAACACCCACAGGTTCATCATGATCTTGGCGGACGCAGTGGGAATGCCGTCCATCGCTTTGCCTTTGAAGGTTTGGATGGGGGTGGTGTTGCCGTCCAGGTACCAGTCGATCTCGGTAGGCGTCCAGGTGAAGGCGTACACGTGCTCGTCCGCGATCGCGTAGTTGGCGGCCGAGATCATCGCACTCCAGGAGTCGTTCTGGGCCGTGGCGTTGGGGTAGCCCGTATAGCCCTGGGGCCCGAACACGACGTTGCCCGCGACACTGGTCGGAATGCTCGGCTCGAGCTCGTTGTCGATCTCGTTCCAGATGGTCCACTTCGGCGTGCGGAACACGAACATGGTGGATAAGAAGCCGCCCGTGTTGGCCGGCGCGTGGTACTTCGCCTCGTAGCGGCCGTAGCGGTAATTGTTGTACTTGGTACGCACTTCACCGCTCCAAATGCCCATTTTTCCGACCATGCCGGTGCTCATGTTGGGCGCGGGCTCAGCGTAAGAGATGCCGCCGTCGATGCACTGCGCGTTGCCGGTTTGCGGCGCGCAGCCATCCGGCGGTTGAGCGGTGATGATCATCTTGCCGTCGGCAAAGCTGATCTGCTCCTTGCGGAAACGCGTTTGTCCGTCGACTGGACTGCCGTCAGACCAAGTGAGGATCGGGTCGTTGTCGAGATCGATGGGCGCGGGAAAGTCCTCGACCAGGTTCAACGTGTAGCCGGGGTATGTCGGGTACGTCGCGTTCGCGTCGCAATGACCGACGACGCCCGACGGGCAAGGCCCCTCCGCTGCTGATGTCGTGCCACCGGCCGCCGCGGCACCGCCGCTCGCCGAGCCACCACCCGTGCTCGAGTTAGCGCTACCTGCCTGCGTGGACGCGCCCGCAGAAGAATTGCCACTGCCACCTTGAGCCGAGCTGCCCGCCGCTGAGCTGCCACTGCCACCCGTTGTTGCTGTGCTGCCCGCATCGCCGGTTGCCGGCGGCGGCACGAAGCCGTCACTCGGTGGCGAGGAGCACGCCACGAATGGAGCCAACGAAAGCCCGACTGCAGTTGCGCTTACCCAAAACTTCATGCTGCCACGTGTTTCGCAAACGGGCGGCCGATCACTTTTTCGTAGCCTCGAGCATGCAAGTCGCGTCGTACGCGCCTCAGCGCCAGCGTCAGCGCGGACTCGCCCTCCGGGTCGCGTCAGAGCGTTCTGCCAATGGCGCACGTTTCCGCCTACACGGTGGCGCGTCTTGCCCCCGCTGGAGCGCGGCGCTACTCCCTGCGGGTGAGCGATAGAGACCCCGAAGCGATCGTCGTCCGCGGCGCCCGCGAGCACAATCTCAAAAACGTCACCATTTCCATCCCGAAGAAGAGCCTGGTGGTCATCACGGGCGTCTCGGGCAGCGGCAAATCTTCGCTCGCCTTCGACACGATCTACGCGGAGGGCCAGCGCCGCTACGTGGAGAGCTTGTCCAGCTACGCCCGGCAGTTCCTGGGTCAGATGGACAAGCCCAAGTACGACACGATTCGCGGCCTGTCGCCGACGATTTCCATCGAGCAAAAGACGGCCTCCAGCAACCCGCGCTCCACCGTAGGCACCGTCACCGAGGTGCATGACTATTTGCGCGTTTTGTACGCCAGCATTGGCGTGCAGCACTGCTCGAAGTGCGGGCGGCGCGCGGAGGGTCAATCGGCGCAGCAAATCGTGTCCTCGATCCTCGAGTACCCGAAGGGCACCAAGCTCGTCTTGTATGCCCCCCTCGAGAGGCAGCGTAAAGGCGAGCATCGCGAGCTGCTCGCGGACGCGCGGGGCCGCGGGTTTTCGCGGCTGCGCATCGACGGCAAGGCCGTGACGCTCGACGACTCGCTGCTTGCGCTCGACAAGAAGGCGAAACACGACATCGACTTGGTCGTCGACCGCATCGTGGTCGACTCGAGCGCGCGAGCGCGCATCACCGATTCGGTAGAGATGGGACTACGCGAAGGCAAAGGCGTGATCAGCGTCGCGACGGACAAAGAGGAGCGGGCGTTCAGCGAGCGCGTGGCCTGCCCTCACTGCGAGCTGTCCTTTCCGGAGCTGTCGCCGCTCTCCTTTTCCTTCAACTCGCCGCTCGGGTTTTGCACCGACTGCAATGGCCTCGGCTCACGCCCCGAGATGGATCCCGAGCTGGTCGTGCCCAACCCCGCCCTGTCGATCAAGGACGGCGCGATCACGCCCTGGGCCGCGGCCGCCGCGCGGGGCGAGGGCTGGGTCGCGTCGGAAATCGAGTGGGTGCTGTCGCTCTTCGGCATCGACCCAAAAAAGCCTTGGAACAAGCTGACTCAAGCCCAGCGCGACGCAGTGCTGCTCGGGGGCAAGAAGCGTGGGGAAATCTGGGAAGGTCTCGTCAATCAGCTGATGCGACGCATGAAGAGCACGAGCAGCGAGGACATGAAGCAGTATTATTTACGCTTCTTTTCCAGCAAGCCCTGCCCAGCGTGCGGCGGTGCGCGCCTGCGTCCCGAGAGCCGCGCCGTGAAGATCGCAGGCGAGGGCTTGGACGCGCTCTCGCACAAACGTATCGAAGAGGCGCGCTCTTGGATCGAGAGCGCCGCGCTGAAGGGCGCGGACGCCGAGATCGCCGCTGAGCTCCGGAAAGAGATCAGCTCGCGGCTTGGGTTTTTGGTCAACGTTGGGCTCGGTTACCTGACGCTCGACCGGGCCGCGGCGACGCTCTCCGGCGGGGAAAGCCAGCGCATTCGCTTGGCCTCGCAGATCGGCTCCGAGCTCACGGGCGTCATTTATATTTTGGATGAGCCTTCGATCGGCTTACACCAGCGCGACAACGGCAAATTGCTGACCACGTTGAAGGCCCTCCGCGATGTCGGCAACTCCGTGATCGTCGTCGAGCACGACGAGGAGACGATGACCGAGGCCGACCATTTGATCGACTTCGGTCCGGGCGCAGGCGAGCTCGGCGGCGAGGTCGTGGCCGAGGGCACACCGGCCGCCGTGATGAAGAACCCCAAATCGCTCACGGGCGCGTATTTGTCAGGAAAGCGCCAGATCGCGCTGCCTGCCGAGCGCCGCCCCGGCAACGGCAAAGCGCTCGAAGTGTGCGGCGCCAGCGAGAACAATCTGAAGAACCTCGACGTGCGTTTTCCGCTGGGCACCTTCTTGGCGGTGAGCGGCGTCAGCGGCGCGGGTAAGTCCACGCTGATCAATGGCATCTTGTATCCCGCTTTGTCGCGCGCTCTGCACGACGCGCGGAGCCCGGTCGGCGCTCACGGCAGCATCTTGGGCATCGAGCACATCGACAAAGTGATCGGCATCGATCAACGGCCCATCGGACGCACGCCACGCTCGAACCCGGCCACTTACACCAAGGTCTTCGACTCGATTCGCGAGCTGTATGCGAGCACGGGCGAAGCGCGCGCCTTCGGTTACGACTCGGGGCGGTTTTCCTTCAACGTGAAGGGTGGGCGTTGCGAAACGTGCTCGGGTGACGGCGTGCGCCAAGTCGAGATGCATTTTTTGCCCGATGTCTACGTGACCTGCGAAGAGTGCAATGGTCGTCGCTTCAATGAAGCGACGCTGCGCGTGCTATACAAAGGCAAGAGCATCGCTGACACGCTCGAGATGAGCGTGCGCGAGGGGCTCGAGCACTTCGCCGTGCACACGAACATCAAGCGCGCCCTGCAGACGTTGACCGACGTAGGCCTCGGCTACGTGAAAATCGGGCAGCCGTCGCCCACGCTGTCGGGCGGCGAGGCGCAGCGCATCAAGCTCGCGCGTGAGCTGTCCCGCGTAGGGACCGGCCGCACGCTGTACATCCTGGATGAACCAACGACGGGCCTGCATTTCTCGGACGTGGAGAAATTGCTCGAGGTCTTGTCGCGCTTGGTCGACGCCGGGAACACCGTACTCGTGATCGAGCACAATTTAGACGTGATCGCGCACGCGGACTGGGTGATCGATCTCGGTCCGGAAGGCGGCGGCGCTGGCGGTCAGATCATCGCCGAAGGCACGCCCGAAGCCGTGGCGCGCGTGAAGAAGAGCCACACCGGCCAATACCTGACGCGTGTTCTGGAGCGCGGTCGCGCGCTCTCGAAGCCCAAGAGTACGCCAGCCCGCGGCACCATGCCGGTGCGCACGCGGGCCGCGCGAGCGTAGCTCATGCATCTATTTTTCGATCTCGACGGCACGCTGACCGATTCGCGCCCCGGCATCATGGCCAGCATGCGCCACGCAATGGCTGCCATCGGGCGCGAGTGCCCAACCGACGAAGCCTTGCTGCGCTTCATCGGTCCCCCTACGCACGATGCATTTCGCGAGCTGCTGGGCTCGAGCGACGTAGAGCTGAACACGCGCACGATAGCCATTTATCGCGAACGCTATGCTCGGCTCGGCCTCTTCGAAAACAGTGTTTATCCCGGGGTTTCCGCGGGACTATCGGCGCTCAAGGAGGCGAATTTCTCGCTCTGTGTCGTGACCTCCAAGCCCGAAGTTTTCGCCAAGCGGATCATCGACCACTTCGAGCTCGCTCGATATTTCAAGCGCGTTTACGGGTCCGAGCTGAACGGCGAGCGATCACACAAGGGTGAGCTCATCGCGCACGTGCTTGCAAGCGAAGGTGTGCAGGGCGCGGACGCGTGGATGTTCGGTGACCGCATGCACGACATCCGTGGCGCCCAGCAAAACGCGGTCAGCGCCGCCGGTGTGCTCTGGGGCTACGGCTCCAAACAAGAGCTCACCGAAGCTGGCGCGCAAGCGGTGTACGCATCGATGCCCGAGCTAGTCGGAGCGTTCACCGGACGGGACCTGCTCGCCGTTGACGAGTAGAGTTGTGCCGTGAGTGAGTCGGCTAGCCTCAGCACGGCCGTTGAATTCGCCAAACGCCCAGCGCCCGGATTCAGACTCGCCCTCCCCTGCGACGTGCAATTCGATGTTCAAGTTTAAACTTCAGACTTGAAATGAAACAGGGGGGCCACCGATGAAAAGGGACCGCCGACGCCGGTAGTGGGTCGGATTTTGAACACTGGTTACAACGTCTTCGCCAAGCGCCGCTGAGCCTCGCGAATGCTGCAGCTTAGAGGTGGTTCTTGAAGCGCTCGGGCAGACCGAGACCGAGGTAGGCGTTGGCGTTTCGGAAGCACAGGTCTTTCACCAAATCGCCGAGCAGCTCGCGATCATTCGGGATCAGGCCGCGGCGCACGTCGTGCCCAAGAAGGTTACACAGCAAACGCCGGAAATACTCGTGGCGCGAGTAGGACAGAAAGCTGCGCGAGTCCGTGAGCATGCCCACGAAGCGGGACAAGAGACCCATGTTGGAGAGCGCGTTCAACTGGCGCTCCATGCCTTCGAGCTGATCGAGGAACCACCAGCCACTGCCAAACTGCATTTTACCCGGCACGGAGCCGTCCTGGAAACTGCCAATTAGGGTAGCCAGCACCTCGTTGTCACGCGGGTTCGAGTTGTACAGGATGGTTTTTGCGAGGCGATTGCCGTCATCCAAACGGTCGAGGAAGCGCGCCAGGGAGGCCGCCAAATTGAAATCCCCAATCGAGTCGAAGCCGGTGTCAGGGCCGAGCGAGCGGAATAGCCGCGTGTTGTTGTTGCGCATCGCGCCCAGATGGAATTGCTGCACCCAGCCGCGCTCGTGGTCCAGCAGCGCCATGTCGTGAAGCAACGCGGACTTGAAGCGGAGCGCTTCAGCGGCACCCACTTCCGCGCCCGCGCGAGCGCGCGCAAACGTGGCGCTCACCTCCGTGGGCGAATAGTCGTCCGCATACACCGTGTCGAGGCCATGATCCGAGGCGCGGCAACCGAGCTCGTGAAATGCACGGTGGCGCGCGGAGAGCGCCGACATGAGCTCGGCGTAGCTGCGAATGGTTTGGCCAGAGGCCGCCTCGAGCGAATCCAGCCAGGCGTTGTATGGCACGGGCTGTTCGATACGCAGCGCCTTATCCGGTCGAAATGTCGGATACATGCGAACGCGCGCGGTGTGCGCGCTCTGCGCGTAGCTCTTGTGGTGCTCGAGCGAATCCGCCGGGTCGTCGGTGGTGCACACGACGGCAACCTGAAAATGCTCCAGCAGGCCGCGCGCGTAAAATTCTGGCTTCTTCAGCGAGGCATTGCAGGCATCGAAGATCTCGTTGGCCGAGCCCTCGTTGAGCAGCTTGCCGATGCCGAATGGATTTTTCAGCTCGAGCTGCGTCCAATGAAAGAGCGGATTCCGCAGTGTCCGCGGCACGGTGCTGGCCCAAGCCTGGAACTTCTCGAGATCAGTCGCGTCACCGGTGCACAGTCGCTCGGCGACGCCGTTGGTGCGCATCGCGCGCCATTTGTAGTGATCGCCGTCCAGCCAGACTTCGGTGATGGACCGAAACTGGTGGTTCGTCGCCACGTGCTCGGGCGGAAGGTGGCAGTGGTAGTCGATGATCGGTTGTGGACGCGCGAAGCTCTCGTAAAGATCGCGCGCAGTGTCGGTTTCGAGCAGAAAATGGTCGTCGAACATCGGTCAGAGAGCTTCCGCGGGAGGGTCTAATCAGGAAGTTAATGCGGGCGCCGGGTTCAGCGATCACGAATTTCATTCTGGTCGGCGTCAACTGGCGAATTTCCCGCGAATTTTTCTCCTATCCGCGGATTTGTGGCCGTCTCTTCGAGTGTGGCAATCGCGCCCTTCGGGGTGATCGAAACAGGACTTGCCAGCATTACGTGTCGATGTCGCAACCCTCGCTCGCGATTCGACGCTCGTTCCGTGCCCAGAATTTCGTCGCGTTCAAGCGACGACTACCGGGCGCTTCCCTAGCCGCGCTGGTTTGGCTCGCGCTCGGCTGCTCCGCTGCGGGCACGCCTGCCCCTACCCCGCGCGATCCCGGACAG
>Ga0210387_10000695_pt1 | contig 24418 bp, 21 predicted proteins | sample IncBWC7OmetaG_FD_160108 | JGI IMG/M metagenome (GOLD analysis project Ga0210387, IMG submission 160108) | Forest soil microbial communities from Barre Woods Harvard Forest LTER site, Petersham, Massachusetts, United States - Inc-BW-C-7-O ...
GGCCGAATATTTTCGCGAACCCTATCCGGCGCGTGCCGCGGTCGGGGTTGCTTCGCTGCCGCGCGGAGCGCAGTTCGAAGTGGAGTGCATCGTCGCCCTGTGATCGACTTAAAGCCGGTCACGGAATTGCGCGGCGTCGGCGAATCGCTCGCCGCGCGCCTGCGCATGCTGGGCGTCGAAACAACCCAGGATCTGTTGTTTTTACTGCCGCTGCGCTATGAAGATCGGACGCGCGTCGTGCCCTTGGGTGAACTGAGGCCGGGACAGCGTGCGTCCGTCGAAGGTGAAGTGCTGCTGACGGAAGTCGCATTTCGCGGCCGCCGCCAAATGCTCTGCCGCATCGCCGACGGTTCGGGTTTCCTCACTTTAAGATTTTTTTATTTCACGGCGCAGCAGCAACAGGGCCTGGCGCGCGGCGCGCGCGTGCGCTGCTTCGGCGAGGCGCGCCGGGGTCCGAAGGGTCTGGAGTTCGTGCACCCGGAATACCGGCGCGTGGATCCGAATGCGCCCCAGCCGCCCGAGGAACATCTAACGCCGATCTATCCCATGACAGAGGGCGTAACTCAGGGACGACTGCGCCTGCTGGTCAAATTGGCGCTGGACCAGACAGCGTCCGAAGACCCTAAGGATTGGTTGCCGCCGGCGCTGCTGGCCGATTCGCGCCTGCCTTCGCTGCGCGATGCATTGCTATACGTGCACCGGCCGCCCACCGATGCGCCCGTGGACCTGCTGATGAGCTATCGCCATCCGGCGCAGCGCCGACTGGCGTTCGAGGAATTGCTGGCTCATCAACTGTCGCTCAAGCTGCTGCGGCGGCGGATTCAGAGCGATCCGGGCTGGCCGCTGCCATCGTCGGGCGAGCTCAAGCTCAGTTTTCTCGCCGCGCTGCCCTACTCCATGACCGCCGCGCAGCAGCGCGTGCTGCTCGAAATCGAAGCCGATTTGCGCTTGCCGAAGCCGATGTTGCGCTTGGTGCAGGGCGATGTGGGCTGCGGCAAAACTCTGGTTGCGGCCCTGGCGGCAACCCAGGCCATTCAGACCGGGCGGCAGGTGGCGCTGATGGCGCCCACTGAATTGCTCGCCGATCAGCATGCGCAAAATTTCCGCAGTTGGTTCGAGCCTCTGGGCATTGCCGTTGCCCTGCTTAGCGGGAGGCTCACCGGCAAGGCGCGGAGCACGGTGCTCAAGGGCATTCGCCAGGGTCACGCCGGAATCGTCATCGGCACGCATGCGTTGTTCCAGGAGAGCGTCGAGTTTTGCTCGCTTGCCTTGGTTGTGGTCGATGAGCAGCATCGCTTCGGCGTGCACCAACGCCTGAGCTTGCGAGAAAAAGGCGCGGCGAACGGGCATCAACCGCACCAGCTCATCATGACCGCCACGCCTATTCCCCGCACACTCGCCATGACTGCCTACGCCGATCTCGATGTGTCGGTCATAGACGAACTGCCGCCTGGGCGCACACCGGTCAAGACGGTCGTGCTTGCCGAGGCGCGCCGCGACGAGGTTGTGCAGCGAATTCGCACCGCCTGTTTGGAAGGCCGCCAAGCTTACTGGGTGTGCCCGCTCATCGATGAATCGGAAGAGATGCCCTACCAGGCGGCGGAGGAGACGGCCGCCGCGCTGGCCGCGGCGCTGCCGGAGCTGAAGATAGGATTGGTGCACGGACGCATGCCGCCGCAGGCCAAGGAGGGCACCATGCGCCGCTTCAAGGACGGCCAGATCCAACTTCTGGTTGCGACCACGGTGATCGAAGTCGGCGTCGATGTGCCGAACGCAACACTCATGGTGATCGAAAACGCCGAGCGTCTGGGGTTGGCGCAACTGCATCAGCTGCGCGGCCGTGTCGGCCGTGGACAACATGCGAGTTCCTGCCTGTTGATGTACCGCGCGCCTCTCTCGCAGATGGCGCGTCAGCGCCTCGGGGTGATGCGCGACACGAATGACGGATTCGAAGTTGCACGGCGCGATTTGGAGCTGCGCGGACCTGGCGAACTCCTGGGGACCCGCCAGACTGGACTCGCGCAAATGCGTGTTGCCGATTTGTTACGAGACGCCGATTTGCTCCCGCGGGTCCAAATCGCGGCGGAATCGCTGCTGCGCGACTATCCTGTACACGCGGCACCGCTCATCCGCCGATGGGTGGGATTAGCAGAGCAATACGGCCGCGTGGGGTAGAATCGCGCGGATGAGTCGAGGCAGTGCACGTCCGATCGAATCCATTCAGTGGCAACCCCAGGAGCGCCTGGGGCAATTGTCCATGGACGCGCAATTGCGGCCGTGGCTCATCGGCAAGGGACTGCTGACGCTGCGGCTTAGGGAGGCCTGCGGCGGACGCTTCGCATTGCGCCTGGTGGATCAGTGGAGCGGCCTGTTGAGCGCGTCGCATAAGGCAGCGCTTCGAATCGAGGACAACGCCGGCCTCTTCCGGGATGTTGAAATGTGCTGCGGCGATTACGTTTGGGTATTCGGCCAGACCATCATCCCGGACTCGACGCTCTGCGTGCATCCGTGGCTCGCGGAACTCGGAGATACGGCCCTGGGAGAAACCTTGGCCGACCTGTCCGGCGTGGAGCGCAGCCCTTACGAATATGCGTGGCTGCCGACGGAAGAAGCCGTGACCGCGCGCGCCTTGCGCGATGCCGAAATCAAACCCGCGGGACTTTGGGCGCGCCGCGCGCGCATCGCACTGCGCACCGCTCCCTTGCTGACGCAAGAATTGTTCCTGCCCGCCATGGGCCGCGTCTAGGCACATCAGAGAGTGCCACTTCCACGCAACGGCGATGAACTGGCCCAGATGATCATGGCGCGATTGCGATGGTATGCCTATCGCATTCGCTTTCATCCCTGGACCACCGACGAACTGCCGAAAATTCTCGGCACCGCTCACGATTACATTCGTCTCATGCGCCTCGACCGCCCCATCGGCATCTGGCTGCTGCTGTGGCCGACGCTGTGGGCAGTGTGGATCGCCAGCCGCGGCCAACCAAAGCCGCTGGTCTTTACCATTTTCGTGGCGGGAACCGTGCTCATGCGTTCAGCGGGCTGCGCCATCAACGACTATGCCGACCGCAGCTTCGACCCGCAGGTCGAGCGCACCAAGGACCGTCCTCTCGCTGCCGGCCGCCTCACGACGATTGAAGCATTGGTGCTGTTCGCGCTCCTTTCGCTCGCGGCGTTGGTGCTGGCGCTGCAATTGAACCGCTTGACCTTGCTCTGGGCGGTGGCGGGCGCGTTCATCGCCGTCACCTATCCGTTCGTGAAGAGATTTCTATCGGTGCCGCAGCTGTATCTGGGATTGGCCTTTGGCGCCGGAATCCCGATGGCGTTTGCCGCGCAGCTCGAATCGGTACCGCAGGTCGCCTGGTTGCTGCTCATCGCCAACGTGCTGTGGGTGACGGTGTACGACACGATGTATGCCATGGTGGATCGGAATGACGACATCCGGATCGGTGTGCGCTCGACCGCCATTCTGTTCGGCGACTCGGACCGGCACATCATCGCGGTCCTGCAGGCCATGACGCTGGTGACGCTGTACCTGGTCGGAAAAATGATTCGCGCGGACGGCTGGTATCACGCGGGCCTGGCCGCGGGCGCGCTGTTTTTCATTTATCAGCTGTGGCTGATTCGGGCGCGCGATCGGGACGGATGCTTTCGCGCCTTCCTCAACAACAATTATTTCGGCATGTCCGTGTTCATCGGACTGGCGCTCGAGTATCAGTTCAATCGCTGATGGCGCTGCGTGCTGCCGTGCTGCCGTGCTGCCGTGCTGCCTCAACAGCGTTGCAGAAATCCAAGCGCGAAGTTGTTGAACAGCTGCGGAGCTTCCATGTTGCTCATGTGTCCCGATCCGGGGATGCTTTGCAGTTTTACCTGCGGCAACTCGGTTCCCAAGCGCCGCGCAATGGTTTGAAAATCAGGCAGATCCAGTTCGCCGACCATGACTAAAGTTGGAATTGAAATGCCCGGCAGCATTTGCGCGATGGGCGTATGCGGGGCTTCGCCGGGATCGGGGTAACGCAGATGCCAACCCGAATATCGATCGATCATCACGCGCAGCGAGCCGGCTACCTGGGGTTGTGCATTCGCGGGTGCAAACAAAATGTGCTCGCGCCAGAGTTTCTTGGCCGCGGCGAGATCACCGCGTCTCGCGGCCTCGGTCATTTTGCGCCAGCGCTGCAGCCAGTCGTCGGTCCACGCGTGTCCGTCGAGCGCCGGATCGGCCAAGGTCAGGGACCGCACAGCTTCGGGGTGCGCAGCGGCAACGCGCAGCGCCACTCGACCTCCCAAGGAAAGCCCGACCAGATGCACAGGACCTGTGCCCAAGAAATCGATCAACGCCAGCAGGTCGTCCACGTGGGAATAGGGTCCCTCGGGGACACTTGAGCCTCCGTACCCGCGCATGTCATAGCGAATGACCCGGTGCCGCTCGGCGAAAGCCGCCCACTGCGGATCCCACATATTCAAGTCCAAGCCGAAACCGTGGATGAACACCACTGGATCGCCCTCGCCGGCGGTCGCGTATTGCAACCAACCGCCATCGTCGCGCGCAAGAAGCAAAGAGTCGGTGGAATCGCGCTGAATCATTTTGTCTTCTCTTGGGGCGGCGGCGATTCTAGCGCCCGAAGCATGATGTTTTCGTAAACCTTATCGCAGAGTCCCGGTTGACTAGAAGCGAACGCCCTCGAATACTGACTGATCAAAGGAGGTGCCGTGGACGTACGCAACGATTGGACGCTCGGCGAGGTGGCTGAGCTTTTTGACTTACCTTTCATGGACTTAGTGTTCAGGGCGCAAGAGGTGCACCGGCTTTATCAGCCACCTAATACGGTGCAGATCAGCACGCTGCTCAGCATCAAAACCGGCGCCTGCCCCGAGGATTGCGCCTATTGCCCGCAGAGCGTGCGCTTCGATACCGGTCTTGAAGCGTCTGAGTTGTTGGAGTTAGAGGACGTGGCCGCTCGAGCCCGTGCCGCCAAAGATTCCGGGGCGACGCGTTTTTGCATGGGCGCGGCCTATCGGTCCCCTAAGCCTAAGGATCTGCGCAAGATCCTCGCGATGATCCGCGAGGTCAAAGCACTGGGCCTCGAAACCTGTGCCACGCTAGGCATGGTGACGCCGCCGCAAGCGCTCGAGCTCAAAGCCGCGGGCCTCGATTTCTACAATCACAATCTGGACACCTCGCCGCGCTACTACCAGGAAATCATCAGCACCCGGACCTACCAAGACCGGCTGGACACCCTGCAGGCGGTACGCGACGCCGGCATGAAGGTTTGCTGCGGCGGCATCGTCGGCATGGGAGAAGAGACCCAGGATCGCGTCGAGCTGTTGCACATCCTGGCGACGCTGCCCGAACATCCGCAAAGCGTGCCCATCAATCAATTGGTGCGCGTACCGGGAACCCCGCTGGCGGACTCCAAGGCGCTGGATCCCTTTGATTTCGTGCGCATGATCGCGGTGGCGCGAATTCTCATGCCGGCGAGTCACGTGCGACTCTCGGCGGGGCGCGCTGAAATGAGCGATGAGTTGCAGGCCCTGTGTTTCTTGGCCGGCGCGAACTCAATCTTCTACGGCGAGAAGCTCCTCACCACCGGAAATCCGGATACAGAGCACGATCTGCGGTTGTTTCAGCGCTTGAAAATCGCCGCCGAGCCGCACGACGGAGGAATTTCTGTGGCATCGTGATCGCTTATGAGCGATGACTTCGGAGCGTACGCCCTGGAACCCGGAAGGGTCAGGCGTTCCTTCGATCGCGCGGCCAAAACCTATGACGACGCGGCGGTTCTGCACGCAGAAGTAAGGGAAGACCTTCTGCAGCGGCTACAACTGGTGACGCTCGTGCCGCACGTGGTGCTGGACGCCGGCGCCGGCACCGGCCACGCCAGCCGCGCGCTCAAGCGCCTGTATCCCAAGGCACAGGTGGTGGCGCTCGACTCCTCGCTGCAAATGTTGAAAAGAGCCGGCAAGCAGCAATCCTGGCTGCGGACGTTCGAGCGCATCTGCGCCGATGCGGAGCTTTTGCCCTTGCGCGATGGCAGCGTCGATCTGATCGTGAGCAATCTGATGCTGCAGTGGTGCAATCCTGACGCCGTATTCGCAGAGTTTCGCCGGGTCCTTAAACCTTCCGGCCTGTTGAGCTTCAGCGCCTTCGGGCCCGACACGCTGCGCGAACTGCGCGCCGCGTGGGGACAGATCGACGCTCACAGCCATGTCCATCAGTTCATCGACATGCATGACTTGGGCGATGCGCTGGTGCGCAATGGGTTTGCGGCGCCCGTGCTCGATGTCGAGCGATTTACCCTGCAGTACCTGGATGTGCACAAGGTGGCCGCGGACCTAAAGGCGACCGGCGCGCACAATTCCACTGCCGGCAGAGCCCGCGGCCTCACCAGTCCACGCAAATTCGCCGCAATGCAGGCCGCCTACGAACAGTTCCGCCTGGACGGCCGGCTGCCGGCCACCTACGAAGTCGTATTTGCGCATGCATGGGCTCCCGCGCATGCGGCACGGCGCGATCCCAAGGAGCCGGCGAGCGTATCCTTGGAGGAAATTAAGCGGGAATTGCGCGCGCGGCGCGAAAAGAAATAGGGCGCTGGCCGATCCCTAACGCGCCCGACCTTAAGTTATCCTTCCGAAATGGAGCAGCGCATTGAATTGGCGCCGAATTGTTCGCTCAGCCTCTCGGGCGCAAGACTGTTCTTTGCCGCTACGTGCCTGTTTTCCTTGAGCTTTACCCTACTTTTCGTCCTAAGGGGGTTTTGGCCGGTTTTGTTGTTTTGGGCTTTAGAGATGCTCGCCCTTGGGATAGCCTTGCACGCCAGCATGCAGCGGCGGAATTACACCCAAACGGTGTTGATTACCGATTCTTGGATCAGTTTGGTAACCCGAACGCGGCATGGCGAAGCAAAACAGGAGTTTGCGAGGCATTGGGCGAAGGTTAGACTTCGCAGTCCGCCGCGGCGCCTCGGCACCAGCCGGCTGACGATTGAGAGTCATGGACGGGCCTACGAGGTCGGCAGTTTCCTGACCGAGGAAGACCGCCGCTTGCTGGCGGAGCGTCTAGGTAGATTGGTCGGCGGCGTGAACGAGTCACCGCCGCTTGTTAGTGAAATAGGGGATCCGTTTAGATGAGAGTTACTTTAGGCCTCGATCACAGCACTTCTCGGCCGCGAAGACTGATTTCGGCTGGAGCGCTTTGCCTAGCCGCTTTAGGATTGGCCGCCAACGCCGGCGCCAACACCTCTAACGGCTACAACTTGCCCACCGGCGTGACCGACCTGGCCCGTGACATGTACGGCCTGCACATGGAGGTCTTTTGGATCTGCGTCGGCATCGCGGTCTTCGTATTCGGTGCGATGATCTATGCCCTGGTCAAATTCCGCCACTCGCAGGGCGCGGTGGCCGACACCAGCATGCTCCACAGCACCAAGGTGGAAATCATCTGGACCATCATTCCGGTGTTGATACTGGTGGTCATGGCCATCCCGGCGGCCGACCTCATCCTCAAGCAAGAAGACACCCGCAATTCCCAATTGTCCATCCGCGTGACCGGATACCAATGGAAATGGGAGTACTCCTACATGGATTCGGCGCAGGGCATCGATTTCTTCTCCACCCTCGCGCGCGATTCGAATTTCGCGCGCCAGGTAAATTCCGGCATCGATCCTAAATCGGTGCCGAACTATTTGCTGGAAGTCGACAAGCCCATGGTCATTCCCAGCGGCACCAAAGTGCGGCTGCTGCTGACCTCGCAGGATGTCATTCATGCCTGGTGGGTGCCGGATTTCGGCGCCAAGCGCGCGGCGATTCCGGGTTTCGTCAACGAATTGTGGTTCAAGGTCGATCCGGGCAAGGAAGGGATCTACCGCGGGCAATGCGCCGCGCTGTGCGGCCGCGACCATGGCTTCATGCCCGTTGTGGTCGATGTGCGGACCCCGGACGAATTCAAGAAGTGGGTGGAAATACAGAAAGCGGCAGCGAAGCAAGCGGGGTTGCAGCCGCCTGTTGCGGCGCCGGCCGCCGCGCCGCCCACCGCGCAAGCTTTAGCGAATTGATTGCAGTAATTTTTTAAGAGAGCTATCTGACTATGGCAAATGTTCAGGCGAACAACACCGCGCAAGACCACGCACACGACGATCATGATCACCACGAGGGTCCGGCGACCGGGATCAAGCGCTGGATCTTTGCCACGAACCACAAGGACATCGGCACGATGTACCTGGTGTTCAGCCTGATCATGTTCTTCATCGGCGGTTTCATGGCCATGCTCATCCGGGTCGAACTCTTCAAGCCCGGCCTGCAGCTCTTGGATCCTGTGACTTTCAATCAGTTGACCACCAATCACGCGCTGATCATGATTTTCGGCGCGGTCATGCCGGCATTCGTCGGCTTGGCGAATTGGATGGTGCCCTTGCAAGTCGGCGCGCCCGACATGGCGCTGCCGCGCATGAACAATTTCAGCTTCTGGCTTCTGCCCTTCGCATTCACCTTGCTGCTATCGACGATGTTCGTACCGGGCGGCATGGCCGCCGCGGGCTGGACGCTCTATCCGCCTCTCTCCCTGCAGACCGGCGACGCGTTCCCCATGTTGATTTTCGCGATTCACATGATGGGCGCCTCATCGATCATGGGCGCAATCAACATCATCGTGACCATCATGAACATGCGCGCGCCCGGCATGAACTTGCTGAAGATGCCGCTGTTCGCATGGTCTTGGCTGATCACCGCCTACCTGCTGATCGCCGTGATGCCGGTGCTAGCGGGCGCGGTCACCATGCTGTTGACCGATCATTTCTTCAAGACCAGCTTCTTCAATGCCGCGGGCGGCGGCGATCCGGTGATGTTCGAGCACATCTTCTGGTTCTTCGGGCATCCCGAGGTATACATCATGATCCTGCCGGCGTTCGGCATCATCTCGGAGATCCTGCCGACCTTCGCGCGCAAGCCCCTGTTCGGCGCTACCTCGATGATCTACGCGATTGCATCGATCGCGTTTCTGTCCTTCATCGTGTGGGGACACCACATGTTCGTCGACGGCATGCCGGTGGCCGCGCAATTGTTCTACATGATGTCCACCATGCTGATCGCGGTGCCGACCGGCGTGAAGGTGTTCAACTGGACCGCGACGCTGTGGCGCGGTTCTTTGTCATTCGAACCTCCGATGCTGTTCGCGCTGTCGTTCCTGTTCCTGTTCACCATCGGCGGATTTTCCGGCGTCATGCTGGCGATCGTGCCGGTGGACTTCCAATACAACCAGACTTACTTCGTGGTGGCGCACTTTCACTATGTGCTGGTGCCCGGCGCCATCTTTGCCATCATGGGCGCGGTGTACTACTGGCTCCCGAAGTGGACCGGCCACATGTACAGCATGAAGTTGGCAACGTGGCATTTCTGGCTGTCGACGATTTTCGTCAACGTGCTGTTCTTCCCGCAGCACTTCTTGGGTCTGGCGGGCATGCCGCGGCGCATACCTGATTACGCGGTGCAGTTCACCGATTGGAATATGGTGTCCTCGATCGGCGGTTTCGGTTTCGGTCTGTCGCAGATCCTGTTTGCCGTCGTGATTATCCAGTGCATCCGCGGCGGCAAGAAGGCCACTGCAATGGTTTGGGACGACGCGCGGCCCAACGGCTTGGAGTGGACGCTGTCCTCGCCGCCCCCTTACCACAGCTTCACCACGGCGCCCGAAATCAAGTGAGCGCGGTTCAAGGCGCGCGTCCGGGCAAAGACGCACGAAAACTGCGGATTAGGCATGCCGCTTTGGGGCTGGCAACGCTGGCGCTGGCGTTTTATTTCGGCATCATCGCGCTCTTGGTATTTCGTAGTCATCATTGATGGATCGCAAGCGCGCCAATCGCAAGCTGTTGTGGGGGCTTCTGATCATGACCGCCGCCAGCTTCGCCTTCGGTTGGGCGCTGGTGCCGTTGTACGATGTGTTTTGCCGGGCGACCGGCATCGGCAATGCGGAGGCCAAGGCCGGTCCCGCCGTGGCGAAAGAAGCGGTCGATCCGAATCGTGAGATCACCATCGAATTCGTGGCCTCGCCCGCCTCGGTGGGCAGCTACGAATTCAGGCCCAAGGTCGCCTCGATGCGCATTCATCCCGGGAAACTGTACGAGACCGAGTTCTATGCCAAGAATTTGACCTCGGTGGCTTCCGTCGCCCAGGCTGTTCCCAGCATTTCTCCCACCGGCACCTCGCAGTACTTCCACAAGACCGAGTGCTTTTGCTTCAGTCCGCAAAAATTTGCCGTCGGCGAAGGCCGCGACATGCCGGTGCGATTCATCGTGGACCCGCAGTTGCCGGCCAACGTCGACCGCATCACATTGGCCTATACCTTTTACGATACGACGCAAAGCGCAACACGGCCCTGACTTACCCCGCTAAACTATCGTTGTTCCACGGATCAGAGATTTGCATATGTCGCAAGTGAGCACAGAAGACCACAACCACTACTACATTCCTCACAGCAGCCCGTGGCCCATCTACGGGTCCGTCACGCTGTTCACGTTGATGTCCGGAGCCGTCATCACGCTCAACGACTGGGGTCCGGCGTGGTTCCTGCTGCCGGGCTTTTTGATGCTGGCGATGTTGTTCATCTTGTGGTTCCACACCGTCATCGGCGAAAACCAGAAGGGCATGTACAACATGGCGGTTGATGCATCGTTCCGCATGGGAATGATGTGGTTCATTTTTTCCGAGGTCATGTTCTTCGCGGCCTTTTTCGGCGCGCTGTTCTATGCACGCAATTTTTCGGTTCCGTGGCTCTCAGGCGACGGCGTGAAGATTTTCAGCAAGCTCTTGTTATGGGATAACTACGGCGGAGTGTGGCCGACCAATGGACCGTCCAGCCTGGGGCCGCGCGCCAATGGCACGTTCGAAACCGTACCGGCCTTAGGATTACCGGTGGTGAATACCGCGATCCTGCTGTCGAGCAGCGTTACAGTCACCATCGCCCACCACGCGCTGATCACAGGACACCGCTTGAGGCTCAAGATCTTCCTGGCGATGACTTTCTTGCTGGGTTTCTCCTTCGTCGCCCTGCAGGCTACGGAGTACCACGAGGCCTACACGGAGCTTGGCTTGCAGCTCGGCACCGGCATCTACGGCACCACATTTTTCATGCTGACCGGATTTCACGGCCTGCATGTCACGGTGGGCGCCATCATGCTGACCGTGATTTGGTTCCGGGTGCTGAAAGGCCATTTCACGCCCAAGAGGCATTTTGGCTTCGAAGCCGTCGCCTGGTACTGGCACTTCGTCGACGTGGTATGGCTCGGCCTGTTCTTCTTCGTCTATTGGCTGTGATGCAAGGGTTCGATCCAGCCGTTGTAATAGGCGACGATTAGCAGCACGAACAGCGCCACCGATAGGCCGATGCGCCACGCGAGCGCCGTGACCATTTTCTTTCCGTCGTCCTCGCGGGTGCTCGACAAATGAAACAGCGCTTTTCCTAAGCTGATCAGGATCAGCACGAGCATCACCAGGATGAGATATTTGAATGCCATTTCGCGCGTCTAAGCCTTGAGGACTCGCAGTATATCGTGCCCATCCAAGTCGGAAATCGGACTTTCGAGCCGCGGCTTTTCACGACGCTGGTTGCGATCGGCTTGATTCTCATGCTGATTTCATTGGGACGCTGGCAGCTGCACCGTGCCGAGGAGAAGCGTGTGCTGTTCGACTCCTTTGCGGCCGCAAGTGATGCCGCTCGCCCGATCGATCTGCAATCAGAGAAAGTACCGCGCTACAGCCGCGTTGCAGCCGTGGGCCGCTACGATGCGACGCGCCAGATCTTGATCGACAACATGGTCGAGGGAGAGCGAGCCGGGTATTTCGTGATCACCCCGTTCGCCCTGCAAGGCGGCGGTTGGGTTCTGGTCAATCGCGGCTGGGTGCCTTTGGGTCGGACCCGCGCAGATCGGCCGGCGATTCCGGTCGGCGGAACCTCGAGAACCATCCGCGGCCGCGCCGACAATCTGCCCAGTCCGGGCATCAAGATGGGCGTGCCGGCGCCGCTCGCTCCTCCCTATCCCGTCGTCGCGGCCTACCCTACGCGGGCGGAGGTCGCACAGCTGCTGCAGGAATCGAAGTGGGTTTCTGCCACCGATCTCATCCTGCTCGACGCCGGCGAGCCTGACGGCTATGTGCGCCACTGGACACCGCCGGGATTTCCGCCCATGCGCCATGTCGGCTATGCAGTGCAATGGTTCGGACTGGCGCTGGCCTTGGGCGTGATCTATGTGGTGACCAATTTTCGGCGCACCAAGGTTGTGCCGGCATGACCTTGACCGCGCATGATCGGCGTCAGCGGCGCATCTTGATCGTAGTGGCGCTGATGTTTTTCGCGCCCCTCGCGCTGTCTTTCTACTTGTACTACGGGAAGTTTTGGCATCCGGGCAGCCGCGTCAATGCGGGAGAGCTGATCGATCCCGCACGGCCGCTTCCCGCGCTGGCATTGCCTCTGGCGCTGCCGCCGGCCTCCGGCGCAGCGCAAACGAATCCGCAATTCCTCAAAGGCAAGTGGACATTTTTATACGTGCAGCACGGCCGCTGCGACGATGAGTGCCGTAGACATCTCTATGACACGCGCCAAGTGCGCCTGGCGCTCGATCGAGAAATGAATCGCGTGCAGCGGGTCTTTATCAGTGACAGCGACTGCTGCGACTTGAAGGAACTTCTGGCGGCGCATCCGGATCTGATCGCGGTTCGCCAAAGTGCCGCCGATGATTCCCTGCTGGCGTTGCTGCCGGAGCGATCTGGTGCGCTCAATTCTCACCGCATCTATCTGATCGACCCGTTGGGAAACCTCATGATGTTCTATGCCGCCGAAACAAGGCCCAAGGGCATGCTCGAGGACATGAAGCGCCTGCTGCGCCTGTCTTCCATCGGCTAGGAGACTGTCTGATCATGGACCCGCAAAGACGCCTGCTTTGGTTTCGCCGGCTGGCGCTGTTAGGCGCCGCGCTCGCCGCGACGGTCGTGGTGCTGGGCGCCTGGGTGCGCCTTACCGACGCAGGCTTGGGATGTCCGGACTGGCCGGGATGCTACGGGCATTTCTATCCGCAGGCCGACCACAATTTCAGCAAAGCCATTCACGAAATGATTCATCGTTATTTCGCGACCACGCTCGGCTCAATCATCTTAGGCCTCCTGGCTTGGGCGCTGTGGAACCGCAAGGCTCGCGGCCAGCCACTCAAGGCCGTAGCGCTGTTATTCGTACTGGTGTGTCTGCAAGGAGCGCTCGGCGCCTTGACCGTCACCCAACTTCTGACGCCGCTGATCGTCACGGCGCATCTACTGGGGGGCCTCTCCACCTTAGGTGTTCTGTGGTGGCTGTCGCTCACGCCGGAACGGCGCGAGATGTCGAGCCGTGAATTGGGCCTGCGCAAGTTTGCGCTGCTGGGCTTTGCCGCGCTGGCGCTGCAAATTGCGCTTGGCGGGTGGACCAGCAGCAACTATGCGGCGGTGGCCTGTCCGGATCTACCCACCTGCCAGCAATCTTGGTGGCCGCACATGGATTTTCGCGACGCCTTCACGCTGTGGCGAGGACTGGACATCAACTATACCGGCGGCGTGCTCGCGAACCCGGCGCGCATCGCCATTCATGTGACGCATCGGATTGGCGCGCTGGTCGCGGGCCTGATCTTGATCACTTTGGGAGCTGCAACCTTCGCCCGCGCTCAAGGCCGCGCGTTGAAGGTCATTGGCGGACTGCTGATCGGCGCCGTCGTGCTGCAGATCGGCATCGGCGTGAGCATGGTGCATTTCGGCATGCCTCTGCCCCTGGCCACGCTGCACAACGCCGGCGCTGCCCTGCTGGTCATTTGTACCGTGACTTTGCTGCGCTTGCTCTGGCCGGAACCGCCTGCTCGAGCGGGCGCGGCCGGATCCGCCGGGTCGGCGTGATACCCTTGCACCATGTCCACTGTACCCGATAGCCCCCCCATCACAGCCGCCGCTCACGGGGGTTGGCGGGATTATTTGGAGCTCACCAAACCCAAGGTGAGCCTGCTCATCGTGTTCACCGCCATCGTCGGCATGGTGCTGGCGTCGCCCGGTTGGGTCCCGCTGAATGCGCTGATTTTGGGCTCGATCGGCATCGCCATGGCTTCGGGATCGGCGGCCGCCTTTAATCATATTTTGGATCAGCGTATCGACGGACAAATGAATCGCACGCGCCGCCGGCCGCTGCCGACGGGACACCTGCAGGAAGGCCACGCGATCGTCTTCGCCGTCACGCTTGGCCTGACCTCCATGGCGATCTTGTGGATGGGAGTCAACGGCCTGACGGCCGCGCTGACCTTTTGCTCGCTGATCGGCTACGCGATCGTGTACACCTTATGGTTGAAACGGGCGACGCCGCAAAACATCGTGATCGGCGGCGCCGCCGGCGCCGCGCCGCCCGTGCTCGGCTGGGCGGCAGTGACCAACTCCATTGATCCGAACGCGTTGCTGCTGTTCCTGATCGTATTCACCTGGACGCCGCCGCATTTTTGGGCACTGGCGATCGCGAGGCGCGACGACTATGCGAAGGTCGGCATTCCGATGTTGCCCGTGACTCACGGCATTCCCTACACGCGGCTGCAGATCGTGCTGTACACCATCCTGCTGATTTTGACGACCCTGCTGCCGTTCCTGACACGCATGAGCGGACTCGTCTATCTGGCAGCCGCGGTGGCGTTGAACGCGCGCTTTCTTTATTTCGTGATGGCGCTGAACAAGGGGCTGAGGCCCGATTTACCGATCCGCACGTTCAGATTTTCCATCACCTATTTGATGTTGCTGTTTGCCGCGCTGATCGTGGATCACTACCTTTATTTCCCAGGCTGATCCGGCAGCAGCGGCTTCCCAGGGAACGTGTTGGCCATGAGCTTGCCCTGGTCGATGAGAACGCTTCCGCCGACGATCACGTATTTCATTCCCGCGCTCGGCTCACGCGGCGCCGCAAAGGTCGCGCGGTCCGCAACCGTCTTGGGATCGAACACCACGATATCGGCATCCGCTCCCTCCTGCAGCCGACCCTTACGGCGCGCCGCGAGAGTCGATTTTTCCAGCCGCTGCGCCGGCATCAGCGCCATCTTTCGAATCGCGTCCATCAGCGTGATGCTGCCGCGCTCGCGCACATAGCGCGCCAGGACGCGGGAGAAGGTGCCCGCATTTCGCGGATGCCCGTCCTCGCCGTCGCTGGCGATCATCACCAGCGGTTCGGCAATGACCGCGTCCACCATCTCTTGTGTATTCATGAAAATCAGAATCGCAAGATTTCCCGGCGCCGCGTGCAGCACATCGAAGCGCTCCTTGGTCAGCCGCTCGCCCGTGTCGGGCAGCTGCAGAGCGCTGTAGTCCACGCCGAGCTTCTCCTTCCAGCCGGGATTGAAGAGTGCTGAGTTGATCGCCGTCATCCCGGCAATGTAGGGGTAAGCCTCGGTGGTGATGTCCAGACCGCGTGCGCGCGCTCCCGCAACCAATGAGACGCATTCGAGTCCGACGCTGGTGCAGCTGCTGTTGATGTGCACGATATGCAAGGAGGCGCCGGAAATCGCCGCGGCCCCGATGACTTCGCTGATGGCCTCGATGCTCGAGCCCGGCTCGAGCAGACCGAAGCTGCGGACATGCGTGAACACCGGCACGCGCCGCGCCGCCGCCAGCCGAAACATTTGAATCACTTCGAAGCGGGTGGCGCCCGGCGTGTATTGAATGCCCATGCCGATACCCAGTGCACCGGCATCGAGTTCCTGCCGCAGGCGATCTTCGATCGCCTTGATTTGCTCGAGGCTCGCGGGCTGGTTGGTCGCTGCGCCCGACGGTGGAACGATGGTTGGATCGTGTATGGGTTGGCCGAACACAAGAGCGCGGGCGGCGGCGTGGCTTGCGGTGGTGCCGTAATTGATCAACGAGCGGCCGTCCTTCTTCTGCAGGAAAGCGGCGACATCCGGCGCGCCGATTTCCATTTCCAAAGCGGTGGTGACGCCATCGAAGGCCTTCAGGCGGCCGCTCGCGACATCCTGACCGTGCTGGTGCAGGTCGATGAAGCCGGGCGCGACGACGAGACCCTTGGCATCGAGCACACGCTTGCCGGCCAGGGTTTCCGGCGAGATGCGCATGATCCTGCCCTGTGTGATTCCGACGTTGCGGATCGCGTCGACTCCTGTTTCAGGATCCATGACACGGCCGCCCTGAAGCACCGTGTCGTAGGATTGCGCGAACGCCGCGGCGGCGAAAAAAAGCGAGGCCAAGAAAACGGCTGTGCGCATGACCTAAGCCGCCGGTGCGTCGTTGGAAATATCGACGACACAGCGCCAGACATCATCCGCATCTTTGCGCCACACCGTGACGGACCGTCCGTGTGTGGACTCGAGCGATCCATTCGCGCCGGGCGCAGTGGTTTCCACCTTGCTGAGCACATACGCCATTTTTCCGTCTGGTGAAAACACCGGTTTATCAGACACCCAATGAATTTTGAATCCGGGGATTTTCAAACTGGCGGTGACAAAGGCGCGGATCGCGGTTTTGCCGTCGATCGGGGGCAAGCCCGGCTGCAGCAGGTGCGCGTCGTCGCTCCAATAAGCGACGATCCTTTCGATGTCTTTGCCTTCAAAGGACACGCTCGACCAATCGGCGTCCCGCTGCGCAAGCTTGCTCGATTCCGCCGCCGGATCGAACGAGGACGGCGCACATCCGGCGGCGCACAGCGCCAGCAGCATGCCGGGGATCAGCTTGAATGGATTCATGCGATTCGAGCTCCATTTGTTGTAATTTGTATGAAACATAGCAAGAACTGACCCATTAGACACCATGGACCCCATCGATTATCAAACCATTCGCGCCAACGGCATCGACTTCAATGTGGCGGCGGCGGGTTCCGGTGAGCGCCTCGCGCTGTGCCTGCACGGTTTCCCGGAATCGTCGTACTCCTGGCGCTACCAGATGCCGCTGTTGGCGCAATTGGGTTATCGCGTTTGGGCTCCGGATCTGCGCGGCTACGGCGGCAGTTCGCGTCCCAAGGGCGTCGATGCGTACGCATTGGAGAATCTCGAGGAAGATGTCGCGGCGTTGATCGAGGCTTCCGGAGCGAAGGAGGTAGTCCTCGTGGGGCACGATTGGGGCGCGGTCATTGCGTGGTACTACGCCATGTTCGGCCGGCAGCCGATTTCAAAGCTCATCATCATGAATGTTCCTCACCCCGCGTTGATGGAGAAGGGGTTGCGTACCCGCCGGCAACTGGCGAAGTCCTGGTATATATTTTTCTTCCAGCTTCCTTGGATTCCGGAATGGGGACTCGCGCGTAGAGGTTGCGAGGCGATCGGACGCGTGTTTCGCGACATGGCGGTCGACAAATCCCGCTTCCCCGATGAGGTGCTGCGCATCTACCGGGAAGCCGCGGCCTCGCCCGGCGCACTCACGGCCATGTTGAACTACTACCGAGCATTGATCCGCGGACTACGCCGTACGCGCAGGCGCGGTATTGCACCAGTCAATGCCCCGACGCTCATGATCTGGGGAGAGGTCGATGCGGCGCTCGGCAAGGAGCTGACGTACGGCACGGAAAAGTACGTCGGCAATCTTACGCTGCGCTACCTGCCCAACGTTTCCCATTGGGTGCAGCAGGAAGCCCCCGAGACGGTCAATGCGATGATCGAGGCATGGCTTATGGGACGATCGGTGCCGTATGCACCGGGTGCAGCGCCTTTGATTCAGGTCGCCGGCGCCAATCCTTCGATCGTCAATGGCGGCAGCTGATCGGCCGGCTTGAAACCAAATATGCGCCCGTAGAACGCCAATTCGGCCTGTTGCGAATTGATGATGGTCTCAGGCTTGCGAAATCCGTGACTCTCACCCGGATAAAGAATGTAGGCCACCGGCACATGCCTCGCGCGCAGCGCGTCGACGATGCGCTGCGATTGACCCGGTGGAACGACCGGGTCATCCGCGCCTTGCAGCACGAGCACGGGTACCTTGAATCCGTCGAGGTGATTTAAGGGCGACCGGCTGTCGTATACCGCTTGCGCCTCGGGCAGCGGACCGATCAGCGAATCCACATAGCGGCTTTCGAATTTATGCGTATCGCGCGCGAGGGCCGTCATGTCGGAAACGCCGAAGCGATCGGTGCCGGCGTGAAAAGTATCGCTGGTGCTCAAGGCAACCAATACCGTGTAGCCGCCGGCGCTGCCGCCGCTGATGGCGGTGCGCATTGCATCGGCGCGTTGCGTGCCGATGAGAAAGCGAACCGCAGCGATGACGTCCTCGACATCCACCACTCCCCAGTTGCCGTTCAGCGCCCGTCGATAAGCACGGCCATAGCCTGAGCTGCCGCCGTAGTTGACGTCCACCACCGCAATGCCCCGGCTGGTCCAGAATTGCACGCTTGAGCGCAGCGCCGGCGAAGCCTGTGAGGTCGGACCGCCATGCACCAAGGCCAGCAACGGCGGCAATGTATTGGGCTCGGGGCGATAGCGCGGATTGGTCGGCGCGTAGTAAAAAGCGTGCGCCGTGCGGCCATGCGCACTGGGAAAGTCGATGGGTACTGCGCTCGAGATCGAATCGCCGCGCAGCGGCGACTCGCCGGCTGTGCGCAATGTCGTCGCCTTGCCGCTCGCAAGGTCGATGCTGACGATCGAGGCAAGCGACTTCGCGGAACCGACGACTGCCGCCACATGCCGCGAATCGACACGGGTCAAGTGAGAGAATTCCACATAAGGGAGGTCGAGTTCGCGTGCCGCGCCGTTCTTGAGGTCGACCACGGCCAGCCTAGCGAAGCCCCGCTCCCTGAAGCACACCACCGCTCGCCCGTCACCGAGCAGTACATAGTTCGATTGGCCGAATGACCAAAGCGGCGTCGCGAATTCGGCAGCGCGCGGCCATATTGGCTGCGCGCCTCCCGCGCGATCTGCGTACAAATTCCAGAATCCGCTGCGATCGGAGATGAAGTACAGCGTGCCGTCGCCGGCCCATTGAGGCTCGAGCACGGATTCGGCCGCGCCGCCGGCCACGAGAACAGGCTGCTTCAAGCCCGCCGCCGTCAGTTCCGCGACCTTCAATTCCGTGCCGTCCCAGGGCATGTTGGGATGATTCCAGCTAATAAATGCGAGCCGTCGGCCGTCAGGACTTAAACGCGGATAAGAGACGAAATCGCTGCCGTCAAACAGCACCTCGCCCGCTCCGGTGCCCGCGCCGGCAACGGGCAACGTCAGCCGCACCAATGAGTTGCGAACATGAGCAGAATCACTGTGATCTTCCCGCACGCACACCAGTGCGGCCGCGATTTTTGCGGCGCCGGGCACCGCGATGCAGTCTGCATAGCGGTAATTCGGCGGCGTCACGGGCGCCTGCGCGCCGCCGCTTTTCAGCTCATACAGGCGTTGATCGGATAGCTGGCTGTAATAAATGGTGTCGCCGACGGCAATAAACGGGGCGCCGCCGTATTCATGCACGCGCGTGCGCACATTGGCTCCATTCGGCGTGACTTGCGCGGTCACTCGCCCGTCGTAGCTGAACAGTGCGACCTCGCCGCCGCGCGCCGGTACGTTTTCGACCCAGTACAAGCGTCCATTGGCGCTGCGCAGGTCGCCGAAATTGATGCCGCTCGCCGCGAGGGCTTCGGCGCTCAGCGGCGAGGCCCATGATCCGTAGGAAGCAATCGTCGGGGCGCCGGGCGGTGCGCTCATGGCCGCGGCTCCAAGAAGGGTGGCGAAGGCGCAGCCGATTGCGGCCGCGGAAATCCTGGATCGCGCGATGCTGTTAATGTGTCGCTCCTGGGTGGCACACCGAATGTTAGGATGTTCTCATGCCCGCCACACCTAGTTTTTATTCTCGGGTATTCGCACTGGCGGTCGCGGCCGTTCTTGGCTATGCGCTGCTGCTGATTTTCAAGCCGTTCGCGCTGCCCATGACCTGGGCTGCATTCCTTGCATTTCTGCTGTTTCCGATCAATCTTGGCTGGCGGCGGCGCTTCAAGGGCAAATCCATTGCCGCCGGCGTGCTGACCGTGCTCGCGCCCATCGTCATTCTCCTGCCCCTTAGTGCGCTGTCGGTGGAATTCGTTTCGCAAATATCCGCGTTGCTGAAGCAACTGCAAAAATCCGCGACCGAGATGGATATCAAGTCGTTCTCGGACCTCCAGCAATTTCCGTGGATCGCGCGCATCAATACCTGGCTGCAGGCGCACGCGGATATATCCGCGGAGCAGGTGCAATCCTGGCTCGTGTCCGGCACACGCGAGGTGATGCAGCGCGCGGCGAGTTGGGGCGGCTCGTTTTTCCTGGGGGCGCTCGGCTCGCTGCTGTCATTCGCGATCATGCTGTTTCTTTTGTTCTTCTTCCTGCGCGATGGCGACGAGATGATTGCGCGTGCCCGCCGCCTGATCCCGATGGCCGACGATCGCAAGGAGCGGCTGTTCACTCAACTGGGCGCCGTGACGCGAGCCATCGTGTACGGCACCACGGTGACCGCGTTGCTTCAAGGCCTGTTCATCGGCATCGGCTTCGCCATCGTCGGCCTGCCCTCGCCGGTGGTGTTCGGCGTGCTGGCGGCGCTGTTGTCCTTGCTGCCCGTGGGCGGGTCGGCTTTGGTCTGGATTCCGGCCGTGATCTGGCTGTTCTTTGAAAAGCACTGGGGCTGGGCCATATTTTTATTGGTATGGGGTTCTGCCTTGAGCGGTCTGGACAACGTCGTGCGGCCCCTGCTCATCTCCGGTCGGGCGCGAATCTCAGCCCTGGCCGTATTCGTCGGCGTATTGGGCGGCATCCCCGCGTTCGGCGGCATCGGCGTCATCGCGGGCCCCGTAGTCCTTTCCCTGGTGCTCGCACTCATTGAATTTGCTGAAGAAAGCCGCCCGAAAATCTCTTAAAACGCAAGAGTCTCCTGGCGGCGCGCGTGCAGTACAATCCGCGCCCTTATGGACGTTTCACATCTTCTGGACGGTCTCAATGAGGACCAACGGCAAGCCGTGGCCTCCCCCCTGGGCGCGGCCCTGGTTTTGGCCGGCGCAGGCAGCGGCAAGACACGCGTATTGGTCCATCGGGTTGCGTGGCTGATTCAGGTCGAGGGCGCCTCGCCGAACAGCATTTTGGCGGTCACCTTTACCAACAAGGCCGCGGCGGAAATGCGCAGCCGCATCGAAACCTTGCTCGGTCTGCCGAGCGGCGCGATGTGGCTCGGAACCTTCCACGGCCTAGCTCACCGGCTGCTGCGCATCCATTGGCGCGAAGCCGCATTGCCGCAAAGCTTTCAGATTCTGGATTCTGAGGATCAGGCGCGGGTGCTGCGCAAGGTTTTAAAGGCGCTCGATCTTGACGAGACGCGCTGGATTCCGCGCGAAATCCTCTGGTTCATCAACGCCCAGAAGGACGAAGGCCACCGGCCCAAGCACATCAAGGACGACGGCGATCCGACCCGGCGGCAACTGATCAAGATCTATCAGGCGTATGAGGATGCCTGCCAGCGAGCGGGCGTCGTGGATTTCGCGGAACTACTGCTGCGCGCCTACGAACTTTGGCGCGACAATCCCGCCTTGCTGCAGCACTACCGGACGCGCTTTCAACACGTATTGGTGGATGAATTCCAAGACACCAATGCCATTCAGTACAAGTGGCTCATGTTGCTCACCGCCCAGGGCGGCATGCCGTTCGTCGTCGGCGACGACGATCAATGTCTCGCGGCCGGGACTCAGGTGACGATGGGCGACGGCGCGAAGCGCGCCATCGAGTCGATCGTCCCGGGCGATTCCGTGCTGTCGAACTACGGCGCCGGTGATCTGCGTCCGGCCCGCGTGACTGAATGCTTCGCGAAGCGACGCCGGGGACAGCTTGTGTGCGTGCATCTGCGCTCCGGCGCCGTCGTCAAGAGCACGCCCGAGCACGTTCACTTCGCCGGCTACGTACTCGGCGAAACACCCCAGACCTACTTCTTGTATCTCATGCACAAGGAAGGCGTGGGCTACCGGCTCGGCACCTCGCAGGTATATACCGAAGGCCAGGCGAGGCCCATGGTGGGCTTCAAGCAACGCTGCCTCCAGGAGCATGCCGACGCGCTGTGGATTGTCCGCACCCACACCAGCGAGAACGAAGCGCGCATCGACGAGGTGGTAACCTCGCTGCGCTTCGGCCTGCCGACCTGCCCGTTCGTTCCACGCAAAGGCAAAGCCCGCAACGGTTTCGTGCACGATGCCGGCCATCTGCGGCGGATATTCGGCTCGCTCGACACGCTGGTATCCGCCGAACGGCTGCTCGAAGAAGTGGGTCTGGACATCGACCGGCCGCACCACCAGCCGCAGGGCCGCAATTCCAACCGTCGCAACATCGTGATCACACTGTGCGGCGACCGGCGCGGCGGCACACCGATGCATCGTATTTCCGTGGTAGGCGTTTCGCCCAAGGATCGCGCCGTCCTCGAAGCCATGGGTCTAAGTATCCGTGCCGCCAAAGCGCAGTCGCTGACTTGGCGCTTCGAGACCGTGCGCGCCGACTTCGGCGAACTGATGTCGATTGCACGCGCCCTTCGCGAGCGGCTCGACGGCCGCTATGTTTTGCAAGGGCACATGCTTGATAGGTCCTTGCCCTTCACCACGGCGGCCGGCATCCGCAGCGGCATGGTCATGGTGGTTGATCCCGGCCGGTTCGACGTGGTCGAGCGCATCGAGTACGAGACCTGCGAAGCCGAGGTCTACGACATCAACGTCGAGCGCACCCATAACTTCATCGCGGGCGGCGTCGTCACGCACAATTCGATCTACCGATGGCGCGGCGCGCGCGTCGAGAACTTGAATCAATTCCGCCGCGACTTCCCCGCCGCAGTGCTCTACAAGCTGGAACAAAATTACCGCTCCACGGGAACGATCTTGAAGGCCGCGAATGCCTTGATCGCCAACAATGCCGGCCGTCTCGGCAAGACCCTGTGGACCAGCGGTGAAGATGGCGAGAGGGTCAAGCTCTATGCTGCCTTCAACGAGCGCGACGAAGCGGATTTCGTGGTCAACCGCATCCGCGAATGGGTGGCGCGCGGCGGGGCGCGGCGCGAGGTCGCCGTGTTGTATCGCTCCAATGCGCAGTCGCGCGTCTTTGAAGAGGCGTTCCTGAATGCGCGCATGCCCTATCGGGTGTATGGCGGTCTGCGATTCTTCGAGCGCGCCGAAATCAAGGATGCCCTGGCGTATCTGCGTCTCGTCGCGAGCCGCGCCGACGACACCTCGTTTGAACGGGTCGTCAACCTACCGGTGCGGGGCATCGGCGCCAAAACCATGGACCTGGTGCGCGACACCGCGCGCGGCAACAGCACCTCGTTGTGGAACGGTGCAATCAGCGCGCAGGCTGCGCTGCCGCAGCGCGCCGCGCAAGCACTGCAGTCCTTCATGGAATTGATCGACAAACTCGCGCGCGAAGTCAACGGTCTCGAACTGCACGAGCAGGTCGATCACGTCATTCAAATGAGCGGACTGATCGAACACTACAAGAAAGAAAAAGGGGAGCGCGGCGAGGGGCGGATCGAGAACCTGCTGGAACTGGTCAGCGCGGCTCGCGGGTTCTCGCCCGAGACCGAGGCCGAAGCAGAACTGTCGCCGCTCGAATCCTTTCTCGCCCACGCCGTGCTCGAGTCCGGCGAAGGTCAGGCGGACCCGTACGATGACTGTGTGCAGATGATGACCTTGCACTCCGCCAAAGGCTTGGAATTCCCCGTGGTGTTTCTCGCCGGCATGGAGGATGGCCTGTTTCCGCATCAGCGCTCGGTGGCCGATTTGGCCGGATTGGAGGAGGAACGGCGGCTTTGCTACGTCGGCGCGACGCGTGCCATGCGCCATCTCTATATCACCTATGCCGAACAGCGCCGGCTCTATGGTGTCGACACCTATGGCCAGCCGTCACGATTCATCAGCGAATTGCCGCCGGAGCTCGTCGAAGAGATTAGGCCGCGTTTGCAGGTGTCGCGGCCCGTGTTCGTCAAGCGCAGCAGCACCCTGGACGAGTCTCCGGCCACGGGGATGCGCATGGGCAGCCGCGTGCGGCATTCCAAGTTCGGCGACGGGGTGGTTTTGAATTTCGAGGGCAATGGACCGCATGCCCGCATTCAGGTCAATTTTGAGAGGCAGGGCACCAAGTGGCTGATGCTGTCATACGCCAATCTCGAGGTCGTGTAGAGTAATGGGCAATACTTCGACAGGCTCCTGCTCGTGAAAATCATCATTTTAGGCGCCGGACAAGTGGGCCGCACGGCCGCATATCACCTCTCTCGCGAGGAAGCGAACGACGTAACGGTCGTCGACCACAATGATGAGATATTGCGGGACCTTCAGGATCGACTTGATATCCGCACGGTCAACGGCAATGGCTCGAGCCCGCGCATTTTGGAAGCCGCCGGAATCGCCTCAACCGACATTCTCGTCGCACTCACCAACAGCGATGAAGTCAACATGCTGGCTTGCCATATCGCG
>Ga0210387_10000697_pt1 | contig 24394 bp, 30 predicted proteins | sample IncBWC7OmetaG_FD_160108 | JGI IMG/M metagenome (GOLD analysis project Ga0210387, IMG submission 160108) | Forest soil microbial communities from Barre Woods Harvard Forest LTER site, Petersham, Massachusetts, United States - Inc-BW-C-7-O ...
ATTCGGGCCACGGGCAAGCTTACCGGTTGGTTGAGAGCTACAATCTATTGATGGAAGAATAGAAGATGAGTGTTCGATTCCAAATCACGAGACTAGAAAGGGAGACTCGCAAAATCGCTGTCTTTGTTATGGCCTCCACAAGCACCGCTGTATGTATCCACTACTGTTCAGTGCCATACTAAGATCGACTCGCACCCAAGCGATATACGCACAGGCCAGCCGCATATCGCGTAAATCGAGCATTCCCCGCCCGCTTGTCCACTCTATTTTTCTCGTTGCGTGCTGGCGGAATCTCGGTGGCGTTATTCGGGGCAAGGCGGCGGCGGATGAGGTTGTGGTAGTGCTGTATAGGAGGGAAACGCACGTGGGATTGGATGTTGCGTTGCAATTGGGTGGGAGGGTGTGCGTGGGAGCTCGAGAGAAGAGCGGGGAAGAGGAGAAGGAGTAAAGACAGGTATGTTACAAAAGAGTGCATGCTAAGGTAGAGGGTGACGGAGTGCAGTTACCCTAGGCACCGAGCAGCGTTCGTGACGACAGACGACCAATCACCAGGAAAGAATTGAATCCGGGACAATACAGGAAAAAGATGAAGCTTCAATTAGTGCATGGTTCTTGGGAAATATCCACATGGAGGACCAAGGGTGGTGTACCAGCGGTGCATCACGAGGGAACGTTCAGTGGCATCAAGAATTTCGCATGGCCTTGGTGATGTCACAATTGCTGCATATGCCGCGGACATCAAATTTGCAGAACCTGTATACGGCAGCCCCCAAATTTGCTAATTCGAGCACAAAATCGTGTACATGTACAGCCTGAGCGTGGTCCGGAGGTCGAGGTTTACACAAACATATAACATCTGATGATAACCGCTGTTCAGCGCGTAGGACTAATCAGCACATTAAACGAATCACTCACTGTGCCATGGAGGAGAAAAAGGCTTGGCCGCAATGCCCGGCCATTAATGCAGATCACCTCTCGAGGTTCTGTGGTTCTCTGTCCAGAAGGACGAATGCTGGAATGCTGACAGACGCTGGCGGATAAGGTTATACGTTACGAAGAGAATACAGTAAAATTTACCCCGTGGCTTCTCTGTCCGGGAAAGTCAGAAAGAAGAACTGAGGTTACAAAAAGGAATGCAATAAATCCACCTCGCCAATGCCGGCGCCGAAGTCTGATCTTTATAGGAGAAGGTCAACTGCAAAAGAACAATAGTATCATCTTTTCCAAGCAAGAAAATCGCCAAGCCACACGCGTTGACGATCTTCACTTTGACGGGGTTGGCCATGGTTCAAGTTCAGGCCCGAGAAATGCTTGTCTAGTCTTCACCAGCAATGGATCTCGAACGCGGACGGGGAGAGCAAGATGACCAATATTATCTTGATACTATGCGTCTTGTTGGACTGTTGAAAGAAAGTGCCCAGTTGCGGCAGCGAGAGCCTGAATTAATTCCACTATGAACGAATACATTTAGCAACTTTGGTCAACATTAAATGAGAGTCGTACCTTCTGGTTCTGGCATGTGGCGCACGTCTAGTCTCGAGACTTGGAAGGACGGGACTGACGGACCGAAATTTGGCGCACCAATGGGCCAGTCCTCTCACCATATCAAGTGAAATCGGACAATAGCGTTAAGGTAAAATTATGCAACAGTACCATATAAAACAACGTGAAAACAAAACACGGCATTCTTCAGATTAAATCCAGATATCCACAGCCTTCCTAGTCGGCTTCATCTGCAGGTACAGCATTTTCATCGGTATCACCGTCAACGGCATTTGTAACTTCCTCTTCATCGTCGCCTTGCATGTCTTCATCTTGTTCCGTATCCCTTACTGGCAAGGGAGGCTGGCCAGCAATTCGCTGCAAGTCAAACGATCTTTCAGTGGCTGTCTAGAGAAAGGTCCAAACACGGTACCTTGAAAGCAAATTTGCAAACAAGATATCCTTTCGGGTTCAGGCCTTTTTCCATCCACGCCTAGGGAAGTGCAAAGTTAGGACTGCTCAATTAAAGGGCTTGCGACGCTACCTTTTCAACCCTGTAGAGGCCGTCATAGCGATATCTGAAGGATGATATTGAAAATGAATTTCTCTCCTCGACGATAACACTAGCCACTCACCCTTCACTTGGAGCGTAGGGAGATTTCAACTTGAAGCCCCGAATCACTCGGACGGGTTTCTTGGTTTCAGAAGATCGCTGAATATAAAGGATATTTGAGGCATCGACGGGTGAGTCTCTGTGTTCAAGACTAACCTGTAACATTTTGTTGAACTATTCACCGTCCAGAAATCTGGTCAGTGGCAAAAACAAAATGCTTGGATGAAAAAACTCAACGTTGTTTTCGAAAGTTTGATCAGAGCTCTGAGGAGCAGTTCGAAGCTGTGTGGAACATCTGAGGACATGCCAATCGTACATACGGTGAAGACAGACATTTTTCGGCGCATTTTTTGTCCCTTTGAGATCTCTACCACCTGGAGCATTGATGTGAATTTGGAATCAATGCTTGTTCACCCAGTTTTTGAAAGAACTCACCTGATCCAGTGTAGGTGCTGCGAATTGTGATTGATGTTGAATTGTGTCTCGACTATTGGTGGGACTCACAAGGCATATCCTAGGTCAACATCATCATCGTAGCCGCCACTCAGTGCTACGCTGTATGCCCCTTGGCTATTTCCCGAAATTCCTCCAACCCAGGGTCTGATTTTATTAGGGTTAGATGTATAACGCGTGAAATGCACGAGACTGACGCGTGAATGGCATCAGTGCTACACCCTTGTCTGGTTTCCCACCATGTTCCAACCTCAATTCCTGGTATGGACCCGAAAGCTTTCCTGACATATGGCATAAGAAACGACAGAAAAATGTTGGGAATGTTACTGACGGATCATGTGTACGTTTGCCACTTTCTCTACCAAGCGGTCCAGCATTGTCCGTACCTCTTATGCCACTTTTGAAAGATATAGGGATAGAGGCACCGCGTTTCTGTTCGGCTGCATAGTCGATCGTTTTGCCTGCATGTCGTGCACTTCGTCGAACGCCAGCATCTACCACGTCTGTTGGTTCAGTTCGTGAAATTTTGGGAGCTGGTGGCTGCAACGATTCATCATCGTTGGCCGTAGATTTCCTTTTTTTGACAGCAGCTTTCGCTTTATGCGGGTTTTCCTTCGGCTCGAAGAATGGTTTATCGAGGCCCATGGATTTTAGAATTGCTTTATTTTTTTCTATATTCAGTTGTCGCTGTCGCTCGTAATTAGACATGGTGGTTGTGCAACGCTCAAGCGCTCAAGGTTAAACTTCCAGGGAGATGGAGCAGGTTGTGAAATAAAGTACCCGACATACTAAATTTGAAAATCAACAATTTCGTTCCTCACGTGACTTTCGCGTGACCGTGACTACTCCCTGAGGGCTAACGTTCATGAATCGGCCAAGGGATTTCAAGAAGCTGATGCTTTAGGGTAAATGCCATTCAATGACGAAAATAGTAAAGCCAGGTAATCAATTCCTTGCACAAGCTGCGACAACCAGAGGTCACGAAAACGAATAAGAGAAGTGTTCTCTACACAAACCACGCGATAAAACCCAAAACATGATAACCGTAGTCGTAGACTAGGTCTACTTGATTTTCTTGAGCTGAGAAGATCATCAATTAGCATTGAATTTGAGGCGGGTATCTGGAATAAACGTACGCGTTCTGTGTTCCTGAAGATTTTATTGTCCAAACCAACAGTCTTCCCCTCTATCCTCTCGATTCTTGAGTTCTGGCTATCGAGTTCTTGACCCATTGCCGTCCCGAGGGCTTTGAGTCTCTTCGTCATGTCCCCAATTTCATCCAGGTTATCATCCAACTCGTCCTCAACTTCGTCATCAGAAGCATTTCCTTCAAACTGGAATCGCTTCCTCTGTTCCTTCCTTGTCGCGAGTTGATCGGCAGTCTTAAAACGGCCTCTGCCAATATTGCCTCCTCCGATTACTTCCTGGTCCTCATCCTCACGCCCGTAAGTTTGAGCTTGGCCCAGCCGATTTTGTGTGTTCCTGATATCCAACATAGCCTTCTCTCGCTCCTCGCGCTCTTCATCGTATCTGGCCTGCACCTTAGCTTCCTGAGCAGCACGTTTGCTGTCCTTGTTGAATGTTATGACTGGACGGAAGATGGAGCGATTGAGCTGCTTGAGCTCGTCCGTCTTGTCATCGGCGCGGCCCGAGTGGCCCTTGGAGACATCCAGGTGACGCTCCGTGTTGGCAAGTTTCTCTGTTTCAAAGAAATTAGCCGTTGGATGTACTGACGGATAATTATTTGACATGCCTGATTGATCTCCGAGCCTAGTCAATGTGTTGCGAGCGGTCTCCTCTGCTTCACGAGCCATGCGGAGGGCATTTCTAGTAGAGTTGACACTTTCTTGCTTGACAAACCTCGTCTGCTGTTTTATCCCCTCAACATCTTCCTCGTTCTCTTCCCCTGGGGCAGGCTCTCTGCCAAGTTGAGGTCCATCAAAGAATCTACTAGATCCTGATTTCTGTGGATTATATCCTGAGAAGAGTTCGTTGCGATCTTTGTCGACTTCCGCTCCGCCACGGGAGTAGACATCGCCAACTCCGTTGCTCCTGCTGTACTTGTCGCGAGGGGCCTCTGGGGAAGTATAAGAGGCAGACTGGCTGCTGGGAACATTGTACGGATCACCATCCCTGCTGGGGACATAGGTCCTGGCGTTTGAATGGTAAGTAGGTCGCGACCCCAAAGGGGGCCCTTCCACAGGAGGTATTTCATACTTGTTGCTGCGTTTGAAGAAAGACATGTTGAATCAGAAGCAACCGGGACAAGCCAGGGTTTTATCATGATGCGAGACTTGGATCATGTGACTGGCTACAGCCTCACTCCGAGTCAGCGCTCCGAGTCCGCCCTCACTGCATGCGAGCTGTGCAGTATAAAGAAATATTTTACAAAGGTATCATGTCCTACTTCTCCGATCCTTCTTGGCCAAGATATCCTTTTTCGTTTTGCCCACCACTGTAACGCCCTTTCCGCTCTTCACAACACTCTCGAGGGCTGCTTGCTTCCGCTTCTTCACTCCGCCAATGCCTTTCATCTTCGCATACTTGTCCACGCTCTTGTCCAGAGAATCACGTAGCATTTTCTTGGATTTGCGTTCCTTGCCGTGCAAGGCCCGTTTCTCGGCTGGGGTCAATTCACTACGTGCACGCAGATCCGACGGTGATGGCGCATACACCTCCTCAGGTGCCAGCAAAGTAGATGCAGACTTTGTGGTGGGAAGTGCAGATTCGAGAGTCGCGGCTGAAATATTTGACATTGTAGATATCGTGGCTTTGGGCTGACGGGTAATTAATACCGATAATTCTTTCAGCCGCGAAACGAGACGACGTACTTGTTTAGGCATGAAGTGAGCGTTGCACAAAGCATCTAATTTTCCGCAGATGTTCTCCCAGAGGTGTTCAATTTCGTTGTGCTCTTTCTTGAGCTTGCCGTCACGATCCTCGCCAGGAACGCCACCCATCTGCGTAGTGATGTACTCACTTTCGTAGATTTGAGCCAGCGACTGAGTAGATTTGGTGTCCTTCAACTCAAAGAATCGGGAGGGTAGGAAAGGTTTGTCTTCCAATGGTCGTATCCGAACGACGTCGTCGAAGCGACCATCCAGGATTCTGGCCTTGATTCGCTCTTCGAGAACTCGTACGGTCTCTTCTGTGACCACTGGAACCACCTTCATTACCCGCTCAAATTCCAGATCCTCCTCCAATAGCGAATTTTGGGGCCTTGATCGTGAACCGGCCTCCCCCATGAGTACCCACTCCTTTTCACCAACATTCTCCGCCTCCAATGCAGTAATCTGCTCGCGCAATGCAGCCATCCTTTTCTCATAGGCCGACAGATCTGTTTAACGGGAATACATATGTAAGAGTCGACCTGGAAAAGAGAAGTGGCTGACCTAGCTGTTCAGAATTTTCGTCTTCTTCGGCGAACAAGTCATCCTTTAATCTTTCGATCGCCTCACGGCCAGTCTCCTCTCCTTCTCCTTCCGAGTCCTCTCCCTCCGACTCATACTCATCTGTTGGGTATTCATCCATTTCTTGGTCAAAACCTTCGCCGCCTCCCTTATCTCCTCCATCAGCCTCCTCTTCCCAGTCCAAGGTGTCATCTTCCCCAAATCCATGGTCGCCATCTTCGGGATCAACTTCGTATAAAGAACGATTCTTTCCATTTGCCTGTATTTTTTTCACTCTAACCTCTTCGTGAAATCGAACTGTGCCACGGTTATTCAGCAAAGAACTAGCCGCGGGCTTTGTAGTGGTCTTCGAAGGCGCCATCCGTGGTGGCCGCTCAAAGAAATCTCGATAGAATGCCTCTATAAGTTGACGAATCCATGAGTAATTGCAAAGCTTGTACTAAAACCAGAGGCATACCACCAGGATCATGTTCCAAGTCTTCCTCGTCGAAGTTTTCAATGCCATCAACGGGCGCGAACAAGTCCACAGACATGTCGTCATCTGAATCGTCGCCTTCCTCCCCTTTTCTAAGTCCACCTTTAGACACTGTCATTGCTTCCGCCTCCTCAGTCTCAGCATTGAATAAATTCAAGTCAAAGAAACCGTCATCTAGACCTGCATGAGCACCCGCCTTGGACCTTCTCACACTCGGGGTACGATTGTTCCGCACAACATCGACCAGGGATGAGGGAGCGCCGATGTCCTCTTTGTCGTTCTCCTCGTCGGTCGATGAATCACGCAGTTCGGTAACACCCTCGCCGAAGTCAGCATCATCCTCCGGTTCAATTTCGGAGTCTTCCTCTTCCTCACTTTCCATATTGCTGTCGCTGTCTTCATCAAAGTCCATCTCCATCGAATCCAGACCCTCCAGATCCACTTCTCCGTCATTTTTGAGAGCAAGCGAAGCATTTCGCAGTCTTTCTTCTGAATCCTTTCCGCCCTCCCCATCCCTCTCACCATTCTCATCGACTTCCCCTTCTAGGGCATGTTCAAGCATCTCGCAGACAGTCTTGGCCCTCAAATCTAGCTGCGCCCAAACCTGATCCTCATCCATGCCATCAAGAAAGAGGGACGTGAGCGGCGTGGCTTCAAATTTCAGTTTGGGTGGGGGACTTGGACTTGGATTCCTCTCCGCATTGGCACGAACTTGAGACCTCGTCTTTGGTGCTTCTGAAGGGTCCAAAGAGGATAGCAGATCAATAATGTGGGGCCTAGACAGAGCCTCAGACTTCAATGCTACACGAGATAAGTCTGAATGAGCGTGTATATTTTCAAAGGAGCGCAAGTGAAATTTACATAGGTCAAAAGTAAACTTGGTAACCTCCAACGCAGCCGCTTGAAGGTCTTGGTTTCCAGATACAAAATATTCCGGTTTCTCTTCGAGCAAATTGGAGAGCGCTAACAACTCGGGCAACAGCGGAACGGTTTCTGTAACATCGGCCATTTTTTGCAAATTTTTTGAGCAAAATTTACAAGCAATAACACTAGGAATTGTTTCTCATTGTTTGGCAAAGTATGGCAAAGGCTTCCAGAACTATTCAAAGAACCGTTGACCGTACATACTTCCGAATCTAACGTATAGTACCCAACTTGACCTTTCACTCCCGGATAGGTGTGCAGTTTCCCTGTTTCTTTTCTCCTTGTTATTGAAACCATTCACAACCATCAAGCGTATGCCACTCCATTCAATGATTCCATTCCAGGGCACAAATTGAATCAGACGTTGTTCCCTTAAATGGACCTTGCGACCTATACGTACTCACTATAACGCCAATGCACAAGTGTGGAAGGTCGTGATAGGGCCCACAACGTCTTGTTCAAGTTATCGTCAACGAAAGGGAAAACAATGGCGTCGCTGACATAATCAAAGAACCCTCGTTACCGGTCTTGAGTTTCTTTGTTCTTCGCTTTTGCCATTATTCTCCCAAATCGAACCCCGAAATGTGACTCATTCTCCATCCCGGTATAAAAGGGAGGCACCTCCAAGTGAAGACTGCACCGCTCGACTGCGTCCCGTTATCACTCCCATATCTTCTACGTTTCCTTTTCCAGGCGTCCTTCACGTTTCTTTCTCCGTACAAAGCCGCAAGACGAGCTTTCCTTTACCTGTTTACGATATCCACACTCTCGACTACTACCACTCTCGTTGAATCATGATTGAGGGTCTCTCAAAAGCTGTTACCTTGTATCTTGCGTCTGTTCTGACATTGACGGCCATCCTCCTCTCCCTCTTTGCATTCTTGTCACCAACTCTGATGTTGCATGACCGAGTTGCGCTGCTTACAGTGACGCCATCTACATCATTAGTTCAAGCTGGTCCATCTCAGGGAGTCGACGGACCCAGCCTTTTCCTGGGCGCACTTGGTACCTTTTTCTCTCCCACTACATCTTGAACCGGTTTGACTTACTATACCATTAGGCTCCTGTTCACGACGAAACAATGCAGGAAATGTCAATTGCACCATTTCAACGATATCGCCTGTATACGGTATGTGGTTGTACATCTCCCGTGTTTCTTTCTCTAAACCTTCGTTCTTAGATCTTTCAGCACTTCCCCCAAAATCACCCAACCTCCTCTTGTCCGCCCCTACCCAGAGCACACCCGCTTTCATTGCCGTGGCACTATCATTCTCCATTCTCTTTTTCATCACCTTTACCTTGATTTCCTTCCGACACAAGATGGGTGGGAAACTGAGTGCGGCTTTGGATAAACCGATGATTCAGCGCCTCTCTGCTTGGATTGGATTTTTTGGATTCATCATCGGTAAGCAATTGGCTCCCACAACTCATCACGTCCATCTCAATGCTGTTCTCCAGGTCTCACATCTTTCCTCATTTTACGAATGTGGTTTGGAAAGGCTGTCCAAGACTTCAACAATAGCATCCAAGTTTTGGGACAACAAGGTCCGAAACTTGTTGCCAACACAGGCAACGCGTTTACCAGTAAGTAATTCCGATTAAGATTTGAAGGTCTGCTTACATATCCTTTACTGTCAGTGGTCTGGGTGGCCTACGCTTTTTATTCCGTTCCGCTCATTATCTCCCTTGCGAAGCTAAATGTCACGGCTTCCAAGTGAGAAGACGTTGTTTTGCTACACTTTCATAATGTCCTACGGCACGAATCCACGTTTTGTGATGAGGGGTTCTTCATAACCCTCACCGGACATCCGCATTTCATATCATCTACCTAGAACTGTAATAGTAATTATCCTATAATTCCATTGTATCACTCATGATAGGCCAAGCGACTTGTCACAAGAAACCTGTATCGTGATCATTGTCTGTAACACCGTGACTTCACCATATAATAGTACGAGGCGGCGGCCTTTTAGTTACTACTCACACTCTGATTCTGGTACGGTTTCCGACGGTGATTCCATGGTGGATGAGATGATCTGGCCACAGAAAGCATGTTACCCCTTGCCTTCTTTATTATGCTCTATACTCATACCCGATTGGTCTCCGATACTACTAGACTAGTTGATGAACCTTTTCTTAGTGCCTTCCCACTTGCTGTACATGCTGCTCGACAGTGTGCTCAAGGCCACTCGCTCTTAAAGCACTGGGCGCCTGGACTTGTAACCATTTTGTCATGTCAAAGACGTGTCACACGGAAACTCACAATAGACACGGCGAGCTTGTCTTCTGATAGACAAGTAGGTCACCAATCTACCTGCTTCTACTTGCCTCAATATCGTTAATTGGACGACGAAGCTTCGACTCGGAACCGATGAAATCCCTTCTCGGTTCCAAATTCTTTGACGTCCTCAGCTTCTTTTGGACAGAGCACTGCAAATCGGGTGTCAACATAAAAAATGTCAGCCTCATCTTCTGCACCCCCTTATAAGTTTAGAATGCATCCAGTCTCTCGTCCAAACTTCCAGTCAAACTCTTGACTCAAGTTTGTCCTCCCGACGTCAGCCAACGTCATTAAAACGAATGAAGGGTTTTCTGGCACTGCGTTACACTCTTTTCATCCACACTCTTTTACTTCCTTCCCTATATGCTGCTACGAGCATTCCTGATTCGGGTGTTCAATCTACCTCCGGTTTGAGGGCTCATTCTCGACACGCGTCATGGCGTTTCCAGTCACACACCAGGAAATTCTCGGTTTCGTGGTCACCTTTGGCGACAAATGAGGTTACGTCCGAATTGGCTCTGACGACAATGACCACCTCCTCAGCTTCTATCATCTCGCCAACCACCTCCACTACCACAAGTACTACACCAGCACAACAGCATACTGATACGATAGCCGCAAAAGACATTGAAACTATTCACGAACGCCGTCTGAGAACTATCATTGGCAGCCTCTCTGTGGCCAATATATCTTCTTGGTACGCGTCTCTGTCGTGTCAAAAATATGCCTGTCAATTAATCCGAACAGGCGTTCGACTCTTGGAGCCAGTGGAAAGTGGCCTGACACGGAGGTGGACTATACGACAGGATGTCCAGCTCGTCGCGCAAATTGGCCGGCGCAAGATCATTGGCAGCGTCTCAGTATGTAAACGTACTGTTTCCCAGGACTGGCGCTCATCTGTCACCCTTCAACAGTTATAATGGCTGGTGCATGGCACGGGGGACTCAAAGGCGCCGAGCAGTTTGTCAAAGACGATGATTTGCGAGCGGCAATTTCTCTGGCCATCGATTTCTGGTTTGTCAATGACTTCACCAACCCATCGTGCTTGGATTCGGGTGGTACTTCGAGCTGTCCATGTTCCAGCCCCGGTTTTTGGAATACTAATTGGTTCTCCAATGTAAGTTTGGCTTCTCTTGCATTCAAGAACAAACTAATGATTACGCGAAGATCATCCTGATACCAGAGTTGGTTGGAGAAACGTGCCTCCTCCTCAACGATACCCTTACACAGTCCCAGCTCGCCAATTGCACGCATATCACTGGCCGTGCTTATGGAACATTCGATCGCAACATCAACGGCGTCGGCTTTCTGACAGGAGCAAATACTCTCGACGTCGCCAAAGTTGGCATTGACCAGGGCCTGCTTACCCGCAATGATTCCCTCGTCACTGACGCTTATCGACGAGTGCACGAAGAACTTGTTATCGAGGATGCTGTCAAGGCGGATGGGATCAGACCTGACGGTAGTTTCGGTCAACATGGCGGAATTATATATAATGGCAACTATGGTGAGATGCAATCTAATTAGTACCAGTCATATTCTACCTTACACTCATACCAAGGAAAGGACTAGTAAGTTGTTATCTCCGCTACAATTTTTGTCCTTTCATCATCTTGTCCAGCGCCAATGACATACTCGACCTCGAAATGGCAGCAGGCGGAACTCAATTTGCGGCTAATACGGAGTCTCAAAGTACCTTTGCAACCCTCTTCGATGGAGACCGATGGATGATTTATCGCAATGCCCTTACCGGCGTGTTGCACTGGGACTTTGTGAGTCGCACTCTTTCGTTCACATGATCAACACGTCAACGCCTATTCCAGAGTGTTCTTGGGCGTTTTATCAGTTTTCCTGTGGTTGACAACCAGTAAGTCTCCTTGATTGCATCTAGGCCATATATTTAATTGCAATATCGACAGAGCTACTGGATGCATCAAGATCAACCTGACGGAAGTTCGAGTTTTGGGGCAACAGTGGACATCGAGTTCCCTGGTCGATTTTGCGGATAGCTTGTCGGAAAATACTTCCAATGCCAATGCAGGTAAATTGGAAGGAAATCGCCTCTTTTTTGACAACGATTACATGGTAAGTCAACTTTGAGTATTTCTGGGGAATGTAGCCAAAGTTCTTTCTGAACAGGTACATCGGGGTAGTCGTTACGTCTCCACCTTAAAAATGTTCTCCTCAAGAACTAAAAATGCCGAATGTACTAACCTGCAAAACGTGAGTTCCCCTTCATTACTGCATTAAGAGCAACAAAAGTAACATTAATCCTCTTTTCCAGCCCCTAGGATTTCACCTCGCTGATGGAGTTTCCTACACCTACCTCCGCGGCGACGAATACGAAGATATTTCCGCAGCTTGGGATTGGAACTTGATTCCTGGCATTACCGTGGATTACGATGCAACTCCTCTGAATTGTGACCACACTCAGTTCACTGGCGTTGAAGCTTTCGTGGGGGGTGCTTCAGATGGCAAAATTGGTATCTCTGCGATGCGATATACGAATCCGTTCACGAAGTCCCTTCGCTGGCAAAAAGCATGGTTCTTTCTCGACGATGACGTGCAACACGTTATGATCGCGAACATCGCCTCTGCGAGTAACGCCCACATTTACTCCGTACTTGACCAGAGGCGTCACGCTGGTCCTATTCTAGTGGATGGCGTGGAGAGTCAGACGTCGAACCACACAGGTCCTCGGTCATTATGGCACGGCGATATAGGTTACACTTTCTCTGATTCTGTAGATGCATTTGACCTGTCATTGCGGGTCGGAGAACAAACCGGCAACTGGTCATCCATTGGTACATCTGGGCAACCTCCAGTGACTGTCGACCTCTTCGCGGCTTGGATAGAGCACAAATCCCCACATGTCCCTGTCTCCTACACCGTATTCCCCGGTACCGACGTCGATACTTTCCTTGGCAAGAGCGAACGCCTCCGACTTCAATCAGTTCAGAATGACGCACATGTTTCTGCTGTCTTCGATGAGACCCATAATACCGCCATGGTCGTTTTCTGGGACTCGGTTGGTGGTTCACTACGCTTTGTTCCATCCCCGAGGGATGCTCCCATAACCATCACAGCCGACGGAAACATAGCCATCATCTACTGTATCTATTCTGGAAACGTCACCGTATCTGATCCATCACAAGAGTTGAAGACCGTTCAGGTCACTTTGAGCCTGGAGCAAGGGAGAAAGCCTCCTCAATGGGGAAACGGACTTTCCAAGGACCTTGTGTTCGTTTTGCCGACGGGCGGATTAGCAGGTAGCAGCATTTCTCAGAATATACAGTAGTTGCTTATTCCGTCCACATACATGCTTTAATTTTCAATTCTCGCCTAACCCGTACTTGAATTTCACTGCGAATTTTGTATTTCCTCGAGATACTCCAAGCAAGGAAGATTCATGCATTTCATCAAGAAGGAAAAAAACAGATATGAGATCAGAAAACAGGTTGCTCAATGTAAGCCTCGGGTTGTTGATACACAGGCTCCTGAGCAGCATATGCTTCCTCCACTGGTGGAGCAGCCGGTGCGGGAATTGGCTCTCGCTGCTCGGACGAGGGCTCGGACACGATTTTGTCAACGGGGGGCTCGAGGATTTGGACGGAGTCGGGGAGGGGTTTACGAGGACCGAGCTGACCTTCGGGATCCCAACCCTTCATTCTGAAGACGAACAAAATTATTCAGAAGCAGACGGCCGTCGACGTATATAACTTACATTTTAACCTTGATTCCGAGGACACCCTGTCTGAGCAGCACGTGCCTCACGGCATAGTCGACAAAGTCACGAGCGGGTTGACCAGAGTGGATCATGAAGCCATCGGTAAATTTCATCGACTTCGCACGCGCAGCGCGAAGTTTACCAGAAACAACAACTTCGCAACCCTTGGCGCCAGACTCCATGACAAAACGAAGAACACCATAGCATGCCCTGCAAGAGGGGGAACTCAGCACCATGGTCTTTGAAAAGGGTGAGGAGCATACCTGCGAACGGCAAGACCACCAAGAAGTTTATATCTTAAGCTTTCACACTGAGCGATGGCAGAGAGGCCACGGTACTGGACCTTCTCGGCGTACAGCTCAAGGGAGTTCTCGGGAAATTTGAAACGTTTTTGGACGAGAGCAGTAAGTTCACGGATACGACGACCCTTTTCGCCAAGGACCTCCTGCGTGTGCGTTGCGCGGATGATGATCTAGCATTGTTCCAGACGTTGAGAGCCTGCGCGGTAGTTGAACGAATCGAGGGGCAATTACCTCGGTGCGGGCATGAGTCACGCGGACATCACAACCAGAGTACCCTTCTTCGGCGAGTTCGCGAGTAAAGAATTCATTGAGCTCGGCGCGGAATACACCATCAGCGACGAACTTGCGCTTTTTGCTGATTTGGGCGGCCATCTTGAGGATTCGAGTACTGGGGGGAGCAAAAGGTAGTTAGATTCTGTTCATATCCAGTCTGACTCTTTTAAATAACATACCTTGAGTTAAACAGTCACAGAGACGTGAAGTACGGTCCCGGCGATGAATATTTTGGGTGGCTTGAGGAATAGACAGTACCATCGCCAATTGCCGGCCCATTCACGTGATCAGTCCAAGTATATAAGTTCCGAAATCATTACTTTCAACTTCAGTCGCTCTAAATTTCTTGCTGACCCAAATCATCAGGTAAGCTTTTGTCCGAGTTACTCTCTCACCCACGGTTTCAATGACGAGTGTTGTATTTTCAACCATTGGCACCTCTTAGTCGACTTGATCCAAGGTCAACGAGTTTTTCTCGCGTGGATCACTGACATGAATGACTTCCTGAGATTCATATTTCTTTCATTACTTTCTTTTCACGTCAATTTTCTTGTACTGACTTAGACGTTCTATTTAGGTTACCAGTCGACTTGATACTTGTTTCTAGGTACCGATGTATTCTGCCTGAAAATAACGATATGTACATATTGCCTTTCTTTGTGAAGTTGATTGCTACCTCCTGCCCCCATTTTCTCCGGTATCACCACTCCTTTTGAACTACGACTTCGGGGCGCTTTGGTTCTGCTGGCATGAGCTCAATCGGGCATGACACCGTCTGCGGATGGAAAGTCCCGTCATCTGGTGCATTCTGAACTAGATCGAGACTATAGACATGGAAGGACACGTTGATATCCGCCGGCATTCTCAACACATAACACAGTCGGAAGATGCTTTTCGCGCGGACAACTGACGATGGCATCATTAGATGATCCCAAGGAAGGGGGCCATCAAACCTCCATTGACGTGCCGTCCCCCATGAATGTGGCCCACTATCGAGGACGTCATGTTCTCCAAGAGGGTAGCTATCGCCCATCTACCCGCGCTGCTCTGAATAGACTGGATTGTCGCCAGATCTCTGAACGGACCACTTATCCTTAAATCTATGTCAAGGGCATAGAGAATGTCACGGTTCTTTTGTAATTATGGATTTTCTAAAGAAAGAAGTCTCGTCTTGGTTCAGCGTAATGCGTCATGCATCGGATCATACACCAAGGAAAACACATACTAGTCAACAATGATATTCTGAAGTGTCCGCCGTTCGGTTCCCACAAGTCCAGGTGTCGCTTTCTACCTCATTCCTTGAAGATATGGGTGACCTTTAATCTAACCTTGGCTTTCGAACATCTCAGTGGCGAAACAATGAATCCCCAAGATTGCATCTTCACCTGCAAGTGGTTTATCTAGGGATAAACCACTTATCTACACTCTCACTCTGGGTATTGGATTGGAATAACAGATCTATCGCTCACATTTTCTGTTCAACATGACCTCTTCCAGTAGGTTCTGTCGTCGCGGCTTGTACCACCCTGCAAGCTTGTCCATTCTGTAAGAACCATCCGATTCGTCCTCTATTCGATGTCCGACGATCAAAGCCTTTACGAAATTTGCGATTCGCAAGCTCTGGTTGGTGACCTCGCATGCGGATCTAGTCATAAACGACGAAAGGGTGTATGTAAGCCTCTCTGAGAAAGTGTTTTGTACAGTATGTGAACGGCGGCGTATTATATTTCATAGAGTCCTCTGATATCGTACACAAACCATTACTGTCGTTTTATCAACTGCGAGCTTCACTGACAAAGATACCAGCGGCACCCATTCCGCTGCCTATACACATACTTGTACACAGCATTTTAGCGTCCTTCCGTTTCAATTCGGCGAGACCAGTGACAACTTGGCGTATGCCGGCTAATATTATTGGTTAGCCCAAAGAAGTGATTCAGACAAAAGGCAAACGCACTCATTCCCAATGGATGTGTGATGGCAATCGAGCCACCACTGTAAAACGGCGTTCATGAACTAATGAATAGGAAACACTTGAAAGCACGTACTTGGGATTGATTTTCTCGATTGGGATCTGGAGCTGTTCTACGCAGTACGCGAACTGGGAGGCAAAGGCTTCGTTGATCTGTATTGAGACAGTCAAGTCATTCGCATGCGTGTAATGAATCGATGCATACCTCCCAAACATCGATATCCTCTTTCGACAACCCTTCCTGTGCAAGCACCCTGAGGATAGCAGGAATCGGGCCGACACCCATATACTTGGGCTCAACACCTATCAATTCACCGGTCAGCTCGTTACTCAAGAAGCTCAAAAGAATAGAAATCCTAACCGACAACAGCACTCCCAACCCACTTCCCCACGATCGCCATGCCTTCCTTCTCCGCGCGTTCCCTGGTTGTCATAATGCAAATTCCCGCACCATCCCCAACACCACTGGCATTTCCCGCGGTTGTGGAAGCCTCACCCCAACTTGGGAAGACAGGTTTGAGCGCGGAGAGCGATTCGATGGTGACGCCAGGGCGAATCGTGTCGTCTACCGAGACAACAGCGCCTCTCAACTCTATGGGGATAATCTCATCCGCGAAGATCCCGCTGGATACTGACTGGGGAATATGCTGTTGAATGAGTGCGGGTTAGGAGACAATAAAAGAATTACCTGGTTGGCTCTGGTGTGTGAAATGAGGGCGTATTCGTCCTGTTTTAAACGGGAAATATTGTAATTTTGGGCAACCATTTCAGATGTCCACCCCATGGGCTGGAGAAAATACTGGTAAGATGTGACTTCTTGTTAAAGGAATTCGATTGACCTGGATACAGTCATGAGCCTTGACACTTGTATCTACTGCCTCTGTTACCTCGGGCGTCGGACGTGGGCTACAGAAGCAAGTTCGTTGGTCAGAAAGAATAAATTGATATGGATCAGATGATTAACTTGAGACTCATACTCTCGACGCCAACTGCCACGCCAATGGAAGTCTCTCCTGATTGGATAGCATGGGCAATAGTCCTGATCGCCATTAACCCCGAGGAGCACAATCGATTAACGGTGGAGATAGGTACTTCGTGAGGTATGCCAGCGGCTAAGGCGGCTGCACGGGAAACGTAAAGTGGTGAGGGCGGGTGACATGTACCTGTATTATTAACAGCGTTTGGTTGAGAAGTTATTATATGCCACAAGAGTATCCTACCGACACAAATGTCGTCAATCTTGGACGGGTCGATTTTGGCCTTGTCGAGGGTTGCCTACGAAACTTGTTATATCTTTTCTAAGTGGATACAGCACCCTCCCATACCTTGAATAAACCATGCAAAAGCTCGTCGATGGGCGTATCTCTGAACTGGCCCTTCTTCGCCTTCCCAACAGCAGTGCGCTTCGCGAATGTTATGACAACATCGTCCGGATTTTTCTCCAAGATTCTACCAAGTCCAACTTGAGTAGAAATTGTCCGCACAGAGGATGGCGTAACTCGGGACAGGAGTCTTGACGATGACAACAACATGTGGGGTGAGGAAGGAAGCATTACATTTTCAAACTTCCAAACTTGATAGTAAGTAATGCGCTTTTGTTGAAATCATCGTGATCATGTTCTGAAGGTTGGTCACGTGGGCGAGGATACACCTTCGACTTGGAGTAGAGTACTAGGTCCTTGACTCAAGACTCAAGCTCAGTGACAGAAGTTCAGCTGCAGGGAATGGTTCTATGACTGGTTCGCTGTCATAATATACATTGATGGCCTGTATGTTTTCAACTTGATGTTAAGGTCGATTGTCATCAGCGCCGTGACAGCTGCAGAACAGGTTTTCAAGTCGGTTGTCCACCCCGATCCGTCATTTTGCCAGGGATACCAAACGAAATCTCTAATGAGAGGATCGATTTCATGAAGCAACTGGGTTCACGATAGGTGCGCAAAAAACGTACGCATGCTCCGCACTTCCTTCCCCGAATCATGACAAATCAGGTATTTCTTCCACTCTTCCACCAACCTGCTGTTTGGCCTTTGCTTTCCACATTCGACTCAGGAACGTGTAACAGTTCGGGCATAGATGATGTGCAAGTTTCGGTGAACCACAACCTGGACAGTTGACAATATCTATTTTTTTTTGGCGTGTCAGTCCCCTTTGCAATGGGATTCAAAGGGTATATATGTTACTTTGCTTATCCTTTAGTCCTTTGTTGGCACTACGCATTGCCTTCCGTGAATGCGACGTCTTTTTTTTTGGCACTGCCAAGAGGAATGGAGGGAAAAGGTCAAGAAACGATTGTAATGATGGTATTGACCATGGTGAGGCAAAGAAAGCTGGGATTAACGTGGTTGCAGATAAAGACCTAGCGAATGGTATCCGGAATGCGGGCAGGAGGGTATTTCGCGTTGGATGAAGTGCTAAGGCTGCCATATGCATAACCTGAGCGTGTCAAGGTCACGGTCGAGTTGGCACTCCGAGTCCGACTGTGACCACCAATCACTCTAGTACCAGTACCGTGACAAGCTCAAGTAGCAACACTCTGATGTTTCGCCTCAGTCGCCCTCTCTTCCAAGTTCTGAAGAAAACTACTGGGATTACTGGTCTCGCTGTCCACCCAAACCCTCTTCCAGAACTATCAAAAACATACGAGTCCATTCTAACCTTACTCGCCTCCATTCCTTCAACATCCGTCTACAGACAAGGCGTCGAGGCGCTCACACAACGCAAACTAAAGATTGTTCAGGGAGCCAATGGAGATATAGCAGCAGTGGAGAAACAATTGGCAGAGGGACAGATTGAGGAAGCGTTGAACATCGCGTCAAATGAGCTGAAACTGGCGGCGAAAATGGTCGAGTGGAAAGCGTAAGTCTAGCGACTCTTGCCCCGCTAACTATCCCTCTGTATGGTTCTAAAATATTTGAACAATAGTTGGGAACCTCTGGAGGAGAAGCCCGAAAATGGACAGTGGGAGTACTTTGGTCAGAACCCTTCGCCATGACTTGCCGGGACGGATGTATCCAATGCAAAGAGCACTCACCCCATAAAACTCTGAACCGCGGACGATTGGGATCTTTCAGCAACACTTGACCCTCCTACCGCCATATCGTACGCGAAACCTGAGAATGAATCAACTTATTCTCACAACGTCACTCCACAAGATGATCAATCGAGTACCATCCAATATTGGCAAAATAATCGCTGGAAGCAGGATTTGAACCTACGCGGTGAAACACCAAGTGATAATATTGGATTCAAATCACTCGCCTTAACGACTCGGCCATTCCAGCATTTCAGGGCAAGCACAACCGGTTTCATATGACCTTGGCGGGCTGTTGGCATGACTAAATATCACTTCTTGGAAATTGGTTACCTTACACCACGAAGTACCAAAAACTTGAAACAGGCATTTGGTGACCTTGGTTTAGACGTTTGGTAATAATATATAGCATATTGTATTCTGCCAAAGATATTAAATTTCGGACATCCCATGTCTCTTTGATACATTTGTGCCGCCACTGCCAGTGTCGCAGGTTGGTCGCAGGTCGAGTTTGAGAACCTGCCCCCAAATCGTGACACTCTTCAACAACTGATTCAACTTGAAGTTACTGCTGCCTAGTGCAGCACTCTCGCGCTATGGACTCATTGATTCCATTCACGACATCTGGATCTCTGGTGGATTGTGTGGACAGTACGTCTACCCCCAGTCAACTACAGCTACCAACCTGAGCACATCATCATATCCACGCTCGTCCTTTGACTTGTTTTTGCCTCTTCCACGCTCGACTGAGCTTAGGGAAAATGCTGGTGGTCCTGCGAGATGGCAGAAAACTGCATGGGGTGCTTCGGTCATACGACCAGTTTGGTGAGAACTCCCCGTCATACATCGTGAATTTCAGTCTGAAGTCGTACCAAGCCAATCTCGTCCTCGAAGACACTGTCGAACGAATATACCACGGAAACGCATTCGCAGAGAATTGGCACGGCCTATTTCTTATTCGGGGCGAAAATGTTGTGCTATTGGGTGAAATTGTACACCACAGCTTTTATGTCCTTGCGGAATGGTACCTAATCATCATGTCATCATGCAGGATCTGGATCAGGAAGATGACATTCCACTCAGACAATTGGATTACAATGTCTTGGAAGGATACCACAAGAATGACGCCGAGGCCAAGAAACGACGAGAAGAGGTCAAGGCGCAGGTTCTGTACGAACAGAAAGGCTTCTGCAAGGAGGGGGGTGAAGGTGATGGGTACTGACAGTGATATATATCATTTTTGTCGCTGGCAAGTAGAACAATGGCGCCGGTCGACAGGCGACTACTGGCAGATTCATTATGCCATGGCAGGGTTGGGAAGAGTTTTTCATGTTCAAGTTTTCCGCAGAGGATTCCCTTTCATTGAAGTAGCTACAGGCCAAGATGATCAAGATACAATTGTACGAAAGCAAAAACTCGAGAGCGGAGAACAAGAACGAACAAACCAAAACGAAAGCCTTGAAGAGACAAAACGATGAAGTCGGTGAGACATAAAAATACAGGTCTATGAGGCTGGAGCCTTCCTCTTCTTCCCTTTCTTCACCAGGTCGCCGTTCGATTTAGTCTTGGTGTGGCCATTCGATAGTTTGGTATTAGAAGACTTTAGCGGAGTTTTGGTAGGGGTGTCATTGCAGTTGCGACTGTGCGGGTCAACGAAGTCCTCTATACGTTTGCGGATCTCGCGTTCTCGCGTCGTGAGCTTCAGGAGGGCTTCCTCCTTTTTCTCCTTTTCTTTGCAGACGTCCTTGTAGCGGACGGCTTGCCAACTACAAGAATTTGATAAGTCAATGCAAGCACAAAATGAATATCATAAAACAACTGACCCAGCATGGCGTTCACACATCTTCTTCCCCGGACACCACCACTCGCCATCTCCTTCCGCTACAGCATCAACTTGCATATCATCACCCTCCGCCTTCACACCACTAACAATTTCCTCGTAACTCTCCAAAACACCAGCCCCGAAATCAGTCCACTCCTCATCCCCAAAGCACAGCCGCTGATCCCACCCACATTGCCCCACATGCTCTGCCCGCTCACTCGCCAGCTCAAGTAACCGCTCCCGCCACAGCACGACCTCCATCCCCCTTTTAATCTCCTCCCTTAATTTCACCACCAGATCCAGCTGTGCATTCAACCGCTCAACTTCCCGCTCCACCTTCCCCTTCTTTGACTTGGAATCCAAAACCCACTTGGGCTCGTCCCCCATCTTGCACCCTTCGCCGACTTCCATCTTGGCGTTGCCAATCCCCTCCTCTGTACAAACAACCACTCCTTCCCTCTTCTCAGCACCCTTGACGCTTTCCCAAAGTTTCTCCTTTTTGCCTCCCTTCTTCGCCCACGCATCAATGCGTGTCTGCATGTATTTGATGCCACACTCATCAGAGCAGTACTTTGAAAAGGCGCCTCGCGCGGGCTTGTGGCATGCCCTTGGCGAATCAGGGTCCGCGTGCTTGAGCCCAAACAGACAGCGTCGTTTATATGTCGTTTGTAAGGAGAGATGGGGATTTTCTGTATATTAGAGTAACCTTTAGCAACCAAATAGAATGTGAATCAAAGGGGTACGGACTTTCGATGCAAGGTGGACATATAAACTGATCGACAAGATCCACCTCAAGATCAGGCATATTTACACATTGTGTGTGGTACCATTCATCGCATCTGCCAAATGACAACATAATATCCATGTCAAACCCAACATCATAAATTTCAATAGGAGACGCACCGATCACAAGCGATCATAATACGATCCTCATCATACTTGGTTTTACACACGCAATATAGTTTGTCATCCTCATTCCCCGCGTCCTCTTCCTCTTCCTCCTCCTCCACCTTCCCGTCACCTTCGGGACCAACAGATCCCCCAGGCATGACAGATGTCGACCGTGAACGTGACGCAGCGGCCGTCGCGCTCCTTTTCGTTGCAGGGAGCGCAGAGGGTTTGGGAGCTTTAGCTGCTGGCGTGGCTATACTACCGTCCGGATTTCTGGGCTTGGGCTTCGGCCCAGGCTTTCCACGAGGTTTGGCGGGTGCCACTGTTTTCTGTTTAGGACCAGGCTGGAGGGAGTGAAGATTCGGCCATGAGACAATGACAAATCAAGATTAAGCGAATGACATACTTTTGCACCCCCATCCTTTTTCTTTTTCGTCCCGGGAACAGCGGCTGCAGAAGTAGAAGCGACACTCCCCGCTCGGTCCCCCCTTTTACCCCCCTCATCCCTGTCTTTGCCCCGACTGCCACCAGCAGCACCTACGTTGGTCGACACCGGCGGCGGCATCGATCCGCGATCCGGAGTAGGACGAGCAGACGACGACGCGCGAACCACAGGAGAGAGGAACGAAGACGGTGACGGCGCCGATATAGCGGAAACAGCTTGGGGTGAAGTGTGTCGAGAATCTGAATCACGCAGAGCTGACAGTTTGGGTGCGTGTGATGTTGAAGGGCCTGGGATAAATCCAGGTGCGGAACCAGAGGATACCCGTCGAGAAGGTACAAGAGGAGGGGGTGGTGGTCTGTCGTCCACTAAGCTTAACAATTCATCCTCTACATCAACTTCCATTCCTTCACTATGGTCGCGTTTCCCTTCATCATCACCACCCAAAGTCTGCGCAACAAGTTCTGTCACAGCAAGATCTACGTCGATATCCATGTCCACCCCAGGCTCAGTCTTCGTAACCACACCCTGTTCGACGACAATTTCCTCCAGCTCCTGCTCAAGCGCAACGGCAGCCTCGGGCATAGTCGTCGGCGTCGGCGTCCGTTTCTTCATGACAGGGCTTAGGCTCTTGGATTGCGGTAACGCGGGGGCGGCAGGGGGAAGCGATGTTGTCACCACCCTCAAAGGCGTAGGAGAATGTGGGGGGCGTGGTCTCGTGCGTGTATCAGCGGGTGAAGGAGACTCGGCGTAATGTTCTAGGAACCACTCATGTGCATCCTCCTCACGGGACTTTGGTGGCGGGTGGTGCTGGTGCTGGGGTTGGTGTTGATGGTGTTCCTTCTCGTGCTTTACCCGGCTCGGAATAAGACTCTCGATGTGGCTCTCGCCCGACGTCCGGGGACGCGGCTTCTTCCTGTCTTCCTTTGGTTTCTTCGCGTCCGGAGGTTCCTCCATTTCCCTATCCTTCATCTCGCTGACATGCTCCTTCCTCTCCAGACTCACATCTACATCCTCTGACTTCCTAGCCTTCGCCCTCCCAACGAGACTTCCAGGAGGCGACCTCCGTCTCACTAGGTCTCCATCTAATTCACGTACTTCCCTTCCTTCTATCTCTCCCCTAGTACTAATCTTCTCTCTCTCCCTCTCTCTCTCCCGCTCAATCAGCAAAGACTCTTCTACCACCGTGTGCTTCCTCACCTGCCCCTGCCCGGATCCAGGCCTCTTCAAAAGCGCCATCACCTCCACCATCGGATATCCCACCTCCGTAGTAGCAGCCATCACACGACCCCGATGCTGCAGCCTACCCCTCCCATCAGTGCCATCCTCCGTCACAGTTCGTGAAGGCGAATCCGAGTATCGGCGTTTCTTACTCGGCCGAATTTCATCTGTCGGGGGGTGAGAAGGGAGATGAGTGGGTTGGTGAGGAGCGGTCGCGTGCAAAGGGCTCATCACACGCCTAACCTGACCCGGATCGGATTTGCGCGCTGGACGATGCGGATCTGGATGCGAACGCGAATGAGGTGAGTGTGGGTCCAGCCGCATCGATATCAGTGATGGTGATCCATCAGAGTACCCAACCATCCGCTCTTGCGCACGTTGCAGCTGCTGCTGCATGTGTTCCTGCTGCAGAAGCTGCTCCTGATGCTGGCGTTGGCGCTGGTGCTGAAGATGCCGGATGCGCTGCTGTTCTTGATCCTGGTGGTGACGGGATGGAGGGGGAGGAGGGTACGGCGCAGGTCCGACTCGACGACCAGACTCGTCTCTGGGGCTGAGGACCATCTGCATATGACCGTCTTCAGGTTGTCGCTCACGATGGGCTTGTTGTTGTTGAAATTGCTGCACTCGCTGCAGTTGCTGCATTTGCTGAATTTGGAGTGATGGAAACGATGCAGTTCGCAGATTGTACTCTGAGGGACTGATACTTGAATGGCGCTGTATCTGCGTCTGGATGTACGTTTCCTCCGACACAGTCCGCTCGGGAACTCGATACCGCGTGGCATCGGGTTGCTGTTGGTATTGTTGTTGCGGTTGCGGTTGACGTTCAACAGCCACATGCGACCGATGCTTAGTTTCTTCCAGTGGAGTGCTCGCTCTCCCCGACATCTCTAATTCCCCGCTACTTCCGCCACTCAATCGCCTGCGCTCCTCGGACGCAGCTTGGACGAGAGCTTCCAGGCCGAGGTAGGGGGGCTTACTCCCGATACGGGGAGATGCAGACTGAGGTTGCGGACGAGGGTTGGGATGGGCTTGTGGTGTTACGGCGGGGAGGGGGGAAAGGGTTATTTTTGGG
>Ga0210387_10000698_pt1 | contig 24389 bp, 16 predicted proteins | sample IncBWC7OmetaG_FD_160108 | JGI IMG/M metagenome (GOLD analysis project Ga0210387, IMG submission 160108) | Forest soil microbial communities from Barre Woods Harvard Forest LTER site, Petersham, Massachusetts, United States - Inc-BW-C-7-O ...
GAGCCGCTTTACGTCGATACCAGGCACTTCGTGCCTGGCTACTATCAGCCTGTCCCTCCGGGACAAAAGCCATTCAGTTCCTAACTTCGCGCCATTCGACACTGGGATAAGAAGCGAAGATCGGTTCCATGGGTCCTGAGAAACCCATGATTACATCCGCCATGGCACAATCACGCTCTTTGAGGTTTGAGTTATCTGGAGGGAAAGATTATCTTTTGAATCGAACAGTCCCATACCGCCCTAATACCTAAGTGTTAGGGGACTTAGACGTTGGTATAATTGAGTCGGAGCGAATCCGAGTTAGGGTCTTAGACTCCCGCTCTTGTCATCTACTCTAAACCGCGTTCACAATGCGAGTTTCGTACATCATCACCACGCGTGACGAACGGCCCGAGATCCTGAATGCCACGCTGAGGGCGCTCGCTCGAACCACCTCTCACGTAGAGGGTGAGATCATCGTCGTCGACGACGGCAGCCAGGTACCCGTGCAATTGCCTCGTGGTAATTCCCAGTTGCTGCGTAACGCGCAGCCCCGTGGAGTATCTCCAGCGCGGCGGATCGGAGCCAATGCGGCGATGGGTGATGTACTCGTCTGGCTCGACGCCCACATGACCTTCGCTGATGACTGGTTGGACAACATGCTGCCGCATGCCGCCTCCGGGGCGCTGTTATGCTCTGCGTTCTGGGACTACGAACTCACATTTTGCCATTGCTGGGGCGCCAACTATCTGTGGTGCGGGGAGCGCGATTATTTCCAGCAACGATACCCTGGCTTCGGACTCCGGCATCGCGTGTCACCACCCGACTCAGAAGTTGTGGATGTTCCGATGATCATCGGGGCCTGCTACATGCTTTCGCGGGCCAGTCACAAACGCTTGTGCGGGTTCTCACCGCTGTTCCGGATCTGGGGGATCGACGAGCAGGATCTTTGTCTGCGCGCCTGCCTGATGGGAATTCCGGTGCGCTGCGTGACCACGGCGCGCGTGGGACACTTATCGCGGAATGCCTTTCCATACCCGGTTGGTTTCGAGCATCTGGAGTTCAATCAGCTTGTAATGATCCGTTCTGTATTCGAGGCGTCAACAATCGAACGCCTCGAGCGCTTTTTTGCGCCACTACCACAGACCGTCACAGAGTGGTTGGAGGAAACGGATGTGCAGGGATGGAGAGCGGAGGTGCAGGCGGGCCGGGTGCTGTCGGACCGTGAGTTGTTGGATGCGTTGGGAATAACGCTGCCTGTGGCTGGTAATCTGGTTTTTTTGCAATAATTGCCAACGTTCGGAGATCGCATGCCATTAATCAAAGGTGACTTTAACGGAAATGGCCGGTCGGAGATTCCAGTCAGCAGCCCATGGGGGCTCGGCTTACTCGAGCTTTCAGGGAATTCGCTCGGCTCGCCGATGATGGCCAGCAACGGAACTCGCTTTGGCGACTGGCTGCTGAACACTGCCGACAATCATTTCGATTTGGTCGGGGATCTCGATGGCGACGGCCGCGACGAAGTCCTGGTCACAAGTCCATGGGGTGCCGCGGTGCTGAAGCAGGAGGGCGCCACCATGAGACCCGTGATGATGGCTCCCAATGGGACCCGGTTCGATGGCTGGCTACTGAATACCGCGGATAACCGGTTCGGCCCCGTGAGTGATTTTGATGGCGATGGCGAGCCCGAGATTTTGATCAGCAGCCCGTGGGGCATAGGCGTCCTCAAGTTGTCGAGCGGCACTTTCCAGGTTCTTATGATGGCCCCGAACGGCACGCGCTTCGGGGGGTGGCTGCTCAACACCGGCGACAACCACTTCGGCCCAGTCGGTGATGTTGACGGCGACGGGCGGGCCGAAATTCTATTCAGTAGTCCCTGGGGCCTCGGAATTATCAAGTTGGCAGGGGACTTCTTCACGGCTTTATTCATGGCGCCCAATGGGAGCCGTTTCGGAGATTGGCTGCTGAACACCGCGGATAATAACTTCGGGCCGGCTCGCGATTACGACGGCGACGGACGCGCTGAGCTTCTTATCAGCAGCTCCTGGGGGATCGGCATCCTGAAGTACTCGGGTACCGATCTCACCTCCTTCATCGTGGCCGCAAACGGCACGCGGATTAGCGGGTGGCTCCTGAATACTGCCGACAACCGGTTCGGGCCCGTGGCCAAATACGGTGGCGACCGCCGCGACGAGATCTTACTCGTCAGTCCGTGGGGTATTGGAATTCTTGGGATCAACGGAGCCGCGCTTGGGGTCAACCTCATGTTCCCGAACGGAACTCGTTTCGGCGGGTGGCTGCTCAACACCGCCGACAATCATTTCGACGTTGTTGGCGATTATGACGGAGACGGGAAAGAGGAAATTGTGGTCGCCAGCCCATGGGGGCTGGGTATTCTCGACATCGCCGGCGGAGCCATAAATGCGCCCATGATGGCGCCGAACGGCACGCGCTTCGGTGGCTGGCTGCTCAATACCGGTGATAACCGCTTCGGTATGAGGCTGCCGCTTATCGTGCCGGACCGCACCGATACTCCGCAGCATCCATCAGGCGGTGGAGGAGTTGTCATTGATCCGGGGAACATCCAGACAAACCCTCCACTCAGGCGATCGGAGCTGACGGTTCCCGTCGCTTCGAGGTCAACGCCCGCGGATACCGACGTGTTTGAAAGCGCGGATGGCAGCAAGCAGTTTGTGTTGCCGCGATATGCCCTGGCGTTCGACAAGGCCGGGTTGATCGAGGAGCCGCGCATCGCGATCATGGATCGCGACGGTATGCTCACGCTGGTTGTGACTCTCAACCAAACGCCGTCTCCTGCCGCGAACGCCGGCGCCAGCGAACTCCCGCATGTCCTCACGGTCACTTTGAGATATCGCGTTCCCGTCGTCTCCGGCGGCGACGTGGTGCAGGAAATTTCATTTCCGTCGGTGCTGCTGGACGAAACCGGGACAGTCGTCAGCGCTGGACTGCCACTCACCACGCCGGGCCAGCGGCAGCAGATCGTTGCCGCTCTCTCTTCGCTGGCCGCGAGTGCGACGCTTGTGGTGGGACGCGAAATCCTCGCAGGTGTGCCGACCGGCGAGAAGCTGCCCGACGGCGCACCCGGATTCAGGCAGCGCAAGCTGCTCCTTGAATGGATCGTTCCGCCCGCACCGATCGTGCTTTCCGAGGCGCAAGGCAACCGGCTCGGCGGCGGCAGCAGCGGCGTCCAGGCTCTGATCCGGCACCGTATCGCGTTCGGCGGTAAGAACTACTCCTATTGGCAGGATCCGGCTCAGCCGGAGCGCTTTCACTTCCTGCCTGACCGCTTCCTATTGGCGCGGGCGCCAGAGGGGAATCGGCGTCCCCTTCTGCGTGTGCGATCGGCGGCAATGACGGGCGACGATACGCCGCGGATCGCGCTCGAGTTCCAGGCGCGGCCCGTAGTCGATTCTGACCGCCTCGACGCAGCGCGGCCGCAGTTGGAGACGGCGGCTCGGGAGCGCGGAGGCACAGGTGCGCTCGACCTTGAGATCATGCCGGACCCGCAGCCGGTGCTACGCCTGGCATTACCCCAGAATGGCGTGCCGAACCCCGCTATGACGGTGCGGTCCGACGCCGACATCGATCTTGAAACCGGTGTCGCGCATGGGGAGACGATGAGCATCGAGGATTTTCAGCTCATCTACCAGGCTCTTTTCGGCGGGTCACTGACGCTGCTGCGCGGCGAGGTACGGGCGGCGATGAGCGGCGGCGATCCGGAGGACGTCCCGTTGGAGCTGAGAATAGACAAGACCGCCGGCGATGTCCTCAACGCCTCGCCCGGAGCTGCGACGGCGGAAGGACTAAAGTACAGCCTGACGAACGCAATCGAGAGCCCGGTCCGGATCGATCGGGTCGCCGCCGCCGTGTCGGTCGGCGACAAGCTGATTCCGCTCCGGGTGGAACAGTTCACCGCGGGCCAGCGCCTTGCGCCGGGCGCGAGCATTGAAGTGGTGCTCGTTGCGCCGGAGCCGATCCAGTCTCCCGGGCCCAACACTATCCTTTTCGATCAGTCCGACGTTGCCGTGGAACCGGATAAGCTGGCGATCTGGAATCTGGTCTTCGACCGGAGCGCGGCGGCACAGATGACGCGGTCCGTCACCGCGGAGGCGGTGCCGCTCCTGTTCTCGAGCCTCGACCGCCCGGGGGACCGCGTAGCCGCGTTCGTTGTCACAGTCGAGCACGGCGGCACCGTTCGATTGACGGAAGCCGAGTTCAAAGGAACTACGACGGTGCGTATTCCGATTGAGCCTCTGATCACGGGCGCGCCCGTGCCACCGATCCGATATCGGACGGAAACATGGTGGGGGTCGGGCGGAATCGGCGTCAGCCCGTGGCGTGAGACCGACGGCGATATCCTGTTCCCCCTCAGAACAGCTCCGGCCTAAGAGCGATGCGCTGGTGCCAATTGGCTGCGTGATGGGTCTGCCTCCGGACTGACAGTTATGCCAACGGCGAACGACACATGATCCTTTTCTGCGTTCAACCTCATCGTCACCAGAGTGGGGCGGGCGAGAGTCTCCGGAAGCGTTGTTAGAGCGGGAATCAACTGGCAAAGCAGGTCGGGAGCAGCGGGAAAGAGCGATCGGGCCGACGCGAAGAGAGCGACCTCGACGGACTGCGGAGCAGTGCTCGCGAGACTGATTCCAATCCTCCTACCGGCTAGCCGTCGCATGCCGTCCGGCAGGCTGCCTTCGAGGGCGTCTAACCCATGCGGATGGCCGGCCGCATTGAGAAGGGGGCGCAGGTCATCAGACTCGAATACTGGCAGCCGCAGATAGATCTCGATGCGGCCAAGCGCAGGCTCTACGCCGATCATGCGCAGGAGGGTGCCGCGCGGCGCACGTGCCATCGCCTGTGCAAGTGTAGGCGGAAGCGGATAATCTTGCGGTGACACGCCAGAAGGAATTTCGGCGTAGAGCTTGAAACGCGATGGAGCGTCGTCGACCGTGCGGCCGCCGAGCCAAGCTCCATAGCAGAGATCGTTCCCCCGCTGTGCCGCCCCAATTGCATCGAGTAGCGGAGCCGGAACGGGTTGCCCTGCTGAGGAGAGGCGAACGGCCACAAGGCCCAGTCGGTGCGCCTCGCCTATTTCCGGCCCCGCAATCTCCGCGGTCCAGCGCAGGATCGGATCGGCCGCCGTGATTGTCAGCTCGACAGGAAAGCCTGTCGGCGTCAGCCGGCTCCAGCGCTGAACCATCTCCGGCCAGGCGCTTCGGCTCAGCTCTTTTATGACGGCGGAAAGGTCGGACGGAACTGTTCGCCTTAGAGCATGGGTAATCTCTTCGAGCTTTTCTCTCAAGGGCCTTACCGGACAGCGATGAGCGTCTCCTCGCCGTCAACCGGCGCCTGTTGAATGAACTGCCCATCAGTCGTCACGATCGTAATCCTGTGCCGGAAGGTGCGCAGCGCGGGATCCAGAAGGGCTATGCGTAGCGGAATCGGGTCGATTGCGGCACCCGGTATCTCGAGGCGTTCCTCGCGACGGTAGGCGTTACCCTCATCCAGGTAAGTCACATCCACGAATATGTTGCGTACCGTTCCCGCCGGGAACAGAGGGATGACACGGATCTCGAGCGCTCCCTCGAACGGATCGTCGACGGGCAGAAATGACGCATCGGAAGTGATTGGGCCGCTGGTCTGTGTGGCACCGTTCTTGAGATGGTGCGTGAAAGTCGCCTGCCACTCGCGTTTCGCAGGCTGCGTCAACCGCAGACGCCAGAACTGCGGCTCGCTGCCGGGAAGGACCCTGAACGTATCCGCGCGCTGAAATGTTGCGGCGTCGTCATAAGTGAGCGCGACGTCGATCGCGTCGACGATACCGGCATCGATCCGGTTAGAAAATATTTGCAACTCGAGGAAACCAAGGTCTTCCGCAGGATCGACAAAGAGGGTGCGATCGGTTATCTCGCGCGCGGGTATCTCATAAGTAAGCTTCTCGCCGATCCAGCCGGAGTCCGCATCGAAATGATGCTGGAACCCGGCTCGGAAAGAGATGTCGCGATTGGCGTTGAGAAACGTTTCAAAGCGCTTCGGGCCCGGATCGGCGGCCGTCAACCGGAACTCCGCATGGCGATGATTCTGCGAATCCGCAGGGTCACCGTAGTCGATCATCACGTCGGTGGAGAACAGCCCGATTTTGGCGAAATCCACCGGTGTCGCGATTTCGATGCCAAGCACCCGAAAGAACGGATCATCGAGATCGATCTCGACGAAATGCTTGGCTTTGTCCGGCAGCTCGTTCAGCATGAGCCCGATGAACCCTTGCGGCGCGTGGGTGCGTTTGACCGCCCTCTTCCGGTTGTACTCCACCGTCAGAGTCTTTCGCTCTTCCTGATGCACGAATCTTAGCTTGAAGGAGACGAGAGCCGGAGTACCGCCGCCCGCAGGAACCGGGGCCGGGGTTTGCGTCGGAGTAGGAGTAGGAGTTGGAGTTGGCGGGCGCGTCGAGGTAGGGGTAGGGGTTGGCGCTGGTGTCGGGGTCGGCGTGGGAGTTGGTGCTGGTGCTTGAGCGCGCGAGAGAGTGGCGCGGATAGAGACAGACGGATCCTGCCCGGGAACCTTGCCGGTGATCTCGGCCACACGATCATCCTCGGCACCGATCCGTTTTGCCGTCTCGGCGCGCGTAAAACCCAGGGCTGCGTTGGTCGGGTTTGTGATGCTCGCCCGGTTCGCGACAATGCCACGCGCGACGGCCAGACGCCGCTCCGACAGGCGTTGATTGAGGATCCTCTTTTCCGTGCTGGAATCGTTTTCCCAACTCGCGTGCGCAAATACCGTCACCTGCTTTGGAGCGACAAGCCGGCTGTCGAGCCAGTCCTTGAGCGCGTCCGCTCCCGCGGGTGGAGCTACCTTGCCGGGGGCCGTACTTTGGGAGAAGCGGACATCTGGCGGGACGGGATTGTTCTGAAGATACGAGCGAAAAACAGGATTCGTCGAGGTCGGCGCGAACCCGGCCTCACGGGGCTGGTCGAAGGTAAAGAAGAGCGCAAATGTTTCGTCCACTGCTGGAGAAGCGGGCCAATCCACCGTGATCGGATGCGAGCTGCCCGGGGTGACCACAACGATAGTCCGGCCATTGCCGTCCAGCGCTGCCGGTTGATTGTCCACAGTGACCACTGCGCCGGCGGGACCGCGGACTTCCAGTGTCTCGGCAGTGGTGGCGGAGCCGGACACGAGCGTCAGGCTGCGCCCGGCAGGGAGCGGCGTAGGAGACGTGCTCGTGATAGCGAGCGAAGCTGGCGGAAGCGCCGCCGGCGTGGAGGCTTGCGGAGCTGGCTGAGGATTGGACGCCGCTGGTGCGCTGGTCGGCGTCGGCGTTGGCGTCGGCGTCGGCGTCGGCGTCGGCGTCGGTGCGGGTGTAGGTGTTGTCCCCCCGGTTGGAGTGGAAGGAGTAGGAAGCGAGGACTGGAGCTTCTTCAACCGATCCAGAACGGCGTCGAGACCCTCAGGCTGCGCCGGGCCCTTCAGCTGCCCCAGATCCAGCGAAGGCTCAAACCACTTGGAGAGCAAGTTGTCTTTGAAGAAATCAAGCGCCCACTTTTCTTTGGCCTCGCGGTCAGTGGCGCCCTCGAAGTCGATCACCTCGATCTTGATCGCTCCGTCCTGAACGAGCTTTTCGAAGCCTGCGTCGATACCGGCACGCACCCAATAAATCTGTGCTTCGATGCTTGCCGAGAAATGGTTGTAGATGCGCTCGAAATCGGCGGTTATTTTGACGTGCAGGTCCGGAGTCAGTCCCGAATACTCGAGTTCATAGATCACTCCGACGGGTGTCGCTCCCTGCTCGAAAGCCTTCTGGAGGATGATTGCGCCCTCCTGGTCGAGAACAAGCGAAAAGGCTGCGGTTTCTTCTCCGGAGAGCGACGGATTCGTCGCCCCAAGAATTTTCGTGACCGCGTTAAAGGCGCCCGGAGGAGGCGCCTCCGCGGCAGTGCCGCCGCCACCCTCCAGATTCAAGGCCAGGCAACGCACTGTCCCCCTCTCGATTGGCGCGGGTGCGAGCCGTGGATCGCCGCCGGGCGAGAGCGACGAGATGCGTCCCGTGATTTTCGACCGTGTCGCAGCCGGCAGCGTCACTATCGTCTGAAACATCAGAAAACCGCCGCCCTTGACGCCTGCCTCCACCGCAGCAGGTTTCCATTTCAGAAGACTAAAGGCCGGGCTTCCATCCGGGCGTTTGTCGAGGGCAACGCGGGTGGCAAGATACCACCACTGATCTGTGTCGGCGTGATCGCTCAAGACGGTCACGCCATCAACCTCGAAACTAGAAGAGCCGAGCTGGAGCATTTTTCAGGTTCCCTTTAACTTATGTGGTGGCGGCGATCGTAATCTCGTCCCGGTCGAAGCGCTGCCAGTCCTGTTCGGCCGACAGACCATTCCGGAAGAGACGTTTCACCTTGAGCTCATACGCGTCGCTTGCAGCATCGACGAAGTCGAACTCGAACACAGCGGTGGAGCCGGCCGCAGTGAAATCGAATCGATCCTCGAAGGAGAGTCCTGCGATCTCATCCTTCGAGCGGGCCTCAGTCGTAATGCGCTCCAGACCCTTCGCATCGAAGTCTACCGGCGCGCGAAGCGTAACTGCGCGATGTCCCTTCAGGTCGGGACGAACGAAGATCCGGTTCGAGAGAGTCGTCGACCAGGGACCTTCGAAAAGATTCGAGTCCTTCATTAAGATCGTGATCCTGTAGCGGACGCGACTGAGCATCGAGTTTATGCGGTCGACAACGAAAGGGCGTACCGGCTGGTTCTGCGCGATCTCAATGGAGTCCTCAAGCTGAAGCTCATTCTCCGGATCGCTGTACTCAAGATCCACGAAGGCGCGATCAACCTCGTTGAAGTTGAGCGCCGGGACGACATTCACCTTGAGGCGTCGCGGGAAAGGGTCGGGAATGTCCACCTGTGGTCGGGTAAGCGGCGCGAAGGGCATATCGCGATCCCGGTTGTCCGCTGCGCGATACGTAATTTTCGCCAGGATCGGGGCGGCGGGCATGCCGACCAGGAAGCGGTTCCAGAGGGAGTTTGGCTGCTCCTTGGTGATACGCACGATATCGTCCTGGTGGATCTGGTGCGCGGGATCGTCGTAACGTAGTTGTACATCTACCTTGGGATAGCGGTCGAACGGGAAGTTCGGCAGCGTCAGGATCGGGATAGCCTCCAACGAGAACAGATCCCGCGGATTGAGCTCCTCCACCTCTCCCAATACCTGGGTGACATCCGAGACCAACGTGTTCGGGCGCTCGCCCGCATCCGTAGGTTTCAGGTTCACTTCGAAGCGCAGTGCCACCGGCTCGATCAACCGGCCATCCCGAACGACCGAGGGCCATTCCACCGAGTCCTCCTGCTTCGTTTGTTCCAGGAGCACGGTCTTAGTGACCTCTCCGTACGTCATCGTCGCGGTCATCGAACGCACAGGATCGTTGGCAAAGTCGGCCCGCGATATGACACGGACCTTCCTGCGCTTGAACCACGGATCATCCGCATCGACGTTGATGATGAGGCGGTCCGGATCGAGCCCCGCACCGAACACCCTGAACAGACCTGACAGGTGTCCCTGCGGGTATATCGTTCGCTTGATGGTGATGCGTTCGGAGAAGTCGACGTCCAGGCGCTTCTGATCGATGCGAGTGTAGTGCATCTTCTTATACGAAAAGACCCCCAGCGGCGAAGAGCGCTGCGGCGAAAAGGACTTTATGATATCCTTTGCCTTGTCCCAACCGTCTGGCGCCTCCCGCAACGGGTCGAGCGAGCTCTCGAAGAACGCGTCAGTGATCATGTCGCGCACACGCGCAACCGCCGCATCCCGCCGCTCTATAATGGTGCCGCCCTCGTCCTCGGGAACGAACGTATCGGCTTCGAATACGATCGCGCGTTCATCTTCGAGTTTCTCGACCGTGTCCTGGATTTGAATGGAGGTGAAGAGCCCTTCCTGACCGTAACTTTTGTCCATGATGTCCTGGACGCGGTCCCAGTCGATCTTGAGCTTCACATGGTATGCCGGCCGTAAAGCAAGGTAATCGAGGCCGTAGACCACGCCGATCGGGGCCATCTCACCGCGCATCGCCTGATCGAGGATGGTAATGCCCCGGTCGTCCAGTTCCACGGAAAAAGCGGCACGGTTGTCGGCATAGAGGGCGGGCTTGGCCGAGTGATGGATCGCACGCACGAAGCCGGCGTCGTCCGGACCCGGAGTGTCCCCGCTCATGCGCCCGAAGAGCATGAGCTTCACGCTGCCATCTACCACGGGCGCGGGCGTCAACCGGGGCAGTTCGTCGAGATTCGCGAGTCGCTGAAGCTCTTGCCGCACCGTTGCGAGCTCCTCTTCGCTCAAGCCGAGGTGCACGTCGAAATCCGCAAAGCCGCCCACCCGGGTGGACGAGCGGTATTTGATCAGCAGGATCTGCGGCACGTCAATCGCGCCATCTTTCCGCGTAACGAACCGGGGCGAGAGCGGCATATAGTAATACTGCAAACGATCGGCGTGATCGGGCACGATTGAGACGCCGTTGATCATATAGAACGGGGGTGATTCATAGAGCATAATTTTTCTCCGTCCCGGCCTGGGTGCGTTAGTTACTTCAAGCGGGCAATTCGACGATCAGGTCCTCGTCAGGAACAGGGCCAGTCGATTCCAGCTCTTTTTTTGACCCATCAGTCATGAAGAACTTCATCTTCCACAGATAGGTTTTCTTATTGCGGTCGCGGAGGGCGAGTTCCCATTTCGCCTCCGGAGCTCCTTTGCGGAACGTGAAGCTCTCGCGCTCATCGATGCTGTGATCGGGGTCCAGGTAGTGAAGCTCGACGTTGGCGAGTTTCACCTCAGCCCAGTCGATAAGATCGGGAATGATCTTCACCGCCAGCGTTGCCGTATCTTCACCGAGAAGCAGCGTTGTTCCGGTTAGCGGCTTCTCGCCTCCATCGGCCGAGGTGCCATCTTTGAAGGTCGTGATTGCGCGATACGTGATCTGGCCGGCGCGCTCGTCGATGACCGGAAAGGACCAGTCGGTGAAACGCTTGTCTTTGGACAGCGCGATCGACGACGTCTGGTTGTAGCGATTCTTCTCATCTTGGTAAACGAGGTCGACGAATATCGTATCGATCCGCCGGTCGAAATCTCCGCGCGTGCGAAGCTGGACAGTCTTCGTCGCGGAGAACGGGTCGTCCACATAGAAACGCTGCCCCTTAAGACTCATGAGTTCGCGCTCATATTCCCGGCCGTCCTTCATGAAGTACTTGATGGTGGCGTTGTAAGGCTGCGCCGGTCGCAGGAGCAATTCCTTGACCTCAGCCGTCTTGTTGTCCTTATCGATCTGGAAGCGGCAAAGCGCTGGAACACCGGGTTCGACCTCCGGATGCTGGAGCGTAAGCACCGCGTGGCTGACCTGATCGAAATTCATGTCACCGACCTCAACGTCCACCAGCCAGAGACCGAGCTCGTCGACGTTGATCTTGAGATCGTTCCCTTCGTGATCCTTCTCCCCGGAATCGAAAACGCGGCTCTCGCCTTTGTAATTGACGACGTATTGGTACTTGAACTTCGTTGAGCCGTCCTCGATGAAGGCATTGAACTTGTGTATGTCGTCGGCCTTGCGGAACGTGAAAGTCTGGACGCCGTGCTTTGCGGTGAACGGCGGATAATCAATGGAAACGTCCACACTGAAAATAGGGAGGTTCGTAAAGTCGGCGTTGACCTGGATCGTGAGGTTTAGTTGCCGGAAGAAAGGATCGTCGGTGTCGGCTTCAATCGCGTAGTCTTCCCACTTGAACCCCTGGCTGACGATGGAGGGCATGTTTGCCTGGGGGTGAACCTCGATCGAGGCGACCTGGTTCTCCCGATAGCGGATAGTGACGTCCGATCGCTTGTTGACAGAGACCTCTCGCTTGATGTTCTCGAAATCTTCCTCGCGGATTTTGGAGACATCCCGGCTTTCGGGAGGGATTGCTTCGAGGAGGTTGCGCTTCACCGCCTCATCGAGCTGCCGCTCGACCGAGCTTCGGACGATGTCGAGGAGCTTGGCGACTTCCGGATCGGTGTTCGAAAGCGAGCCGGGATCGACCGTGACCAGGCGCGATTCCGAGTTGGTAAACATCTCCGTGATTTTCTCGCTCATATCGTCTTCCGACCAGAAGCGCTCCTCGTAATCGACCTCCTGGAAGAAGCTATAGAACTTGGTCGCAGTCCACGTTCCGACCGCTGTAACAGATGGAAGGCGGGCCGTGAACTCCATGTCGTAAACGACGCGGATGCCTCCCGCGCCTTCACTTTTCATTACCGCTTCGAAAATCGGCGCTCCAAGCTGGTTCAGTTCCGCGGACATCGCCACGACGTTGTTGCCATACATGGACGGGTTTCCGGCGTGATTGACTTTCTGAACGAGATTGCCGCTCCCGGCGAGCACTTCGACGGTGACATTCGCCTTCGAGATTGACGGCTTTGCCAGCTCGATGTTTTCGGGCTCGAGCGGGCGGGGATCATTCTGGCCGCGCCGTGCCTTCACCGCTTCCACGAGCTTCTTGCGGAGTTCGAGCTCGTCCTCGGGAGTGAGCGCCAGCTCTACGTCCATGAAGACGAGTGCAGCACCTACATCGCCATTTGCCATCGGCTTCAGGGTTCGGTACTTCACGTACTTCATCACGGCCTTGCCGTTATCACGCCGGATGATTGGCACCTTGGCCAGAACAAAGAACCGGGTGTCGAGTTTGTCGTCCCGATAGATAGCCGCCTGCGGAAAATCCATTGAACCTTCGAGTAGTAGCATTGTAAGCCTCCATAAAGAGCGTGCTGACAGCAGCGCTTTGCGTTTAGTGGTGTTATCCAGGTTGTGAAAAAAAATCTGAGAGGTCGACGGCGAGCCCACGGCGTTCCGGCGGGCTGCCGGGAGATGATGAGTCCGTCGTGGTTGCGAAGCTTGCCGACGCGGCGCCGGCCGGCGTCTCCACACGCGCATCGCCTGTTGTTTCGGCGCGTCGGAAAGAAGCGGATGAACCTTGGAGAACGACCTGCGCAACCAGGCGCGCATGGTCTTTCTCGCCGGCGACCGCAGACTTGATCGCGGCGAGCGGGTCGGAGGCAAGCGTGGCAGCGAGGGCGGCAGTCCATGGCGCCAGGCCTGACCCTTTGCTTTCGGCAAGAGCACGCCAGTCGTTTCCGACTTTGACTTCGAGCGTGATCCGCTCCACCGCGAGCGGAGCGGCTTCGAGCGTCTCAGCCTCGGGCTCCTTCTGCTTCAGGCTGGCGAGCAACCGGGCGCGTGCGTCTTCGTTAAGTGCGACGCGTGCTGTGCATTGAAGGAACGCCGCGGGACCGGCTTCGATCACCTGCAACATGGGCGCACCCCTTTCATTTGTTTCGAGGGTGGGGTGCACGGGCACGTAGGTCCATGCGCGTCCTTTCTCGTCCTTCGCGTTCAATTCAATGCCGTCGATCACGACCGATTTTTGACGATCTTTCATGGAGTCTCTCCCATCAACGTCTACTAAGAGCCCGTCCTGCGGCAGGACCGGCGCGGACCAGGATCCGGGCGTCCCATCCCGGGTTGCGCGCCACATCATGGCCGGCCGGAAGGGCGAAGCGGCCAACCAAGCGATCTCGGCCACCCGGCGATCCGGTCCCATTCGCACCGCCTGCGGCACTTCTCCTTCATCTCCATCCGAGCGCCACTCGACCAGAATCGACCTCATATCGGCCGTGACGAGGCGGGCCCGGTGCGCGCCGAACCCAGGCAGCGTTGCGAGGTCAAGATCGAGCCTCTTCCTGCCCTCGAGTTCGATTTCGATCGTGCGCCCTGCGCCAAGCGGCCGGGCAACAATATGCGGTGCCGCCTCGGTGAGAGGAATGGCGGTCATCGGGGTTACGGTATCGAGGCGCCCGACTATCGCACCTTCGCTGAGAACCTCGATAACAGCGAGTGCCGTGAGCGCACGCGATGCGCGCAACACGAGTAGCGGCGCTCCGAAATCGGCCGGACCGAGAAGCACGGCCGAACGCTGGGTGGCGCGCCAGGGACCCAGTATCTCGGCAGGCTCGCCGTTTCTCGCCACCACAGCACGGAGCCGCACCTCAAGGTCGAGCGGTTCGCCGGGAGAGAGCCTCAGTTCGACCTCGCCGCGGCGATCGGCGGAATTAAGTAATGCGCTCGTGGAAACGGGCTGTGGACGGAACGGCGGCAGCGCCGGTGCACGGACATCCGCGATGAGCGTTAGGAGCCCAGCGACCGGCTCCGGAAGATTGGCGGAGACAGCAATGCGTTGCCGGCCGGTAGGCACGGGCGGGACCTCAATTCGTCTCACGAGATCGTCAATCCTGCCGTTCCGCATGGACCGTGCCGCGGAGATGGGGTCGAGGGAGATTGACTGCTCGACCAGGACCATCGCGGGTTCTGCGAAGTCAATGCGCTCCTGCCCGGACGGAACTTCGGCGGGCGCGATGAGTTTCAGCGCGCCGGCATCGGACTCGGCTCGGACTGCAAACCGATCTCTCATGCGAAGGGCGACCGTCCGCGCACGCACCGCGGGATCGGCGGCCTGGGGATCTCCTTCGGAAACGATCTCGGGACCGGCAAGAAGCGCATCCATCACCCTCTCGAAATTCTCAACGGTCGTAACCGCGCTTGCACCGGCTTGCGCTGCGATCCGCTCGGCAACCGCACGTGGATTGAAGGTAATGGCGAACGGCATCCGGGGCGCCACCGCGCGAAATGCGACGCGCATTGTCGCGTCGACCGGGAGCGTCTCATCCTCGATGATTTTCGAGGCGATACCTGCTGCATCGGCACTGAGCTCGACGACAGTGCGCGCGCGGGTCAGCAAGTCGGGCGGCAAAAGCATGGGCGGCGCAAGCTGAGTAGGGGCGACGGGGCCGAGTCGCGCGGTTATTGTCAGGACTGCGTGCTCAAAATCCGCGACGGCAAGCGATGCCGGGGTCCCCTCGGCTGCTATCGCTCCTCCGATCCCCTCAAGGTCGCACTCAATCGACAGCCCTAACTCGAATCGTCCTCCCGTCGTGGTGGAGGTCCCCCCTCCGCGGATGAGCGTCACCAGAAGCCGCGGCGTTCCGTCGAGCTCTGCCTCCAGCGTCAGGCGGTCGGGCACGGCGATAACGAGCCCGTCACGGCCGAATGCGCGGTAGGCAGCGCCCGGTACGCCTGGCAGAGGCAGGCTCAGATCAGGAAGATTCTGAATCATGTCGTCGACTCTTTGGCAGGGGCTGTTTTGACCGGGAGCAGGATGTTGCCGTCAACCTCGCGCGACGGGCTGACGCCAATGCCGCCCGACCCCCACCATGTTTCCGTACGGTATCGGATCGGTGGCACGGGCGCGCCAGTGATCAGAGGCTCCATCGGAACACGCACGGTCGTAGTTCCCTTGAGCTCGGTTTCGGTCAATCGAACGCTGCCGCCGTGCTCGACCGTGACAACGAACGCGGCCACGCTGTCGTCTGGACGGTCGGGGCTGGAGAACTGGAGTGGCAACGCCTCGATAGTGACTTGCCGCGTCCCTTGTCCCGCGGCGGTCCGGTCGAAGATCAGATTCCAGATCGCCTGCGTATCCGCTTCCACGACGATTCCGGACTGATCGAAGAGGATGGCGTCGGGCGCGTGTGGTGGGATTGTCTCCGGTGCAACGAGGACCACTTCGATACTCGCGCCGGGCGCAAGGCGCTGGCCCGTGGTGAACTGATCCACCCGGAGCGGAACCAGCTTGTCGCCGACCGCCGTGGTGACAGCCAGCCGATCGATCCGGACCGGGCTCTCGATTGCGTTCGTCAGGCTGTACTTTAGTCCTTCCGCCGTCGCAGCTCCGGGCGAGACGTTGAGGACATCGCCGGCGGTCTTGTCTATTCTCAGCTCCAGCGGGACGTCCTCCGGGTCGCCCCCGCTCATCGCCGCCCGTACCTCGCCGCGCAGCAGCGTCAGTGACCCGCCGAAAAGAGCCTCGTAAATGAGCGTAAAATCATCGACGCTCATCGTCTCCCCATGCGCGACACCGCTCTCGAGATCGATGTCGGCGTCGGACCGCACTGTCATAGCGGGGTTCGGCGCGCCGTTCTGCGGCAATGCCAGGCGTAACACCGGCTGCGGGTCCGGCATGATCTCGAGGTCGAGTGCACCTGTGCCTCCGCGCTCCCGAGCCGCCGCCTTCAGCTCAGGCTGCGCTGCATCGAGGCGCTCAGAATCGACTACGGGCCGCGCCTGGAATTCGAGCGCGATCCGCGGCAAATCGTCGCCAATGGCTGGAGCACCTCTCACGCGCAGAAAAGGACGCCGGTTCCCCTCTGGCGCCCGCGCCAACAGGAAGCGGTCAGGCAGGAAGTGAAAGTGCTCCGGCCGAGCCGGATCCTGCCAATAGGAGTAGTTCTTACCGCCGAACGCGATACGGTGCCGGATCAGAGCCTGAATGCCGCTGCCGCCGCCGCCGAGCCGGTTGCCTTGCGCCTCGGAAAGCACGATCGGCGCGGGCGGAACGATCCATTCAAGGAGCAGGTTGCGCTGGCGGTATCCGGGTGCGCCGTCGGGCAGCTTCTCGCCGGTCGGCACGCCGACAACGATTCCTCGTTTCACGACCAGGGTTGCACTCGCAGCCAGCGAAGAGAGAGCGGCAACGATTTGCTGCCTCTGTCCCGGTGTGGAGAGTGGCAGTCCAGCCGTGACGACTGTTTCGGTTTGGTCCAGCAGTACCGACGGAAATGAAATCTCCTGCACCACGTCGCCGCCGGAGAGGACCGGAACACGATATCTCAGCGTGACCGCGAGGACATGCGGGAGTTCGCCAGTGCCGGCATTCGCGGCCGGAGAAGGCGACTCGTTTAGAGTGACGGTCAGCGTGGGCGTCCCATCACGGTCGACGATTGCGATGCGCGGTTCCTCGACAAAGCCAACTTTGTCAAACGCCAGCGTATATCGCGGCAGGACTAATTGTTTTTCGCCTGTTGGGATAGGTTCCGCTCTCATTGACGTCGCCAGACCGTCATCCGGGCTGGTGAACACGTCAGTATCGGATGGCGTTGCATTCGGAGCGGCGGGAACCTTCAGTTCCGATCGCCGGAGCGGAGGGTTTGGATTCGGGATGAATATCTCCGGAACGCGCCGCCTTGGATCAATGAAAATTTGAGGACTTTTCACTGGCGACTGGCGATGATCGCGGACCACTGGAGTGTTTATGCCGCCGCCGGTTCGGACCACCGGACGAGCCGCTGCCGGCTGTGCAACCACTGCCCTAGCAAGGGCAACACGCGACACGGGATTGTCGACGCCGCCTTTAATTGCAAACATGCTCTCCATTGACACACCTCCTCATCGTCTGCGAGGGCTCGGCTTCGGCGCCGGTGACCACGCTAGCCACTCGAGACGAACCAAATTCGTTGCCTCGAACGTTGATACGGCAAGACAAGAAGCTAGCCTATCACTAGAACTGTTGCCGTATCAGAGTGCAGCATCGTCATTCAACATTTATCGCGAAAGCGTTTATCGAGATTAGAAGTCATAATTTATCTTAAGCTCCAATGGTTGGTGGTCTGAGATGTGTTGGAACGGGCGGTGTTATTAACCGAGGAGATGTGTGTCTCTCCTCAGGGTAACGGAGTGAAAGACGAGTAAACATGTCCTAGGGCAAGAAACCTAACACGGAATTCGCCGCGGATTCAATCATACCTAAGTGGAGGCCGACTAATACTTAAGTGCTAGACATCCCAAATCGTTCCGGAGCAAGTGCTTCATTTCTTTCGGCAGATGATCGGAGTTCCAATCGCGAGCAAAAAAGTGCTCAGCCGGCGTATCAATGACTAGCAAAACTGGGTGGATGCTTTTTTGCCAGGATGTCGCACTGTACTTAAATTGTAGACAGGCTCCCTAGGCAAATCCAGGATTTAAATGCAATAAACATTGCACTTAAATCCTAGATTCCAGAGGGAGGAAGCGTGTCTACTGTTTTCAATCCCATCCGTCACCCGCGCGACATCCTCAAGGAGAGCGAGCGGTTCGAGCTGCACTCGCACGGCGTATTTCTGCGAACCGAATACCTTGGTGGTCCCGAGTTTAGTGGTCGAAACCATCGAGTCGAGTCCGGCAATGGTGGAAAACTGCTTTTCCAGCGGCGTGGCAACCGAGGAAGCCATTGTTTCAGGGCTTGCTCCCGCAAGATTTGCGGTCACCGAAATCATTGGAAAATCAACAGTCGGCAGATCACTGAACGTGAGCTGCCGGTAGGCAAACAACCATGTTTTATCCGCAAGCATTAAGCGAGCACCCCGAGGCTTATTCCGGTTTGGCCGTCATCGCTGCCACGCCGGGATGTTGAAGCCGGCGTTGAGCGGTAATAGCGAATACTTCCATTCTCAAACCATCGGCGATGCCGATCGTCTGGAGCCGAGAGGAACGCTCAATTTCGTCTAACACCGCGGAATAGACCGGAATGAATCCGAGACCTTGTGCTCCCAGATCTATTAATAGAGCGGTGTCTTCAACCTCAGCGACAATCCGAGGTCGAACACTGTGCGATTCGAACCAGTGCTCGAGTTGACGACGTAGCGCCATCTCACCGACAGGGAGTATTGTGGGGGCACCATCCAAGGAGCGCGGAAAATGTTTGGCCAGGCGTTTGGCAAGGACCGGAGCCGCGCAAATCACGACAGCCGAGGTGCTGAGGCGTTGGTTGAATGTTCTCACGCGCAAAGCGCTCGTGGAAGGTTCGTCCGCCAAGACCACATCCAATTTGTGGCCGGCTAGCTGCGTTATGAGTTCTTCCAGCGAACCTTCGCGACAAATCACCCGCACCAAGCGGCCAAGTTCGAAGACCGGGGTAAGGTGTTGGCGTACGATTATTTTCGGCACCGAATCGGCAACACCGACATGCAAACGAAGAGGACGTTCCCCGGGCTCCTGACGAACTGCGGTTAACAACTCGCGGCCCAAGGAAAAGATTTCTTCGGCGTACTCCAGAACCCTTTGTCCGGTATCCGTCAGGATTAACCTCCGAGTGGTACGCGTGAAAAGAGGCGCTCCCAAAGACTCTTCGAGTTGCTTGAGCTGTGCACTGATACTCGGTTGCGAGACGTGAAGTACTTCACTGGCTCGTCGCAGGCTGCCTTCCTTGGCGACGGCCCAAAAATAGAGCAGATGATGGTAATTGAGGGCACTTGGTGTCATTAGCTTTACTGGAACACTTTATCCTATTCTTCGTAAATGTGAAATCGATTTGACACGCTGAAGATTGTGGCGTGACCAACGAGTGACGAGGTCAACGCCCCGTGATGAAGAACCCGCGCCTAGCCAAAGATGGACTGTTACGCGATGCCGTTCGACTGCAAACGAATGGCTTACGGATCCATCGCAGCCCTCGCCGGTTCTTTGCGTGACTGAAGGCGAGTTGGAAAGCGGCGATGAGTGCGCGTTCAACATCAGTTAGATGGAATGGAAGTGTATCTTCCATTATTCGTATTGGTAGAAGTGATAAAGAATATTTACTTTGACGCACTTTATGAAACCGGAAGCAAAATCAACGGAACCGTTTGTTAGTTCGGACAAGCCAGCCACCGCCCAATTCGGGCAAGTGTCCGAAAGTGTCTGGAGAGTATCTGGCCAGACGATGACGATTGACGCGTTTATCGAAGATCAAGCGCAGCACGTAAACGCAATCGACCTTTCTGTGCTCGGAGCGTTTAGTGGACGTCTGCTGGATAAGCTGAAGGAAGACAATGCCATTGAGTATCCCGGACTCCAGGAAGCAGTTCACGTCATCATCCAGTTCTTGGAATCACCGGCGACCCGGCAGGCGAAAGATCCATTGCCGCGCTGGATGGCAGAGACTGGCTTTGCCGCGGGTTACCTCTTGAAACGATTTGACTTAATACCCGATCACGTTGCGGGTATTGGCCTTGCGGATGACGCGTTGATCGTTCAACGCGTGATCAGGCGGAATCAATCGGAGCTGGACCGCAGTATCGGGCAATAGCGGTTAGAAGGAGTCACGCGCCGTTAACAACGCGGGACTAACAACCGCTTAAAAATGCCTCGAGATCATGCCAACTCGCGCCCGAGACCAACTGATCTTTGAATTTTGATGCATACGAATCTCTGGTTCTGGATCGCCTTTAACGCTGGTGTGCTCTGCGTGCTGGCTATCGATCTGTTTGGCTTCCAGCGCAAGGCGCACGCCCCGAGTACGAAGGAGGCGGCGATCTGGACTGCCGTTTGGGTGGCGCTTTCGCTCGGATGCAATGCACTCATTTGGTATTGGGAGGGGCACGCGAAAGCTTTGGAGTTTCTGACCGGTTACCTGGTGGAATATTCGCTTAGCGTTGATAACATCTTCGTTTTTGTCCTCGTCTTTTCCTATTTCGCCGTGCCGGCGGCTTACCAGCATCGTGTGCTGTTTTGGGGTATTTTGAGTGCGCTGATCTTGCGCGGCGTGATGATCGGCGTTGGTGTCGCCTTCGTTGAAAGGTTCCACTGGGCGCTTTATCTCTTCGGGGCTTTTTTGCTCTTCACGGGCCTAAAGATGTTCTTTAGCAGGAAGAGAACGGTCGATATCGGTCGGAATCCCCTGATCCGGCTCGTGCGCAGGCTGTTGCCCGTGAGCGATACCTACCACGGCGCACGCTTCACCGTGCGGCGGGACGACCGGCGGCTGCTGACACCGTTGGCTCTGGTGCTGATCATGATCGAGGTGACGGACGTTCTCTTCGGTGTCGACTCGATCCCCGCGATCTTTGGCATTACGCGCGATCCGTTCATTGTCTACACCTCCAACGTTTGCGCTATCCTTGGTTTGCGTTCGTTGTATTTCCTGCTCGCGGGTGTCGTTCACAAGTTTGTCTATCTTAAACCTGCCCTGGCAATTATCCTCTCCTTTATCGGCGCCAAGATGCTCCTGGCTGACGTTTATCACATCCCGACGGCAGCCTCACTCGGCGTCGTCGGCTTGGTTTTATTGGCCGCAATCGGTCTGTCTTTACTAGCAAACCGTCAACGTCCAGCGACGGCAGAGCCCACTACCCTAACTGACCATCATGCACCACCTGTTACCAATTTACGATGACAACTCATGGAAGCGCCTGCCAATCGCAACTATCGACCGACCTGGAAATGCTGCATGCCCGGGTAAAAGGTAAGTCGCTCACGCTTGCCGAGTTGAAGCAATCGCTCAAAGGTCGTGGCTCCGCCATGCTGCTCGTCCTGTTAGCGTTGCCTTTTTGCTTTATTGCTATTCCAGGTCTGTCCACCCCTTTTGGTATTGTCATATGCTTGATTGGCGCATCTCTGGTGATAGGGCGCGAGCCATGGCTGCCCCGCTTCATTATGCGCCGGCGTCTATCGCCCGCCCGATTGGCTCAACTTTTAAATGGGGCGATCAAAGTGGCTCAACAGCTCGAGAAGTTTGTTCGACCACGCCTAGCGTTCCTACACGCTGGGCCGGGTATGCTGCGACTAATCGGTTTGGGTATTGTTATCGCCAGTCTCGGATTGATGTTGCCGTTACCCATTCCGTTCTCGAACAACATTCCGGCCTGGGCGGTCGTACTTTTGGCAATCGGAATGATGGAAAAGGACGGCCTGCTCGTGTTGCTTGGTCATTTAACTGCAATAGCTAGCTGGATTTTCATTAGTCTGACCTCGGTGTTTGCTGTTGGGGGTTTCCAGAGGCTTTGGGATTTTTTTCTGACCTTATGAAGCTCGATTTCATCACTGCCTTTTACGAGGCGAACCCCCAGTCCCATATTTCAACGGCTATCTGTGCTGGCCTTGGCTCCGGAACACTCTTCGACGCTTTATAAATTAGGTTATGATGAAATCCGCTAACTGTTCGCTGGAATTCCTGCGCCGCATTTCAAGGCGGCGTCGCTCGGCTCCAAATGGCGTAGAGTCAATCTCTGAGTACGTTGCACAGCGCGCAGCGCTGCTCACGACAGAACACCTTAAAGAGCTGCGGACAGAGCTGCCGCTCCTGAACCTCCGGTTCGCCGCCATTGTGGCGCCGCAATTCCCGCACCTCCAGCAACAGTTAAAGGTGCTAGTTGACTTCTTTGAGGATACCGCTGACGGCGTATTCCCAGTTGGGTCTGAGGCATCACGAAAGGAGACAGCGTTTGCCCTTCGTTATACGGCCGAAGAAACAGACATCATCCCAGATGTTGTTCCTGAGATCGGATACGCCGATGATTCGCTCATCGTGCGCACCGTCTTAGGCCGGCACCAGGATGTTTTCTGCGACTACTGCCGTTTTCGAAAAATTCGTTACTCGAAGATCTCCCTTGCCCCTTAGGGAGCCATCCGGACGGGAATCCTTCGAGGCAGAGTCTAGAGCGCACAGTCGCCAGCAATGTTTGAACGTTCCTTCCGGAATCATGATCACTTCTGCGACGTATACGATATGTACACCTTTCCCTTTCTGGCCAACGCCTCCGAAGCAATCGGGGCGCCAGCGACCAGCTGGGAGGTGCCCGGCATCATCTTCCTCAAACTCCTAGCAGTCGTCTTCCTGGTGCTGTTAAACGGCTTTTTCGTCGCAAGCGAGTTCGCAATCGTCAAAGTGCGTGCGAGCCAGCTCAATGCGTTGGACGCCCAGGGCGAAGGGCATGCCCGGCTTGCCCGGCAAATAACTACTCACTTAGACGCCTATCTGTCCGCAACGCAGCTCGGCATCACCTTGGCCAGCCTGGGTCTTGGCTGGCTTGGTGAGCCGTTCCTGGCCGACATGATCGAACCGTTTTTTGCGCTAGCCAACGTCACCTCCCCGGTGCTGATCGAGACGGTGGCCTTTGCCCTGGCCTTCGCCACGATCACGATCCTTCATATCGTCCTGGGCGAACTCGCGCCGAAATCAATCGCTATCCGCATGGCCGTGCCGACGACCCTGTGGATTAGCCGGCCGCTGAACCTTTTCTATCTCCTCTTCAAGCCGGCCATCTGGCTACTCAATGGGTGGGCCAACTGGCTGCTCAAGCGCATTTTCCGTGTCGATCCGGTCGCGGAAAGTGAACTGGTCCACAGCGAGGAGGAGCTGCGACTAATCCTTGATGAGAGCGCAAAAGCCGCCCGAATCTCCCCGGTTAGCCAGGAGATTGTCGCCAACGCCTTCGAGATACGCCGGCGTCTTGTGCGCGAGGTCATGACTCCGCGCGGAGAGGTTATCTATCTGGACGTCGGCCTCTCTTTTCGCGACAACCTTCAACGCGCAAAAGTCGCGCGGCACACGCGCTTTCCGCTCTGCGAGGATCACTTTGACCGCACGATTGGGCTCGTCCACATCAAAGACATACTGGCGCAGCTGGACGAGCGAGAGCCGAGCTTGCTGGCTATCAAAAAAGAGCTAGTCGTCGTCCCTGAGATGATGCCACTGGAGATGCTGTTGACGCGTTTCCGCGACCAGCGGTCGCACCTTGCCGTGGTGCTCGATGAATTCGGCGGCAACGTGGGCATTGTTACCTTGCAGCACGTCATTGCCGAGGTAATCGGTCAACTGCCAGATGAGTTCGGCTTGGAGCGCCGAGAGTTCCAGCGACTCAGTGAAGACGAGTTCCTGGTGGACGGCGGACTGGCCATACACGAAATGCGCGACTTGGCGGGTCTAGAGTGGAAAGATGAGGACGTAAGCACGGTTGGCGGCTACGTGGTCCGTCGACTCGGGCATCTTCCGCGCGTTGGCGAGCAGGTGCCCATCGACGGGTACATCGTTACGGTCGAGCAAGCCGACGATCGCCGGGTCCAGCAACTTCGCTTCCAAGGGAGATGCCATGTATTATGAAATCGCCAAGAACTTAAGCCAGCGGCAAGGTACTGGTCGAGGAACCTGACACCGCGACGACGGTACTCTTCTCGAGCGTTAGGTTTTTCAATGAGAAGCGCGAGCTCGCGAAAAGATTCTGGCAGGCACATCGAGAACTCACCGTCTGTCAGCGCATTGCCGTATGGAGCACGGAAGGGAGCCAACGCCTCCTGGCGACTCCTGACTCCTCCTGCTCGAACTCGTGCTTGATGTCCTGACACTGCACCGCGGCCGGATCGTCCGCGGAGGCATTGCCGCCGAGCCAGTGAATTCTTCCTCCGCCCGCGCCCTGAACGGTGGATTCGGAATGGACGAACTGCAGAAGCCGGAGACCGGCAGTGACCACTGCGGATCCCGAATCACGATGCGTCAGAAACGTCTCCTCCAGGCCGCCCATATATGGAGACGACGCGTCCGTCCAGTTTCGAAAGTAGAGGTGAATGTCGGCGGTGTACTCCGTGGCCGTTCGCGTCACGGGGACGATACACGTATCCCACTGAAGGAAATGCATCGCGGTGTCGGGCCTGAAGACCCCGCGCTCGCGCGTCACCTCCAACGAAATCTGGCTCAGCCCCAGCGCAGAATCCTTCCAGCGATCGCTCTCGTCGCCCTTGACCGTCGTCCTG
>Ga0210387_10000699_pt1 | contig 24382 bp, 17 predicted proteins | sample IncBWC7OmetaG_FD_160108 | JGI IMG/M metagenome (GOLD analysis project Ga0210387, IMG submission 160108) | Forest soil microbial communities from Barre Woods Harvard Forest LTER site, Petersham, Massachusetts, United States - Inc-BW-C-7-O ...
GCGCTCTGCGGGGTGGCTTCAACGGGGCCGCCGCGTGAACGCGGCGGAAAGCCGCGATGGGGAAACTGAGTAAAACTGCGGATGTGCAACGCGGATTGCGAGAGCTTGTGAGTCTGACAACGTTTGGATGGGGTGCATATACATTGCGAGTCGTGAATCTCCTCGCCAAAGGTGCCTGATTTTCAGAGATCCGCGCGAAATGCGAGCGCCTCCCGTGGTTGGCGAGGCACCGAACCGCTCGCGTGCGGTGACAGCATATAATGCGGCGCGCGCTATTCATAGAACCTCGATCAGACGACGAGTGCGATTCGCTCGGGATCGACGTATGGTTTGCCGAGCGCTTCGATGGCTCCGGTGGCGCGTCCTTCAACGGGACCGATGTCAACGAACAGCACCTGATCCTCTGTGTGGTGGATCACGCGAGCAAGCTCGGAGCGGAGCTCCAGGAGCTCGCGATCAGTGAGTTCACACTGGAAGACAGAGAACTGCAGATGCTCGCCCCATCCCAGCATCAGCTTGTACGTCTTGCGCAGCCGCTTGGGATCGGAGATGTCGTAGGTGACGACGTAGCTATTGCGCATTGTTTCCTCAGCGGATCCGGAATTCGGGATAGCGTGGTAGCTCTCCCATCAAGAGGCGGCTCAGGAGTCGACACTGGACCTCGAGCACGCGACGGTAGCTGACGCGATAGTCAAAAACGGGATGTGTCACGAGCTGGTCCATGCGCCGCTCGAACGCCAAGATCACGCGTTTTCGTGCTACCTGCGTGAGCGTGACCGCACCGGCGGCGCGAATGAAGTCGTCCTTTTGCACAACGCCATTGTTGATGACCCCGATGACCACCGAATCGGCGATGACTGGGCGAAACTCCTCCATGAGGTCGAGCGCAAGCGAAGCTCTGCCAAAGTGCGGCCGATGATAGAAGCCGAGCATGTTGTCGAGCCCAACAGTACGCAGCGCCAACACCAACTCCTTCGAGAGTAGCGAGTAACAGAAGGACAACAGCGCGTTGACCGGATCACGTGGTGGCCGCCGATTGCGACCGTCTAGATCGAACTCAGCTTCGCCACCCCCATTCAGCATTCCAGCAAACTCACCGAAATAACGGCGCGCTGCGGTACCTTCGATGCCGAGCAAGCTCTCCACGGATTCTGCGACTCGCGCCTTACGCGATAGCTGTTTGAGCTCGGAGAGCGCGACGGAATCAGGATTCTGGTGATTTCGTCTCAGCAGTGTTCGGCAGTTCAAGATTTTCGATGCGACGAATCCCTGCGCGAGCTTCAAGCACCGCAGCCGATCTTGAGTCGCCGCATATTGCGCGAGACGAAGCTCAACGTTCTTTGAATCATTGCCGGTTGCTTGCCCGGAGAACCAGCCGCCATATGTAAAGAACAGGACCGGGATGCCCCGCTCCATCAACGTGCGGAGAGTCGGGGTCGTGACGTAGACACTTCCATACAGCGCGACGTGCGATGTGTTCGAGAGGCGCGCTTCTTTCGCCTCTTCGCCTTTGCTTTGGACAATCAGCCGCTCGCCGTCGAGGCGCACACTCGCGCCCTGGGCCTGCACGTACACCGGCACACGATCATCCCGTGCGGGAAACATTCGCCGCACCGGTCGTTCGATGCCGACAGCCAAGCCCCACGGGTCATCGCCGACATCCAAGGTCGGATCATCTTCGAGCTCCGGTAACGGTTCGCGTTCCTCGGCCAACGCACGCGTCTCATCAGGCAGGCAAATCCCGACGAGCGAGCACCCGTGGCACTTCGGGCTATTGTCGAGCGGCGCCGGGATCTCACCCTCACGAGATAGGTCGCCGATGCGCTCTACCGCGCGAAGGGTCATCCCGATCAGCGAGTCGTCGATGGCAATCTCGACGCGCTGCCGATCCTTGGCGTAGTAGATTTCGCCGCGGTCGCTGGTGTATCCGTTCTCGCGAAGTACCAGCACTTGCGCGCAAATTTGAGCGAGCTCCGGTGGGTAGGCGCCGAGCGGCACGTCCGGGCGCTTGCTGCGCTTGTACTCGACCGGAACCACATTGCCGCCGTCGACCTCCACAAGATCGATCTTGGCCGTTATCCCGAGACGATCCGACGATAACCACACGGAGCGCGCGGTGTACGGCTTGGCTTCCTCGGCGTCATCGCTGGCGTCGGCCGCAGGCTGCAGTGGCTTCACATCTTCGTTCACGCGCCGATGCACTACCTGGCCATCGACCGTGTACACGTTGTCCGCCCATTCACCCTGTACGTGCTCGAGATAGAAGAGGCGCTCACAGTAGAGCACCTCGTTGATCATGCGGGCGGGGACGAGCGCTGGAGGCGCGGACTCGCTGGGAACGATGGGGAGACGGAGGGGGAGAGGTTTGGCGCGGGCGGACGGCGTTTCCTCGACGTGGCGTCGCTCAGCAAGTAGCTCGGCGGAATCGCGCTCAGTCATTGGTCATATGCTCCATGGTGCGACTGGGCGGTCATGCAATCATCGTCGCGAATAGGCCCAGTCCAGAGAAACGGCCACGACCGATGCAGAGTGGCCCCGCGACCTTCACGGGCCACGTTAGTTTGACGTGAAGCCGCGGCGACTTCGCGAGATGGCTGGGCACGGCGTACCTCGAGGCCTTCTCGACGCCGGCGATGAAGCCCGTCTCACTCATCTGAATCTCAGCGGAGAATGCTAGATCGTCTCCCAAGCCTGCTTGGCGCAGCGCCTTGCGCACCAGGCCCTCGCGTCGCTTCATCAGGCGCCCAAGCAGCAATTTCTGCTCTTCGCCACCCTTGGTCTTTCGGAGCTTCTCGCGGAGCCCGCTGGGATCATCGTGGCCGGGCAGCAACAATGGCGTCACCGTCGCCCAGCTGAAGGACTCCGACACGTATCGGTTGAGCACGCGGTCGTTGCGCGACGTCGCGGCGAGCACGGCTTGCACTTCGCCGGTCTTCTCGTCGATGAGATCCATGCCGCCCAGCACACGTGCGGCCCATGCAGTGTCGTTGCTTCGCCCGTTCGTTGAGAACACCATCACCCGTCGCACGGCGCCTACTGTCTCACCGCCGTCGCGCGGCTCGATGCTGGGCACTGGCACGAGTAATAGCCGCGAGTCGCTTTCGTCCCCGTGGCCCAGCACGGAGGCGCGCACGCGCGCTTCATCCCACCCCGCGCGCTCGGCGGCGGTGCGCACGGCGTGCCGCAACATGCCGGCGACAGTCATGCCGCGCCGCGCGGTGTCGAAGGCACGGAAGTTGTCCGACTCGACTCGCATCAGCGTAAAGCCGGCGATGTCGGCCGCGCTTGGCTGATCGGTACGCGCGTAGCCGGTGATAGCAAAAGCTGATAACGCTAGCGGCGGGCGGAGCGTCGAGTCACTCAAGCTGGTGCGAGAAAGAAATGCCGCGTGCCGACGGTCGAGATCGTCGAGAGTTCCTCTTGTGGGCGCACGTAGCTCGAGTCGCCCGTCGCTGCGTGGCTCCCAGACCTTCTGCTGCGCCGAGAGCTCGGCGAGCCGCGCACCTTCGACGACCGCGCCGTCGCCCACGACGAGATCGACGCCCCAGCCGAGCGCCACCACACCACGAGCTGCAACGATGAGGGAAGGCGTAGCCGGCGCATCGCCATCGAGCTGCCAAGCGTAGTGGACGACCGCGTCTTCCGGCAGCCGGTGTGGCCGCACGTTCTTCATCGTACGGTGCTCGGCTGCGCTACCTTCGTCGCCCCGGCTCCATTGTTTCCCCACGAGGTCCATAGCGTTGTGTGGCACTGAGAGCCGGTAACCAACGGTGCTCTCACGGGCGTCCGGCGCGACGATGAGCGGCGCCGCACGTTGCTCCAGCCAAGTCAGCGCATCGCGGGTCGATTCCAACATACCTGCTCGCGCTGCCGCCGCTACGACAGCCTGAAACGCTCGCATGGGAGACGGTGGCCACTCCGGTGCGCCCTCGTCTCCCCGTCCGTGGAACCACGGCGAGAGGAAACGGAATGACAATACGAGGTAGCGACTCATTAGGCCTTCGCAGTCTTCGGCGCCTTCTTCTTCTTGCCCTCTCCGGTCGTCTCGTCCTTCGCCAGCTTGGTGTCGAACTTCACTGTCTTGCTTTCGCCGACGCCGAAAGCCGCGGCCGCCTTCTTGGCAAACGCCAGTGCCGCATCGTGCGCGAGCCCAGAGACTTCGCGTCGACCGTCGGGGAAGACCACCGTCGACTCTGGCTTCTGGTCGCCGTCCAGCACCAGGTTACAACCTTGACGTAGGAACCCCACCGCTGGCTTCGTGAATGCCACCAGCGCCAACCCCAGGAGGTAGGCGCGCAGCTTTCTCGTCTCGTCCTCAGTCGTGCCGCGGAGCAGCCGCAGTGCGGCCACCTGCAGCGTCACCTCGCGCCGGATGTCACCCTTTGCGATGACGCCGCCGTGCGTCGCCGTCGCCGGCACGTGACGGAAGCCGCGCTCCGAGTACGCCTTGAGCGCGTCCTTGTCTTCAGTTTCCTCGAGCAGCCCTTCTTCGACGTACTCGACGGCAGGGTTGTACTGAGCCGAACGCGTCAGCTTCGCCACGTTGAAGGCGCGAATGGTGGCCGCCAACAGGCGAGGCGCCTTCGCCTGCGTGTCGCGCGAATCCCACACGCCGAAGATGAGCGACGTGGGTGCGAGCTTTGCCAGCGGCACGGCGTCGCCCTTCTTCAGCGCCTGGAAGGCCTTCTGCAGCGCCTCTTTCAGCTCGGTGCAGCGCACGATGGCGTCACCGGCGCGGTGACCGGCTTCGAGAATGCTAATCTTCTTCGCTCCAGCCTCGACGACGAGCTGCGGAACGAGTGCTGAGTACTCGCCGGTCGCGAACATCGGCTCGATTCGGTTGGCTTGCGAGCCGACCGAGTCGATGAGACAGACGTTCTCTCCGTTGCCCAGCTCGTTGATGTTGTACCCACCAGGGAACTCCTTCGAGTTCTCGGCCGCTGCGAACGTCGGCGGAAAGAAGACGCCGCCCTTGCCCTCCACCGGCGTCAGGTATTCGCGCAACACGATTGCTGCGGGTGCGTCAGCAGAGTCTTCGAGCCACGCCTCAATCTTTACTTCACTCATGTCCATCTCCATGTACGGGAATCGCCGGTGAGAACGCCTTGTGCTTGCGCTGGTCGGTGCGGAACGCGCTCTCGAACTGGAACAGCGACCCGTTGTCGGGGAGAATATTCGCTGCCGCGAGCGCCGCGAGCGTCGCGGGAAGCGGCGCATGCCATGCCCGATACCGGTAGACGCGAAGCTTCACGTCGGAAGGGGCAGGGCGAAAACGCTGGAGTCCAATAAGCGTGAAGAACTCCGTGGCACTGAAGGCCACCGTCTCTAGAGACAGTGCGTCGGACGAGAATCCGACGTCGAGCGGCAGCGCGGTCGCACCTCGTCGCCCATCGAAGTAATAGGGTTCGACCTTCTTGCCATCAGCACCGACGACGACGTGGCCGTCGTCGAAGAAGCCCTTGCTCAACGTGTTCGGCAGATCCCGCTGGAGGCTCGACGCAATGCGATCGACGGACATACGCCCGGCCCATGTCTTCAGGCCGCGCTCCACCTTCCACCAGTCGAGCCGTAAATCGAAGGGGGGCGCAAGCTGCAGTGCCGACGAGGTCTGGTTAGCAGGCTCCAGCACCTCGAGCGCCGCCTGCGCGGTCTTCGTGACGAGCTCTCTCAGGTCGCCATCGGGGACGACGAACTGCAACCCGTCGAAGTGTGCCGTCGCGCATGGCCACAAGCGCTGCGCGAGCTCGAACACCCCGCAGCAGCCGAAAAAATGGCCGGGATTGGTGAGGTCAACGTCGAGACGGATCATTCAGCCACATCATCTTCTTCAGAGCCGAGCACATCAGCGGCCCGGAGAATCGATTCGAGCCACGCCAGGCCCCAGCGGCCATATCGGCGCTGCAACCGATCGAAGCGAAGCGGTACTTCGCGCACCAGCGCGGCCACCACGTCATCCCTCAGCTCGGGGTCGTAGCTCTCGACGACTGGGAAATGCGGGCGGGCGCGGCCGTGGTGCGCCGCGATGGCGTGCAGCGCGAGGTCCTTCGCCGCTTCGCTCAATTCGCTGAAGTCACCGTCGTGGAGGGAGCCTAGCTCGTGGCGATAGTGACCCAGATCCGAGGGCTGCATCGGGCCCTTGGCGAGCGGTGGCTCCTTGAAGCGCTTGATGGAGCGTTGCCACACGCGCCGCTGCTTCCCGAGATCGTGCGCACGACCGGCGCGGGCCAACGCTTTCTGCTCGGGCTCGGGCAGTATGAGGCGCTGGGCGAGGCGGCTTGCCCATGCCTCGGTACGCTGCAGATGCACGTCGAGCAGTAGCTCTTCGCGGCGGCTACGCGAGCCATCGTCGTCCGCGCGTAGCGAGGTCGCATAGAGGTGCCACCACAGAAGCACGTCATTCTCTTCGACCTTGCGCTTCACCGAACGGACCAGCCGCATGCCGGTCGGCGCGTTGGGTTCCTCTTCAGATTCGTGCACGAGCCGATCGCCTTCCTCGGGACCCAGGTCGTAGTCGTCGCTAAGTGCTGGGTCGAACCCGGCCACGCCATCGAGGAGCCCATTCCTCAAGCCTCCGGCCTCCGGTGCAAGCACCACTGTGGCGTCGTCGAGCATCGGCTTCTCCTTCGAGTCGTCGACAAGCTTGCTGAGCTTCATGATCTCAGCGGGACCATCATGGCGGACGAGCCAAGCGAACTGCAGGCTATCTTTGTCGCGCGCAGCTAGCCTCTCGAGATGCTTGAGGACGCGGCTAGTGACGTCACTCAACGTCTCCCGGCTGCGGAGCGGGTAGTCGGCGAGGAAGTCGTCGAGACTCTCCCGACCAAGATGTTCCTCTGTAAGCCACGCCACCTCACGGCGCCACGCGACAGTGGTGCGCGGAGGTTCCCATTCAGCTTTTCCGTGCAGCCACTCGGCTACCGCGGGACGCCCGGGCAGCATTTCCCTGATAGTGGTGTACGACCAGCGATCGAACAGCAGCGCGTCCACATGGTGAATGTCGGGTTGGGGTGTCGAAGCATTAATGCGCGCATCACGGGGCAACGCGCACAGCGCTGACGGAGAGGCGTCGCGACGCTCGTCATCACGCACTGGCAGCTCGCCTAGCAGCGCCCGTGTGAGGAAGCGAGCGTGGTCATATTCCTCCTTGCGCTTGCTTGGCTTATCGTTTTCTTCCTCGCCGTCCGCCTTCGTCTTTGGAGGCTCTTTCAACTTCTCGCAGTAAACATGCACCTCGGAGTCGCCGTCGCCGTAACGGTTCACACGACCGAGCCGCTGCGCGAGCGCGTCGAACGGCGGGAGGTCAGTGACAAGATGATCGGCCGAGATGTCGATACCCACCTCGCCCGCCGACGTTGCGACGAGGAAGACGGCGCCTTCCTTCGGTTTCACGTCGTCGCGCGGCCGCGGCAGGAAACGTGCGAACACTCGGTCCCTGTCGAGTTTGTCCCGCTCCGCACCGCGCATGGTTCCGGTCAACGTGGCGACGCTATCCTTTTTCGTCTTGCGCAGCTCCTGTGCGCATTTTTCTGCGTGGTCGACCGAAGAGAGGAAGACGATGATCTTGCCGTCGAGTTCTGCGGCCTTTGTGGCAATGCGCTCGGGCAGCTCTGTTCGATCATCAATGAGGTGCAACTGCAGACCCTTCCTGGCACGTAGTCGCTTCTTCACTACCGTGTTGTCGAGGTCCTGGTTACCGAGCGTGAAATCAGGTTCCGTCCGGCCGGTGGCCGAGAGTGCAAGCACCTTGAGCGGGCGCGGTTCGTCGCTGCGGCGCTGCTCGTCGGCAATGGCGGTGAGCAACGACTGAAACGCCGGCTCGAGATGCGCCTCGTCGTGTACCAGCAGCGCGTCCTGACCGAGGAAGCCAGCGTGCAGCGGCCTACTGCGGAAACCACAGCCGTAGCCGCTGAAGAGCAAGCGGCTACCAATCATGTCGACAGTGCCGACTATGATGGCCGGCCGTGATGGATCTCGCCGCCACGCACCATTGTCGGCGAACTCGCCTCGCAGGGTGCTGATGGCCAGCGGGTGCTTCGCGGTCACCGCGGCCAGCGCGTCGAGGGCATCACGGAGGTGTCGCGCTTCAGGCTTGAGGAGTTGGCAGCGCAGACGCTCGGCCTCAGCAGTGGATTGGTCCACAACCGTACGCCGATTGACGACGTACACGAGTCGTCGCGGGAGCTTCGGGTTGTTGGCGAGCGCGAGCGCCCAAAGGGAAATGACGCTCGTCTTCCCGAGGCCGGTCGGCAGATCGCACGCTTTGGGAAAGTCGCTTGCGACGAAGCGCTCGTACAACGCCCGCTGCCAAGGGAACGGTGGATTGCCGGTGAGCAGCTTGAAATCGTCCTCAAAGGCCACGCGGCGACCCTCCATGCAAAGTCTCGTCGCTCTTGGCATGGCGGAGCATGTTGCGACGGAGAGCCGGGCGATTTACGCGCTCCCACCGATCGGCCTGATCATCGTATGGCCAAGCGTTGCGATTGCTGCCAGCCCGCGCGACCCCATTCGTCCCTCTGCGCAGAGCACGAATTGGGTGATCCTCTGGACGGATCATGCTGAGTTTTGACGTCCGGCGCCGCTCCAGAGCCATCTTCAATGGGGCCGACGTGTGTGAACACGGCGGAAAGAAATATCTGCGGGTCGACAAGTGCCAAAGCCGCCCAGAGGATCGTGGATCTTGACTCAGCTGCACTTGGAGCATACGTTTGGCATTACCGGTTGTCAACCTCTCCTCATCCTTCAGACATCCTGCTCCTCTCCTGAGCCATAATGCTGAATAGCGTGGACTCAGCTTGGCGTGTCGCTTCAAGCGCGATGCTATGCTACGCGCGGAGGCTCGTCGGCAGATCCAATGGGCGGCCCGACTGCCATCATGGAACCCGCGAAGCGCATCGATACCCACATCGACGATACCGGCGATGCGCCTGTCGTTCGAGGAACCCGCATACGCGTCAGCCAGATCGCGAGCGAGACCGAGCACGGCGGCATGACACCCGACGAGGTGATCGAAGCGCACCCTCACCTCAGCCTCGCCGACGTGCACGCTGCACTCGCGTTTTACTTCGACAATCGGGAATCGATTCGCCGCGAATGGGACGAGGCAAGGGCACTCAGTACCGAGCTGCAGCGCAAGTATCCGGGCCGACTCCGCGGACGGTAGAGGCGCATTGTGCGCCCTAAGTTCCATGCTGATGAGTGCGTCGACTCGCGTATCGTGGCAGGGGCTCGGCGCCGCGACGCAGACGCGATGACGTCCGAGGATGCTGGCCTTTTGGGTGCAACTGACGACCGTCAGCTCGAGTTCGCGATCGAGTCGGGAAGGGTTATCCTCACGGGTGATCTTCGCTTTGCCGGATATGTCATCGCTCGAATGGAGGCTGGGCTCTCCATTCCAGGAATGATTGTCATCACACCTCGAAAGCCACTCGGTGACGCAATCAGTCTCATTGCACTGATCAATGAATCGCTCGATGCCCGCGAGATGGTGAATCAAGTCGAGTGGGTCTGATGGCAGTCTGACGTTGCCGTCGGCGCAGAACTTCGCGTCATCTCGAGCAAATAAAACTTCAGAACGCTTGACGTTCATCTCGCAACCGGAATAGCCGGAGCCATTCTCACGATCCGTGGGACGCCACGCGACGCCTCCCATCGATTTTACCACTCGCAGCCTTCACCGGCCCCGGCCCGTCATATTTCCGCAACGCTTGCGCGAGCTCTGTCGTCGTCGCTGCTCGCAGCTCCGCCGGTTCTAGCGCCTCCGCTGCGCTCCCCCACGAAAGAACCCAGCGTGTCGCCTCCGTCAGCCCGGAGACATGCGCCTCCACAACGACCGCGCCGTCCGCAAGCTTCGTGATTGACTGGTTGGAAACGAGCGGATACTCGGCCGCCCGCCACGCGACGTTCGGATCGAGCTTGATTCGCACGGTGATCGGCTCGCCTGACCAGGCCTTCACCGAGTGGGCGAAGGCTTCGGCGGGTTTGCGCATGGGTCGGTACGTTGCCGGCTCTTCCGTGAGCTTGGCGTCGTTGATTCGCGCCACTTTGTAGGTTCGTTCGCTGCCTCGTTCGACGCAAAAAGCTCGAACATACGGCTCGCCATCGGCCACGTTGATGAGCAAGGGTTCGATATGGACCGACGTGGCGTCTCCGTTTCTGGAGGCCGCGCGGTATTCGATGCGGGCGCGACGTCCGTAGTGCAGAGCTTGTTCGACCGTTCTCAGGATTTCGGGACGACCCGCGGGCTTATCAGCAAAACGCAAGCTTTGCTGAGCTTCGAGCGGCCGGAGCTTGTCGAGCAACGCGTCGAGCTCGCCAACGAGTGCTGCGCCAGCCAGCGGCTGTAGTTCGTGTCGAGCGAGCCGAAGCGCCGAGATCTGGAGGGCAGTGAAACCCATCGGCGGCAGTTCAGACGAGCGCAAAAACCGATAGCGCACCTCTCCGTTGATTTTTGTTTTGTACAGCGGAACGCCGGCGTCTTCGAGCTGAGTGAGATATCGGTAAAGAGTCGAGCGCGGAATTTCTGCTCTCTCGGCGAGCTGGGCGACCCGCATGCCCGTGCGACTCCCTTGCAATGCGAGCAGCAGCTTCCATTGCTCAGCGAGCATGCGCGTCGCATTCGTCTTTCTTCCACCCCGTTTGGCCACTGGGATCTGCCTCAGGAAATCTACAAGCTAGTCCTGAGCCGAGCGTGCTGGAAATCCTGCACATGCGATGCGTACGGGGAAACGCCTACCGCACGAGAACGGGACAGCGGGCAATAGTCAATTGTTCGGTCCGTCCATCAACCGTCAGCGCGCGTCTTGCAAGAGCTCGGCGACACCACCTCCAATCGTGAAGTGAATGAAAAGCCCAACGACAAGGCGCTGTGCCATCTCGACCGCCTTCGCATAGGTAAGTAGCTGCGGCGCGTACTCGAGCGCTTTCATGGCCCACTGATCGGCACGGCCCGGAAAGCTCTTGTGATCGATGATGACGAATCCTGCCGGCGTCTCGAGTAGTAGATCGATGCTGCCGGAGATGCGGCGCGCACCGTGCTTAGTATCGAGCAGGGCCTGGATCGGAACTTCCCGGTGCCAGATGGCGTCAGGCCAACGACGGGTCACGAAGGCGCGAAGGGCGTCGCTCGCGTCCAGAATAGCGCTGGCTCCGAATGACGCGTCGAGACCGGCGTTGACTAGGATCCGCTCCGCGAGGCTTGAGCGTGCGCCGCTGGAAAGCCCGGGATGATCGGCCGCGAGAAATGCGTGGAGCGTCGTGCCCACGTGATCCCAGTCAGTGCCACGTGTCGACGTGAATGACATGCGGTTCGTGAATCGGGTTGTCCCCGCAACGCGGAGTGCACCGAAGTCCAGAGATTCGGTGGCGGCTCGAGAAGGTGCGACGAAATATCCCGGGATGTTCGCCGTGGATGCGGTCCGTGCGAACCAGAAGCGCTCTTCGCTCTCTGTTGCAGAAGCGATCGGCATGTTTTCGTCAGCGGCTTCGAGCGACCAGATCCGAGCTGGAACTGTGAGCGTTTCGTCACCGGGACCGCGAATACGAAGGGATAGATTGGCGCTGTCCGTGTGCGGGAGGCTCAAGAAAGGCCCGCGTTCGTCCGCAAGCTCATCGAGCCACGCTGTGGACGGCCCTTTCTTGAGTAGAGGCACGCCAAGCACCAGATGGTCGCGCGCGCGCGTGAAGCCAACATAAAGGAGGCGCGTTCGCTCGCGTCCGTCGCGTTCGGCAACCGCGCGACCGACGGGCGAGCCCGCTACGCGTTCAGCCAGTGGAACGTCTCGCTGCTGCCCAAGCGGCCAGGGCCAGTACCGGATCCAGCGACCAGCGAGAGGATTGGCCGCATCAAACTCGGTGCCGTCCGACTCTGGTGCGACCTCGAACGCGTCGCGCTTCCGCTTGCGTCCGAGGCTGCCCAGGATCACGACCGGCCATTCGAGGCCCTTGGCTTTATGGTACGTTGATATCACCACCGCATCTGCGCTTGCGTCGACGTGCTGTTCGTCGGTCGCACGTTCCTCATCGCGCTGGCGAATCACCTGCTGCGTTTCTTCGAAATATCTGAGCAGGCCGGAAAGTGACGCGGCTTCGCGCTGGTAGGAGCACCGTTCCTCGTATGCGCTGGCAAGTGCACGGAGTGCATCGAGGTTCGCGAGCCGCTGTGCTGGATCGGGCCAGCGAATTGCCAAGGCGGGGACATCGAGCACCGCAAGCACGCGGTCCAGCGCTTCGGCGGGCGAAAGCGTCGCGAGCTCCGATCGCAGTTGTTCGAGTCGAAGAACCACAGGTGCCGCGCGCGGAGCGGCCGGAATTGAGGAAAAGGCAGTTGCGTCGTCGGGCTGAGTCTCGGCTGCCTGTTCCAAGCGTCGCGCGCGGATCCGCTCACCGAGCCACTCGTTCTCGGTGAGATCGTGAAAGCCGGTGAGCGCATCGAGCTCCGCTGCAGCGAGCGTGTCGCGTGAGTCGACCAGTACGCTCAACGCCGCGGAAACCAGAGTCCCTTCGGGAGTTCGTAGCAGCCCGACGCGTGGAAGCACGGTCGCGATACCTTTGGCTTTCAGAGCGGCTGCTAATTTTCCTGCGTCCGCATTCGAGTAGACGAGAACGGCGACGTCGCCGGGACGCACCGGTCGCGCTGTCTTTGTGACGCGGTCAAGCACGGGCGTGGCATCAGGCGTGGCCAGCAGTCGGGCGACCCCTTCGGCAAGTGCGGTTTGCTCCTGGCCTTTGAGCCACCAGAGCCCCCATGGCGGCAATCCCGCGAGTTCCTCGATCAGTCCTCGGTCCGCGCTCGTCACAACCTCCTCGGCGGGGAACCCGTGCGCCGCGAAAGCGGCTGCAAACAAGAGCGACGTCGCTTGGACGAGCTCCGGTCGGGAGCGATAGTTCGTGGTCAGGAACTCTCGCTTCCCGCCGCTTGCAGTTGCCCATCGGGTCACTGCGTCCATCAGTTGGGGATCTGCTCCCGCGTACTCGAAAATGCACTGTTTCTGATCGCCCACCCAGACTGAGCGACCGCAGAGCTCGTGTAACTTCATGAACAAGGCAAGCTGAATTGGACTCGTGTCCTGGAACTCATCCACGACGAGCAGCGCGAGCCGGTCGCGGAGCTCGCGAGCGACGTCCTCACTTGCGATCACGTCGAGGGCTCGATCGATCATGTCGACGTAGTCGACGAGGCCGCGTCGTGCCTTCCAATCCGCGTAAGCAATCAGCCCAACTCGCGCGGCCTCGAAAAGCAGTTGAGTTAGCTCGCAAGTCTGCTGCTGAAATAGCGGGTGAACTTCGTACGCGGCGGCAGCTTCACGCACCTCGGCGACGAATTTCACGCCTTCCTTCCCCGGAGTCACCTTCGCAAGCTTCGCCCAACTGCTCCACGTCAAGCGCCCCGCGGCGAGATCTGCTGCCGCCATCCGGAGCTGCTTCAGCGCCTCCGCCGTGTTCTTCTGACCGTCATCGATCCCTTTGATGGCCGGGATCGCCGCCTCGAGCGCGGACGAGAGAGCGACCTCGAGCGCGAGACCGTCGGGCGCTGGCGGCGGCATGAGCGCCATCAATCCCTCCACGGACCGCTGCGCCATATGCGAAAGCGCTTCCGGCTTGATGCGATTGCCGCGAGCCAACGTCATGATGTCGTCGACGGGAGTTACCCAGTCGTTGCGGCTGACGCGCCCGTCCCATTCCAGCTGAAGCGCGAACGCCAACTCTTGAATTTTCGAGCGCAATTCGGGGGAGAGCTCACGCTCGAGCGCGGCCTGCAACAAGGGTCGTCCTTCGTTGCCGGGGACGACGTCCACGGTCGGCGATAAACCTGCGTCGATAGCGAATTCCTTGAGCAGCCGCAGGCAGACGGAATGGACGGTCCCCAGGTAGGCCAAAGGTAGCTGTTGCGCGCGCTCGAACGCGCCGGCTTCCACGAGAGCATGCCGGATGCGCGCCTCGAGCTCCGCTTGCGCTTTGGTGGTGTAGGTGACGCCGACCAACCCCTCGAGCTCGATTGGAGATCCGTCAGTCGGCGCGACAGCGCCGACCACGCTCTGAGTGAGGCGGAATGTTTTGCCACTGCCCGCACTAGCGCTGACGAGTCGAAGCCCGCTCGCTTGGTTAGCTTGCATCGGTCCCCCTCTCCCAGCGGAGCCCACACAAGGTGTCGAACAAGCAGTATTTACAGCTCTCTTTCGGTGAGAGCGCGAAGTGGTCTCCGTAGTGCTCGGTAGCAACGTCGAGGGACGATAGGAGCGGCAGCGAGCGCCGTAGCCCGGTGACTGCGAAGCGCCCGCTCTTGATCACTCGGTCGACGTTCTCGACCGACCTCTCGATCTTCCGCCAAGTATCGTCGAGTTGAGGGCCGTGCACGTCCTCAACGTTCGGGAGCAGGAGCGACGGAAGCCCAAATAGTTTTTGCTGCTTCAGTGAAAAATAGCTCGCATCGGGAACACTCTCGAGATCGCGCGCCGTCGCGTGTGCGAAGACATAGATCGCGAGCTGAAGCGCTTGCCCCTCTCGCAGCAAGTCTCGATAGCTCGAGAGGCCCCACTTCACGTCGATGATTGCTTCAACCGCACCCGGGCCCTCAACCAGCAAATCGATGCGACCCACCAGAGTGAGGCCTCGCCAAGAAGCCTCGAGCTCCCTTTCGACCGCGATGATTCGAAGTTCCGCGCGCTTCAGCAATCGTGCGAGCTCGACCACTGCGTCGACGAGCTGGCGGCGCAGCTGCGAGCGTTCGAATGCCATACCGGCACGCAGGAGAATCGCGCCCTCGGTTCGAAAAAGAGCATCTAGCTCGGTCTCCGCCTGCTCTCGAAAGGGTGACTCAGGCAAGGCAAACGCGTCTTGGTCGTGGAGAACCTCGATCAAACGATGGCCGAGCGTACCGTTCACGATGAAGAGTGGTGGCAGCGCGTGTCCACCCGAGTTCAGCCCTGCGCGATAGCCGAGAGCCCACCGTAGTGGACACCCGAGTAGAGAGGTGAGGCTTAGTGTCGAGAGCTGATCGACGGGAATGACATCCTCCGACGGAACGCTCCACTCGTGAATGCCACCGGGCAGCGAGAGCACCGGTGCCCGGGTAAGCGGCGGACCCACGAACATCGGCCGCGTAGTTTTCGGGATCCGAAGTGTGCCCGCGTCGATGGCGATGAGCTGCCGCGTCGCATCGTCGATCTTGGCGCGTGCAACGATCTCGTCCCAGAGTGGGTGACGACTGAGCCGCTCACCGGCAGACGTATTCGGGGCAACCAATACGACTCGCTCTGTCGCAGCTAGAATCGCCCGACGCCAGCCCACCGCGTGCTGCGATAGTCGTGCTTTCGGGTCCGGGAAGCGCAGGCCGAGCGACAGAAGTGCGGCTAGTTCATGCCTGCGCCACGGAAGAGCAGAATGGCCGGCACCATCGGCCACGAACGACCACCAGATGACGTTGGCGCGCGGGACCTGAAGACAAGCTGCGCGATCGACGTGGTCAATGCGCCCTGCACTCTCGTCGATGAGCTGCGCGACGGTGCCCGAATCGAGAACGAACTCCGCGATGCGTCTCACCTCGACGAGACTTAAAGACGAACGCACGTCACTATCGATCGCCGCTCGCAGCGCGTCAGTCTGCCGAATCGCAGTGAGCACGGTCGCGTCTCCGAGAGCGTTCGGAAGGTAGTGCACGAGCCAACCACGAACTCGCTCGATCACAGACAAAAGCTGCGCCTTAGGCGCGCCTATTTCCGCGTCGTGCCCCGGTTGTTCGAGCCACTCGTGAATGCGTTCGAGCAATTGCGTACGGCGTGCTGCGGCTTGGTCGGGATTTTCGGATTGCCCCTCCGCGACCTCCGCAATGTGGGCTTTTGCACGCTCCCATACCGGGCTGCCGATGCCCGGTGACTCTGTCAGAGCCTTTGCTAGCAGTCCCCCCGACCAACCTGAGAACGGCCCGATTGGCAACGTGATCAGCTCTAGCACACGCTGTGGATCCTTTGGATCGAAGGCGAGTTCGAGTGCAAGCGAGAGCACTTGAAGCGCCGCTCGCCAGGGGCTCACGGAACTCCAGCCTTGTGCGCGCAAGCCATGCGCGGTGAGCGCGTTGTCTAGGACGCCAGCATCCGCCGCGCGAATGATCACTGTCTCAGCAGGCGGAAGCTCGGCCGCGATTGCTGCTGTCACGCATGCGGCCTCCCCGGCCGTTGGAGCGGTCAGCAGAATGAACGAGCCGTCTCCCTGAAGCGCGTCGCTCGGGTTACCTAGCAACGCAGCTTGCACACGGCCAAGGTCGTTTTGCGCGGACGCACCCGGCAGGCTCAGCCGCTGTACCTCGAACCGCGTTCCTGAACGTTCGAGCTCGTTGAATATACTCTGCCACAGCGATGGCCACAGCTCGATCGGTTCGGCAAGCGTCACTTGTTCGTAGACGAGGGACTCTTGATGCGCAAGCGCGTCCGTAACCGCGGCCAACCGATCCACGAAACCGCTCGGCAACGACGGCTCACTCTGATGCTCCAGTTTGACGATGGCTTGGAGTCGCGGGCCGCTGTTCGCGATCGCTTCACCACGCCAGCCAGCTTCCACGAGCGAGTCACGCAGGCGAAGCAGCGCTCGGGCCGTGCCCAGAGCGTCCACTGCAAACGACCGGGAGAAAAAAGCGGTCGGGGATTCAAGCGCGCCCATCCTCGCCGCCCAGCGCGCAATTCGCACGGCTTCAGACACGACGCGCGTCTGAATGCCCAGTCGCAGCTCGAGATCGCGCAGAAGCTCGCGAGCTCCCCAAGTGACCGCTCCGATTTGGCCCATGCCCGGAGCGAGCGCATCCGCCGGAGTGAGCACCGCTCCGCCGAACTCCAATCCGACTAACACACGCATAGTTGCGCCGCTCCCATGGATGCAAGCGCACATCCAAGCATGGTTACCGTCGCCTCCGGGTTGATTGCTCCCATCGCAGGTTCTACCGTCATATCTTCATACCCTAGTCCGCCGCCGTCTCACCATCGCTGAGACAACTCGATCAGGGCGCGCGACACTGCGCACCTGACGAGCGATCTCAGCCAGACCCGCGGCGGACGGAAGCCGAGGAGGAGATCGTGGACGCACTAGTCGATCGAATGGATCAAGATCTGGTATTGGCCGGACGCGCGGAACGAACGCGAGCGATCTACATACATGCCGTGCAGGATTTCGCAGCATTCCGCGGGCAATCACCTGCTTTCCTTGACCAAGAAGACGTTCGCCGATGGGTCACGCACCTATCCAAGCGCCGGCTCAGCGCACCGCGCGTGCGTCAGCATCTAGCTGCATTGAAGTTTCTGTATGCGAAGACATTGGGACGGCCTGACGTAACGTCCTTCTTGTCCTGGCCGAGGGACGCACGGCGCATACCAGTTGTCCTCAGCGCTGGCGAAGTTCGCCAGGTGCTCCGGGCGTTGCATGAACCAAAGTACAGAGTCTTCTTTGCCTTGATCTACGCGACTGGTCTTCGTCTGTTCGAGGCGACACGCCTGGAGACACGAGACATCGACGCGGAACGCGGTCTCATCCATGTTCGACACGCCAAAGGTCGCGATGAACGATTCGTGATGCTAGGAGCTCGCCTGCTCGAGCTTCTCCGGAACTATTGGCGTTTTGCACGGCCTCCGCAGCCGTGGCTCTTCGCGACCGCGCGAGGGACGCCACTAAGCCCCAATGTGGCGAGGAATGCTTTGAAGCAAGCCGCGGCGGAGGCGCAAGTCGAAAAAAGGGTCACGCCGCATGCGCTGCGCCATTCGTTTGCTACGCATCTGCTCGAAGTGGGAACCGATTTAAGGGTGATCCAAGTGTTGCTCGGCCACCGCAGCATTAGGACGACTGCACGCTACGTGCACGTTTCAAATGAATTGGTCGCAGCGACTCGGAGTCCTTTCGATACGCTGTAGAGCGGCCGGTCGACAGCGGAATTCGCCACATTCGGCGTCCTGTCGAAGTTGTGAAACCGCAGCGCGTGCTTGGTCGCCCTGACTCTGGCTCGACGGCCGACTGCACGCCCCACTGCACGTGAAGTGGAGCCCGCCGCTCTCACAAATGACTATTGCGCCCGCTTGCACGCGCGGCGCACCATAACTCGCTTTGCGTTTAACCGCGCACGTCCCGCAATAGTACCCCGCAGCTCACCGCAACATGCGGTTGCGGCGGTGCGCTGGCCGTTGCAAGTCTGGTTGAGTGGGGTCGACCGCCTCAGACATCCTCGATCGAGCAACGCCGGGTGGCGTGCTCTCAGCCTTTTGCGAGGACATTGATGACGCTCGGCTCGAACTGCGGGCAGCCGCAGAAGAGCTTCAGCCGATCCCCACATTGGTCGCGCTGGAATGGACCCACGCCCCCGCACTCGCGTCGGAGCTCGACGAGATCCGCGATGCACTCGCGCGGGCGGCGGCTTCATTGTGGCCTGATTGGTACATCACCGCCGAGCAACGCTTCGAGCGGCAGCGCTTGGCCAGCGCCCCCGTCGCAGGTGTGATCGAGGAAACTGCAAACGCATCCGTGCATCCGTCGGCGAGCTGGCTCAGGGAGGCATGGCGTCGCTGCGCCGCGGGCAAATTGCCGCTTGTGCCGCGCATGACCGCAGCCGAACAGGTGCGGCAGCTTTCTCGCGCGCTCGATCCAACACGCCTGATTTTCGCGATTTCGGTAGAATCGCCGGAGGCGACGCCGGCGCGCGTGCGAGCCGTGGCGCACGCGGCCGAATGGCTGGCATACGAGTCCCAGGCGAAAACGCTGCTGCTCTTGCCTCGGGCTTGGCAAAAGCACCCGGAGCTCGACCACGTGACGTATCAAGCGCTCACGCTCGAGCCGGAGGACCCGATATCGGCGGACGACACTGCTCCTATGTCCATTCGGGCATCCGCGGGCACTGCATCGAGCGCAAGCGAGCCGCTACGCGTGGTCGTCGGGCCCATCATCGGCAAACCTCATCCCGCGAGCGAAGCCGAACAACTTTTGCACCGGTGCCTGATCGCGGATGTCGAGCTTGCGGCGCTTTTCGAATACAACCAGCCGATCACTGTTTACGGCGACAAGCGTTGCACGGTCGACTTGATTTGGCGCGCCGGTGCGTTGGTGATCGAGGTCGACGGAAATGAGCATCGCGGGGAAGCTGCATTCAGCAAGGACCGCGACCGCGACTACCGCGTATTCATGAGTGGGTACACCACGCTACGCGTGACCAACGGCGAAGTGATCAACAACACCGACGGGGTGGTAACCAAGATTCGTCGTGTAGTAAAGCGTCTGCAAACACTGGCAAAGCAGAGGTAAGATGACCCTATCGATCACCCCTAAGCAGGCCCTCTTCCTCTGGCACCTCATCCTCACGGACGGAGCAAGTGATGTCGGAGTGATGTCGAGCAACACGGTGCCAAGGCTGAGCCGGACCGAATGGCAAGCACTGGTCGACGCCGGTTACCTCGACTCTCCGAAACGAGGGCGAGCGACATTCCTCACCGCGACTGACCGGACGTGGAGCTGGGCAGAGCAGGCGGAGCAGGTCGAACTTGCGAAGTTCGACTCAGCTGCGGGTGCTGCAGCGCTCGAGGCGCTCCTGAATCGACTACTCCCGTTGCTGCGCGAGCGGGGCATTGGTTTGGCGGAGCTTTTCGAGAACGACCCGCCTCCAGCTCCTCCTAGTCCGCGCGCGCCCCGCGCCCCACGCAAAAGGTCAGCGTCGAGGGCCGCCCCGCAGAAAAAGGCCAAGGCCAAAAAAGCTCCGGCGAAAAAGAAGTCCAAGACGAAGAAACCCAAGACAAAGAAGGCTAAGCCCGAGAAAGCGAGGAAAGCACCGAAAGCCAAGCCAACGAAAGAGAACCGGCAGAGCGCCACGCGATCCCCCCGCGAGCCGCTTACACCTCCGCCGTCGCTCCCGGAACGAATCGAACAAGCTTGCCTGAAGCTCACCCGAGGCGCGCGGCAAACGCGGGTAACGTTGCGCGATTTGCGCGCACACCTATGGGATGTCGCGCGCGACGACTTGGACCGCGAGCTACTCGCGCTTCAGCGTGACAAAAAGCTCGTGCTCTATCGCGAAGACAACAGCGCCGCACTGCGTCCGGAAGACCATCAAGCAGCGTTGCTCGTCGGCAATGAACCCCGCCATCTCGTACTATTGGAGGCCTGACCATCATGCAAGGCGCGCTCGCGGCACTCCGCAAAGTCAACTTCGATTGGACCGCCCACATCGACCAAATCTGGCGCGATCAGCCGCACGAGACTCAAAGTCTGCAAGCGGACGCTCGGCGTGAGCTCGTCGATCGCTTGGACAATCTGCGGGACCAGACGAGCGATTCGTCGCCGCTTGGACAGCCGTTGCTCGGTCCCGCTGGCTCAGGCAAGACGCACCTGCTCGGCTTCGTGCGCCGGGAGACTCTCGGTCGCGGGATGTATTTCATCCTCGCGGACATGACCGACGTGGGCGATTTCTGGGACACGGTGTTGCTCGGATATTTGCGTTCGCTGCAGCAGCAGCTATCGGACGGCAAGCGCCAGGTCGATCACTGGCTCGTGCGGATGATCGCCAAGTTCGGTCAGGGGGTAAAGAAGAGCGAGGCCATCCCGCAACAGCGACCGCCGGGCTTGATCAACCGCATCGATGAGCTGATCGCCGGCGTGCGCCGGCACCACGCGGAGGTTCAGGAGCATTCGGACGTGCTGCGGGCGCTCGTGCTGTTTGCTTGCGATCACATTGACATCAATGATCTCGGCTACAAATGGCTGCAGAGCGTTGCCATCGACGCCGATGAGTTGAGTTTGTTCGGCTTCCGTCAGCGCGAGCAATCGCCTTCGCGCATCGTGCGTGGCGTATCTTGGCTGTTGTCGCTCACCGCGCCCACGGTGCTTGCACTCGACCAGCTGGATGCAATCGTCGCCGAGCATGAGCTTGCGCGTTCGGAGCCCAACGCCGAGAACCCTTCGGAGCAACAACGGCGCTCGCTGGCCATCATCCAGGGCATTGCTAGCGGTCTGCTCGAGCTGCGCGATCTCTCGCGACGCACGCTGTCGGTTGTTTCCGCGCTCGAAACCACCTGGAACGTGCTCCACGGCCAGGCGGTAGTCAGCATGGGCGATCGCTTCGACAGCAAGCTTTTGCTCAAGCCGGAATCGAGCTCGGCCGCGCTACGCGAGCTGGTTGCGGGCCGCGTGGCACCCGCCTATGAGCAAGCGCAGTTCGCGCCGCCGTATCCGACATATCCGTTTGCAGATGGGTTCTTCGAAAACTACGCGAGCAATACACCGCGCGAACTGCTGAAAGCCTGCGAGGCTCACCGCAAAGCTTGCCGGCGTGCTGAGCAAGTCACCGAAGCGCGCGGTACGGACTCGATTGGACCAGAACCATCTCCCCCGGTCGGCTGGAAAGTCCCAATCGCCGAGAAGGTCGCGGCACTCGTGGCACGCGCCCCGTTTAGCGAGCTTTTGCACGAAGACGCTGAGAGCTGGCAAGATCGGCTGATCGAGGCCGCTTGCGACGCGCTCGTGCTAGAGAACCCAGTCCCCACTAGCGTGCTGGCCACAGTAGACAAAGATTTCATGGGCACGGGTAGCTACGATCCGCTGCACGCACGCGTCCGGTTGGTGCTGACCGATCAGCGTGAACGAGAACTGCATCATTCATTCCGGTTCTTGCAGAAATCCCACCACAGTGCCTTTCTGCCGCGACTCAAAGCCGCACTAACCGCATCGGGCATCGACAAGAACCTCGGATTCCGCGGGCTGTCGATCCTGCGTTCCGGTCCAGTCCCAAAAGGTGCTGTCACTCAAGCGCTGATCGCTGAGTTGCGCGCGCGCGGGGGACATTTGCTCGAACCGAGTGAGGCCGAGCTGGCGATGCTGTTCGCGCTGGCGGAGCTGCTCCACTCCGCTAACGAGACACCGCGCTTCGAACGATGGCTGGCCGAAGAGCGGCCCGTTTCGTCCATGGCTTGCTTCCGCGGCACAGTTGAATCGCTGTTCGGCAGCGTGCAAGACACGAGTGGCTCATCACAACCTAACGCGAGCATTTCGCCGTCGAACGCTGCTATTTCGCAGACCAACGCCGTCCCTCCACAGACCAATCCTTCGCCGTCCAAGCCGCAACCGGCAGCGGTCCTGCCAGAAAAAACTTCCCGCGTGGAGCCTCCGAGGGCTCGCCTCATGCCTTCCACGCTCCCCATCGGCCGGCGCATGGCTGGCGGTGAACTCGGCGAAGAAGTGGGCATCCCACTGTCGATGCTGCCCTATCACACTTGTGTGTTCGCGGGCTCTGGCAGCGGCAAAACCGTATTTCTCAAACGCGTGGTCGAGGAGGCGGCCCTGCTCGGCATTCCGAGCCTGGTACTCGACGGTGCGAACGATCTCTCCCGTCTCGCGTTGCCTTGGCCGGATCGTCCGGAATCGTTCTTGGACAGCGACGTCGAGAAGTCGAGGGACTATTTCGCACGCGCCGAAGTCGTGATTTGGACGCCGGGGGTCTCGAGCGGCAATCCGATCCGCCTCGAGCCGTTGCCCGACTTCACCGCGCACGGCTCCACTTCCGATGAGCGCGCGGCTCAGCTCGACGCGGCGATCGAAATCGCCACCACCAGCATCGCGGACATGATCATCGACGGTAGCGGCGGCACCGCACAGAAGCAGACTGCAATCCTCAAAGCGACGATGCGCTATTTTGCGCGGCGCGCAGGTGGGACGATCCGCGATCTCGCCGCGCTGCTGCGCGAACCCCCTGACGACGTGATCGAGCCTTACGAAAAGGGCGACAAGCTCGCGCGCGACTTGGCCGAGCGGTTGTACGCCCAGATCGAGAACGACCCGTTGATCGGCGGTTCTGGCGCACCGCTCGATCCCGCCGCGCTACTCCGTTCGAGCGACCCGGGCAAGACGCGCGTTTCGGTCGTCAGCTTGATGGGCTTGCCGAACTACGGTCAAAAGCGCCGCTTCGTCGACCAGCTCTCCAGCGCGCTCTTTTCCTGGATCAAGAAGAACCCCGCTCCACCTGGCGGCATTCTGGGACTCTTTGTGATGGACGAGGCCAAAGACTTCGTGCCCGCTGGCAAGAAGGTGCCGGGCAAAGAGAACGTCCAGCGCCTTGCCGCGCAAGCGCGCAAGTACGGGCTCGGCTTGCTGTTTGCGACGCAAGAGCCAAAGAGCATCGAGCACAGCATCGTGTCCAATTGTTCGACGCTGCTTGGCGGCAAGATGAGCTCACCCGCAGCCATCAACGCGCTGGAACAACTGCTCGCGGACAAAGGCACGAGCGCGAACGACGTTGGCAAGCTGCCACGTGGAACCTTCTACTTTGGAACGAGTTCGGAAAAACCGCGCAAGGTCACTACCTCACTCTGTCTCAGCTACCATCCGTCCACTCCTCCGACCGAATCACAGGTGCTCGAACTGGCTCACAAGACCAAGCCCGCAGGTTGAACTTCGCAGCAGGCTCGCCGCCTGGTTCAAAGCATCGGCAACCGTTCGCGTCGCCCATCCCAAACGTGCAGCACGTCGATCCGCTGTTTGCGTTCGTCGCTCACGAAGTACAAGTGACACTTCGTTTTTTCAAGCAGCATGCGTTTGAGCTGCGGTCGCCTGCTCGTCGGGCAGGGCGTGCCGGCGTTGCTGACCGTCTCGAGGTGCTCGACCACTTCCAGCAGCTCCTCGAAGAAGAGCTCGGGGTGATCGGCGTGCGTTCGCCAGTGCGCGTCGATTCGCCTGACGGCCCGCTGCGCGCGCTTCGATAGTTCGACCTTCAAGCGTTCTTGGCTCGAAGCTGTGCCAGGAATTCCCGCGCGCCGATGTGGTCGCCGTTTTCAAAGTCTCGGAAGCCCTCCTCAATGGCTTCCTCAAGCTCTTCGCGGTCCTCGGGAGCCATTTCAGCGAAGGCGTCCGCCACCTTGACCAACTGCAGCTCCACTTCCGTGCCTTCAGGCAGATCGGTGCGCTCGTCGATCACGAATTGGCCGTTCCGCACCTGGGCTTTCAGCGCGTGCATTCCACTATCTTAGCCCGTTTGGTCCCGATTTGCTCGTTCGCAGCCAGGTCCGGCTTTGTGCCTCGACTCGAACCCGACGGATGCCATGCAACGCTGCCCATCCACTGCCCAAACCCCGCCCAACTCCACTCGACTCACGTCGACTCACGAGCACCCGCGGAGAGAGCGATCCGAAGCATTTCGAGCTAAATTTCCGGGCGTTGGTGTGCAAGTTCACGTGCCGCCTAAGGTTATTGCCAACGCTCCTCGAAGGGTTCGAATCCCTCCCTCTCCGCAACAAGTTCTCGATTCGAATTCCGCGGCTGAAACTCCGACGCGACGTGCGGAGGAGGGATTCGCACCTCAGGTACCGAGAGGGGCAACGCGCGTTCCACGAGCTGCATCGACGGAGGGTTCGCACCGAGCCGTGAGGCAACGCGCAGG
>Ga0210387_10000702_pt1 | contig 24353 bp, 26 predicted proteins | sample IncBWC7OmetaG_FD_160108 | JGI IMG/M metagenome (GOLD analysis project Ga0210387, IMG submission 160108) | Forest soil microbial communities from Barre Woods Harvard Forest LTER site, Petersham, Massachusetts, United States - Inc-BW-C-7-O ...
GTGCGCACCTGGGGCGGCGAGATCTGGCTCAGCGCAGACAACTTCGAGGCCGACGGCGGCATTGCCACTGCTGCTGAAATCGGGGTCTATGGGCCGGAAGGTCAGTGGCTGATCGAGGGCCGCGGCGTCGAGCCGGACATCGTCATCGATAATCTTCCGCACGGCACTTTCGAAGGCGAAGATGCACAGCTCAAGGCGGCGCTGGATCTACTGAAGCAAGAGATCGCCGCCGATCCGCGGCCGGTGCCCGCGCCGCCGGCGTATCCGAACAAGGCCTTTCCGTACAAACCTTGATGCCCGCGCGCGGCCGCCCGCCTGGAAAAAAATCGCGCCTAGCCGACGGCTTCGATTTCCACGAGCAAATCCTCGCGGCAGACGTCGGCTTGCAGGTACACGATTGAAGCCGCCGGACTCAGCAGCAGAGATAAGGTGTCCTCGACTGCGGGCAGGTCGGATGGCCTGCGCACGTATACCTTGAGCTTCAGGCCACTCAACGAGTAATGACTCGAGCCGACGATGCGATTGGCCTGCTCCAACAAGGCGCCGATGTTGACCATGGTTTCGCGTGTCTGCGCCACTACATCGCCGCGATGAATAGTTTCGTGCCCGACGATGCTGGCCGTGCCTGATACGAATAATCTGGTGCGGCCGGACTCGCCCCATACGCAGGCGCGCGAAAATATCGGACTGTGCCGGCCGAATTTCGGCGGGTAATGATAGGCGCTGGTCTGCCGCGGATTTTCGATCATCCTGGCCGGGCGCCGCCCCGCCAAAAAATAAATCGACAGCGGGCTGCCGGCGGGCGAGCCCAGCGCGCAGGCAGCCGGCACCGTCCCCATGGTCGCCCGCCCCGATTTTCGAAACGCCATTTGCCGCGCCGAATTGAAATGCCGATAACGTTCATCGCCGCCGGCCTGCGCATTGATGTCCGGCAGATAGTTCCAGATGCGGATCAAGTGCGGATGTTCGGTTTCATTGAGGACGTCGAAAATCTCCTGATATGCGATCTCCGTGGCACGCTGCAACGCTTCCGCCTCGCCATGTGCTTCGATGTCGCGTTCCGCGATGTTGAGCGAGCCGAACAGCAAGTCGTCCGAAAAGCGATAGCTCACGCGCGCATGCGCCGAACCGCTGGACAACGGCGACGCCGGGCCGGCAACTCGCCACACTTCGCAAAGATCGTTCGCGCGCAGCGAGCGGGTCATGCTGGCGGTCACCGGGACGCGGGCGCAATCGATGCTCGGGGTTTTCTCGAACCCGACGACGCCGAGGACCCCTTGCCACCAGGATGAGGACTGGGATGCGACTTCGTGGGAAGACAAATAATCGAGCTGCAGACTACACGTGCCGGCCGCGATGGAAGACGCCGTGGTGTTCATTATACGAGGCAGTCTATCCTGCCTCTTGAGACGACGGTAGCCGCTGGGCCACGATGGTGGCCCGCCCGGCCCTGACGCCTAGAATGCGATATAGGGTCCCGTTCCAGCGGTAGTCATGGCGCCTTGCACGGCAACTGCAACGCGCTTGCCGAAAAAGAATGGCAGACCATAGTCAAACGACCCCGCGTTCCCGGCCGGAAGCGTACCGGCAAGCTGCGGGTAGGCATCGAAATTACTGTTCAGCATGGTCTCGGTATTGCCCACTCCGAACGTCAGGTTGTTCGTCATGGTGCCATTGACGCCCTGGATGGTGATTGGCAGCGTGAGCGTGCTCGCCGGACAATAGAAATTCACAATTTGCGAAGTCGGGTCGTTGGGCGGCGCCGCGCAGAGGGAGATGTTGGTATCGGCAAAGTAAATGCCGTTTGAGCCGCTGTCAATGAAGCTCATCGCCAGGGTCTGAGTGTTGAAGTCCACTATCAATTGCGCATTGTCATCCACGGTCAACACCGTTTCGGTTCCGGACGCATTGTCCGTTTGCGTATCGATGCCGAAGATGAGCGAACCCGTGACATTGGAAGCGCCCCCGGCCGCGACGCTGGGCAACATGACAATCGCGCCATTGTTATCGGCCGCGAAATGCGTAACGGGATTGGGCACCTGCTGATTGGCCGGCACCATCGTGTCGGTGCAGCTCGTGGCGCAGGCGAAATACAAGCCGTGCGTTGCGGTATCGCAATCTCCGCAATCCAATTCGAAAGGCCCGATTCCCAGAATGCCGTTGGCGCCGAAGCTCGATACCGTGTCTTCCTCGGTGCCGCCGGTGCCGGAACACTCCGAGGGAATATTGGTGAGGCGGGGATCGCCGATGATCTGCACCGGCACAGATTTCGCCGTCTCGCCGGCGATCTGAAAGTCCGCCGTGACAATGGGTCCCCAGCTGAAGCCATCGACGAACTGCGTGCACTCCGCCAGGGAATTTCCGTTCGCCAACTTCTCAATCGGGAGCGTGGTCAGGGCAGAGGTCAAAACCGGCGCCAATATGCGCAGGCCGTAGGATCCGGTGTCCACTTGAATGTGATCGATCGTCTGGCAGCTGGTGGTGCTACCGGGCACGCAGATCGTCACGGACGTGAACAGCGTGTTGACGCTCGCGTTCGAGGGACCCGCATCGACGATCACGCTCGCTGTGTTGTTCGTCGGTGGTGGTGGCGGGGGCGGCGGCGGCGGCCCGTTGTTCGACGACGAGCCGCCACCGCCACCGCAGGCAATCGCTGACAGACACAGAGCGGCACACAGCCCCATTTTAAGCGCGCGCATCGAAACCATTAGTGCAAATCTCCGATGTTGACGCCGCTGGGGATGGCGCTAACCAGGTAAGCCCTTCCGGTAAGGGCGCGCATGTGACCGCCGCTCTGCACCACCAGATCGCCCTGCTGAATCTGCACGTGACGGCGATCCGAGAATTTGCCGCGCGGCGCCGAGGCGAAAGCGTCGAAATATTGGCCGAGGGCTTGACGTAAATCAGGCCGCGTCGGCCCTTGCCAGGCCACGGCAAACACATTGCCGTTCGGCGCGACGAACTCACGCATCAGCGTACCGGATGGCAATTGAATTTCGTGCACCCGATAGGCGGTTCGATCCTCCGAGGACTTGATCGCCGCGTGTGTTTGCGCAGCGTCGCTCTGAACCGTGATCTCAGGCTGGCCCAAAGTCGCAGACGCGACGTGCGGCAGCAGGGCAGCGATGAGCACCGCCGCGCCGAGCGCGGCTCTTTTGAAATCAATCGATGGAAACATGGGCATGATTATCCTTTGCAGAGATTGGAGCGGCGGTGCTTCATTTGGTTCACGAGAGCTGCTTTTGTGTCGGACTTCAGCGACATCACTCCTTCACCGGTGGCTTGGCTCGGGCCTGTCCCTGGAATGCCAGCATCCATGCGGGGTACTCCGCCGGCAATGCGCTTATCCCGTCCAGCTGCTGGATTTCCGCATCATCGAGTCGGACCCGCGTCGAGTCGATATTGTCCCGCAATTGATCCATCGATTTTGCGCCGATGATCACAGTTGTTACGAAAGACTTGGCCAAAAGCCACGCCAAGGCGACCTGCGCGACCGAAATCTTGCGGGCGAGCGCGATTGGGCGCATGGCATCGACGCACCTGAAAGCCCGCGGCTTGTCCACCACTGGAAAATCGAATGTTGCGCGCCGCGCACCCGCCGGACCCTTGTCCTCGGCGCTGCTGAATTTGCCGCTGAGCAAGCCGCCTGCCAAGGGACTCCATACCATCAGTCCCAATTTCTGATCTTGAATCACGGGAACGAGCTCGCGCTCGAGGTCGCGGCCCGCGATGGTGTAGTACGCTTGAACACTGACGAACTTGGCCAAATTCAAGCGTTCCGACACGCTCAAGGATTTCATGACCTGCCAAGCCGCCATATTGCACAGCCCGATGTACCGCACCCTTCCCGATCGAACCAGATCGTTCAACGCGGACAAAGACTCCTCGAAGGGCGTCAGGGGATCGAAACCATGGAGTTGGTACAAATCGATGTAATCGAGCTGCAGGCGCTTGAGGCTGGCATCCACCTGATTGAACAAATGATAGCGTGACTGCCCGCGGCCGTTGGGCGAGTCGTCCATGCTGCCCGTCGCCTTCGTGGCCACGATCAGTTGATCACGTTTGAGGCCCAGCGTTTTAAGGGATTCGCCGAGCAGCGATTCCGACTTGCCGGTTGAATACACATTGGCGGTATCGATAAAATTGATGCCCGCGTCAACGGCGAACTTCACTTGTTGGTTGACCGCATCCTGCTGCAAGTTACCGATGGTTTCCCAAATTCCGCCGTTGCCGCCGTAAGTCATGGTGCCCAGACAGAGCTCCGACACGTACAATCCGGTTTGTCCCAGTAAGCGATAGCGCATCATGTGTCACTCCGATGATTCAAACGGCCCTTAATTCCGCAGGCGAAGCTTACAATGAAATGGCCGGCGGGTCGGTCCGCGCCGCGGTGTCCTGTACTACACACTTCTTCACCAAATTCAGGGCATGATTTCGCACCGTGGTTGTCGCAGTAGGAAGTTGTAAGATTTTCCGGAGAGGAATGTGAAGAGATTGCTTACGGCGGCGCTCGGCGCCGCAGCGCTGGTCTTGTCGGGTTGCCCCATAACCGGCGGCGCCAAATACACCGTCGGGGGGACGGTGACCGGATTGAGCGGCTCCGGCTTGGTGCTGCAGCTGAACGGCGGCGACTCCCTAAGCTTCAATGGCAGCGGCACCTTTGTCTTCGGCACGCGGCTCGACAACAGCGCCGCGTATTCGGTGACGGTGATGACGCAGCCCTCCAATCCCACGCAGACCTGCACAGTACGCAACGGTTCAGGCACGATCGACAAAATCAGCATCGGCAACGTCATCGTCAGCTGCACGCAAACCGGGCGTTTTGCCTATGTTGCGAATCGGCAGTCGAACTCGATTTCCGGGTTTGCCATCGATCCGGGCACCGGCGCGCTCACGCCGTTGAGCGGATCGCCGTTCGCCTCGAACGGCACGACGCCAACCGCGCTCACCGTCGATCCCAACGGCCAATTCCTCTATGTTGCGAACAACGGCTCCAATTCGGTTTCTGCGTATGCGATCGGCGCCGCCGGTGCGCTGACCGCTGTCGGATCGCCGATTGCGGCGGGAACCGGCCCCGGCGCACTGACTGTCGATCCCACCGATCACTTTCTGTTCGTGGCGAATCTGACTTCCAACAATGTGTCGGCCTTCGCAATCAGCGCGGGCGCTTTGACGCCCATCGTCGACTCTCCGTTCAACGCCGGCGCCGAACCGGCTTCTCTGGCCGTCGATCCCAACGGCAATTTTCTCTATGTGACAAATTTCAACGGCAACACGGTTTCCGTATTTCTGATCGACCCGGCGAGCGGCATGTTGAGCGCGATCTCCGGCTCACCGTTCGGTACGGGTGCGGGACCCGTGTCGATCGCAATCGATCCCACCGATGCGTTTGCGTTTGTCGCGAATAATACGGATCAAACCATTGCGTCATACGCACTCAATGCGACGACGGGCGCCTTGACGCCGTCAGGCTCGCCCCTCGCGGCGGGAACCAATGCGGAAGCGGTGACGGTCGACCCAACCGGCGGCTATGTATTCGCGGCGAATGCCGAAGCACCAAATCAAGTCGCGACCTTCGCCATCACACCGGCCGGCGGTGCACTGACCGTTTCGTCGACGACCACCGCGGGCTCACTGCCGATCGCGGTCGCGATCGATCCTTCGGGTCAATTTCTCTATGCCGTGAATTTCAATTCCAACAATGTATCTGCCTACACCTTGAGCGCGGCGGGCGCGCTCACGGCGGTCGCCGGCTCGCCCTTCGCGGTGGGCACGCAGCCGCATGCGATTGCGATCGACTAGTCGTATTCTGCGGTTCCGAGTATGTTCCAGGGATGAGCATTCATGACGTGACGCCGGGCAAGCATGTGCCGCGGGAATTCAACGTGATCATCGAGATCCCGCAGGCTTCTGACCCAATCAAATATGAGGTGGACAAGGCATCCGGCGCGCTATTCGTCGACCGCTTCATGATGACGGCCATGCACTATCCGGCGAATTATGGCTACGTGCCGATGACGCTCGCCGACGATGACGATCCGGTCGACGTCTTGGTGCATACGCCGTTTCCGCTGCTGCCGAGCGTGGTGGTGCGCTGTCGAGCCCTGGGCGTGCTGCGCATGGATGACGAATCGGGAGGCGATGCCAAGGTTCTGGCGGTGCCAACCGATGACATCTGTCCGCTATTCACGCATTGGAAAACCATCGAGGATGTGCCGGAGATCCGCTTGAAACAGATCCAGCATTTCTTCGAGCACTACAAGGACCTCGAGGCGGGTAAGTGGGTCAAGGTGTTGGGCTGGTCCGGAGTCGAGCTTGCCCACGCCGAAATTCTGGGCGGCATCAAGCGTTATCAGGCGGAACAACAAGCGCGGACATAAGCGATGGCGATGGGGAAAAATCGCGGACTCTTCATCGCCGGAATCGGCACGGTGCTGTTGCTGGGCGGGACGCTGGCCGCCTACCGCACGCCGGCGCCGCTTGGGATTGATGCAGCGCCGAGCGTGTTCGCCGCCGGGCGGGCGCGAGACATTCTCAAAGAGCTGGTGGGCGATGGCGTGCCGCATCCCATGGGCAGCGCCGCGGATGCCAAAGTACGCGATGTGATAGTGAAGCGATTGACCGCGCTCGGCTATACCACCGAGCTGCAGACCGGGCTTGCCTGCAATGATTTCGGCGCATGCGGCACGCCCACCAACATTGTCGCGACGCGTGGAGAGCTGACCGGTGACGACGCCGTGATGCTGGCCGCGCACTATGATTCGGTGCCGGCCGGTCCCGGCGCCTCGGACGACGGCGTCGGCGTGGCGAATTTGCTCGAGATCGCTCGGGTTCTATCCGCGATACCCCTCCCCAAGCATCCGATCGTGCTGCTGGTGACCGATGGCGAGGAAGGTGGATTGCTGGGCGCCTCTCTCTTCACACGCGAACATCCACTGGCGAAACACATCTGGGCCGCGGTCAACATGGACACGCGCGGGGTCTCCGGACCCAGCCTCATGTTTGAGACCGGAACGGCCAACGCGTGGCTCATGCGCCTGTACGGCAGGTCGACGCTCGAGCCCATCACCAACTCTCTGTGCTACGTGATCTACAAGACGCTGCCCAACAATACCGACTTCACCATTTTCAAAGCAGCGTCCTACCAGGGCTTTAACTTCGCGTTCATCGGCGACGTGGCCTACTATCACACGCCTCTCGACAGCTTCGAGAATGCCTCCCCCACCACCATGCAGCACCAGGGTGCGAATGCCCTGAGCGCCCTGCTCGCGCTGGCCAACGCCTCTGACTTGAGTCCACCTGCCGCGGATTCGTTATTTTTCGACGTGCTCGCACGTGCCGTCGTTGTCTGGCCCGTCGATTTCGTCCTGCCGGCCGCAGCTCTTGCGCTCGTGCTCATCGGCGCGGCGGCGCTTCTATTAATTCGGCGGGGACATTTGAGCTACAGCCAGGCCGCGTATGGTTTTCTCGGCGCGCTCAGCAATGTCTTGTTGGGCGGCGCGCTTGGAATAGGTGCGCTCGCGCTGTTGCGATTCTTAGGGAGGCTCCCACCCGTTCGAGGGCCTTCCTGGATCGCTCATCCCCTGGCGATGCACGTGGGCTTCGCTGCGCTGACGGTGCTGACGACGACCGCCATCGCCGCGTGGTTTGCGCGCCGCGCCGGCTTTTGGGGCTGTTGGTTCGGCGCCGGCATGCTGGTCGCGTTATTGTCGCTGGCCGTCGCCATCGTCATTCCTGCCGCCGGTTATGTCGATCTGCTGGCGGCGCTGGCCACGGCGCTCGGGTTTGTGCCCAGCGCTTGGGCGCTCTTGAAGGGCCGCCGGCCATCGCCAGGAGCCGCGGACTTCGCCGCCCTCTTTCCCGGCCTCATCGGCTTAAGTTTATTGCTGCCGCTGCTGCTGCTGTTGTACCCGGCGCTCGGAGCGCCCGCCTGGCCCATCGGTACAATTGCGCTATGCGTGACAGCCGGTTTTTTGCTGCCGTTGCTGGTCAACGCCACGCGGCCGGCGCGGCAACGACTGATCGTGATCGCCGCCGCCACGACTTTCGGCGCGATATGCATCACCGTGCTGCTGCCGACCTACTCTGAAAGCTGGCCGCAGCGCGTGAACGTTGAATACTGGGTCGATGCCGACAGCAGCCACGCCCATTGGTATACGCAAACCGCATCGCTGCACCTGCCGCGCGCGATGGACGAGACGTTGAAATTCGATCCGGTGCCGCGCGATCGCTTCCCAGGGTATCCGCTCAAGGGCTTTTACGCGGAGGCGCCCGCCTTGAAGCTGGCCGCACCCGAGCTGACGCAAATCCTCGCGAGCGCCGGCACTCCCGCGCCTGTACGCATGGAACTGCTGGTGCGATCGGTGCGCGGCGCGCCCAAGGCCCTGATAATTTTCCCCGCGAGCGCAAAAATTCATGACATTGAGATCGCGACTCCATTGGGGCCGCTGCGTGCGAAGCTGCAGACACTGAACAACGGCAGCACGGTGTTCCAAGCTCCGGGCCTTGCCGAGGCAGGGTTGCGTTTTTCGGTAGCGGCGCCCGCCGCGCCGATGACGGTACAACTAATCGATGAGAGCTACGGGTTGCCGGGGGAACTGCCGGACGGCAAAAAGCTGCAGCAGGGCCGGCCGAAGAACGCGACCAGCTCGCAGGATGGCGACGTCACGATGGTGCAGCGCACCGTGCGTCTGGATCCTGCGGCTGGCCGCTAAAACAACATCTCCCTTAACCTGATGATTTGGAACTGGCCGCGGCATGCACCTGCGCGAGCCGCTGATTGCCAATTTTTGCCACCGCAGCGGCAATCGCCTGTTCGCGGCACGCCCGCACCAACGTGCTGTTCAGCAGCGAATAGCTGTTGGGGCAGACTTTTTCCGCCGCCCGGGAAAGCTTGGAATACAAGGCGCGCGCACCAGCGTCGGTCGATAAGGCTGCGGCGTCATAGCGAACTACTTGTTGCGGTTCGGTGACAGGTGAAGCGAACGCGGCACTCGCACCCACGGCGGCTATGCCGAACAAAGCCCCTACCAGCGGAATTTTCCGGATGAATCGAGTCATGACATCTCTCCTTCGGTGGAATCACTGGACACCCCCATAAGACGCCGCGAGAGGGCAATTGGTATGCAGTGGAACGTCGAGTTCGTCCCGAAATGCGACGGTTTCGTCCCGCGCCAACCGGCCGGCACCGCAAAAAACGGCGAGTTGCGGTAGTCTTGACCCATGATCGGAATGGGTTCAGCTCAAGCTTCGCAGCGCTTCGCCGGAGGGTTGAGCCAGATCCAGTTCTTGGGAATCGTTTGCCTGTTTTGGATATACGTAACCGTATCGAATCTCTTGTACGGCTACAGCATGAGCGCCGGCATCGCGCGCGTGACCAATGTGACGGTGTTTGCGTCCTGGGACACCCGTCTGGTGCAGCACCTCTTGTTGCTGCCCATGCTCCTGGTGTCCTTTTGGGCTTCGCTCAAGGTTCAGTGGCGCCCCATTCTGATCGCCCTGCCGTTGCAGGTGATACTGGGCGCAGTGTTCTCCGCGATGGCGTGGCCGGTGATGATTCTCTCCCAAGTCATCCTGGCCACCGACAAGTCGCATGCCACTCCCCTCTCGCATGTGATCAGTGCCTGGAGCGATCCGTTTTGGGCGACGCTCTGGCTGGCCAGCTTCGTGAGTTTTCTGCCCTCGTATGGTTTCGGGCTGGCCTTGGTCACCGGTTTGGCGCTGTACACGCGCTTTCGCGATTCGGAGTTGCGGCTCGCCGCGCTGGAGCGCGAGTGGAGCGCCGCGCGCCTGGCGGCCCTGCGCATGCAGCTCTCACCGCATACGCTGTTCAATCTGCTGCACACCATCCGCGGACATATCGAGTGGGATCCGAAGGCCGCACAGTCGATGGTGGTGCAGCTCGCCGATCTGTTGCGGCGCCTGCTCAACGCCGGCGAGCGGGATTTTTCGCGGCTGGCTGACGAGCTGCAATTTGCGAAGCTCTACTTGGAGCTGCAGCAGCGGCGTTTCACCGATCGCCTCCAGGTCGAACTGCCAAACCCGGCGGAGATACCCGCCGTGTGGGTGCCGAGCTTGATCCTGCAGCCCTTGATCGAGAACGCCGTAGTTCATGGGATGGCGGGCCATCAGGGGACAGTCACCGTGAGCGTCACGGCGAGGCTGGTCAACGAAACGCTTTTGCTGCGCGTCACCAACTCAATGGCGCCGGAACGAGCCGCCGGCGCGGACGGCATCGGTCTCAAAAACGTACGCGAGCGCATGGCCGTGCAATTCGAGGGCCGTGCCGCTCTCATGGCGGGCGCTCACGGCAGTCAATGGATCAGCGAAATTTCCATGCCGGCGATACGCGAGTCGCCGCCGATCACGCGAGAGGCGGCGGCCGGCAACAAATTGCATACCACGACATTGCTGGGCACATGATGGATGTGATCATCGTAGACGACGAGGCCGCCGGTCGGCGCACCCTGCGCGAGTTCTGCGAAGCCGAACGCGATCTGCGTGTGGTAGGCGAGTTCGGCGACGGCACCGCGGCGCTCGCCGCGGTGCGATTGCAGAAACCGCAGCTGTTGTTTCTGGACATTCAGATGGACCCGCTGAACGGGATCGACCTGGCGCGCGCCCTGGAGCCGACGGAGCTGCCGTCCTTGGTGTTCGTGACGGCCTACGATACTTACGCGCTCGAGGCATTCGAAGTGTGCGCGGTGGATTATTTGCTGAAGCCGTTCGACCAGGAGCGCTTCCGCAAGACGCTCGCGCGAGTCAGGCCGCGCCATTTGAACACGGGCGCCGACGAACGCCAGACCTTGCTGGCGGGACTGCTCGCGCAACTCGAGCGCGGCGCACGCGGCCCCGGCGAGGAAAAGCCGCGCCTGCTGGCCGAGCTCGGCGGCCATCTGCACGTGCTCGACGTTACACAGGTCGAAATGATCGAAGCCGACCGCAACTACGTCGTCATTCGAGTCGGCAAAGAAAACTTCCATGCGCGCAGCACGCTGCAGCAGGCGGAAGTGGCGCTGCGCTCTCAACCCATGCTGCGCATCAGCCGCTCCTGTCTGGTGAATCTGAACTATGTCAGGGAAGTGAACCGCACGTTGCGCGGCGATTTCATTTTGGTGCTGGCTGGCGGCGCCACCGTCACCAGCAGCGAGGGATTTCGCGCCAAGGTGAAGGAATACTTGAGCACCTTGCGGATTTCATCGGAATCGATCCGTTAGAGGATCTCGTCCGGCGCAAAAGGCGAGAGGATTGTCAGCCATACGCGTTCGGTTCGGCTGGTCGCGGGATCCGTGTGCCAAATTTTCTGCGTACCGCCATCGCCGCTCACCCATTCGACGCGGCCATGCTGATCCAATTGCAGCTTGTAGCTGCCATCGTTACTGATGTCATCCAGCAAGCTGGTGACTTCGCGCGCGATCTCCGTGCTGTTGATCACGAGTCCCAGCTCGCTGTTGATCTTTGCCGAGCGCTCGTCCATGTTCAAAGATCCGATGAACACGATTTTTTGATCGATCACCAGCGCCTTGGCATGCAGGCTGGCATTGGAACTGCGGAAAGGGTGGAAGCGCGCATGCTTCTGTCCCAATTTCGGGCGCATCTCACGCAGATCGACACCGAGCTTGAGCAACGGCACGCGGTAGCGCGCGTAGCCGATATCCACCAGCGGAGAGTCGGTAGACGCCAGGGAATTGGTGAGGATGCGCACGTGCACGCCCTGCTCCACCAGCTTGGCGATGAGCGCGACGCCCTGTTTGCCGGGGATGAAATAGGGCGAAATGATGCTCAGATCCTGTTTCGCCGTGCCCATCAGCGCCGTAATATCGTTGGCGATGGTGAGCTCTTCATCCGGAGAGGTTTCGCTGGCGATTTTGGCGGGCCGATCCGCGAGCACCGTCGCCGGCGCCCAAATAAGATCGAGTTTTTTCGCCGTGATTTCCTGCTCGAGCCATCTATCATTGTCGGAGAGTTGCGCTTCGACGGGCGGCGCGGATTTGGCCTCGGCATCCACCGATGAGGCCACGGAAGCGATCGGAATGGCGTACTTGCTGTTCCAGAATTGATCGAAGGATGCGGACAGTTGCGGCACGATGGGGCCCGCCGCGACCACGTCCAGATCGACAAAATTGCTGCGCGGATCGAGGGTGAAATACTGGTCGCCGATGTTGCGTCCGCCGGTGATGGCGAGCGCATCGTCGGCGACGAACAGCTTGTTGTGCATCCGGTGATTGATGCGCCGGATATCGGTCGCGGAGGCGATCAAGCGGGTCCAAGTCGAGAATCGCCCGGCGGTAAAGGGGTTGAAAACGCGAACCTCGACGTTGGCATGCGAACTCAAGTGCATGAAGCGCCGATCCTCGCCCGCGGTGTTCAGATCATCGACGAGCACGCGCACCCGCACGCCACGGTCCGCGGCGAGGCGCACGTGATGCAGCAGTGTCTGGGTGGAGTCATCCTCGTGAATGATGTAGTACTGAATGTCGAGGGTGCGTTCGGCATGATCGGCCAAGGTAATGAGGCTGGCCAACGCTTCTTCGCCCGAGGACAGCAGGCGAATGCCGGACAGGTTTTTGCCGATCTCGTCGCCGGCGACAATCTGGCCGAGCGTGGTGGTTTCGGGGTGCTGGAACGCTGAGGACGGGGTTTTGTGCACGTGCCGCGGCAAACCGGCGCAGCCGCCCAGCAGGATCGCGGCTGTGAGCAGGGACATGAGGGCATTGCGCATCCGGCCATGATATCAGGCAGACTTTGCAGCCATGCAGACGCCCAGGCGCATTCGCAGCTTCGTTTTGAGAGCCGGCCGCACGACGCCTGCGCAGGAGCGCGCGCTCGGCGAACTCTGGCCCGCCTACGGCATCGATTTAAAGGAGGCGCCGCTGGATCTTGCGGCCGTGTTCGGGCGCGAGGCGCCGCGCAGCTTGGAGATCGGGTTTGGGGCAGGGGAAGTGATTGGGGCCCTGGCGGAGACCAATCCCCAGATCGATTACCTGGGAATCGAGGTGCACCGATCAGGAGTCGGCCGGCTGCTTCTGCGCGCGCAGCAGGGCTCCCTTGAGAATCTGCGCGTCATCTGCAGCGATGCCGTCGATGTACTGCGCGATCACATCGCGGACGCGGCGTTCGACGAAGTATTGGTGTTCTTCCCCGACCCCTGGCACAAGAAGCGCCACCACAAGCGGCGCCTGATCGAGCCGGCCTTCGTCTCGCTGGCGGCGGCAAAGTTGCGCAGCGGCGGAATCTTGCGGCTGGCGACGGACTGGCAGGCGTATGCCGAGCAGATGCTCACCGTGTGCAACGCCGATCCGGCGCTCGTGTCAATGAGCGGGGATGGGACTTACGTGCCTCGCCCGGAGTTTCGGCCGCCGACGCGTTTCGAGCGGCGCGGCGAACGCTTGGGGCATGGCGTGTGGGATTTGGCTTATCAGAAAAAGCCGTCGTAAGGTCAGGACAGAAAGCTGCCGCGAATGCCTTCGACGATGAACTGAACCGCGAGCGCGGCCAGGATGACGCCGGACAGGCGGCTCATGACATTGGCGCCCGTCACTCCGAATACCTTCATCAGGCGCGGCGTCGCCAGCATCAGCACCCAGCAGACCACCATCACGAAGAAGACCACGCCGAGGAATGCCGCGAACTGCAGCGGCTTGCCCCACAATTCGCCGGAAGTCAGCAAGATCGTGGCGAGCGCGCCGGGACCGGCGATGAAGGGGAATGCCAGTGGAAACACTGAAATGTCGTCGCGCGTCTTGGTCTCTTCCTTTTCACTGGTGGTCGATTTGGTGCCCGAGGTGCGCGCGAACACCATGTCGAGCGCAATCAAGAACAGCAGTGTGCCGCCGGCGATGCGAAACGAGCTCAAGGTGATTCCCATGACATCCAGGAAGCGCGCACCCACCAGCGCGAACAGCACGCAGATGACCAGCGCGATGGTCGCGGATTTGCCGGCCATTTTTTTCTTGTAGCGGGCGCTCGCGCCTTGCGTCAGCCCCGCGAACAAGGGAATCAAAGAAATCGGTTCGACGACGACGAAAAAAACCACGAAGAACTTGATGAGCTGTTCGATCATGTAATGTTGCTGCGCGCAAAAATTACATATTGCGCGATGGGCTCATTGGGAGTTGAATGGTGCGGAGCATAGCAGACGGAGACGCCGATGAATGTTATCAGGCCGATCGTTGGCGAATGGTATCGGGGCGGTACCAACGAGCTCTTTGAGGTAGTGGCCATCGATGATCAAGACCAGACCATCGAGATCCAATATTTCGACGGCACCGTTGCTGAAATGGATTTCGACTCTTGGAACGAACATCTGTGGGACGATTTGATCGAGGCCGCCGATGCGCCGGAAGATTGGTCGGGCGCCATCGATGTCGAATCCGAAGACCTAGGCCGCGAGTTCGAGGACAACGCCAGAACCGCGTGGTCCAATCCTCACGACCGGTCGATGCGCCGCTGAGTAACTTGCGCCGCTAAAACAGGCCCTGTTGATTTTGGCTCCTCAGCCTTCGCATCGCCGCTGTCGCGTGCCGCGAGTTCTTGCAACGGGCGGCGCAAAATCACCAGCAAGATGAGACCGGGTACCGCCGTGAGGCAGGTCACGACAAAAAATTTCGGCCAACCAATCGCGGACACCAAGGTACCGGCGATAGCGCCGGTGGTGACGCGTGGGACGGTTGCTAGCGCGGAGAGCAGCGCGTACTGCGTGGCGCTGAAATTCGAATTGCACAGGGACATGAGAAATCCGACGAAGGCACCCTGTCCCATACCCCCGACGCCGGTATCCAGTGTGGTGGCGAGCGCCATCAGCCAGAGCTTCTTGCCGGACAGCGCCAGCGCCGTGTACAGCAAATTCGTGAGCGACTGACCGATGCCGAAGATGAGCAGCGAGCGGAACATACCCCAGCGCATGTAGGCCCAGCCGCCCAAGGTCACGCCGGTAATGGTGGAGATCGTCATGTTGGCCTTGCCCGCGATGCTGAGCTCATCGAGCGAGAAGCCGACGCCCTTTATCATGAAGGCGCTGTACAGGCTCAAGGCGAAGGCATCCCCGGCTTTATAGAGCAGCACCAGCAAGAGAAATCCCCAAGCGCCCTTCTGACTGATCAAGTTGAGCAGCGGATGCCATACGGCATCTGCCAAAGTTTTCGGGGGCTGGCCCGGCGTCAGGGGCTCAGGCGCCCAGAACGTGGATAGCATGGTCGCCGCCATGATCACGGCGATGACCAGAAAAGCCACGTGCCAACTGGTGTGTGCGGCGATGAGCACCAGCACCGTGCTCGCGAGCACCGATGCCGAGCGGTAGCCGAAAGCCGAAGCGGCAGCGGCGATGCCGCGTTCACTCGCAGGAATGGTATCGACGCGATAGGCGTCGATGACGATGTCCTGCGAGGAAGAAAGGAACACCACCAGCAGCGCAATGGACGCCAAGAAATATGGGGCCTGGGTCGGCGAACTGAAGCCCATCACACCGATGGCTACTGCCAGGCAGGCCTGAAAGACCACAATCCAACCGCGACGCCGGCCGAGAAGGGGCGGCAGGTAGCGATCGAGCAGCGGCGCCCACAAGAATTTGAATATGTAGGGCAGCCCCACCAGCGAGTAGAAGCCAATGGCCTTCAAGTTGACGCCTTCGGAGGCCAGCCAGGCCTGAAATGCAAATCCGGATCCGGACAAATTAAAAGGCAGCCCCGAGGCGAAGCTCATCAAGAGCACGGCCATGATGCGTTTGTCGCCGAGCGCCTGCCGGAGTGTGGGCTTGGGTTTTTCCGTCAAAGGAAGGCGGTATTTGTGACGATGCGCATCTCGCACGATAATATCAGTCCATGACCGCGGCGTACCAAAGTGAATTCATCGAGTTGTGCACACAGCTTGGTGTACTGAGATTCGGCAGCTTTACGCTCAAATCGGGCCGCGAAAGTCCCTACTTTTTCAATGCGGGTTTATTCAACACCGGCGCGGCCATCGCCGCGGTGGGCCGCGCCTACGCACAGGCTCTGGCGGCCTCGGATTTGAAGTTCGACATGCTGTTCGGGCCTGCCTACAAAGGCATTCCACTCGTAACCATCACTGCGGCGGCCCTGTCGGAGCGCCACCAGCGCAGCGTGCCGTTTGCGTTCAATCGCAAGGAGGCCAAAGATCACGGAGAAGGCGGCCGGATCGTCGGCAGTCCCTTGAAGGGCCGGGTCCTGATCGTCGACGACGTCATCACCGCGGGCACGGCGATCCGCGAGTCCATTGAGATAATCCGAACCAGCGGCGCGGTGCCCGCCGGGGTGCTGCTGGCACTGGATCGGCAGGAGCGGGCTTCCGGCAGCGATTTTTCGGCGGTGCAGGAAGTGCGCAGCCAGTATCAAATCCCGGTGGTCTCGGTGATCAATTTGTCCGACCTCATGCAGCATGTTTCCCGAACCGGCCAGGCGGGCGAGCTTTCGAGCATGCGGCTGTACCGCGAGCGGTATGGGCTCGCAGACTGAGGAATTGCCCCTAGAAAACACCGCCGCCGCCCCTCACAATGGCGGCCGCTTCACTTGAGGATAGGCTCTTGAAGAATGTCGCTTGGATCCTCTGTTTGTGCGGACTGCTGGCGTTCGGGCCGGCGGCAGGCGCCCCTGCCCCTAGTAAAGGCGACGGCCGCGTGCTTTATAAGTGGGTGGATAAGGAAGGGGTGACGCACTACGGCGATCACGTGCCGCCGGAATACGCCAGCCAGGAACAACACGTTCTAAACTCCCAGGGTTACGAGATCCGGCACCAGGATGCGCAAAAGTCCGCGGATCAGGCGGCCGCCGAGGAACAAAGGAAGGTCGACGCAGACCAGCGCCAGTTGCGCGATAAGAATCTGCTCAGCACCTACGCCTCGGTACAGGAGATCGAACGCCTGCGCGATCAGCGCCTCACCTTGCTCGCGGATCAGATCAAGGTCACCAACCAGTTTCTCGAGACCCTCAACGGCCGCATGAAGAAAATGCGCACTGACAGCATGCGCTTCCGGCCCTACAACAGCGATCCCAAGGCGCCCAGCATGCCGGATCAGATGGCGGAAGATCTGGTACGGCTCACCTCGGACATGCGCACGCAAGAACAGAATCTAAAACAGAAGCGCAGCGAAGAGGCGACGATGAGCATCCAATTCGAGAGCGACATCGATCGCTTCAAAGAGCTAAAGCACATTCAATGACGCCGAAAACCCGCGTTCTTTTGGGCGTGACCGGCGGCATCGCCGCCTATAAAAGCCCTGACCTGGTACGGCGGTTGATCGAGCGCGGCGCCGACGTCCAGGTCGTGATGACTTCGGCCGCGCAGCGTTTCGTCTCTCCCATGACCTTCCAGGCAGTATCCGGCCGTCCCACGCGCAGCGATTTGTGGGACAGCGCCGCGGAAGCCGCCATGGGGCATATCGAGCTGGCGCGTTGGGCTCAGATCGTATTGATTGCACCTGCGAGCGCGGATTTTATTGCGCGACTGGCCGCCGGCCGCGCAGATGACCTGCTCTGCACTCTTTGCCTGGCGACCGAGGCGCCGATCATGCTGGCGCCCGCGATGAACCGCGTGATGTGGGCCAACAAAGCGACGCAGGCCAATGTAGGAACCCTTGGTGCGCGCGGCGTACGCATCCTGGGGCCGGCGTCCGGAAATCAAGCCTGCGGCGAGGTCGGCGCAGGACGCATGTGGGAGCCTGTGCAGCTGGCGGAATCGGTGCTGGCCGCTCCCCCCAATGCCGGTATTCTGGCGGGCCTCAATGTGCTGATCACCGCGGGTCCCACTCGCGAGCGTCTCGATCCGGTGCGCTACTTGACCAACCGCAGCTCGGGAAAAATGGGCTTCGCGGTGGCCGAGGCGGCGCGCGAGGCCGGAGCGCATGTCACTGTGGTGACCGGGCCCGTGCAGTTGCAGACCCCGATGGGGGTGACGCGAATCAATGTGGAAAGCGCGCGCGAGATGTATGCCGCGGTTCACCGGCAGGTGGGCGATGCCGACATTTTCATTGCTGCCGCGGCTGTCGCCGACTTTCAGCCGGTGACGGTGGCCAAACAGAAGATCAAGAAACAAGGCGGCTCGGTCAAACTGGAACTGGAACCGGCGCCGGACATCATCAAGTCCGTTGCCGACATGCCCAAGCGGCCTTTTGTCGTCGGCTTTGCCGCCGAAACGAACGACGTGGAAGAAAATGCGCGCATCAAGCTCAAGCGCAAGCGCTTGGACATGATCGCCGCGAACGAAGTCGGCGATGGAATCGCATTCGATTGCGAGGACAACGCGCTGACGGTGATATGGCCGGGCGGCAAACTGGAAGTTTCGCGCGGCCCCAAGCTGGACGTGGCGCGCGAACTCATCGCGCTCATCGCCAAGCGATTGCCGCCGCGTGACGACAGCCCGCGGCGCGGCGCCAGAAAGCGCAGAACTTCCGCGGGTGTGCCCCGCGACCGCGTGCGTGGCCGCCGCCCGCGGCGGGTTTAGGCCCGGCTCCCATGCAGCGCACCGTCAAGCTGCGGATCTTGGATCCGCGCATCGGTCGAGAATTTCCCCTGCCGCAACATGCGACCCCGGGATCAGCGGGCATGGACTTGCGCGCCTGCATCGATGCACCGCTGATATTGCAGCCCGGCGGCGCGGAATTGATTCCGACGGGCGTGTCGATTTACATCGGCGACGCAGGCTTGGCCGCCATGCTGCTACCCCGGTCGGGCCTGGGTCACAAGAACGGCATTGTGCTCGGCAACTTGGTGGGCTTGATCGATTCCGACTACCAGGGCCCCTTGATGGTCTCGACCTGGAATCGCGGTACCCAGCCTTTCACCATCAACCCCGGCGATCGGATCGCGCAGATGGTGATCGTGCCGGTGGTGCAAGTGGCATTTGAGGTGGTCGAGGATTTCTCTGCAACCGCTCGGGGCAGCGGCGGGTTCGGGAGCTCGGGGCACAGTTAGTGCGATTCCTGGGCCATACGCCAGGGGGATCGGTCGCTCCATCCCTTGAGCGCATCCGTCGCCCACGCCGAGGTTTTATCTGTATGACACTGGTTGCAGGCGTTCGGGATCTGCATTGCCTCGCTCTGCGCCGGGGTGATAAATCTAAAGGTGTGGGCGCGCACGTTCACATCCGCGATCGTTTGCTCGATCTTGGGCATATGGCAGGCAACGCACTCGCTGCCGGGACTCCCGGCGGCGTGATGGGTATGAGCTTCGAGCGTCGGCGCATGGGGACCATTCTGGGTGTTCGGTCCATGACAGGTTGAGCAAATTTCCTTCACCGGCTTGATCAACATGGCTTCGTTCGGAGAGCCATGCGGATCGTGGCAGCTCACACAAGTCACTCCGCGCGTATACATCAGGCTCTGCACGAAGTCATTGCCTTGCATCCGGTTCTTGTGTGCGGTTCCGTCGGGAAAGTGCGTGAACGAGAGCTCTCCCGGTTTGTGGTCCTCCAGCTTCCAGTAGTCGACGAGCTTCTTCCCCATACCAAAGCCCACCGGCCAGTCATAGTATTTCCCGTTGATGGGATTCGTGAGCGGCTGACCCTGAGAGTGGCATTGGATGCAGGTGTCGGTGGCCTGCACGTAATCGAGCTTGATCGGATTGACTATGTTGGGTTGGCCCCGGTGCTCGACATGATCGCTGCCGGGACCGTGGCATTTCTCGCAGCCCACGTTCCACTCGGTGACTTTTTTGGTGGCGAGGTCATAGTTGACGGAGTGACAGCCGTCGCACAGCGGACCGGTGGGTCGCTGCATGTTGTCGGGCGGGTATAGCGGCGCCCACCAGTCGGTGCCGTTCTTGACGAAGTAGGGTCGCCAGAGCTTGTGGGACACGTCCCATTGGGCCGGCAACACAAAATAATCGTCGCCTACTTGCTTGAAATAACGCTGTTTCCATTTGCTGCCGTAGACGAGCGCGATGTCATCCTTCGTGAAGGTCAGCAAGGGATCCGGTTTCGACAGGTCCGGAATGATCGCGTCCGGGTGGGTCCGAGGATCACGTACCACGTTCGCCATTCGAGTCTTTTGCCAGCGATCATAAATTTCGGTATGACAGTCTTTGCACGCCGCTGAGCCCACGTAGTGGGCGTTGCTGCCAGCCGGCAATTGCTCGGCCGCCATGCGCGGGGACAGCGCCGCAACTTGCGGAAGGTTTCGCAGGTACGCGGTCACCTGCCAGAGCTCGCGATCCGGCAGGGTCCATGCCGGCATGCCCGTGTGCCGGATTCCGTTTCTGAGGTGATAGAAAAGCTCTCCATCACTCATCTTCTGCACCGCTGCGCTGCGAAGATCCGGCGGGTGAGGATATTGGCCGCTGCCGATCTCGGTCTTACCGCCGCCATCGTACGCGTGGCAAAGCTCGCACTTCTGGGTGTAAATCGCGTGACCCGCATCCACATCGGTGCTTCCCGGCCTGGCGTCAACAGGATTGCTCATCGACCTGAAGTAGCGCGGCACCGTGTAGTGCAGCAACCGTTGCGCCAGGTTCGCTTCGAGGACCGGGGCATCCTCGCGCGCACTCGATCCTTCCCAAACGAGCAGAGCGTGGAGTCCCAAGCCCATCGCCGCCAGACAGAGGGCGCCAATTTTTGCAATTTTCAAAACCTTGCTAGGACTCATGGGCCTCGCTCATTGGGGCGCCTGGCACGGAGCTTATCCCATCGGTAGACGCGTTTCATTGACCCCGAACCCCTGGCGCGGCACCATCTGTTGGTCAATGGGAAAGAGGGATGCGAATGAAAATATACAACGCCATTGGATTCGCAATCCTGGCTCTCTGTGTCGCTGCATCGGCGCTTTTCGCGCCGGCTGCACTGGGCCCGTGGAAAGGCATGGGCATTGGAGTCCTATATATCCTCTTCGTCTGGTTTCTCGCAGGAATTTATCTGTCGGACGTGATCCACATGGGGATAACGCATGGAGCGCTGGACTATAAGTTGGGGTTCATCAAGGCGGTCGTGCTTCTCAACAACACGATCGGCATTTACGTCAATCCCGTCAGCTGGGTGAACCGGCATCGCAATCATCATAGGTTCGCCGATCACTCCGGCGATCCGAACAAACTCTCCGCAGACGGATTTTGGAAGACGACGTATCTGTGCCTCTTCCCATACCGCTGCGAACAAGACATGGCACGCGATGAGATTTTGAAAAGCTGGCCTTTCCCGATGGTCGCACACCCCGCCTTCGCGCTGTTGGCGCAGCTGATCAGTTACGGATTTTTATGGGCGCTGGTGCGGGACTGGAAGTTTGCACTGGTGCCGTGGGCGGGCATCAGAGTGTTCGCGCTGTGGGTGAATCTAATCCAAAACTACTGGACTCACGATCGGCGCTTCGGCACGCGGCGCTACGATGATCCGGGCGACAACGCCATGAATATCGGTGAATGGCTGCCCGTGATGTCGACCTTCAGCGCGTGCTTGCAAAACAATCACCACCACTACCCTCATCTGCTGCGGCTGTCCCACGCCGGCACGGAGTTCGACTTCGGCTTCATGACGGTAAAGGCCATGGCCGCGCTGGGATTGGTCAAGCCGTCGAAGACAGGAACGGTGAGACCGGTGGATCTCGCCGACCTGGAACTCGGTCTCTAAAGCGCTTTATCGGCCCATGAACGGGTCGATGAATTGCCGGAAGAAACCGGGGCGGACCGAGGTGCCGCTCAAGCCGTAGCTTTTCGGCCAGAGATCCTTCGGAAAATGACAGGTGCCGAACAAGCGGTCTATCCACGGAAAGTGGATGGCGAAGTTGCAGTCGATCGCTTCTTCTTGAGCGGAATGATGCCAATGATGGTAGCGCGGTGTGACGAGGTAATTCTCCAGCCAGACGGTGCGCGGACGAAAGTCGAGGTGAGAAAACGTGGCGTGGAAGGACACGAACAATATGTAGCCGATAATGGCGCCTTGCGAAAACCCGCAGAGCGCCAGCGGAATCATGATCAAGCCGCGCGTGACGACGATGTCGAAAAAATGCGAACGCGAGCCCGCGATCCAGTCCATCGTGCGGATCGAGTGATGCACGGCGTGGAAGCGCCAAAGTATCGGGACCTTGTGGAACATCCGATGCACGGCGTATTGCGATAAATCCGCCACGAGAATGACCGCCAAGAGCTGGACGACGAACGGCCAATTGCGGACGTACCCTTGGAGTTGCGGGATCGCCAGCCACGGAGCCGCCAATGCCGCGGGCAGCAGCATCAGGAAATTTATCAGCTGCGATGGCAGATGCGTCGCAACGAAATAGAAGGCATCTGTGGTCCATTCCGGGCGGAACGTTCCCTGGTTGGGATGCAGCGGCCAAACTCGTTCGAGCGGAACGAAGACGATGGTCATCACAAACAAGTCCAACACGAACCAGTCCAAACCGATTCCGGTCTTGGTCGCGACTTCCTGCGGCAGCGGGACGCCCCCGCCGCCCAAGGCCAGCGCCGCAACCGCAAGAGCCGCGCCCGTGAGCGCCAGGACCTTGCGTTCACGAAGAACCGCCGACACAGCCGCAAGCACGAAGGCGGTGAAAATGATTCCCTGAATGAGCGGGCGTATGACGCCCATGGGATAGTGGGCGCGGGCTTCGGGCAAAGTTAGCAGTGCGGGAAAGCGCAGGCATAGGACAGCACCCAAACCCAACAATCCAAGGAAGACGGCGCTGACACCGCTGACCCAACCGCTGCCGAGGTGGACCGGCTCGGTATCACCGAATGTTTTGCGAAAGAATTCGTCGGACATGCCGCCTCCGGACGTCAATCGGTGCTCAATTTAACCATATGCAATCCGGCAGAAACACAAACGCCCGTCTCAACTTTGGGGAGTCGATGAGCTGCGGCCCGGCGCCGCACGGGGCAGTGCGGTGTTTCAGCCTCTTTTGCCGCGAAATGTGTCTGGTGGGAAGCGCGACCCACGATCATGCTGAGGCATGGCAATTCGGGACTGGCCGAGCGATGAGCGGCCGCGAGAAAAGCTCCTCGACAAGGGCGCCGGCGCGCTTTCGGACGCGGAGCTTCTGGCGATCTTGCTGCGTACCGGCACCCCCGGGCACTCGGCGCTGGATCTGGCGCGGGACGTGCTCAAGAGCTTTCATTCGCTGCGCAAGCTCATCGCTTCCGACCGGCAGCGATTCTGTGCGGAACCTGGGTTGGGCCCTGCTCGCTATGCTGAATTACAGGCGTCGGTCGAAATCGCGAGAAGGCAACTGTCGGAGACCCTGCGCGCGGGCCCGTCGTTGTCGAGCCCGCGAGCGACTCGGGACTTTCTTACCGCACGGCTGCGCGACTTGGAGCACGAGGTATTTTGCTGCCTGTACCTGGATAAGCGTCATCGTCTGATTCAATTCGAAGAGTTGTTTCGCGGCACCATCGACGGGGCCAGCGTTCATCCGCGGGAAATCGTCAAACTCGCCCTACAACGCAATTCCGCGGCGGTGATCATTGCGCACAATCATCCGAGCGGCATCGCGGAACCGTCGCAAGCGGACGAATTCATTACGCAGCGGGTGAAAGAAGCGTTGGCGCTGGTGGACATCCGCCTCCTCGATCACATCATCGTCGGCGACGGTGCTTGCGTGTCGCTGGCCGAACGTGGATTGATCTGATGTGTGGAGTTCGGCAGCCGGTGTGCGGTTTTTCACCGGTTTCCACTGCTCTAGTTCTCCACATATTAATTACGACGGATCAGGTATGTTTGCACCCTTCGTATTGAAGAACAGTAGCTTGGCCACAGGGATCGCGCTTAGCGCGCCGAGGAGCTGCGCGAGGACGAACGCAGGTACGTGAGATGGCGAGATTCCAGCGAACGTATTCGATAGAGCCCTCGCGACCGTGATCGCGGGGTTCGCGAACGATGTGGACGAGGTGAACCAGTAGGCGGCCCCGATCCAGGCGGCAACCATCCAGGGCGCATCCTGGGCTTTTCGGTGACCCAAGATCACCAGCAACAGTCCGAGAGTTGCCACGTACTCGGCGAGCCACTGAGCGATGCCGGTCCGTTCGTGAACGGAGGATTGGATGAGCGGCAGCGAGAACATCGCGTGTGCCAGGATCGCTCCGGCGCAACAACCTACGACCTGTATGAGCGCGTATGCGCCGGCATCGCGCCATGGCAATGCGCCGCGAAGCGCTTGGACCAAGGAGACCGCCGGATTGAAGTGGGCGCCGCTCACGGGTCCCAACAACGCGACCAAGGTCGCGAGAACTGCAACGGTGGCCCCCGTATTGGCGATGAGCGCGACGGCCAAGTTTCCTGCGGAGAGGCGCTCGGCCATGATCCCGGAGCCGATCACGGTAGCCGCGAGCAGCAGCGAGCCCAGGCCCTCAGCGGCCAGACGCCGGAGCACGGCCTTAGGCTCCCGTCGTGGTGGGCTGCTTTCCGATGGCGCGCAGTTTCTCGCG
>Ga0210387_10000703_pt1 | contig 24351 bp, 23 predicted proteins | sample IncBWC7OmetaG_FD_160108 | JGI IMG/M metagenome (GOLD analysis project Ga0210387, IMG submission 160108) | Forest soil microbial communities from Barre Woods Harvard Forest LTER site, Petersham, Massachusetts, United States - Inc-BW-C-7-O ...
TGGTGCGCTCGACTGGGCCATCGAAGGTCTTGCCGACATGGAGGACGTGCTTGCCTTCGTAGACGACGACGCCGTCGCGCAACAGCGTGTGCCCGCGTCCGTCGTTGGCGACGATCCATTTTGCCTGATCAGCGTTCGCATTCTTGCACGTTCCCCTTGGTGAAAATCGTTATGTCACTTGCGGCGGTGCTAGCGCTGCATGCCCCAGCGCTGCACGGTCTGTCGTTCAATGAAGCGGAAGATGACGGCCTCGACGATCAGCCCGATCAGGATGACCGCGAGCAGACCTGCAAAGACGCGGTCGGTCTCGAGTTCGGAGCGCGCCTCGAAGATGTACCAACCGAGCCCGCCGGAACGCGACGACACGCCGAACACCAGCTCGGCGGCGATCAGCGTGCGCCAGGCAAAGGCCCATCCGATCTTCAGTCCCGCCAGGATCGAAGGAAAGGCAGCCGGAATTAGGATCAGGGCCACATAGCGGACGCCGCGCAGCCCGCAGTTCCTGCCGCTCATGCGCAGCGTATCCGGCACGCTGCGGAAGCCCGTCAGCGTGTTCAGCGCCACCGCCCACAACACCGAGTGTACGATCACGAACACCAGCGATGGTATGCCGAGACCGAACCAGATCAGCGCGAGCGGCAATAGCGCGATCGCCGGAACCGGGTTGAACATCGCTGTCAGGGTCGAAAGCACGTCGGAGCCGATGCGGGTGGAGACCGCGATTGTCGTCAGCACGCCCGCCAGGAACAGCCCGGCAAGGTAGCCCAGCATCAGGGATCGCAGCGAGGTCGCGACGCGATCGATCAGAACGCCGCTCGCGATATCGTGGAAGAACGTCGTGAGCGTCGCGCCGAGCGTCGGCAGGATCAGGGGGTTGTCGACCCAGCGCGCGTAGATCTCCCAGACCGCTCCGAGCACGATCAGAACCGCAAGGCGCCTCGCCGTATCGTTGTTGACCAGCCTTTCGCCAAGGGAAAGCGAGCGTTCGACCTCACCGATGTCGGAGGCGTCAGCCGCCTCCTGCTCGAAATCCGCGCGCGGTCGCGGGGCACGCGTTGCGACACTAGATGTCGTCATGCGACCCTCGAAGCGGCTCCGAACAGGAGCCCGTGAATGCGCTTGGAAAGGGCGCCGAACTCGGCGCCGTCGATTTCGCCGAAATGGAAGCGGCTGGCGTCGAGCTCGGCGCGGACGCGGCCGGGATGCGGCGATAGCACGAGGATGCGCGAGCCGACCAGGATCGCTTCTTCAATCGAATGCGTGACGAACAGCACGGTAAACCGGAGCTGCTCCCAGAGACCGAGCAGTTCCTCCTGCATCTCCCGGCGCGTCAGCGCGTCGAGCGCGGCAAAGGGCTCGTCCATCAGCAGCACCGCGGGCTCGAGCGCCAGCGCGCGGGCCAGTGCTACCCGCATCTTCATGCCGCCGGAGAGCATGTGGGGGTAGACGTCGCGAAACTTGCCGAGCTTGACGCGGTCGATCATGGCGACCGCGCGCTCTCGTGCTTCGTTGCGGCCGAATTTGCCGGTCGCCCGCATCGGGAATTCGACGTTCTGCAGCACGGTTTTCCAGGGCATCAACTGCTCGAATTCCTGGAACACCATCATCCGGTCCGGCCCGGGTGCCGTCACCGGCCGGCTGCCGATCGTGATCTCGCCGGTGACCGGGCTCATGAAGCCGCCGATGGCCTTCAGAAGCGTCGACTTGCCACAGCCGGAAGGGCCGAGGATCACATACCGCTCACTCTCCTGAACGGAGAATCCGACCTTGTAGGTCGCGGTCACCAGATGCTGCGGGGTCTTGTATTGCAGCGTGACGTTATCGACCGTCAGCAGGTCTTTTCCGGCGCCGGGTTGCGCTGAGTCTGTCATCATCGGGTTCGCCGTCAGCTGCCGGGCTTGTCCGCGATCAGCGAAGTGAACAGATCCTTCCAGCTATTCGCCGGCGATTTGACCGTGCCGGTCTCGGTCATGAAGTTGACGAACTTCATGACGTTCTGCGGGGTCATGGTGAAGACATTCTCCGGATCCTTGATCATCGCTTCGACGGCGTCGGCGCTCAGGGAGGAATCCTCGGCCTTCAGATAGGCTTCGGCCGCGCGCTTCGGATCGTTCTTGATGATGTCGGTCGCTTCCTGGATCGCTGCGAGCACCACCTGGGTGGTCTTCGGGTTCTGCTCGATGAATTTTTTTGAGGTCCAGACCACGCTGTAAGTCGCGGGTCCTCCGAGAATGCCGTAAGAGCTCAGCGCCCGGTGCAGGCCGGCTGTGGTCTCCTGCTGGTAGTAGGGCGCGGCGGTGAAGTGGGCGTCGATCTCGCTCTTGCCGGACAGCAGCGCGCCCATGGCGTCGGGATGTGGCAGCGGAACGGTCAGATGATCGAGCTTGGCGAACTGCTCCTTGCCATAGGCATCGGCGACCAGCATGCGCAGGATGATCGCCTGCATCGAGACACGCGACACCAGCGCGATCCGGTCGCTCTCCTTGAAATCCTTGACGCTGTTGATCGAGGGATCGCGGGTCATCATGACCGCGGGCATCGAGCTCAGCGCGGAGAGGCCGACATAGGCACCCTTGCTCTTGTCCCACAGCACGATCAGCGCCGTCAGTCCGCCATTGGCGATGTCGAGATTTCCGGAGAGCAGCGCCTCGTTCATGCCGGGACCGTCGCTGAAGCGACTCCAGGTCACTTTCAGGTCTCTGAGTCCTGCCTTTTCCGCCTGGTGCTGAACCAGCTGCAGCTGGTCTATTAGCGCCATCGCGAGGTGGGAGATGCCGTATTGGCGGGCGAGGCGAAGCTCGGAGACCTCGGCGTTGGCGGTACGTGGTTGCAACCCCGTCGCGGCGAGGATCAGCGTCAGCGCCCCAATGGTGCGAATCCAGGCCTTTGCCCTCCGAAACCATGAGAGCCTCGAGGCGGAATCGGGCCTTCGCGCTTCGTCTCTTCGCATCTTTGCTCCTCCTTCAATCGATCAGTGTACTGATCAATTAGGCCATGAAACACGGCGCGCGGGCCGGCTTCATTTTTGGCTGGGTTAAAAAAGGTATTCCAGAATGCCGCTGGTGCAAGCGCAATTTTTGTGCGCGTACCGCCCGCTTTTTGGTCGAGTGTCGGTTAGAGGTTCCGCAGCAAAGACCGGCCTTTGTCGTTATTGGCCTGCACAAGACATAATAATTGCTCGAGAAATTGCTCGCGCGCCGCGGGCGCGAGCGGCTTCACCAATTCCCGATGGGCGGCCTCGATGGAGGCCTGCATTTCCTTCAACATGGCTTCACCGGCCGGCGTGAGATAGGCGCATTTGTTGCGGCGATCAGCGGGGTCGGCCTCGCGCCTGACGATGCCGCGGGCTTCCAGGCGTGTCAGCACGCTGGAAGCCGTGGTGCGATCGATGCCGATTTCCTGTGCAAGCGCGATTTGATCCATGCCGGGCTGAGCCATCAGCACCTGCATCACGCTGGATTGCACCGGTGTGGTGCCGAAGCGTTCGCAGTTCTGGAAATAGATGGCGACATAGATCTGATGTAGCCGCCGCACCAGGAAGCCTGGTCGTCTGAACAGGGCAACTCTCTCCGGCTTTCGGCCCTCACGCTTCTTCATGTCTACTGCCGCCCAATCCAGATCCGGTCACCGTCCTGCATTTAATAGCGTCGCCAGGCGCACGCCGCTACCGCCATCACCCGGATGGCCCGGTTCTTGCTGATGTCAATCTCAACGTCAGTGTACTTGCATTGAGCCGGCGGCGGAGACCAGGATGATGAAGCCAGGAAAATTGGGCGCGCAGTCGCCGCGGTTGACGCGGCGGCAAGTTTTGCGCACGGCGGGGATGGGCGCCGTTGCGGCAGCCGGCTTCGCAAGCCCGGCCATCGCGCAGCAGCGCAATATAAGCTTCACCTTGCCCTGGGTACCCGAGGGGCCGAACCTCAACAGCTTTGTCGCCAAGGCCAACGGTTACTGGTCGAAGGCCGGGCTCAACGTCGATATCGCCAAGGGTAGCGGGTCGGTCGCTGCGGCACAGGCGATCGGCAACGGCCAGTTCCAGTTCGGCCTTTCAGCGGCCACCGCTGGCCTGCAGCAGGCGGCACTCGGGCTGCCGCTGGTGCAGATCGCCTGCTGTTCCTACGACGCCTTTATGGGCTTGGTTACCCTGAGCGACAGCGGCGTCTCCGCGCCCAAGGACCTCGAGGGCAAGAAGCTCGCCGGCACCACCAAGTCGGGAGAGTTTCCGTTCGTGCCGGCTTTCGCCGCCAATGCCGGCATCGATCTCGGCAAGGTCGAGATCCTGCAGGTGGATCCCAATGTCCGGCAGCGGCTTCTGATCGAGAAGCAGGTGTCGGCGATCTCCGCCTTCGCGCCGTCGGTGGTGCCGGGCTTTCTCGCCAACGGCTTCTCGCCCAAGATCATCCTGTTCTCCAGGTTCAATCTGCCGCTGTTCGGCAATGCGCTGTTCACCCAGCAGGCGTTGCTCGAACAGGAACCGGAGCTCTGTCGTGCGATCGCCGAGGGACTCAACGAGGCGACCAAATTTGTGCTGCTGAAGCCTGAAGAGGCGCTCGACATTTTTTTCAAGGCCAATCCCGAGATGGAGCTTGCCAAGGGTGCGCGTGAACAGACCAGGCTCGCGTTGGATTTCTTCCGCTATTCAGTCGTGCATGATGCCGCGAAGCAGAACGGCATCGGCTATGCGCCGCCTGCCGATTTCTCGACCATGACGGATCTGGTCATGAAATACGTCGCGCCGGACGGCAAGCGGCCCGATCTCGACAAGTTCGTCTCCAACAAATTCGCCGGCGGGGTGAAGCTCACTGATGCCGAGTGGAGCGGCCTGCAGCCGTCGTTTTCGGACGTCACGAAGCTTCTGACCTGACACGAGCGGCCGGGAAGGATGCCGCCAGCCATGTCGTTCATCCGCGGTGACGGGCTACGCAAGGTCTACGATCCCGAGGGCAAGGCCGTCGAGGCACTGCACAACGTCAACTTCCGCATCGAAAAGGGGGAGTTCGTCTCGATCCTCGGGCCGAGCGGTTGCGGCAAGAGCACGCTCCTGATGATGTGCGCTGGGCTTGAGGAGATCAGCGACGGTTCGCTCATGGTTGCGGAACAGGAAATGACCGGCCCGCGCGAGGATGTCGGCATCATGTTCCAGGATCCGACCCTGCTGCCGTGGAAGACCGTTCTCGAAAATGTGCTGTTTCCCGCGCGCATCGCCCGTGTGCCGATCGAGCCGGTGCGCCAGCGCGCCAAGGCTCTGCTGCGCTCTGTCGATCTGCAATCCTTCGAGGATCATCGCCCGCACCAGCTCTCCGGCGGCATGCGCCAGCGCGTGTCGATCTGCCGTGCGCTGGTCAACGATCCCGGTATTCTGCTGATGGACGAACCGTTCAGTGCGCTCGACGCCATCACCCGCGACCAGATGAACGTATTGCTGCTCGATCTCTGGCAGCGGCAACAGGCGCGCACCGCACTCTTTATCACTCACTCCATACGCGAAGCCGTGTTGCTGTCGGACCGGATCTTCGTGATGACCAGGCGCCCCGCCACGATCGTCAAGGATGTCGCCGTGCCGTTCCCGAGGCCGCGAAGTCCGGAACTGTCCGAGGGCGTGGAGTTCAACCGGCTTTGCAGTCATTTGCGCGGCATGATCGAGGAGAGCCATGTCGGCTGAGGCATTCTCCGCAGCCATTTCGCCTGAAGCGCGCCTGGAAGGCTGGCGTCGCTTTGCGGGCGAGGCGGCACTGCCGGCAGGCTTCATTCTGATTTGCCTCGTGGCGCTCGAGATTTTGGCCCGGGTCCTCGCCGCTCCAGAAGTCCTGTTTCCATCCCCGAGCCGGGTGCTCACGGCGCTCGTGCTCAACGCATCCGTGCTCTCGTACCACGCGGCACTGACGATGTCGCAAGTGCTCGCCGCGCTCGTGCTTTCGCTCGTGATCGGAGTTGCCATTGCCATGGTCTTTACATTGTCGCGGGTCATCAACGACATGTTCGCACCATTGTTCGTCGTATTGCAGATCGTTCCGAAGATCGCGCTAGCGCCGATCTTCGTGGTCTGGTTCGGCCCAGGCAGCCTGTCGCATCTCGGTTTCGCGGTTTGCCTGAGTTTCTTCCCCATTCTGGCGGGCGCCCGCGCCGGATTTGAGGAAACGAGCGCAGAGGCGGTACGTCTTTGCCGCGCGCTGCGCGCCGGCCGCTGGCAGACTTTGATTCATGTAAAATTGCCGATGGCATTGCCGCAGCTATCCGTCGGCGCCAAGGTTTCCACGACGCTCTGCATCATAGGCGTCGTGCTGGGGGAGTTCGTCAGCGCCAAGGCGGGAATCGGCTGGTATATCGTGCAGGCCGCCGCGCTTTCGCAGACCGCCAACATACTGGCCGCGCTGGTTGTGCTGAGCGCGTTCGGTCTCCTGATCTACGGCGCCGTCGCAGCCGGCGAGATCGCGGTTCGCCGCCGCATGTTCGGGTGAGATCATGCCAAAGCAATCCGGGAGAGCGCAACGTATTCTTCTGCCGCTGCTCAACTGTGGCGCCATCGTGCTGCTTTGGCAGCTCGCGGTGACGGAACGCTGGATCAACCCACTCAGCCTGGCCGCCCCCTTCGAAGCCGCGAAGGTCGCCGTCAGCAGTTTTAGCATTTTGCTGCCGCATATCTTGGCGACCATTTACGCAACGCTGTTGACGTTCGTGCTCTCGTCAGTTGGCGGTATGTTGCTCGGGACGCTTCTTATGCACTGGCGGAGCTTTCGGCTCGCCGTGTATCCGAGCCTCGTCATGTTTCAGCTCTTGCCCAAGATCGCGCTGGCCCCGCTCTTCGTGGTCTGGTTTGGCGTGAACATCTTCTCCCGGCTATCGTTTGCCGGTTTCATCGCCTTCTTCCCGATCGTGCTCGCAACGCTGGCCGGCCTGCGCGCGACCGATCCGCTAGTCCTGAAATTGTGCCGGTCGATGCGCGCATCGCCCTCGCAGATATTCTGGCAGGTGCGGCTGCCGTACGCCGTGCCGCTGATCATGAGCGGGCTGAAGGTCGGAATGACGCTGGCGATCACTGGCGTGATCGTCAGCGAATTCGTCACGGTCCAGAGTGGGCTCGGATATATCATCGTCTTCGCGTCCTCAAACCTGCAGATCGACCTGATGTTCGCGGCGCTCGGATGGGTTTCGCTGATCGGCCTGTTGTTCTACGGCGCCGTCCTCTTGCTCGAGCACCTCATCCTGAAGTGGCTGGGCGCACCGATGCTGGCAGGCCTGTCGCGGCCTGGAGAGGTCGGGTCATGATCGTTTCAGCTCTATCGAATGATCCGATTTATTGTTTGCCCTTCAACGCGATCGCCGAGAATCATGCCAAAGAGAGCGAACCGGTCTGCCATCGCAACACGAACCAAGACGCCGCCATTGTTTGCGGGCACGCCGTTGATGGAACGGGTCGGATTTCTGATCCGACGGCTGCATCAGATTCACGTGGCCCTGTTCGTTCAAGAGGTCGGCGAACTCGACATCACGACGATCCAGTACACCACGCTCTCCATGCTTTATCAGCGCGGAGAGATCGACCAGAGCGAACTCGCCGTGCAAATCGGCATGGATCGCACCAACATCTCGGATGTCGTGCGCCGGCTTCTGGAGCGCGGTTATGTGACGGTGCGGGTCAATCCGGCCCACGGCCGCCGTCGGCTCATCAATCTGACTTCCGAGGGCGTAGCCTTTCTCAAGCGCGTGGATCAATGCGCCTCCCGCGCGCACGAGCGAACGGTTGCCGCATTGGCCGGCCCCGATCGCGAGCTCTTTGCGGCGTTGTTGCAACGCCTGGTCCAGGAGCAGAACGCCCTTGGCCGCTCGCCGCTGCACCTCAAATAGCAACCACGCGTAGGGGCGCATGATGAGTATGATCGCCTTTCTTCCCATGTATGCGGTCCGTGGCGCGCGGGAGCATGCCGACATGCTGTGGAGCTGTCTCCGTGACTCCTTGCGCCGAAGCGGCTTTGAAGCGCCCGAGCAGGTATCCAGCATCACGCCGCGCGTCGACGGCTGGCTGCATCCCGATCTGATTCTGGGACAGACCTGCGGGCTGCCTTACATCACCAGGCTCTGCGACCGGGTCGAGCTGGTGGGTACACCCGATTATGGCCTCGAAGGTTGCGAGCCCGGGTTTTATCACAGCACATTCGTGGTGTCGGCGGCCGACCGGCGGCAACATCTCTCCGGGTTTTTTGGGGCTACACTCGCTGTCAACGGCAAGGATTCACAGTCTGGCTATGGAGCGATGATGCGCGCCGCGGCGCCGCTTGCGAAGGCCGGACGTTTCTTTGGGCGGGCTATCCATACCGGCTCGCATGACGCCTCGATGCGGCTGGTGGCGGAAGGGGCGGCCGACATCGCGGCGATCGATTCCGTGACGTGGCGCATGAGCAGGGCATTCGACCCCCTGACTCGAGGCTTGAAATCAATCGGAACCAGCGAGCCGACTCCGGGACTTCCATTCATCGTTGCCATGGGCAGGTTCGACAGCGGCCTGTTCGACGCTGTTCGCGCCGGAGTAGCCGCGCTTCCTTTAGGCACCCGCGAGGCTTTCGGGCTGCGTGATGTGGTTCAGCTGCGACGAGCAGACTACGAGATCATCAAGACCAATCTCATGCAGGCCGAGGCTTGGCATTCCCTTCCCGAACTGGAAGAGATGCCAGCCCGGCCTTTGTGAGGCGGCGAAGGCTATGGACCGCTTCAATCTTGGCACGCATTCGCGCAAAATTTCCACGACGTCGCCCGAGGCGCAGCGCTGGTTCGACCTCGGCCTGAACTGGTGCTTCGGCTTCAACAAGAACGAAGGCATCAAGTGCTTTCGCCGCGCGCTTGAGTTCGACCCGCGTTGCGTCATGGCGCATTGGGGCATCGCTTACGGCAGCGGGCCCTTTTATAATCTCACCTGGCGGGAACACGGCCAGGAAGAGGCGAATAGGGCCACCCGGCTCGGTTTCGAGCATATTACAGCGGCGCGTGCGCTGTCGGGCGAGGCGACCGAGTTGGAAAACCGCCTGGTCGAGGCCGTGGCCTGCCGTATCCAGAAGCCGCATGCCGTACCGGGGGAGGAATTCGACCGCTGGGACGACGACTACGCCGCCGAGTTGCGCCGCGTCTTCACGCATCACCCCAACGACCTTGACGTCATGGCGCTGCTCGTCGAAGCCCTGATCACGAGAACGCCGCGGCGGTTGTGGGACGTCAAGACCGGGAAGCCGGCTAAAGGCTCGGACGTGGTCGAAGCGCTGGAGCTGTGCGACCGCGCGATCGAGCTGGCGGAGCGGGAAGGCATCGCGCCTCATCCTGCAATCGTGCATCTGCACATCCATGCGCTGGAGATGTCGAGCGTGCCGGAGAAGGGTAAGCGATCGGCGGATGCGCTGGCGACCTTGTGCCCTGACGCTGGTCACCTGAACCATATGCCTGGACACATCTACATGTTGTGCGGCGATTATGCGAAGGCCAAGGAAGCCAGCGAAAAAGCAATCATCGCCGACAACACATATCTTGATTACGCCGGCCCGTTGACGTTCTACACGGTCGCCTGCGCCCACGATCTCAATTTGATGATGTGTGTTTGCATGTTCATGGGCCGGTATCGGGACGCTATCGACACGGCGAACAAGATGTGCCGTCTCTTGAGCAAGGACGTGCTCAGCGTCAAGGGGCGTCCGAAGTTCACCATGAGCCTCGAGGGCTACTACTCGATGAAAACGCACGTGATGGTGCGCTTCGGGCGTTGGCAGGAGATCATTGACGAGCCGCTGGCCGACGATCCCGATCTCTATCCGGTCACGAGGGCGATGCAGCATTACGCCAAGGGAATCGCGCACGCCACACTTAAGCAATTTGGTGCAGCCGATGAGGAGCGCCTGCGCTTTCAGTCGAGCCTCCAAAGCATTCCCCGCGAGCGCCAATTCTTCAATAATTCAGCGCATGATATTCTGGCTGTAGGCGCGAAAATGCTCGACGGCGAGATGGAATATCACAAGGGAAATTACGACGCGGCTTTCGCTCATCTGCGTGAAAGCGTTCGCCTCGATGATAACCTTGAGTATATCGAACCTTGGGCCTGGATGCATCCGCCGCGGCACGCGCTCGCGGCGTTGCTGATGGAGCAGAGGCATTTTGGCGAGGCAGAGGAAGTCTACCGCGACGATCTCGGCTTAAGTGGGCGAATCCAGCGTTGCGCCCAGCATCCGGATAATGTCTGGGCGCTTCACGGGCTCATCGAGTGTCTGCAGCGCCGCAACGAACAGATCGAATTGCCAGCGTTTCAAAAAAGCTTCGCCGCTGCGTTGGCCATGGCGGACGTGCCGATTACCTCATCGTGCATGTGCCGAACTGTGGTTCAGGCGTCGGGAGATTGTTGCGGCGCTCACTGCACGCCCTGAATTGGACCTGGGCTTCCTCCGGGTCCTTCAGTTTTATCGTGAGGCAGATGGTCTATTCTAATATTGCTTCATTCTGTCCACGAGATTCAAAAGCGGCTGATTGGTTCGCAGCCGCTCTAGATTCCGAAATACGAGATCGAAGGTCTTCGGGAGGTAAAGGTCGAGATCGTCAGACGAAACGTGCGGCATGATTGTCAGGTTTTTTGCGCTCCAGAGAGGGGAGCCGGGATCCAGCGGTTCTTTGTCGACAACATCGATGACGGCGCCGGACAAGTGCCCATCGTTCAGGCTTTCCATCAGGGCATGGTGATCGACCGAGCCTGCCCGGCCGAAATTGAAGAACGCGGCCCCGCGTTTCATTAGGCCGAAACGCCGGTGGTCCATAAGATTGACGGTCTCGCTGGTCAGCGGGGCGGCGACCACGACAAAATCCGCGCGCGGCAGCACCGCTTCGAGTTCGCCGATTGCAAACATCTCATCGACCAGCTCGTGCGGCTGCCCGCTCCGGCGAATACCCAGCACCGTCAGCCCGAGCGATCGCGCTGCGGCGGCGACAGCAGCTCCCATATCGCCGACCCCGATGACGAGAGCCGTCTTGCCCCTGATCGTCGGCGTAAAGATCTGATTCCAGAGGCATCGACGCTGGTTGCCGGCGATCTCGGGCATGCGCGAGTTCAGCATCAGCAGGATCATCGTCGTCGACTCGGTGGCCTTGTCGAAATGAACGCCGCTATTGTTCGTCAAGATCACCTGCTGCGGCAGCCAGTCCAGCGGCAGGAGCGGCTCGATTCCCGCCCCGATGACATGTATCCATTTCAGGCGAGGCGCGCGCTCCGGAAGCGCTTGCCTGGGAAACCTGGGATCGACGATCACGTCGTTCGACGTCACTAGCACCTGTGCGTCGGACAGCCATGACAGATCGGAAAGATCGGATCCGAGCGTCGTTGCCGCATGAACGCCGTCGCGGGCGCAGCCATTACGCGCCGTGGCGCTCGCGATAAGTCCTTCGGTGATGCGGAACACATCGGGCTTGTTCGAACGGGTCTCGAAATGAATGCGAAGAATCTCTTCAGGCGCGTTCATTCTATACTTCCTCGCTCGTCATGCTGATCCAGCCGATCTTGAGGTGTTGTCGCAGCGTTTTTTCGCTGCGGTCCGGCGAGCGCGCGCGCAGTGCCGCAACAATCTGACGATGGCCTTGGATCGCGTGATCAACCATTTTCCGATCGCCGCGTGTAATCCATCTGGGGTTCAGATAGTATTCGCGGAAACTGCCGATCATCTCGACAAGGCGGGCAGAGCCGGATGCCTCGGCGATCGCTAGATGAAAACGCTGATTGAGGCGCACTCTCTCCTTGAACGGCGCGCTTCGCGCGCTTTCGATCAGCTGTTCTAGTTCTTCGAGCTGCTCGCGCGTAATGCGCATGGCCGCCAGCCGCACCGCGCAAATTTCCAAGGCCTCGCGAATGTGAAAGATGTCGGTGACCTCGTCCCCGATATCGACAACTTCGACCCCGCCGGTTGGCAGCTCGCGAACAAGCCAGTCGCCGATCAGCCGCGATATTGCCTCGCGGACAGGCGTCCTGCTTACTTTTAGTGCGGCGGCCGCATCGACCTCGCGCAACCGCGTTCCCGGAGCGATCTTTCCACCGACGATGGCGCGGCGCAAATGACGGTATACCTGGTCGGCCACGCGCTGCGGCCTCGTCACTGGCGCAAGCGCTTTGCCCACCGCAGCCCGCGATTGCGGATAAGTCGACGATTTCATGCGTCCGCTCTCTTCATTGTCTCTTTGGGTCAAAGCGGGCGAACAGACCTGCCTCCATCGAAAAGCGCCAGGGGTGCTCGTGCTTTTTAAGTCCATTCAATGCGATGCAAGACCGATGCCGTATTCTGCATGCAGGATACAGAACGCTTCGAGCGTCGGCTGGCATGTTTTTTGCTGCCAATTTTTGTGGAAGGCATTCGTCACGGAGGTCGCGCGCCGTGGCGCCTTCCAGCCGATTGTGAGAGTGGAGCGATCATCATGATTTTCGACGCGGAGATCTTTAAGCCCCGACATTACGAAGCCGTGCGGCGACCTTTGTTGGAGGCGGAGACGCTGCCGGTCTGGTGTTACACTTCTCCTGCCTTCTATCGCCGCGAGGTCGAACGCATCTGGCGAAAGGTCTGGAACTTTCTCGGCTCCGCCAATCACATTTCCAATCCCGGAGACTATTTCACCGTCACGTTTGCCGGAACGCCGCTGATTATCGTACGCGATCAGGACGGCGCCGTGCGCGCCTACGTCAACTCCTGTCGCCATCGCGGTTGCGAGCTTCTCGAAGGCGCAGGCAACTCCAAGCTGATTGTTTGTCCCTACCACAGCTGGAGTTATGAGCTGGACGGCCGCCTGCGCGGCGCGCCCGATATGGACCAGACGAAAGGCTTCGAAAAATCGGATAATAATCTCATTCCGATCAGGGCTGACACTTGGGGCGGCTTCATCTTTGTCTGCTTCGACAATGATGCGCCGCCCTTAAAGACATTCCTTGGCGAATTGCCGCAGAAGCTCGCGGCTTATCATCTTGAGGACATGGTTCTTGTCCGGCGCAAAAGCTACGACATCGCCTGCAACTGGAAGCTCTTCGTCGAAAACGCGAAAGAATCCTATCACATCGGCACCGTTCACAGCTCTACCATCCATAAATATGCATCGGCCAAATCGGCCGGCTATTGGGTCGAGGAAGCCAAGGGCGAGTACGTCATCACTTTTGCACAGCACGAAGGAAGCATGGCTCTTCTGAAGGATGCCAAGGGCTTCCCGACCATCGAGACCCTGATCGGCCGTAAGGAGGAAAAGGGCACTTATGCGCCCTTGATCTATCCAAGCACCTATCTCGCCTGCACCATCGATTGTGCCTGGTACCTGGAGATGCATCCGCTGGGTCCTGACCGCACACGCATGATTCACGGCGCACTGTTCCCGAGGAATCGGCTTGAACGGCCTGACTTCCAGGAACTGGCCAACAACTACTTCACGCGCTGGGACGTCACGATCGAGGAGGACATTGTCGCATCCGAGCGGCAACAGAAGGGTGTCGACACCGACTATGCCAAGCCGGGCCGCTTCTCCTATCGTGAGCCGCTGGTCCATGAGATCGACAACTGGGTGCTCGATCAGGTTCTCGACAAGAACTGATGGCGATAGCGATATGAGGGCGACAGCGTGACTTTTGTAGCGCCTGTGGAGCGGTGACATGGAGATCGAAGCCGCCGGCCTCGATGCGGATGCGGCGTATCGGCTGTTGGTCGGTGCCGTCGTTCCTCGCCCGATCGCCTGGATCACCACGGTTTCCCCATCCGGGCTCATCAATGCCGCGCCTTTCAGCTGTTACACCTTCGTCTGTAACGACCCGCCCATGTTGGCGATCAATATCGGCAGGCGTGACGAGCAGCTGAAGGACACGGCGCGAAACATTCGCGACAACGGGGAGTTTGTCGTCAACATCGTCGGCGAGGACCTTCTTGAATCCATGCACGCCACTTCGGCCGAGTGCGGGCCGGAGATCAGCGAAATCGACGCGCTGCAAATCCCGGTCGCCCCAAGCGTCGCGGTGCGCCCGCCGCGGATAGCCGCTTCTCCGGTCAATCTGGAGTGCCGTCTCGACAGGGTGATCGAGTTGGGACGCCTCCGGAACCAGATCGTTTTCGGGTGCATCGTGCATTTCCACGTCGCCGACGCCGTCTACGAGCGCGGAAGAATCGATAGCGAGAAGCTGAAACCGGTCGCCCGTCTCGCCGGTCGCCGGTACGCACGGCTCGGCGGCGTCGTGAACCTGCCGCCGGCGGATCTGGAGGAAGAGCCGCAGCCCCGAAGCGCTGCCAAGCACGGCACGGATGTCAAGGTTCAGGGCCGGTAGATTCCTCATGGGTTATTCCTGGGATTTCCAGACCGTTTGGGAGTATCGGCAGGTCTTCGTGCGCGGCGCGATCATCACGGCGCAACTTACGTTCTGGGCCACCATCATCGGCACCGGTCTCGGACTGCTCCTCGGCCTGATGCGCCGGAGCGAGAACGCTGCTCTCAGATACCCGGCAGCCCTCTACATCGAGTCGTTCCGCGCCACACCCATTCTCGTGCAATTGGTCTGGATCTACTACTCGATGCCGATCCTCACGGGATTGCAACTGGGCAACATCACGTCCTGCGCGATCGGGCTCGGGCTGCATTGTTCGGCCTATATCGCCGAAATCTTCCGCGCCGGCGTCAACTCCATCGACAAGGGACAATGGGATGCCGGCCGCGCGATCGGCATGAGCTACCTGCAAATGATGCGGCGGATCATTCTGCCCCAGGCGATCCGGCGCATGATCCCTCCCTTCATCAATGAATTCGCGACCCTCATCAAACTGACTACGCTCGGATCCGTCCTCGCCGTCAACGAACTGCTTCACGAAGCAGAAAACCTGATCAACAACACGTATCGCCCGCTCGAAATCTATACCGCCGTCGCTGTCGTCTTCGCGATCATGATCTACCCGTTCATTTACGCATCCCAGCGTCTCGAACGGCACTGGAAGGTTCGCTCATGAACGACGCCGTTCTCAAGATCAGGAATTTGCAGAAGAGCTTCGGAGAGCATCGGGTTCTCAAAGGTATCGACCTCGAAATCGGCAAGGGCGAGGTGCTGGTGATCATCGGGCCGAGCGGCTCCGGCAAGAGCACGCTTCTGCGCTGCCTCAATTTCCTCGAAGAATATGATCATGGCGAAGTGCTGTTCCACAAGCAGCTCGTTGGCTACCGCAAGGCGTCGCACAATCGGATCATCAGGGATTCCGCCAAAGAGATCGCCAACGTCCGCAAGCGAATGGGCATGGTCTTTCAATCCTTCAATCTATTTCCCCACATGACTGTGCTGGAGAACGTGATCGAAGGTCCGGTACACGTCCGCAGAATTAGCCGATCCGATGCCGAACGCGACGCCAGGGCGTTGCTCGATCGCGTTGGTCTCGGCAGCAAGATCAACGAATACCCGAGCAAGCTGTCCGGAGGTCAGCAACAGCGTGCTGGCATCGCCCGGGCGCTGGCGATGAACCCCGAGGTGATGCTGTTCGACGAGCCCACCTCGGCGCTCGATCCTGAGCTTGTCGGGGAAGTCCTCGACGTCATGAAGTCGCTCGCCGCCGACGGAATGACGATGATCGTGGTCACCCACGAAATGGGTTTCGCGCGGGACGTCGCAGACCGCGTCGTCGTGATGGACGACGGCTCCATCGTCGAAATCGGATCCCCGGTCAATATTTTCAGCAATCCGGCGCAGGCGCGGACGGCCGAGTTTTTGCGCCGCGTTCTGCACTGACAACATCGGACATGCTTAGAGCCAAGGACAACAGGAGAGACAATCCCATGAGAGCAATCAGGCCGCTTCTATTGACATTCGCGGCAGCTTTTCTCGCAACGCTATCTGTCGTCGCGTCCGGGCTGCCGGCCCATGCCCAGGTGATGGATCGCATCCTGAAGGATCGGAAGATCAAGATCGGGTACATCCCGTCTCCTCCCGGAACGATCAAGGATCCCGGCTCCGGCGATGTCAGCGGCTATTACGTCGACGGCGTGCGCTACATCTTCAAGACCATCAACGTCGAGCCCGAGTTCGTCGAGACGACCTGGGCGAACTTCGCCGCAGGCCTGCAATCGGGGCAGTTCGATCTGTCGATCGCGGGAACGTTCGCCACCATCCAGCGCGCGGCGGCAGTGGAGTTCACCCACCCGATCAATTATCTCGGTTACAGCGCAGTCGTGAAGACTGGCGACGCGCGCTTCTCGAAGCTCTCCGATTTCGATCAGGAGGGCATCAAGATCGCGGTCGTCCAGGGCGGTGCGGGTCAGGAGTACGTGAAGGAAAACTTCCCCAGGGCGACCATCGTCGCACTGGCGACCGGCAACCTCACCGCGCCATTCATTGAGGTATCGGCGGGCCGTGCCGATGTCGGCATCGAAGACGCCTGGCAGGCTCGCCGTTATGCCGCGCAGCAGCCCGGCGTCACGTCGCTTTTCGACGCCCACCCTTACAACCTTCTGCCGCTCGCATGGAGCGTCAAGCGCGGTAACGACGACCTCTTGCGCTTCATGAATACATCGATCGACTTCATGCTGCTCACGGGACGATGGGAGAAGATGACCGAAAAATACGGCGCGACGGGCCGATTCTACGACCGGCCCGAGCTCGTCCCCTTTGGTGCGGGAGCCGAAGAAAAGAAATAACGACGCGAAATGCCTGAATGGACGCTGTTGGCCGGTCGGACCAGCCGGTCGACAGCGTCTTTGGAAAAAGACGTCAACTTGTCGTCGGGCGAAGCGGCCGGCTTTCTCTGCCGTCATTTCGGAGCTGCCTTATGAATTCTGTCAAGCAAGAGCTGCTGTCCTGGGTCGATCGCGATCGTGAAATGCTGATCGCCTTCTTCCAGGAATTCATCCGGTGCCGCACGCCGAACCCGCCAGGCGACACGATCGCAGCGGCCCGGCACATCAGGGCCGTTCTCGATGACAACAAGATCGACTATCGCATGATTTCACCGCACGAATTGATGCCGAATATCGTGGCGACGTTCGACGCCGGGAGTCCCGGCAGGCATCTCGCCCTCAATGGCCACATGGATGTCTTTCCGGTCGAAGGGGAATCCGCCTGGAGCCAATCGCCATGGGGTGGCGAACTGATCGATGGAAAGATCTACGGCCGTGGCTCGGCCGACATGAAATGCGGATCGACCGCATCGCTCTTCACCTTCATTTATCTCGGCCGCATCCGGCAGCAGCTCAAGGGCAAGCTGACGCTGAGCCTCGTCTCCGACGAGGAGACGTTCGGACCGTGGGGCGCACGGTATCTCTCGGAACATCACCCGGAAGTGTTCGGAGACTGCTGCCTGAACGGTGAGCCGAGCGGGATGAACACGCTGCGCTTCGGCGAGAAAGGTCCGCTCTGGCTCCGCTTCCATGTGCAGACACCGGGCGCGCATGGCGCCTACACGCATGCAAGCAAGAGCTCCAACATGATCGCTACCGAAATCATCGGCGAACTTGCCAAGTTTCGCGAGCTCGCCGTTCCCGATCTCGGCAATCTCGAGTCCTATATCACGTCGGCGTCCGCCGAGATTGATAGCGAATACGGCGCGGGGGCGGCCGCCATCGTACGCAAGGTGACGGTCAACCCCGGCTTCATCCAGGGCGGCGTCAAGGTCAACATGGTCGCCGCGGCATGCACGTTCGAGGTCGACATCCGGGTGCCCAACGGTCTGACCGACAAGGACATCCTTCCCCGCGTGCAAGCCATCGTCGACCGATATCCAGAGGTCATCTACGAGGTCGTTATTTCCGAAATGCCGGCCTGGACGCCGCCGGACAACGAGATGGTGACCCATGTGCGCGAGAACGCCAAGGCGCTCTCGGGGATCGATCCCGTTCCGATCATTTCGCTCGGCGCCACCGATGCGCGGCTTTGGCGATACAAGAACGTGCCGGCCATCATATTCGGGCCGGCGCCACGCGGCATGGGCAGCCTGGACGAGCATGTCCCGGTCGAGGAATTTTTCCACGTGGTGAAGTGCCACCTCGCATCGGCGTTTGATTACATGACGGCGTGAGTCTCCGATCAAGGGCAGGCAAGATGTCACAACGAAAAATGCACCTGATGGCCTATCTGAAAACGGGCGCGACCTCGACACATCCGGGGGGATGGCGGCATCCTGAAGCGGACCTGCACGACATCTTCAAGCCAAGCCGCTACGAGCACATCGCGCGCGTGCTGGAGCGATCATTTTTCGATGGCTGCTTCTACGCGGACACCCAGGGGGTGCCCGACATCTACAATAATAGCTTCGAAACTTACATCCGTTGCGGCGGGCAGCTTTCCCATCTCGACCCGCTGACGATCCTGCCGATCATGGCCGCCGCGACCAAGCATCTTGGCCTGGGTGCCACGCTCTCGACGACCTTCCATCATCCCTACCATCTGGCGCGGACACTCGCCTCGCTCGATCTCCTGTCGAGCGGCCGGGCCTGCTGGAACGTCGTGACGTCGTCGACGAACTTCGAGGCCCGCAATTTCGGTATGGAGAAGCTTCCCGAAAAAGACCTGCGCTATGATATCGGCGACGAGGTCCTGGAGGCCTGTTGCGCGCTCTGGAATTGCTGGGAGCCCGATGCGCTGATCATGGAGAAGGCCGCGGGCATCTTTGGCGACGCCACGAAAGTGCGCTACGCAAATTATGAGGGAAAATACGTCAAGACCCGTGGGCCGCTTTCGCTGCCCCGCAGTCCGCAGGGGCGCCCGGTCCTGATGCAGGCCGGCGCGTCGCCACGCGGCCGGGAGTTCGCTGCCCGATGGGCGGAGGCCATCTTTTGCGGCGCCACCGGCATCGCCGCTTGCGTCGAGTTTTATGCCGACATCAAGTCGCGCATGAAGGCGCACGGCCGTGCACCCGACCAGTGCGCGATTTTGCCTGCGATTTCCGTGGTGCTCGGCGAGACGGAATCGATCGCGCGGGAGCGCGCGGACTTTCTCGACAGCCTTATCAATCCTGAGCTCGAGAAAGCGACCGGCTCAGCGATGCTCGGCGCCGACCTGGGCAGGGTGCGGTCTGCCGAAGATCTGGCAACCGCCAAGGGCGGTCAGGGCCATGGCGGCCTGGAAGAGAACATGCGCCGGATCATGAAGCGGGATGGCGTGAGCCTGGAGGAGGCCAATCGCCGCTCGCACCGGACGTTGGTGGGTACGCCGATCATGGTGGCCGACGCGATGCAGGAGATTTTTGACGCCAAGGGCTGCGACGGCTTCGTGCTCCAGGGTAACGTCTCGCCGGGAACGTTCGAGGAATTCGGGCGCATGGTCGTGCCCGAACTGCAGAACCGCGGGATCCTGCGGACGGCCTATGCCGGCTCGACCATGCGCGAAAATCTTCTCAGGTAGGCACTCGGATCGCTGCTCATTTTCAGGTTTGATTTGCCTAGTTCCTGATCGCTCCCAGCTTGCGGCGAACGCCGACGTGATAGATTTGCCGCGGCGATTGATACGAATGCCAGGAATAATCGCTGCAAATCACGCGTAGCCCTGCGTGCGCCCTGTGGCACAGATTATGCAAATACCTAGCAAAAGTAAGGTTGGATCATGGATCAATTACATTTGCCTCCCGATCTCTATCGGGATCTCAGGGATGGGTCGAACGCCGACGCATCGGCGTGGCTGTGCGCGCTGGCCGAGCTGGGACGCTGGGGCAAAAAGCAGTTACGGGTTGGCTCGGAAAATATTTCACACCAACGCGAAGTGTTCCGGGACATATCTGAATCGGATCGGCCCTAAGCGCGAAGCCGGGCCGAACGCGCGAGCAGGATGCTAGCAATCAAACTGGCTTGTGGGTTGCAATAGGCCGAGATTTTCGCGAAGCGTCCGCCCCTCATACTCCCTGCGAAACAGACCACGCCGCTGAAGTTCGGGGACAAGGGCTTCGGCGATGTCACGAGCGCCGCGCGGAAAATAGCTGGGCATTAAAGCGAAGCCGTCGCAGGCGCCCTGTTCAAACCAAGCTTGCATAAGGTCTGCGATCGTCTTCGCACTCCCACAAACGACGTGATGCGCCTGGCCCTCCGCAAAGCGGCGGCCCGCTTGGATCAGTGTCAGATTCTCCCGTCGCGCCATTTCGATGAGCAGCTTCTGGCGGCCCTGCGCGCCGTTGCTGAGCGGCAGGTCCGGAAACGGGCCATCGGCGGGAAATTGTCGTAAATCCAGGCCGCCGGCCACCCGATACATGGAGCGCATAGCCTGGTCATCGGTGATGTTCGAAAGGAGTGCGGAACGCAGTTCCCGGGCTTCCTCATCCGTGCGCCCAAGGATCGGCACAATACCGGGCATGATTCTGATTTGGTCCGGCCTGCGCCCGAATTGGACGGCCCTCGACTTTATCTCGTCGTAGAAGGCCTTGCCGTCCGCTAGCTTCGATTGGGCTGTGAAGACGCAATCAGCAACGCGCGCGGCTAAAGCTTTGCCGGGGCCTGAAGCGCCCGCCTGAACGACGATCGGACGGCCTTGCGGAGATCTGGGCACATTCAGCGGCCCGCGAACCCTAAAGTGCTTGCCGCTGTGATTGAGGATTCTAACCTTCGTTGGATCGAAGCATTGCGCTGTCGCTTTATCGTAGACGCCGGCGTCGCTCGCCCAACTGTCCCACAGGCCCGCCACCACATCGAAGAACTCCTCGGCTCGCTCATAACGCGCGTCATGTTCCATGTGGCGATCATGCCCAAAATTCTGGGCCTCGGCTTCGGTCTGTGAGGTGACGAGATTCCATCCTCCCCGACCGCCGCTGATCTGGTCGATCGTCGCGAACCTGCGCGCGATGTGGTAGGGCTCGTTGTAGGTGGTTGTCGCCGTTGCAATCAGGCCAATTCGCTTGGTTACGGTAGCGAGCGCGGGAAGCAACGACAGCGGCTCGAGACCCGCAGCGCCGCGATGAACAAGACCGGCCTTGGGATCACCCTTTGCGATCAAATCGACAGGCTGCACGGCCGCGGCATCCGCGAAAAAGATGGCGTCTATCTTCGCTGCCTCGGCGATCCGCGTCACCTCGAGATAAACTTCAAAACTGCTTTCAGACGCCGCGACCGCGTCGGGCATCCGCCAGCCGCCTGGATGAGAGCCCGGCGGAAACCAGAAGAGGCAAAGCCTCATTTGGCCATCCCTGCTGTTCATGGACTTCTCTCACATTCGTCGAGAATCATCGAGACACTCTCCGTCAATCTCCTTGCCTCACGATCTGACGGGACGCGCAAGACCAAGATGGTCGCGCAGCGTTGCGCCTTCGTAAGCGGTGCGGAAAAGCCCGCGGCGCTGCAGGATCGGAATCACCTCATCGACGAAGACGTCCAACTCGCTTGGGAAGTAGGGGGGCATGATGTTGAAGCCATCCGCGGCGCCTGCTTCGAACCACGCCACGATATGATCTACGATTTGCTCCGGTGTCCCGACGATCGAGCCGTGAGATCGCGACGCTGCGACCAGCCTGCCGCAGTCGCGGATCGTAAGGTTCTCGGCATCGGCTTTGTCGAGAAGACTTATCGCGCGAGGAGTAAAGTCGCTGCTCGATGCACGGATGTCTGCGGTGGGTAGTCTGGCGTCAGCCGGCAGATCGTAAAGTCGAAACTTGAGCTGCTCGCTCAGCATCCAGATTCCGACGGCCGGATGAAGGAGCTCATTGAGTTCCCCTTCCTTGCGCAGAGCGGATTGTTCGGTGTCGCCGATAATCGGCATCAAGCCGGGGAGAACGCGCAGACTCGCCGGGTCGCGGCCGTATTTCGGCATGCGGCTTTCGACCGATTGACGGAATGCCGACGCTTCCGCGAGCTTCGTCTGAGCCGTAAAAATAACTTCTGCGACGCTCGCGGCGAAGTCGATGCCGGCTTGCGAGCCGCCCGCTTGGATGAGGACAGGCCAACCTTGCGGCGGACGGGGTAAAGTCAACGGATTCTTGACCGAGAAGAACTCCCCAACATGATCGATCGGTCTGATCTTGCGCGTATCGGCAAAACGCCCTGCGGTCCGATCCCCTACGAGCGCGTCGTCCGCCCAGCTGTCCCAGAGCCCCGTGCAGACATCGACGAATTCCTTTGCGCGCTGATAACGAAGCGTCTTCTCCATGTGTGTCTTGCGGCTGAAGTTCAGCGCGGCATCGTCATTGGCCGTCGTGACGATGTTCCAGCCGGCGCGACCACCGCTGATGTGGTCAAGCGAAGCGAAGCGCTCGGCGATCGCATAGGGCTCGTTATATGTGGTTGAAAGCGTCGCCACCACACCGATGTGTCGCGTCGCGCCGGCTACGGCCGAATCAATCGAGATCGAGTCGATATTGTTGAGAGCGCCTTCCGCGACAAGCCGACCCTCCCGCTCTCTCGCTGCGAGCATGTCGCCGACGAAATAAAGGTCGAAGAGTCCACGCTCCGCCGTCACAGCGGCGCGCTTGTAGTATTCGAATCCGAGGATCTCTTTCGGAGTAACCGAGGGATGGCGCCAGCCCGCCAGGTGATGACCGCCTGGATAGATGAACAAGCCGAAATGAAGCTTTCTCATCATGTCACTGGAACGTTTCGGGAATGCGGCCGGGTGGGCGCGCGATGCGGAGACTTTCTCGCAATGTAGCAGGCCTCTCTGGACCCCGGCAGGAAGCGGGGTGTGGCGACGAGGCGACTGCTTCGCAGATCAGGTCGAGATCGCGCGTATTGACGGCTGGCCGCAGATCGAAGCCATCGCACGCACCAAGCTCGAGCCATATGGCAAGCTCCGCGGCGAGGCCGGCGGGCGTACCGATGAAGAATGGTGAAGGGCCCGCTCCGAGCGCGGCGAGCTCGTCGGCGCGTTGCAATGCCTCGCGTTCCGTACGGCCCAGGATCGGCATGGCGGTTTTGATCACCAGAGCGGGTGAGGAGCGCACCGATGGCGAGTGTCGAGATCGGACCCGGGCACGGAATTGCGCCGCTTGATCAGGGGTCTGAAGATCGCAAATCAGCACGTCGACAAGTGACGGCACCGCCGTATGTAAAGCCTCGGAGCCGTCATCATGGAACGCGATGACGGGGTAGCCCTGGATCGGGCGGGGCACGTTCAACGGACCGCGTATGGTGAAGTGTGATCCACTGTGCAGAATGGGACGAACCCGATCGGGATCGACGAATATTCCGCTGGTTTGGTCTGCGACGTACGCTTGATCGTCCCAGCTGTCGCAAAGCTCACATACGACCGAAATGAATTCAGCGGCGCGATGGGCCGCCTCTGGTTCAGAGAGTAGGGCCATATGCGCATAGTCGGCTGGCAAATTCTCTCGTCCCGTCAATCCAGCGACCCAGCCGATGCGTCCGCCGGAAAGATGGTCGAGGCTGGCCATGACTCGGGCGACGTGGAATGGTTCGGCAACATCGAGCGGCCAGTACCCGCACAAACCAATTCGTTTTGTGGCGCCGATCGCCGCACCCATCAGAGGGAGCGCATCAAACCGCACGCTTGCGGCACTTCCGTCGCCAGGTGTTTTGAACTCGGGATCCGGCATGCCGAAGATGACAGCGTCGAAATTCGCCTCCTCCACGCGAACGGCCGCATCGATCAACGATCGGGGGTGAAAGAGAGAAGCTTCATTCACCCGCCAGGCGCCCGGATGCCAGCCGTGATGTGCAACGGAGAGCATGAGCCGCATAATATGTCACGCTCCGGCAGTCAATTTGCCGAGAAAGCGTCGAGTACGGTCCTGCTTCGGCGAGTCCTTCATCGTTGCAGGGCATCCTTCTTCGACGATCCGGCCGTTCTCCATAAATAGAATCCGATCGGCCGCTCTGTACGCGAACTGGATCTCGTGCGTGACGATGACCATCGTCATGCCTTTGGCGGCCAGGTCGAGCATGACGTTCAACACGTCACCGACCATCTCGGGGTCGAGCGCCGATGTCGGCTCGTCGAAGAGCATCGCCGCCGGCTCCATCGCAAGAGCGCGCGCGATCGCCACCCGCTGTTGCTGTCCTCCGGAAAGAGCGGCGGGATAGGTGGTTTCCTTGTCTGAGAGGCCAACAAGCGCCAGGAGTCGGCGCGCGTTCACCGCAGCGTCATGGGGCCGGTGCCCGAGTGCGTGAACCGGACCGCTTCGGACGTTGTCGAGAGCCGTCATATGTCCGAACAAGTTAAATTGCTGAAAAACCATGCCGACCTGGCGCCGTTGTGCGGAAAGCGCGGCGTCCGATACGGGGACCGCCTTGCCGTTGCGCATGGCGAAGCCGAACGGAGAGCCGTTGATCGACACCTGGCCCTGGTCCGGGGCGTCGAGAAAGTTGAGGGCGCGCAGCAATGTGCTTTTGCCGCTTCCGCTCGGACCGATGATGACGACGACTTCGCCTCGCCGTACCACAAGATCCACGTTGTCGAGCACCTGGAGCGTACCAAAC
>Ga0210387_10000704_pt1 | contig 24319 bp, 37 predicted proteins | sample IncBWC7OmetaG_FD_160108 | JGI IMG/M metagenome (GOLD analysis project Ga0210387, IMG submission 160108) | Forest soil microbial communities from Barre Woods Harvard Forest LTER site, Petersham, Massachusetts, United States - Inc-BW-C-7-O ...
ACCCGGTGGTGGCGCCGATCCTCTACACCGTGCCGGTGCAAATGCTCGCCTACTACACGGCGGTCGCCAAGGGCACCGACGTCGACCAGCCGCGCAACCTCGCCAAGAGTGTGACGGTCGAGTAGCCTATAACTACCGAGGATCGCATAATGCTCGCTTGTTCTCATGCCATGCGAACCATGTATCCCTAGTCAGGAACATGAGCAGAATTCGAGTCGTGTTCGTCGAAGATGACGACGACTACCGTGAGGCGGTGAGCAACGAGCTTGCCGATCACGGGTTTGATGTGACGACTTTCTCTGACGGCAACGCGCTTCTCTGCGCGTTCGGCGACGGCGCCGACGCGGAAATCATCGTGCTGGACTGGGGCCTGCCCACCGTGTCCGGCATCGATTTGCTGCCGCGCCTGCGCCGCATGGGCATCGCCCTGCCGGTGGTGTTCTTGACTGGCCGCTCGCAGCCGGCCCACGAGAAACTCGCCTTCGATCGCGGCGCGCTGGACTTCGTCGACAAGGCGCGCGGTGTTCCCATCCTGGCCCACCGCCTCCGGCTGATCGCCGATTCGGTGAAGAAGCCCAGCGAACCCGACCTGGTGGACAATTTCCATTGCGGCCGGCTGATACTGAAGCCGCGGGTCAGCCGTGCCTTCTGGGACGATGCCGATATTGATCTGACGCTCACCGAATTCAAGATCGTGCACTTGCTGGCCTCGAACGTCGGCAGTTACGTAACCTACCGGGCAGTCTACGACTGCATGCATTACGTCGGATTCATCGCGGGGAGCGGCGAAAATGGATACCGAACGAATGTTCGCTCTTGCGTCAAGCGGATTAGAAACAAGTTTCGAGCCGTCGACCCCGCTTTTGCCGAGATCGATAACTACCAGTCCTTTGGATACCGCTGGGGAAAGACCTAAGCTAGTGTGGCCTGCTTGGAAACCAACGCCACCCCTTCCCACAAACCGTAATAAGGCATGAAGCGTGCCGTCGGGGCGTTTCACACCGGACGCCCTAACTGGTTTTTCCAATTTGTGGAATGGGCGCCGATTATCCAGCCGACGGCAGTATCCGGTCGATCGCAGACCGCCAAACGTTTTGCGCGGCCTCCATCGAAAGGTCGTACCAGTGGCGCATCTGATCCCAGCTCTCGAAGCTGATCACCACGGCGAGCGCGATCAGCAGCTGCTCACGCGCCGGCTCAGACAGCCGCGAGAGCTCCGGCCCGTACATCAACTTCATTCTCTCGATATTGGCGAGGCGCACCATAACAATGCGCGACCGGAGTTCGACCAACTCATCCAGGCTCGTGATAATGCGCCACAGCGGCCCCCACTTTTCGCAGGCCCGCGCGCGGATCTCGACATGGGACTGAATGCGAGTCGGCCGGTCGCCATCAAAACTGCGCGCCACAGCCTCTGCCTGGCCTTGGGCGATGGCGTAGTCCGCAGTTGCGATGCTGAGCGCCCTGAGATCGGAAAAGCGCTCGAAGATGGAGCGGATCGAGCAGCCGGCTTGTCTCGCGATCTGGCTCGCCGTCGGCATCCTCGGATTTCCGCGAAGCAGGTCCAAATAGGCTTCGATAATGGCCAGCCGGGTCCGCTCACTGCGTAGGCGGCGACCATCCACCCTTGGCGGTTCAAGAAGCATCACTGCTGAGCGGTTGTGCGGCAGCCGCTGCATCCCATTCCCCTGCCGTGACCAAGCTCCCAAATTTGCATAGAAGATGTAAGAAAACAACCGGCCGTAGTGCATATCTCAAGATGTGTTCGACGCACCACGCTGCGCAGACCCAATGGTCAATCGCCGCGCTCAAGAACATCATCGTTCTCGACCGGGGTCTTCCCGATGTCTCGGGCAAATGCCTCGCGTGCGATCGAGGCGCCGTCTACTTCATCGACAAGACACGTGGCGTGGAGATTCTGATCAAGCATCAGGCGCTTGCTCAAAACGGCCAAATCTGCGACTTCTCCCGCCTCGGCTGATCTCATGATCTGCTCGTCATTAATCGCAATATGAGCCGGGGTTACTGAAACGACTCCGATATGGGCCTCACCAAGAGTATTGGATATCTCGGGCTGGGACGTTACTGGCCTATTGAGGGCTTCGCCCGCCGGGCTATCGACAGGTTGTTGTCTCCCGCTTTGATACTGCAGCCATCCCAAATGGCGTGAAGCTTTCCCTGGCATTCGCCGCTCACGGTTATGATGTTCCCGCCCCTGTCATCCTTGAATGAGACATGACACGGTTGATGAACGTTGCCCACTCAGTGACCAAGGAACTTCAAGGCCTCCAGCCTTGCACTATCGTCGGCATTTTCCGACGACCTGCATTCGCGGTCGCCGGACTAATTGCCGGCTGGATGCAATCAGCGCCGCGGTTACGCTTCGGCAACGCCAAGCGTGCTTCTTTTATGGGGCCTTCGGCCCAACATTCGGTGTCAACAACGAACCGGCGACGATAGACCGGTTGAACCCCAGATTTGTCACCTTCCCACAGGCCGCGAAGGCGTATACTACACCCCGTCAACCGGTAATGCGTCGTGACCAGCAAGAACCATCATAGGGGACACTCCGTGAACCTCATCACCGTATTGGCCGAGGAATTTCCCGGTTCATCGTCGTGCGCCCTCAGGGTGATCGATCGCAAGGACGGCACCTGCAGCGAGTTCACGATCTACACCGATGATCTGCCGGCCTTCCAGGAATATGTGCAGGCTCACAACGCCCAGGAGGGCGAGTTCACGGTTGACCTTCAGTCCGGCTTCTTCCAACGATAGCCGAAGCCGGAGTAGTTTTCGATCCGATCGAAGGTCGGGTCGAGGGCCCGAAATTTGTTTCGGATGCGCTTGATTACCGACCGCACGTTGGCCCGATAGCCGTCCTCGCCGTCTCCTGCCATGAAACCTTCGTAGTGCATCCGGTCGTAGACCGCACGATAAGTCACGTAGTGGCCCGCGTTTGAAGCCAGCAACTCGACGGTCTTGTACTCGCCGAGGGAGAGACAGAGATCCACCTGGTCCCAATAGGCGCGGCTGATATCCGTATGCAGAAGCAGCTTGCCGAAGCTGATGGTCTTGTCGGCCTGCTGCCGCCTGAAAATCCTGGTCACGACCTTGAGACGTCCGATGAGGACGTCGACATCGCGCGAATTGTCGATGAAGTCTCTCGCGCCTTCATCTAAGGCGAGGCCCTTGTCGGGCTGCGATGGGTTGCCGGCAAGGAATAAGACCGGAATTCTGATGCCTTGATTGCGTAGTTTGGCCAACAGGTCGATGACAGACACGCCCGGCAGGTTCCAGTTGGCGAGGAGAACGTCGGCATAGCCGACATCATCGAGCGCGCCGAGCAGCGAGGCGCCATCGTCGAAACTAAGGACGGCAAAACCCTGCGCCGACAATTTATCGGTCAGCATCCCGCGATACGTCTGGTCGTTCTCGATGAGAAGGATGCGAATCGCCTGCGCCTGACCGTTGGCGGCAAGCGGCGCCGGCCTGGCTGTCGCCGGGTTTGCGACAATCTGTTCAGTCGTCGCCATTGAAGGGCTCAGCATCCTTGCCCTCCATCAGCCTTCGGCCGGACATGCCGCTCACGCCGAGCACCCGAACGCTTGTCGAGGAATGCGGGGGACCAAATTCTGATAGAGTCTTTGTCCCGCTTCAGATCGGACACCCGAGCCAGCGCGGCTTTCATGCTGATCGAGATCTCTGCAGGGAGATGCACAGCATGCGACACGTCGTACGCTGACCACCTGCCCGCGCGAAAACGCGGTGCATTCAACATCGCAATCATCATCCGCAAGTGCCCCCTCAATCGTAGTTCTGCGTCTCCCGCATCAAGTCGCACACGATTTGGGTAGCAAAGGTAAGCGAAGGGGCGATGTGATCGGCATCACACCTAACTTCATTGTCACAGAAATATCCCTGCAAAGCGTTCTTTATCACAGAATTATAGCAGGGCACGCCCACGAACTGACTTCACTGCAAATAGTGCGCGGAAGATATTGCTGCGCCAACCTTTGCGCACACGAATGCGCATACGAAACTTCCGCTCAAGGTGACGCAGGGCCGCCTAGGTCGTGGACTCAAACCTGAATCCACAGGCGAGAGGCGGCAAGCAGGACGGCGGCCAGAAGTTGCGGGCGGTTTTGTTGTAACGCGTGGCGATGCGTCGGAAGTGCTTGAGTTCATTGAAGAAGCGTTCGATGAAATTGCGTTGGCGGTAGAGGGCGCGGTCGACCGAGCGTTGGACCTTGCGGTCAGGACAGGTCGGGATGTGAGCTCCGCCGCCGCGGCGAGCGACCAGATCGATACGGGCGCGCGTCATAGCCACGATCGGCGATGAGATCACGACCGGGCTCGAGCTGCTCGATCAGGACCGGTGCAATAGTCTGTCGGAAGCTTGGCCTCGCGACAGCACGACGCGTATCGGCATCCTTGCCTGATCGACCGCGGCATTGATCTTGGTGGTCAGTCCTCCACGAGAACGGCCGATGGCGCTGTCCGGACCCCTTTTTGCCGCCCGCGGCGTGTTGGTGAGCGCGGATGATCGAGCTGTCGATCAGCTGCAACGATTGTGGCGAGTTGGCTGCCAAGGTCTCGAACATGCACAGCCAGATGCCCTTCCTGGCCCAACGATTGAAGCGGCCATTCTTCTTGCCCTCCGCTCCAGGCAGCAGAGGGGCGATGATCAGTCATTCGCTATCCGACAAATCGAACAGCGCCTTCAAGGCCTCCATCTGGAAGTTTGAATCACTTTGCCTCATCCCACACAACAGGTTTGAGTACAGACCCTAGACAGAAAGCTTTGCAGCCTCGCGCTCCAGTCGTGTTTTGTGAATGACATAGATAGCGGCTGAGCTCTGCTCGATGACCTTGCGCTTTCTCCACACGCTCAGGATACGGCTGGCATTTTCACGCGCCACATGCGCCAGCGCCGCCAGGTCGTCCTGGCGAATTCTCTGCCGGATGATGATCTGGTCCGGCGTCTCGCCGGGCTCGCCAAGGTATTTGGCAAACTGAAGCAGGGCGCGAGCGACGCGTGCCTCGAGCGAGAGAAAGCTCGCGGCCGCCACCTCCTCGTCAGTTTGCCGCAGGCGCTCCACGAGGGTCGTTACCAAGTGACTGTAGATCTTGGGATCGTCTTGAAGGCATTCGAGGAAGGTGCTGCGGCTCAGAAAGGTCAACCTGCTGTCTCTCAGCGCTTGGACCGTGGCGGACCTTGGCAGTCCGTCGATCATTGCAAGTTCGCCGACAATGGCTCCCGGTCCCAGGATCGCAAGGATTCGCTCTGCGCCACCCTCAGGCGACGCGATGCTCACCTTGAGGACACCGTGTTCGAGGTAGTAGCAACCATCAGCAGCGGCGCCGATTTCAAACAGGGTCTTTCCCTGCTTGACGAACACGACCGGCGCCTTTGCCAGCAATCGCGAGGAATACTCGCGCGGCAATCCGAACAACAGGTTATGAGAAGCAAAAAAGCGAGTTGGACCCACCATACTGAACGCTCTCCATGAAACGGATCCTGAGTAATCCGTCTGATGCAAAAGCTATATCGTAGCCACGCCGCTCTCCCCTACACGGTTTGCATACCTCGCGCTCGCAAAACAAGCTTCATGTATACCAAGCAGACTATAGGGTTTTGGCTTAAAGGCGAACAGCTTAAAGGCGAACAATTTCCGGAAGGACAGCTATCGGTTTTTCGCTAAGAAGCGGAAGTACTGGCCTTCAAATGTGAGCGCGTCCGGGCATCACTGCCACCAGGCAATCGCAGCACTCCAAGTAGTCCCGATTAGGATATGTTTGATTGGCTCGCGAAGCGGAAAGGCGAACCGCATCTACTCTGACCAACTCGACAAAGAATGTAGAAGGCATTGAGTGTCCCTGATATCCGCCGCCGACCCCGCTCTGGAAATACCTTTGCCGCAGTACCTTTCCTGGTCGGGAAACGACGGACGTTTGGATCTGGGGATTTGAGTTTGCGCATGAGGGGTAAGCTCGCCAGGGAGTGACAGGCTAACGCGGTCGAAAAGGCTATTGTGGGCGCATGAGTAATCGCGAAAGCCATTTCAAGTCCCCGGGCACGACCAAAACTGGCAAGGCTGGTGACGCGATCGACGTTGCGGCCCGTTGTATGGGATGAGTGAGTCAGCGGGAACCATTTCCCGGGCGGTTGAGCGTGAGTGGGTCACTCTCGATGTGAATCGAAAGCCGCTGGAACGCAGGGCCGCCTTGACAGACGAGGGGCGGCGGCTGGCACGCAGGGGTAGACCGGAGAGCAAGCCAGGAGGGGCATTGCCCCGCGATCATACCAACACCCCTCCTCCCATTCCGAGAGCGGAAGCGCAGGTAGCGCCTCCAAGCAGCTTCGATTAGGAGCGACAATGGCTACGGCGCTGGCGGAGAAGGCCGCGCCAGAATGGAGCGGAGAGAGTCAGCCTGTGCAATGGCGGTTGCTGGCCGTTGTAATTTCCCGGGGATGTCCGGAAATGGCGAAGACGTGGAACACTCGCTGGATTAGTTACTGGGGTTCGGGGCGGGACTGATCTACGTTGTCGTGGACCAGTTTTTCTGTCGGATTAGTGAAGCTCATGCTTTGCGCGGACTGGCCGCACCGCCAAGCGCATGGCCGAGGCGACGGGCTTCGAGGCCAGGACAATCCATCGCCTGCTTGAGGTGGACCGCTGGCGTCTCTTCAGGACGACGTCATCGTGGCAACGGCGCGGCATTGGGGTCGCTATGCCGGCCATATGCTGGCCGAGCCGATGAGGATCGTTCGTCAGCGCGACAGCGAAATGAAACCCGACATTGTCAACGAATAGAGGTATCGACAACGTGGCGGACGGTCCGCTTCGGCATCGCCGCCCGCAGAGATCTACCTGTGGGGGTTGCGCGGCGTGTTCCACGATGGCACGCCAGCGCAATGTGCAACCTCTACACCCTCGCTCCCTGGTTATGACGGCAAGCACCAAGGCCGGAATACTGTCGCGAGGTTGCCGGCCAAAGGGCACGCTGATCGGCGGCCCCGCACAGAGTTTAGTCTATGCGGGGCCTCACCAATCGTTGCAGGATTGAGGAGACAAGCAGCGATTGGCTAGCTTGACCGTACCGGCAGAAATCAGCTGACCGCACGAGCCAATATTGTGACATGCCCCGATCGACGAGCGCATGGGTCCGTGGTCCACACAAGGCGCCACGGAGGGATTAATCCTCTTGGCTGGCCGCCTCCCACCCAATGGTTACAGCCCTTCATATGCGCAAGGTCCAACTTGTACAGGTTGGGAGGCTAACACCGGGGCCTAAACCTTGGGCCATCCCCCCTCCCTGCCGGAGCGTCCCTTCCTCGGATGAATTGAGGAAGCGACAGGGCTGTAAAGGGCCACGCGCGGTGCCTCGAAGGGCCGACGATGGCTGCCAGGTGTGACAGCGCCGATCCGCTTCGGCAGGTGAGGGAGGTGGCCCCTCGTCGACTGTCGTTAATGTTCGCCTCCAAAAGAAAAGACTGGGAGGACCAAAGTGATCGAAATTGCCGACGATGCCAGAATCGATATTGTCGAAGAGGTGAGGAAGGTTATCGCGTTCCATCTCCCTGTCGCAGTAACGAAGCTGACCGAAGATGCCAAACTCACCGACCTAGGGGCTGACAGCATCGACCTCTATGAGGTCATCATGTCGCTTGAAGAGAAATTCGTCATCACTATTGACGCCCGAGACGCGCAAAGGTTCGTCACGGTGGGCGACGCAATTGCTTTCGTCAAAGGCGAAGTTGGCAGATTTTAGGGGGCTGATCGCAGGCCACACGGTTACCCCCAGAGAGCTTCAGTTAGTTGCCAGTTACCGCAAAAGTAAGCCAGCTTGTAAGAATTTGTGCGTCCAACCTTCACGCGTCTCCTTGAACGGCAGCAAATGAGACTTGAAGCAAAAACCTTGGATGACTGCCTGCAAGAGGCCGCCGAATGCGACCGGCTGGCGTGCCTCGCTCGTACGGACGCATCGCGCAAGATTCTGACGTTGTCCGCGGCGTTATGGCGAAGGCGTGCACGAGATGCGACAGATCAGCATCCGTCGTATTTGCACTAGGACCTCGTCGAGTGCGACGGCAAGGAAAAGCCCCGGCGCTGAGGCCGGGGCGCGAAAGGCGTCGCATATTGAGGGGCTCGACTGAAGCCGCCTTGCTCCAGCCGCCGGCCCGCTCCGGTGATCGCCACCCCGAGGAACGGGTTGGCCGCCACGCCGGGCGGTGTATGTATCAGCCGACTTGGCCGCGACGTGCCAGATAAGAAGCGCTCGACTGGTTGTCTCGCGCGTCGCGATGGCAGGGTCTTTTTGGGTTACCTCTGCTGCCCGTGCCCAAATCGACTTTGCGCAAACAATCGCACCCGTAGTTGGCGGTATATGGGGGCAGCCACTTGCTGCTCTTCCCAATCCAGCAAGTGGTCAGGCCCCGCACAGATGCACCCCAGTACTGTGTGGGGCCGCCCCGGTTGGCGCTGTGATCGTCATCACACCTTCGGCACGATATTTGACACCAAGACACGTGATGGCCGCCAAGCAGCGGACGTGCCTCGCTGAGCATGACATCGGTCCAACTAATGACACTCGTCGAGGTGTGCGCCCTGCGGTACCAGAGCGACGATTGCTACTGGCGAGCGTCGTGTGGGAACAGTCGCTCGACAAGAGACCATTGGCTTTTTGGTGCAGTGGGGCGTTGGGACAGTGGGTGATGTCATGGGGTCAAGGCTAGCGACAATCGTCGTCGAATCTCGTTTGCTTGTTCGCGAAGCGCTCAAATCGCTGATGGCGAAAAATGCCTATCGCGTGGTTCGCGATGTCGGCTCCACCGCGGAGATCAGCGGCGCGTCAACCCTCTCCGAAGAGCCCAAGCTTGTAATCCTGGGCGCGCAATCCGCCGACAATGCACTCAGCCAGGCAGCCGGCGCCCGCAAGCTGTGGCCCGATAGCAAGATCATCTTGCTGTACGAATACCTTTCCCCCGCCGATTTTCAGAAGCTGCTGATGTCGGAGATCAATGGCTGTGTTCCGTTGTTCGCATCTCCAGACACTCTGGTCAGCACGCTGGACATGATCGTAACCAAAGATGTCCGCGCCATGGTCATGGGCGACACGAAACGTCCGGTGATCCAGCCAGCGTCGCCCGAGGACTCGAATCAGTCAGAGATCGGGATCGACAAGCTCCGGTCGGACGGCGCCGAACATGAAGATGTATCCGTCAGCATCGGCGCCCTGCCGCAGCGTCCGATGAACGTGCCCCCACTGCGAAATCACCCTGGTCTGTCGGAGCGCGAGGCCCAGATCCTCGACGGACTCGTGAAAGGGCATGCCAACAAGGTGATCGCGCGCACGTGCGCCGTCACCGAGGCCACGGTCAAGGTCCACATGAAGTCGATTATGCGGAAGATCCGGGTAGACAACCGCACGCAGGCGGCTATTTGGGCGATGGCGAACGGCTATGCTGGCGACGGGTTTAACGGCCGCCTGCTGAATCCCGACTCGGCACGGAACGCCGCTGCCATCACCGAAGCAGCGATCAGGTCGGTTGCCACCAATCGTGGGCCATTCTCGGAATACACCTGAGACGTGAGGGGATGAACCTCGGGCAGTGGCTCTTGCCGGCGCCGTAATGCTGGTCCGGTAGCCAACCATCATGCGGCCCTGGAGTTTCAGTCGGGCATAGCGCCGGCAGACATCGCGGCGAAGCCGCATCTGGCCGTATGGCCTGGAATGCGCGCGGAAGGTGAAGGGTTGTTGAGCCACGGTCCGACCATGCAGCGAGGCTAGAGCCCGCCGGCGGCCAGTGCCGAATCAACTTTCGCCTGCAGTGCTGACGCGCACACGGTTATTGCCGCACTCGGGTTGGGTAATCCCGTTGTTACCACCTGCTTATACCATTGAAACCGCCTGCACCGGGCAGTCGCTGGTAAATTGGGTCAACGCGTGTGGGTGTTGCGTGATCCAGAAGGCACCATGTCCTGCCCTGCACAGTTCAGCTCACGGAATAAGAAGGCCTTCTTGGCTGCACTTGACCGCATAGCGGCGGCCAACCGCGAGCCTTCACCGCGGGAAGCGGGGTGTCTTTTTAGTGCACTGGGCGCAATGGCAAGCGGCGCCGAGCGTTCGGCCGAGCGATGGATTGCCCGGTGCCAGCATGCCGATTCTCAGCGGCAACACTCCTGGAATGCGCCGGCGCGGCTTACCGTCGACGGACTTCGTGGCGCACTTGTCGAACTGACGCGGATCGGGAACATCAATGGACGTGCCGGTAAAATTCAGTGACACGGTTGCCGCGCTGGCGCTCCGTGACAACCGACCAATCTGCGCCTGGTGCGATCGAGGCAAACTTGATGTGGTCAAACAATGGTCGGATCCCCGCGACGGCATCATAGGGGTAACGCTCAAATGCGATGCCGCAAAGTGCGGCAAGCTCACCACTGTCTAGCACTGTAGTGCTCTGCGTAACTTCGAGGCGTACCAGTCCGCCAGCCGTCTTGAGTTGGCGAATGGTCCGCGGACTTGGCCAACAGGTCCGCGGCCCTGCCAGCGGCCGATCGTGATAGCCGGGGCGGTCTAGGCCGCAATGCTACGGAACCGGCTGGAAGTCTGGTCGTTCAACCCGCAGCAGATGACAAGCGTCGCCGAGAGAGCGAACAACCTGAGGCTCCACGTTCCCGAAGTCGCGCTGCTGTGCGGCGAAGGCACACGCCAACTCGTAAGGCCATTGTTGCGGCGCCACGATGACCCGCTCCTGGCCCAATAGAATCTGGGGTAGTCGTCCGTGCCACGTGAGGAATGTCTGAGGAGCGGCGTTGGCTTTGACCAAGCTGAAGTCAAAAATCCCACGCGCGAAGCCGTGACGGGAGATGAATGCAGTTAACGTTCTGTCGAGGCTTTCAACGTCTTCCGACGAAAACACGCCTGAAAAGCGTGCCAGGAGCACGTTGTGGTTGCGGTCGAATGTGAGATCAAACATCGGCCCGCCGGATGGCCTCCATCCTCTCCAATATATCCCATGATCGAAGGATATGCCACGGACCGATCTGGTTGGACGCGCCCGGCTCCAGTCCGCGCCAAACGATTCGCGGGTTGCACGGACCTTGCCGCTCTCGATGTCGCTACTTGCCCGAAGCGGCATCGAGCAAATGCGCGAGCCCGACACTTGCCTTCTGCAGTTTCTCACGGACGATCAGCGTGTTCGCCTCGATATAGGCAGCCTGGCCGATGCATCGTTCGCGTGAGGTTTGCGGCTGTATGGCCTCGGCAGCATAGGGCAGTCGTCCTGGGAGCACTCATCCCAGCCGTGTGCCTCGCGTGCCGCATCCCGAGAATGGCCCTACTCGATCGCCGACTTGATTCGCCGGCGGCGTTCGCAATCTGGCTTGTCAGTCATGCCGGCTGCTCCCTCCTGCCACCCGCCCGACCGCCAGCCTATTGGGAGCGCAGGCGCCGATCGGTAATTTCTTTATGTCATTGGTTGCCGCCGAACGGGATTAGCTCACCAAAGAGCTGGCGGAAGACGCCGATTGTCCCGACCAGGCCTTCAGGCGCATCTGAACGAACGAAGGCCCGCCCCGGAAGCAGGAACCGGGACGGGCCTTCGACCTGCCGGTACATCCGCGGTCAGGCCGATCGGAGCAAACAAACGCAGAGACGCCAGACTCGATCTGGATAAGAGCATGCTGGAAACGTCGAGGCCCGTGACGAGTTTGGGGTCGGGCATGCATGCCAATCGCGGCGCCCTTCAATGCATTTCCAGGCGGTTGAGCGAGGCTGGGTCGTTGTCGATGGGGCCAAGCCGGCGGCGCGTAAGGCCGCGTTAACCGACGAAGGACGGCGGCTGGCTCGCAGGGGAAGATGGAGATCCGACCGAGGGAGTGGGCCGGCTCAGCGTTGGTCGTCGGCGCCGACGACTGTTTGCGCGGCAGGATCCAGCCTTTCCAGGCGGTGCAGCGGTCGGCTAACGCTGGCCGAGTGCGATTTGCCGCCCCGTGTCGTTGGCATCTCAAATGCGAGTCAGAACCTCTGCTTTGCCAGACGTACCACCACCCTGCTTACGGTCATCGGATACCACCGCTTGCCGCCACGAAGGGGTGGCACCTGGCGTCGGTTCAATTCCCTCGCCACAGCGCCATAGCTCACGAAGCCCGCTGCCCTGAGTTCCTGAATCACGGGTGCCAATGCCCATGCGCGCAAGTTGGCGGCAACCATGTGCGCCAACGCACCCGGCGTTTCACCCCGCCGGCCCGAACTCGAATGGCGAGCGCCGAATCGCTCTTGGCGGCGCAAGGGTTCCTCATCGCAGGTAGCGGGTAATGTGGCTCGGAGGGTGAGAGGCTATCGCCTTGGGCCCGTGGGCTCAATGGTACTAAAGGGGTAGCTCGTAGGATGGCGTGCCAGGGCGCCATCTTTGGCTATCCTCGAAGTGCATGGCCAACAGCATCTTCAACATCGCCCGGACCAAAGCCACGCGACGGCATGCCAAGACCGTGGACGCGACTGAGATTGCCGCCCGCTACTTCGTCTACAAGCTGTACGAGGCCACTGGCGGATATCCGATGCAGTGGGCGGCATTGTACGGGATCGGCGAGTCAGCGGCGACCATCTGCCGAGCGGTTGAGCGGGGATGGGTCGTTCTTCAGGGCGCGGAAGGCAAGCCGCTGGATCGCAAGGCCGCGTTGACCGACGACGGCCGGCGGCTGGCTCGCAATGGAGATAGAATAGGCTTGGGGTTTCCTTGAGGAGTTGGGGACCAAGGCGCTCCCTTGCGACAGTAGCGACTCTTGCGACAGTTGAGTTGAGTGGTCGGACTCATCGACGCCCATGGTGCAGAAGCTCAGGCCCGGACCTGCCAAGCTCGCGGGGGAATAGGCGGGCCGCTCTACTAAGAGAATCGCACACCGACATTGACCGCGTGGTTGTCGGTGCCACGTCGCCGCGGCCGGCCGCAAGGCCATTGCGTCGAAGCAGCCGGGTAGCTCGCGATTGCGGCTAGGTGGCGGACACGGCTAGCCTTGTCGCCGGCTGCTGGTCAACTAAGCCTCTAGTTGGCCTCTGCCTGCGGCATCTTCGCCCTATAGAAGCAATACTTCCGAATTGTGATCCGCGTCACAGATTTCCGCAGTCGCGGTGCTATTAGATGCGTGGAACGCCTTGTGGTCCGAACGGTAGGGGTATCGTTCGACCAGCATCAAGGAACGGATGCGAGAGTGGGTGATGAGCCAGGTTTCTGCGCGCCTCGGGCGTGGATACTCCTCTGTTGGGGTCTTAGATCGATTGTCAGCCATGCCGGCGCCGTCCGAGTGGGACGGGTCCTTCAATCGGAGGAAAAGCGACAGGGGCTCGCCGTCCCGATCGGTCGCGCCGACCGCCCTCGGCCAGGCCCAGCTTCGCCGCGTCGTTCTCGTCGAAAGTGATCAATACGATCGCGAGATGCTGACCGGCGAGCTGTTGCGACAGGGCTTTGTCGTTCACGCTTTCACCGACGGCGCGTCGCTGCTTGGCTCACTTGCCACTGCAGTCGATGCCGACCTTGCCGTGCTCGATTGCGACCTGCCAAGGATGTCTGGCATAAAGCTGATGGCCGAACTGCGCCGGCAGGACGTCAACCTGCCCGTTGTGCTCCTGACCGGCAAGGTAATCGCAGGCGACGAGAACGAGCGATGCCTTCTCGCCCCGCAGGAAGCCCTGGATGCCTACGAATGCATGGCGTTCGACCAAGGCGCCGTCGACTTCATTGCCAAGTCCCGCGACAGGGAGGTCCTCGTCAGGCGGCTGAGGAACGTGGTCGAACTCGTCAAGCCCAAGGCCAACGCTGCGCTCGAGAAGCGCCTCGTGTGCGACAGGCTCCGGCTTGAGCCGGAAACCAGCCGCGCCTTCTGGAACGGGGTCGATGTCGACCTCACGCTCGGCGAATACAAGCTTGTCCATCTGCTGGCGTCGAACGCCGGCTCTTTCGCGACCTATCGCACGCTTTATGACCGCTTGCACTTTCAAGGCTTCATCGCCGGGAGCGGCACGGATGGCTTTCGGGCGAACGTACGGTCGGCGATCAAGCGCATCCGCAACAAGTTCCGCGCCTGCGACCCAACCTTCGACAGGATCAAAAACTACACCGGCTTCGGGTACTGCTGGAAGAAGCCAGACTGAAGTCAACCAGCACCAGAGCGGGCTTTTCTTTAGCCAACGGCCCGACCTGTCCATACGCCGCGGGCAGGCTCGCCCACCCATTGAGCCAACGCACCGCCTCCGTCGCAGATCTCGTCAAGGATGCCCTGAAGCGTCGCCAGGTCGGGCACGACGAGATGGCTCGTAGCCTCCTCGATGTAAGTAAGGGCTACTGGATCGCGCTTCGAAGGCGGAATAAGCGCCTTACCGATGTGATCGATCGCGTGCAGATATCGGCCGCACGCGAGGAATGCCATGGCGCGGATCGCCTGTTCGGTCTCCCAGCGATCCGGATTACGACCTTCCCTGCGTAGACGGCGCAGAAATGCGCCAATCGCCGTCGCAACGATGGCGTTATTAAGTTTCACGTCCACGTTAGTGTATCCCCAAGCCCACTCCCACTATTGCCACGCACCGCGAGAGAACGTCAATGCAGTGTCCGCAAACGGACAAGTCCTATCCGTATTTGCGGAAAGCCGACTCGGAGAACCCGCACAGATCAGTCGGCCAACAGGTGCGAGAGGAATGGAAACCGCGATGCCTGCTGCTGGGGTGGGTGTGGGAAGCGTCTGGCGGACTTGGGAAGGCGACAGACGTGGGAGACAGGCATCGCGGGGAGCGCGTTCTCGTCGAACACGCGTCCCATTGCAAAGCATCATCCGGTCACGCCAAGACGTACTATTGTTGGCATGGCCTAACGTCGGGTCTCACGGCTTTTCCGGCAAGCATCGGTACACTTCAGCATGCCCAAATCTCCGCCACACAACATGGCGACCCGTGCGACTCTTGCGGCAGTTGCGACGGTTCAGCTGGGAGGGCGAGCCCCGGCTATCCGTGCGGACCAGTGTTCGCAATGTCCGTTCGCGACCTCGATTTCCGGCCGAGCCTACAGACCTGACCGCGCCCGAGGAGGCACAGTTGAAGCAAGTGTTTGCTGGTGGCGGCGCCAAGCACTTGGAGCCACGCCGAATCTTCGATGAAACCATCGCGAGAACACGCTAGTTTCCGAGAATCCAAGTGCTTCGCCAATTTCGGCGATTCGCCGGTCGCCCTCCCTCACATAGCGAGTCGCCAATTCGCTTCGTACTTCGTCTAGCAAAATCGAGTACGTCGTGCCCGCCGCTACAAGATGACGGTGAATGGTTTGGCGATCGGCACCGAGGCTGTGGGCAATCGTCTTCAGCGAGCATCGGCCCGCCGGCAGAAGGCCGAACATCATTTGGCGCACCTGCTCCACTGTCGTCGCCGATCTCGGTTGATCGATTAGATGCAGGTACTGCTGGGCATATCGCCGGAACGACGGGTTGGCCATGGGGTTGGCCCGATCGAGGTCACGGGACAAGCAGACGATGCCGCTGAAGTCGTGGTCGAACTCGATGCGGCCGCCAAATATTCGGCGATGGGCCGTCGATCTGCGCGGACGGCCGTGGGCGAACGCGATCAGCTCGGCGTGCCATCTCGAGCCGAGAAGCTGCGTGAGGATGCGATAGAGCACGCCGACCCCGAGCTCGATCGATTGGCGCATCACCAGTGGCTCGCCAAGTTCCAGATGCAGCGAAAGGGTCTCCTGGCCAGCCTCCTCTTTCATATCGATGCGAAGCGCTTCGTTGTGCAGGTGCAGATTGGCGATGAAGATGCCCAGCGCGCCGCGCACCAATGGCTCGTCACGGGCAACGAGGCTCATCGGACCGAGATTGGTGAACTCGCGCAGCTCGCTGAGGCGAAGACCGAAATCCTCGATGCCCGACGCCGAAGCCGATAGCTCCAGCAGCTGAACGAGCACGCGGATGGGTATCCGCTGATCGGGGTCGGCAAGGACGGCCGGATCCAGATCGACGGCATTCAATAGCCGCGTGCTGTTCAGTCCGATCGAGCGAGCGAGCTCGACATAACCGTTGAGCGAGGCTGCGCGAATCAACTTTGCCATCAAGGCGCTCCCTCAAGACCTAAGCGCACGGGTGGTCGAGAATGCTGTCACAAAATGTCAAATTAATGTCACGCGAGGTCAACCCCCGATTTGGTCTTTGACTATTTTGGCCGGCGCACTTGGCGCGTTTGAACAAGTCCAATGCCGGGAAGCCCAAGGTGCACTGAACGGGGAAACGGTAAAGTGGATGCGAAGCTCAGCAATGCCGACGCCGCGACGGCGATCGGCGCATTTCTCCGTCGCCTTCGCAGGGAAGGGCGCAATCCAGATCAATGGGAGGCCGAGCAAGCGATCCGTGCTATGGCGTTCCTCGCGTGCGACCAATATCAGCGGGCAATTGATCATATCGGCAGGGCGCTCATTCCGCCTTCTAGGCGCGATCCAGAAGCTGTGACGGACATTGCGACAAGCCACCTCGTCGTCTCCAGCCTCTCAACGCTTCAGGTCGTCCTCGATGAGATCTGTGATGCCGGTGAAGGCTGGGCCATAGCCAATGAAGTGGCCGAGCTGGTGCCTGAGGAAAAAAACGTCGTTTACCGCTTCCCAGCTATCTTGCGTGCTGGCCGAGTGCGCTCGCACTAGTCGGCGCCAAACAGCTCCCGCGTCGCCCGCACCTTGCCGCTCTCGATATCGCTACTTGCCTAAAGCGGCATCGAGCAAATGCGCAAGCCAGAGCGCTCCTCTTTTGAGCCTCGCGAGCGGCGGAATTGCCATCACTGCAAGCTGTAGACGTGCTGCCATTGCAGGCGAAAAGTTGATTCGCTGACTGACAGCAGGCTCTAGCCTCGCAGCATGGTTGGAGCTGCTCGGTATGTGGTTCGGAGGCTGACGCCCGACGAAGCGCGCCAGCGGGCTCGCAAAGCCCTGGGGCGGGTAGCGGCCGTCGAGGACCCCTCTCGGCTATGCGGGACTGCAAGGTGCGGCTTTTGTCCGCATTCGGACCGTCCGCTTGGCCGGCGGCCACATCACAATTTAAGCACTGGCCGTTGCGAGTTCGGCTTGATTTCCTGCGACGGGGTTCAACGCGTGCTGATGCGCAACAGGAGATCAATATGATCAACGAAACGCACCAAGCTACAGCCACGCCGTCGCTAGATGAACACCGCCCGATCTGCCAAAGCTGTGGGCGGGGCAAGCTTGATCTCATTGATGAGTGGCCGCATCCGATCTTAGGAGTCGCAGGCGTCACTTGCCAGACGCTGAAGTGCGACGCTCCCGAGTGCGGCAGGCTCACGTCTATCTAGCGAGTGTAGGGCCACTCTGGCGACTAGTCCCTATGCCAAGAACCACAGCAGCTGAAGGGGTCGCCCGCCGCTTCTGCCATGCCTTGGCAGAGGAAACCGCCCGGATCATGGCGCATGGTGGATACCATCGCCCGGCGCATGGGCATTCCGTTCGAGGAAGCCTCAACGATTGCGGACGATTGTGCTCGCCGGGAATGAGTTAATCACCGGCAGTACACGGTTCAGCTCCTGGAGGAAGGGCGCCAGGTCGCTGCGGCCGTGCGCAACGCCATCGTGTCGAAGCGGCAGCCAGCAGCACAGGCAAAAGCTGCCGCAAACGACGGCCTCGCAAATCAGGGCTCCCTGGCCGGCGATGATATGTTGGTGCGGGAGTAGGTCAGCCGCCAAGCCAGCCCATGGATACGCCAAGCCACGGCTTTCCCGCGCCGGGCACTTGAAGCGGTCGCTGCCTTTGGGATTCAGGGACCACGGCGGCTTGTCGATCGGCACATGCAAGGCTTCGCCTTTGAAGAGTACTGGCTGGCGTCCAAGGCGCGGGAACGTCACGGGCTGAGAACCGGCGCTGCCCGCTCCTTGGTCCATAACGGCTTCCTCACTCTCGACGATCTGCAGGGCGCATGACCTCGGCCGAAAGAGCTTGGCAGTGCTCTATGGTTTGATGCGGGTCGTGAACTGCCGAGCAATGACGGAAGGCGACCGGGCCGCCAGACGGGCCGGTGTATGGCCAGCCGACTTGGCAGCGACCTGCCAGACAAGGAGGCGCTCGACTGGTTGTCTCGCACATCGTGATGGCAGGGCATTCTTGGTTACCTCTACCGCCCGTGCCCAAATCGACTTTGCGCAGGCAATCGCAACGGTAATTGCCGCTAAATGGGGGAAGCCACTTGTTGCTGTCCCAAGCCAGCGAGCGCTCAGGCCCCGCACAGATGCACCCACCAACGGACTTGCTCACTGAGGACGCTATCAGCCCAACTAATGACACACGTCGAGGCGCGTGCACTGAAGTAAGAGAGCGCTGATTGCTTGCTGTCGAGCGTCCTGTGGGAACTGGCGCTTGACAAGAGACCATTGCCTTTTTGGGACAGTGGGACACCGGGACAGTGGGTGATGTCATGGGGTCAAGGCTAGCGACAATCGTCGTCGAATCTCGTTTGCTTGTTCGCGAAGCGCTCAAATCGCTGATGGTGAAAAATTCCTATCGCGTCATTTGCGATATCGGGTCCACGGCGGAATTCAGCGCCGCGTCGGGCCTCGCCGATGGGCCCCAGCTCGTGATCCTGGGCGCACAATCCGCCGAAAATGCGCTCAGTGAGGCCGTCAGCGCCCGCAAGCTGTGGCCCGATAGCAAGATCATCCTGCTGTGCGAAGACGTTTCCCCCGCCGAATTCCAGAAGCTGCTGATGTCGGAGATCGATGGCTGTGTGCCGTTGTTCGCCTCTCCAGACACCCTGATCAGCCTGCTGGACATGGTCGTGACCAGGAATGTCCGCGTCATGGTCGTGGGCGATACCCAACGTCTGGTGATCCAGCCCGCGCCGCCAGAAGACTCGAATCAGTCAGAGATCGGGATCGACAAGCTCCGGTCGGACGGCGCCGAACATGAAGATGTATCCGTCAGCATCGGCGCCCTGCCGCAGCGTCCGATGAACGTGCCCCCGCTGCGAAATCACCCTGGTCTGTCGGAGCGCGAGGCCCAGATCCTCGACGGACTCGTGAAAGGGCATGCCAACAAGGTGATCGCGCGCACGTGCGACATCACCGAGGCCACGGTCAAGGTCCACATGAAGTCGATTATGCGGAAGATCCGGGTAGACAACCGCACGCAGGCGGCTATTTGGGCGATGGCGAATGGCTATGCTGGCGACGGGTTTAACGGCCGCCTGCTGAATCCCGACTCGGCACGGAACGCCGCTGCCATCACCGAAGCGGCAATCAGATCGGTTGCCACCAATCGTGGGCCATTCTCGGAATACACCTGAGACGTGAGGGGATGAACCTCGGGCTGTCCGGCGGGCGGCGACCATGACAAAGCGCCGCCACAAGGGCGCCAGGTCGGCTCGTAGCCTTCCTTCCCAGGCGGTTGCCCTCGTGGGCGAATCGCACGCGCTGAGCTACGCGCTGGTCATGGCGCTGGCGGCCACGCCGCGCGAGAGGCTTTCGCACATGGAAATAGACGCGCTATGCCAGGTGGCCTACGAACTGCAGGAAAAGCTCACAAAGGCGCTCGAGATGTTTCAGGAGATCGAGAAAGTTACCGATCCCTAGCCGCGGCGAGCAAAATCCAGCGCCTGGTGCAGTAACAGCTACAGATCTTGGCTACAACCTCGGGTGCGGACGAACTCGGAACGGTGTTCGGCAGCATCTCAATGACGGGGTCGCTGGTGCAAGGCTCCTGCCGTACAAAATCTGCGGCCCTTTTATTCGTCGCTGCGCCATGGCCCCCAACGTGTAAGCGGCGAAGTTTCCTTACGCCCCTTCCCCACGGCGCTTACACGGCAAGAGCTGCGCAGACGAGCAGCAGCACGCCCGCCGCCGTCATCAGCAGCCACAGTCTGTCTCGCCAGCTCTCCGGTCTGGGCCCTTCGATGTGAGCCATAGTGCTTCCCTCCCAGTGCCCGCCTTGGGAGCATAGAACTGGCCCTTTTCGCCAGCCCGTTACAACTTTGTGTCTTCGCGCCAACGGGCACGCGCGGGAACCGCCAGCCGGCGGCATCACTGCCTGGATTGACTTCGGCAGCCGCACCGAGAAGGCGACATTCTACGGGACCATTGTTGGTGATCGGCAGGTGTGGCCTGCTGCCGATCGCGTCGCGGCGTGGCTGCACGAGACCGTGTTGCGCCTCTTCTCTGATAGCCCTTATGCCAAAGAACACGCCGGTTAGAGGAGTCCGCCGGCAAGCAATCGACGCCGTCCGATGCTGGTCCGGATGCCAAGCCGAAGAAATCGAGCCACCGCTATGTGATCGAGGTTCGGACCGCCAAAGGGGAGTCGTTGGTTCTGACTACTGTTGAATGGACGAAGGAAAGCCGGCGCTATGCAATCAATCAGATCCTTCGCTTGGAGGGTTTTGCAAAGCCAGCCCTGGATGAGTCACCAAAAGCGCAAGTAGCTACTGCCCGCTATGGCGCCGGCCCGCGCTGCGACCTGCCACCGCACCAATACACAGGTGTGATGCAGATCACATCGTTACCGGCGTAGCTCCGCTAACAAGTGAATTGCGCTTTAGTTCTGAAATCTGCCAACCAGACTATTGGGCAATGGACGGTAGTTTGGCGGACTTCCGGAGCCTTCTGTGTCACTAGAATCTGCCTCTTCCTCTTCCAGGGCACGGAAGATCGACGGCCGCCACCTGCGCAGTGAGCGGACCAGGCTGGCGATTATCGAAGCCTATCTGGAGTTGCTTCGCCGGGATTCGGTGACGCCGACGGCGAGCCATATCGCGGAACAGGCGGCCTGTTCGGTGCGCTCTATCTTCGAACGCTTTTCCGATCTTGATGCGCTCAGACTCGCAACTGCGGACTACGCAATCGCCCAGGGCCAAGCGGAGGCAGTGGCGCGCAATGTTGACGGCGATCGGCCCGCTCGCATCCAGTCCCACGTTGAGACCCGCGCGCATGCCTGCGAAAAATGGCTGCCGCTGTGGCGCATTATCGCAAGTCTGGATCAGGTGGCCGAACTCAAGGCGCGCATTGTCATGGTGCGCCGCGCCAACATCACCAGGATGAGGCTGATGTACGGGCCGGAACTCTCGTGCCTCTCCGAGCCGGTGCGCGAACAGTTGCTGTTTGCGTTAGCCGGGTTGACCAGCTTCGAAAGCTGGGACCAGATGCGCCAATGCTACGGCCTTTCGATGGAGGCCGGGCAAGGCGTTTGGCGCTCCGCGATCGACCGAATGCTGCCGTCGGGAAGATAAGCCGCCAACGCCGGAGGCGGAACGGCAAGCTGACACCGCTTTCGAGGGTCCGAGGGCGAGCCGCTCCACAAGCATATGCCCACCGATCCCGACAGGGTGATGGCCGCAACATTGCAGCGGCGCGAGCGCTAGCCATCGCCCGGTTCACCGGCATCATCGGGCGTACAGGACAAACAGAACAATCAGAAGCAGCAAGCCCGGGATTGCAGCGAACACGGCCGCGGCAAATGCATTCCCAGATCGGGGCGGCGGTGGGTGTTTGGGACGCTCACTGACGGGGGCGTCGGGTTCGGAGTCGGTCATGGATTACTTTGCTGGCACTTTGCCAACGCGTGTGTGCGGGTGACTGTGCCATTGCGGGAGGCAGGCGCGCGTCCGACCGAGCCCTAAAATTTCGTGTCAGGCGTCCACGCGGGCACTTGGTCCAACTCGCCACTGGACCGACGGAGCCTGTGCACCAATCGCTCCAGCCTTCGGGTTGAGCCGTGTAACCGCTCGCCTGTATCGACCAGTTCGACTTCGATGATACGACCTTGTCGCCGGCCTAGGGCGTTGATTGCGTGGACGCGGACCACGCCATCACAGATAAACCAGGACACCACTAGCTGAGCCATTGGACGTTCCCTTTTTGGGTCGCGAAGGAAGCACACATGCCAAGGCGTCTCGGCTGCGCAATGTTGCTTTTTTGTATCCGTGTGGGTTCTCACACAGCGCTCCACTGAGCAAGGGCGCGCTGTGACTAACTTAAGAGCGCGGTGCGACCATCCGGTGACTGTTTCCGTGTTATCTAGCCAACTGCAATCTGTACGAATCCCGCCAGCAAAGAACGGTGCTAGCCTGAGCTATGGACCGTGCAACGATTGAGCGGAACTTGGCCCAGGTCGAGCGCGACATGCGTGCGAGCTTGGAAGATATCGCCCATCAGCAAGAGACGCTGAGGAACCTTGAGCGGCACGGCGAGGACACGACGGAGGCGGTGCGCTCGATCGGAATTTTAGAGCACACCCACCTGGTGCTCAGCTCGATGCGCGATCAGCTTGCCGACGAGCTGGCAGCCCTCGATTAGGCGTGCGGCGACCACGAGTTGATCACGCGGCGAAAGCGCATGATGGCCTATATCTCATGATGGCCTATATCTACGGTGGCCACTGCGGTTGTACCTCCATGGATGTTTTCTTCTTTCCTACCGAGCGGGATGCGACAGTCGGCCTCTATGGCCTCGGCCACCGATGCCTCCACGAGCCAGCCTCAAGGCGTCTTGATGGCGAAATCTACTGCACCGTTCACAACGTCACCGACTGGAACCCCTTGATCAGTAACCAGCTGTTGCGAGCGAGGGAGAATGGCGAGGTCTTGGTGGAGCATTGTCGGGCCGACGGGCTCACCTGGATAGAGGCTCCCCGCTACACTGCAGAGTTAAAATTTGCCGAATCTCTTTTGCCCGACGGCCTTTTGACCTTTTACCGGGATGCCCGACGAGTGTGCGCTACGGCGCTACAGGCGCGGGCTCTTGCCAATGAACCGCCGCCGATGGTTTCCACGTCATTGAGTGGCGAAGCGGCGATCAAGTCGGTTGCCGCCAATCGTGCGCTATTCTCGGAATACACCTGAGACATGAGGGGACGAACCTCGGGCCCTAGCCGTGATCACGGTAAACAGGCGCGCTTGTGAGGCGCCCTTACCAAGACTACCAATCAAACGCCGACGCCTACCGCCGCCCGGCTGAGTGGCGACGGGAATATTCGCAGTTAGGGAACAATACCAACGCCTGGCTATGCAACCATAGTGCGGCGACGCCGGCTGGTGAGTTTCGAATGGGTCGTTCTATAAGATGTTCTGCGCGGATTCTGCTTAAGCCGTCGGTGATGGTCAGCATCATACCCACGTTGCTGGTTTGCAGCAAAACGTGGATACCGCTTTCGTGAAAGTCGAAGATTAATTCTTCGAGATCGAGTTCCTCGGTGACGGACTCATCTTTCCTCAGCATCCCGGCCATCACCTCAGGGTAGCAAGGACGCACCAGACGAGTCGCTGGCAATTTGGCGGCAGTTGCTAGCCAATCGAGATTACTCCCAATGCCCGTGACGTACGACGACAATACGGTCCGAGAAGGTCGGGCATGTAATCAAGGACTGGCGTCAGGATGCCCCGTTCGCAATTCGCCCATTCCAGCCGCCGCTTGCGTTCTTAATCTGACCCTTTCAGCGGTCGCAGCGAGATGTTGCGAAAGCCGGCGCGCCGTGTATTTGGCGCCGAAGGCAAAGCGCATCAGCGGGCCGAAGCTGTTCGCTGCGATGGGACCGACGAAATAGAGGCCAGCCATGCTGGACTGGAAATGGGATGACAGGATCGGGGTGTTCACCGCCATGCTTATGGAGGCGCGCAGGCGTGGCTGGATGAACGTCAACCGATCGAGCTTGGGCCGGTAGCCCGTCGCTGCAATGACATGGTCGGCCTCGATCGTGTGGCTGTAGCGCCCACCATCCGTCGCCAGCTTCAGCCGTACGCGATTGCCAACCACCTCCGCGCCGGTCGGCGTGTATCCGAGCAGTTGGGGAACGCGGCCGATGCGATCGGTCATGAACCATCCTCCGGCCGGTCCAAGATGGGTTTGCACCCACTTCAGCCTTCTGCTCTCGGGCAAGCAATGGAAGATCGTAGCGCAATTCGTGAAGAACCAGGATCTCCATGACGGGCCGATTCCGCTATTCGGCGCGCGCAGGCGGCTCCACAGAGATGGCGGGTCGTCACCCTTGGTGTGCAGTTCGAGCATGGGCTTACGCGTGACGAGCCGGGCATTGGCACCGGCTTCATGCAGCAGGGCGGCGACATCGACGGCCGACGCTCCACCGCCCAGAACCACCACATCGTTGCCTCTGAACTCCGCGAGATCCACATGCTGGGAGCTGTGCGAGACGAACTTTCGCGGAAGACTCTCGATTGAGGATGGTACGGAGCTGAAATGAGAAATTCCGACGGCCACGACAACGCGGCGCGCTGCGACCGTCTCGCCGCTGCCCAGTCTCACCGTGAAGCCGGACGGGCCTCGGTCTATGGCGGCC
>Ga0210387_10000705_pt1 | contig 24319 bp, 15 predicted proteins | sample IncBWC7OmetaG_FD_160108 | JGI IMG/M metagenome (GOLD analysis project Ga0210387, IMG submission 160108) | Forest soil microbial communities from Barre Woods Harvard Forest LTER site, Petersham, Massachusetts, United States - Inc-BW-C-7-O ...
CAGCCGCAGCATCGTCTCCACGTTATAGACAGCGACCCCCGGATGAGCCTCGAGCGCCACCTTTACCCCATGGGTCGAAGCAAAGCCGGCGGCCTCGTTCCAGTAAGGAATCAAACGCTCTTCCCACTGCCAGCGCAGAGCCTTCGCATACTCCGGAGGCCAAGCCGCTGTGATCCAGTTCGGCGTGTGATCCTGCGGCGAACCGCCAGGACACCCCGAGAACGTCACGACCACGGGAACCTCCATCTGCTCGGCCAGTTCGACCGTCTGTCGAAATACATGATCATCCCGTTCGGCAATGGCCGGGTCCGGATGCACGGCATTCCCATGACACGAAAGTGCACTGATGCCCAGCCCGGCATCGGCAAGCTGGTGTTTGTACGCTGAGATTCGCTCCCTGTTCCCCAGCAGCGCCGCAACGTCCAGATGCGGGGAGCCCGGCCAGCCGCCGGTACCTATCTCCAGCATCGTGATCTCCGGCCATCGCTGAATGGACGTGAGTGCCTCTTCCAAGGACAGATTGTTGAATACAGCGGTAAACAATCCAAGCTTCATGCGCAAGACCCTCCAGGACCACCGGGAGCAAACGGTGCCGCTGTTTGATCTTAACCAACTCGCTCGTGGTTATGTGCAGACACGTCTCAATAAATAGGGCCCAACGACATCTCAAGGCGGCAACATTTCAAGACGGTTGGGGCCGTTTTGATGAACCAAACGGTGAGTCACTTGCCAAGGTCCGGTTTTTTGTTGAGTCTGTGAGTGCAACCGCTGGAGAGAAAAGTGTTCGAACGCCAGAGGATGAAGCGTCGCGATGTGAGATTATCCGCAACTTCCCCATTCGGCAACCGCTGCTTTGGGTAAACCCGCCTTCGAGGTCAAAGCAAAAAGACTATGAAGCCCTCACGTGTCACCCCCGTGTATCTGCTGCTTTGCACGTTCCTGATCACTGCGCCCGTAGCCCATGCGCAGGCGGTACAACAGCCTGCCGCCGCAGCTCCAACCGTGGAGCGGGAGACTGTGGGCGATGCGCCGGATGACCCGGGGCCGCTGGCAACTGATCTATCGCCCGCGCTGAAGAGTGCCGCCATTCGCGGAGCGATCAAGAAGGTTGGTGACTGGCAGCTGCATGTCGCGGAACCGAAATTTAATTCGCAGTGGACCTTCGCTGCTCTCTATGATGGCCTGATCGCAGCTTCGGTAGCCACCGGGGATTCGCGCTATCGGCAGGCCGTCTTTGACTATGCGACGAAACAGCAATGGAAGCTTGTGAACGACCGCTTTCCTCATGCTGACGACATGGCGCTCGGCCAGGCATACCTCGACCTTTATCTGGCCGATCCGCCCGCGCAACGGGATCCCCAACGCATCGCGGACACCAAGACGATTCTCGATCGATTGGTGGAGCGTCCGGATGATCCCGCGAAGGACCTGTGGTGGTGGTGTGATGCGCTGTTCATGGCGCCGCCGGTCCTTACACGCATGAGCCTCGCGACCGGCGATCCAAAATACCGGCAGTTTATGGAGCATGAGTGGGCGATCACGACCAAAAGCCTCTACGACCCGAGTCATCATCTTTACTTTCGCGATGCTCGCTACCTGACAAGGAAGGAGAAAAACGGACAACCGATCTTCTGGTCGCGCGGCAATGGATGGGTGATGGGCGCTCTGGTTAAAGTGCTGCAAACGATGCCGGCGACCGATCCGCGACGGCCAGAGTTCGTTCAACAGTTTCGAGATATGGCTGCGGAAGTGGCTTCCATTCAAGGCAAGGATGGCTTGTGGCGCTCTGGCCTGCTAGACCCCGACTCCTACCCTCTTCCTGAGATCTCCGGATCCGCTTTCTTCACTTACGCCATCGCATACGGAATTAACGAGAACATCCTCGACCGGAAGAAATATCTTCCGGTGATTGAGCGCTCGTGGGCTGGCATGCTGAGCCACATCTATGCGGACGGGCGGTTGGGTTCGATTCAGCCGATCGACGGTCAACCGGGGATCTTTAAGCCGTCCGCGAGCTATGTCTATGGTGTGGGTGGATTCTTACTTGCCGGAGCCGAATTGGAGAGACTTTCGCGTGAGAAACACCGCCCGTCTCATCCGGGAGAATAGCTGATCTGTTGATCCGCCCCGCGCTCCCGGAAGCTGGAGAAAATGCCCCGGATCAGATCAAGGCTGGGAAATTCTATACAGGTTCCGGTGCACGGTGGTATTCACGAAGGCGAAAACCAACATAGAAGCGAAGAGAAGGGCATCGCTCCTTTGCGTGGAATGTATCGCTTCTAGCACAGCGAAATGTCTAATGTGCTTTTAGCTAAATCCTTACACCTTTCTTACGTCTGGCTTCCTACACTTAAACAGATGCTTTCTTTGATCCAATTCCGCGGACGGCTCCGAAGACCAAAACGTGCTGCCCAGGCTTGGTTCAGACAAGGCGCGTAGAGGGCCCCCGCATCTTTATGAACGATCCGGAAACTTACTTTGTCGTCCCAACGCACCGATTGCGTGATGTCAGCGAAACGATTCACGATTACGATGAACACTTCTGGCGCAATGGTCATTCTCCACAAATGATCGTGTTCGACGATTCAACTCCCAGCAATGTTGAAAAATATTTCACACAGCTCGAGCAGCTAAAGACTCGTTCCGATCTGTTCTATGTGGGGCCGCGTCAAAAAGAAGAATTCCTCGGCTATCTCAACTCGCGTCTTCGAAACAAACGTCTGGAGCCGCTGGTGAAGAATCTGTTTCGTCCGAGTTACGGAGGCAACAGAAACTTCACACTGATGTATTCCCTGGGCGGGTTGATGGTCAGTTCCGACGATGACATGCGACCGTACGCCTTGATGGAGGACAGCCCTGAATCGCTGGAAAACGACGAGATCAGCCGCGGACGGCTACACAAGGTGGGCAAGAACGGATACGCAAGGAAATCATTCGACATTATGTCGGCATTCTCCGATGTATTGGGCAAGAAGGTTGCGGAGATACCGGAGAACTACGAACAAGGCGACTTCCTGATCGATACGGCCATGGACCTTGAGACCAACGCTACCAAGGGACTGGTCGAAGACAACACGATGATCCTGCAGCATGGGCGCGTGGGCAAGGAAGCGATCGTCAAGATGGCGCAGACCTTCCGTTCGGGGACCAACGATATCGATGCGATCGACTTTGTGGATATGTTCCTGAACGACGACAAGCAAGTGAGCCTGGACGAGTTGAATGATCTTTATGTCCTGGTGAACTTTCGGCCAGCTGTGACGAATAAGAACTGGCGGATGGACTGCGGTGTCGCCGGTTACGACAATACGTTTGGGTTGCCGCCGTTCTTTCCGACAAGGCTTCGATTTGAGGACTACATTTACCGGCTCTGGATTCAGCAGGAAGGAATTGTTGCGGCCCATGTGGATGCTGCGCAACACCACACCAAGAGCAACTACATGCGAAATCCGCCGGCGTCTGAAGTGCTGAATGAAGAGATCGCCAATTTTCTGAAACGAAAGATCAAGTCTTCACTCACAAGTGTGGATGAACTGGGCATCTCGTTCGAGTACACGGGAGAAGTGACATCGCAGGACGCGGAAGAGATCCTGGAGAAGATTACGAGCCTGCATCGCCGTGCCCTCTACGCTGCTCAGAACGCGAAAAGCCAAGATCGCGTTGATGCGCTGCGTCTTTTTGCGGCCAACCTGGAGAAGGCGTTTTACGGATTTGAGCCGGATTTTTTCCAGCATAATCTGCTGCGCATCGTTGACGATGCGATCGCGGTGATTCGTGCATCCATCGAGCTTTGGCCTACGCTAGTCGAAATCTGCTACTTCCAGAAGGTGCGCAATGGACTTCCTATGTTGCGGCTGAGTGAGATTGACTGATAGTGGGCCAACGCCATGAGAATTGCACAGGTAGCCCCGCTGTTTGAAAGTGTCCCTCCCGCTCTTTATGGCGGATCGGAGCGCGTTGTTTCGTGGCTAACGGAAGAGTTGGTTCGTCTGGGTCATGAGGTGACGCTCTTCGCGAGCGGTGACTCGAGGACAGCGGCACGACTAGTGCCGGCATGCGAAAAGGCGCTATGGAGGGACAAGGCCTGTCGCGAAACTTTGCCGCAGCAGGTGCGAATGCTGGAGTTGGTTTTTCGCGATGTAACGCGGTTCGACATTATTCATTTTCATTGCGACTATATTCATTTTCCCCTGGTGCGTCGCTACGGGTATCCGACCCTGACGACGCTGCATGGTTACATTCACCCGCATGATTTGTGCGATCTTCTTCAGGAGTACCGGGATGTCCCGCTGGCGTCTATTTCAGACAATCAGAGAGCATCCACACCCGGGGCGAACTGGCAGGGAACGATCCACCACGGCTTGCCGCGAGATTTGCACACGTTTTCACCCGAGGACGGAGAGTACCTCGCATTCCTCGGCCGTGTGTCTCCGGAGAAGGGATTGGAGCGCGCGATCGAAGTAGCCCGTCGCACCGGGATCCCGCTGAAGATAGCAGCGAAGATCTATGACGAGGATCGTAGATATTTCGAGCAGGATATTAAGCCTCTGCTGGAGAAGAGTGCGTCGTTTGTGGAGTTCGTCGGGGAAGTGGGTGGGCCGGCCAAGAACGACTTCCTGGGTAAGGCGAAGGCGCTGCTCTTTCCAGTGGACTGGCCCGAACCCTTTGGGCTGGTGATGATTGAAGCGATGGCCTGCGGAACTCCCGTGATCGGATGGAGGAACGGCTCCGTTCCAGAGGTAATTGAAGATGAGGTGAATGGCTTCGTCGTGTCGAGTGTGGATGAGGCCGTCGAATGCGTGGGCGAGCTATCGAGCCTGCGGCGCGAGGCATGCCGGGAGATCTTCGAGACCAGGTTTCGTGTGGAAAGGATGACGGCGGATTATCTGAAGATGTATGAAAAGGTGATCCAGGCCGCCTCAAAAAGGCCGCAGCGAGACCTTAAGCTGGAGGAGGTATGGTGAAGAACACCTCTGGGGAATCGATGACTGAGCGTGGAGGTGTGGACCATCACTCAACCGACGCTCAACACATTCTGGTTCATGCGGACCGTTCGGCGGAACGGATTCGCTCGCTGAAGTGTGGCGACACGTTTGCGGTCTTCGATCATTTTGGAGACATGCGGCCCACGCCCTCGGGCGAAGAAGGTCTCTATCTGGATGGGACGCGATTTCTGTCGACGTTCATGCTGCACCTCCACGGCTTCCGGCCGCTGATTCTCGGATCCACCGTTCGAGACGACAACGATCAACTGATTGTGACCCTCACGAATCCGGATTTATTTGAGGAAGATAGGCTAAAGCTTCCGGCAAATTCCGTGCATCTATCGAAGAGAGTCTTTCTGTTGGATGCTGTCTGCTATGTAGAGATTCGTCTCGAGAATTACTCAACGCAACTGGTTGATCCCGTACTCACGCTGAGCGTGTCGGCGGATTTTAAAGACATCTATGAAGTGCGTGGCATGGCAAGAGGTAAGCATGGACATCTGCACGAGCCCTTGGTGGCTGACGAAAGGCTCGTACTTGGGTACACGGGGTTGGACGAGGAGGAGCGCCATACCACCATCGAATTTTCGCCCAGACCGGATCGGATCGAGCGAAATCGAGCGACGTATACTACCTCTCTCCAACCGAGAATGAGCGCAACGATCCTGGTCACGATAGCCTGCCGGCGGTCGCTGCGGAGCGAAACGACGACTCTTCCTTTGGATGATGCGCGCACGGCGGTGCTGGCAGGGATTGCGGAAGAGAAGGCGACGGCCTGTTCGTTGCAATCCTCAAACGGACAGTTCAACGCGTGGATCAATCGATCCCTCTCCGATCTGCACATGCTGATTACGGGACTGCCCACAGGGCCTTACCCGTACGCGGGGATCCCGTGGTTCAACACGCCGTTTGGCAGAGATGGAATGATCACGGCCTGGGAGTGCCTTTGGGTGCGGCCTGATCTCGCGAAAGGCGTGTTGACTTTTCTTGCGTCGACACAAGCAACAGAGTTTATTCCGGAACAGGATGCGGAGCCTGGGAAGATCCTGCATGAGACGCGAAGCGGAGAGATGGCCACGTTGAAAGAGATGCCGTTCGGGCTTTATTACGGCAGTGTGGACGCGACGCCTCTGTTTGTTGCACTGGCGGGGGCCTACTACGAGCGCACGGCAGACGCGCCTTTCATTGAGGGCATTTGGGCCAATATCCAAGCCGCGTTGGAGTGGATGGCAACCTCCGGCGATCGCGACGGCGATGGCTTTATCGAGTACGAGCGCCGATCCGAGGACGGGCTCCTGCACCAGGGTTGGAAGGATGCCGACGATGCGGTATTTCACGCCGACGGCACGCCCGTTCAGGGGGCGATCGCGATGTCCGAGGTGCAGGCGTACGCTTATGCGGCTTATAACGCAGCGAGCAAGCTTGCGGGTATGCTGGGCCGTTTGGACGACGGTGTGGAATTTGCCGCGAAGGCTTCTGCACTGCGAACGCGATTCAATGAGGCGTTCTGGTGCGAGGAGCTTTCCATCTATGCCATGGCGCTCGATGGCAACAAGCGCGCCTGCCGTATCGTGACTTCGAATGCGGGGCAGTGCCTCTTTACAGGGATTGTGACGCCAGAGCGGGCGAGGCGTACCGCGAACACCCTGCTTTCCGAAGAGTCGTACTCGGGCTGGGGGGTGCGTACCGTTTCGAGCTCCGCGGTGCGATTCAATCCCATGGCCTACCACAATGGAAGCCTGTGGCCGCACGACAACGCGCTGATCGCCTACGGCATGGCCAAGTATGGATTGATGAGTCAGGCGAATCGCATCTTCACCGGTCTCTTTGACGCAGCCATGTACTTTGACCTGCATCGGATGCCGGAGCTGTTTTGCGGATTTTCGCGAGAGGCAGCGGAAGGGCCTGTGCTGTATCCAGTCGCGTGCGCGCCACAAGCGTGGTCTGCCGCATCGGTCTTTCTGTTGTGCCAGGCATGTCTTGGCGTACAAATCAATGCGGAGAAGAAGCAGGTTCGATTTGTGCGACCATCGCTGCCGGAGTTCCTGGCAGACATGCATATTCTTAATTTGCAGGTAGGTGATGCGTCGATTGACATTGATGTCATGCGGCTGGGAGAGGATGTAGGGATTACTGTGCGGAACGCCACAAATGATTTATCGGTTGTATTGGTGCGCTGATCCCGGTATGCGTAGTCAAGCCTTGAGGAAGGGATGAAATCGATGCAAACTCCGATCATCCGAGCAGAAAGAGTCGAAAAATATTACGCCCAACCAAGCGAGAACCGCATTCAAGTCATCGCACCCACGGATCTGGAGATCGTGGAGGGCCAGATTGTGGCACTGCTGGGGCCGTCAGGATCGGGAAAGTCGACACTGCTGCGAATGTTGACGGGGCTATCGGTGCCGTCGGCCGGGCAGGTTTACTGGCACGAGAAGCCAGTCGCGACCGCGGACGTCAACGTATCGATTGTCTTCCAGAGTTTTGCTCTATTCCCCTGGCTGACGGTGCTCGAAAATGTGGAAGCACCGCTCAAAGCCCGCGGCATGGAAGAGGCGGAGCGTAGACGGCGCATCCTGAAAATCCTCGACACGGTGGGTCTTGACGGCTTTCAGACAGCGTATCCTAAGGAGCTTTCTGGAGGCATGAGGCAGCGCGTGGGTTTTGCACGAGCCCTGGTGGTTGAGCCCGAGGTCCTGTTCATGGATGAGCCGTTCTCCGCACTGGACGTGCTTACTGCTGAGAACCTGCGGAGCGAGTTGCTGGAGCTATGGCAGAAGAAGACGATTCCGACAAAAGCGATCTTTCTGGTAACCCATAACATCGAAGAGGCGGTGCTGCTGGCCGATCGAATCATTGTGCTGGGGCGTAACCCGGGGCGGATCCGAACGGACTTTTGCGTAAATCTGGTGCATCCTCGCAGCCGGAAGGAAGACGCGTTTTCCCAATTGGTGGATTACATCTATAAGGTGCTCACCGAGCCGGAAGCGCAGCCCCCGGAGCTGCCGCAAACGATTCATGGCGACGCACGGCCTCCGCGGAAGTACCAGATGCTGCCACATGCACGACCTGGCGGGGTGGCTGGGCTACTGGAACTTGTGCGGGATCATGGCGGCAGATATGACATGTACCGTCTTGCCGATGACTTATTGTTCGAGATCGATCATCTTCTGCCAATTGTGGACGCAGCGCAGTTGCTGGGGTTCCTGAATGTGAGCGAGGGAACGGCGGTGATCACGCCTTCGGGAACGGATTACGCGAATGCCGAAATCTCGGGACGCAGAGACCTGTTCCGCGAGGCCGCGACCAATCGAGTGCTTCTGCTGGACCAGATCGTGCGAGCCATCAAAGCGAAGAGCGACCATACGGTCTCTGAGGATCTGTTTCACGACATGCTGGATGAACAGTTCACGGAAGAAGAGACGATTCTTCAGCTTGAAACGGCTGTGAGTTGGGGACGGCACGCCCAGCTGTTCGATTTCGACGCCTCGCGACGCTGCTTTATTCAACCAGAGAAGTGGCGCCAGCAGGAGACATCGAGCGCGGAGAGTGTCGCTTGATAGGGCTCCCGGGCAGCTTGAGCTCCATTCGAGGACGCGAGACGCTGGCCCGCGCGCAAGCATTGAAGCGCACCTGGCCAGTGGTGATGGACCTCTGCATCGCAGCGATTGGACTGGCGTGTTTTTATGGCGTGGTGCGGATTGCGCATTACTGGATGGGGCATGCCGAGCCTGAGATTGTGATCTCTCTGAGCCCGCGTGCGCTGCCGCTCTATGCGTTTTACTCGGTGGTGCGCATTGGCCTTGCGTATGTTGTCAGCCTGTTGTTCGCTGTCGGTTATGGCTATGTTGCCGCGCACAGCCGACGGCTTGAGCCGCTCATGGTGGCCGGATTGGACATTTGTCAATCCATTCCGGTGCTAAGTTTTTTGCCGGGCGTGATGCTGGCCATGGTGGCGCTCTTCCCGACGCGGCAGGTAGGTGTAGAGATGGGTGCAATCCTGCTTATCTTTACCGGAGAAGTGTGGAACATGGCATTCAGCTTCTATTCGTCCATCAAAAGCATTCCGCGGGAGCTGAACGAAGCTGCAACGATCTGCCACTTTTCGCGCTGGCAACGGCTGTGGCAACTCGAGTTGCCGTATGGAGCGATCGGGCTGGTGTGGAACTCGATGGTGTCGGTTGCGGGGGGATGGTTCTTTCTGATGGCCTGCGAGATGTTTGTGCTGGGCTCTCGGGACTTTCGGCTGCCTGGCCTGGGCTCGTATTTGCAGACTGCCGCGAGCAACAATGACACGCGCGCTATGGTGTGGGGGCTCGCGGTGATGATTGGCATCATCGTGGCGATCGACCAGTTGATCTGGCGGCCCGCTATCGCGTGGAGCAACAAGTTCAAGTTTGAGCAGGTAGAAGGTGGAACGCACAGCCGCTCGCCACTGTTGCACCTCTTGACGCACTCGGGTGCCCTGCAATCGCTGCGAAGGCATACGCTCGCACCGATGTCTGAGAAGATCTATTGCTCGCTGGCGGAGAGGCGCACCCGGCGGATCGCCCGGACGCAAGGAGCGACCGGGTCGGCGGCCACGGGTTGGCTCCGGTGGGTGGTGATAGCGATCTTTATCGGCGGAGTGATCTACCTCGCGAGCGAAGCGCTGGCGCTGCTGCGCGAGGTATCGAAACCGCAGTTCTGGGCCGTGATGCGCGGGGCCGGCGCTACATTTCTGCGAGTCAATGTGTCGTTAGCGATCGCGGCTTGCTGGACGATTCCTGTTGGCGTCGCCATCGGATTCAATCCGCGTCTGGCGCGTATCGCTCAACCGCTGGCGCAGATTGCGGCTTCGGTTCCAGCGACAGCATTATTTCCTGTCATCCTGCTTGCACTTATACGGATGGGCGGGGGGATGGGCATTGCGTCCATTCTGCTGATGTTGATCGGAACTCAATGGTACATTCTGTTCAACGTGATTGCCGGCGCGATGGCGATTCCATCCGATCTTAGGGAGGTGGCGCAGCTATTCCACTTCACGGTCGTACAGCGGTGGCGCACGGTGATCCTGCCGGGGATATTCCCATTCCTGATCACGGGCATGGTGACGGCGTCGGGTGGTGCCTGGAACGCGAGCATTATCGCCGAATACTTCCATCTGAATAATCGAACGATGCAGACGGTCGGGTTGGGGGCACAGATCAGTTCGGCGACCGATGATGGCCAGTTCCAACTGCTCTTGCTTTCGACGGTGGTGATGGCATTGATGGTGGTGACGATCAATCGGATGGTGTGGCGGCCCTTGTTCCGGCTGTCCGAGACGCGGTTTAAACTGGAAGGCTGAACTGACAAGCCAGTCGCATTGCCTGCAATCAGGTTCTGCGTCTTCGCATGCAGGAAGGTTCAGCAGCCGTACTCTTTTCCTTCCTCGATTGGTTCCCACGGGGTGGATACGAAGGTGCGTTGGAAGAAGGCGTTGTCTACGACATATTGCTCGTGATTTTCGCCTGTAATGATCCAGTCCCCGGGGCGAACCTGGTGTCTTCCGAGATCAGTAACGATCCAGGTATCGTGGGTGGATTGACTCGCTTTGATCAGCAGTGGTCTACGTGTGCGGAAAGTATTCATAAGTTTGCTTCGTCTGTGCGTAATACGGACGAGAACTATTTCAACAGCCAACCCATAAAAATGGCATAAAGCGTTCTATGGGTCACGGAAGCGGTAGCCAACATAGCTGTCCGTGAGCAGGTACACCGGACGAGAAGGGTCATCCTCCAGCTTCCGTCGCAACTGGCTCATGTAGGTTCGCAAATACTCTCGCTCTCCTCCGTATTCCGAACCCCATACAAGCACCAAGAGTCGTTGATGCGCCAGGGGGCGGCCCGCGTGCCGCATGAGCGTGTGGAGCAGCTCAAACTCCTTCGGCGTCATGCGCACTTCTACTCCGTGTTTTGTGACCCGACGCGCTGATGCGTCGAGGGTGATATCGCCGATCGTGATCGGACGGTCGGGAGACTCGGTTCTTGCCCTGAAGCGGCGGATCGCTGAGCGCATACGCGCGGTCAGTTCCAGAAACTGAAAGGGCTTCGTAATGTAGTCGTCTGCCCCTGCATCCAATGCTTCGACCTTGTCTTTTTCTTCATCTCTTACCGTGAGCACAAGAATCGGCAGGAGCGGATAGATTTGGCGTATGCGGCGGCAGGTTTCCATTCCTCCAATGCCGGGCATGTTTACATCCAGCAAGATTGTCTCGTATGGATGATGCTGCAGCGCGAGGAGAGCCTCTTCTCCAGACGACGCCTCTCCAAGGCAGAATCCTACGGATTCAAGCGTATTTCGCAGACTCTGGCGTAACGCCTCGTCGTCTTCTACAAGCAACAGCGATCCCAATGCAGTCATGATAGTTGTCCCGAATTCGCCGGTATTGCAATAACGAATGTTGTTCCGGCTCGAACATCACTCTCGATAGAAATCTTTCCGCCGTGCGCTTCTACGGCCTTCTTCGCAACGGATAGACCCAAACCCGTGCCGGGAGCCCGATGCTCCACCGCAGGGCTGCGATAGAAACGCGTGAACACGATATTCCGTTCCGCCGGCGGTATATACGAGCCCTCATTGTGAATTCGAAGGATCGCCTGTGATCCCGAGCGTTCCGCAGAGATCCGCACACGCGAATCTTGAGGGCTGTATTTTGCAGCGTTGTCCACAACTTGAACGAGCGCCAGTGTAAGCAACTCAGAGTCACATCGAACGCTGGCGATCTCTGGGGCGATGGCGACATCGACGTTCCCGGATTTTAGATGAAAGACGCACTCCTCCAGCACGCCGTCAATCAAACTTCGAACCTCGACGAGGTTCTCATGCAGAACGACCCGGGAGAGTTCCAATCGTGAGGCGCGCAGCAGGCGGGTCGTCAGTTGGCTAAGGCGTGTGGCCTCCTGATTGATGAGAGCGATGAGGCTGATTTGTTGTGCACTCAGCCTTCCCGCGGCCAGCAATCCGGAACTTGAGACCGTGATCGTACTCAGCGGCGTTTTGAAAGCATGAGCTAAGCCATCGAGCAATGCGGAGCGTAGCTGCTCAGAGTGCCTTTCTGCCTCGATATCTATTTCTTTTGCCAGCAGCCGGGTGCGTTCGATCGCCATAGCCGTTATGGAGGCGATCGAGTTAACCGTCAACGAATCGATTGCATGTCCATAGAGCATCAAAGCGCCGACAGCGCGACTTCCGAAATACAAGACACGAAACGAGGTGTGACTGGAGGGGTCGTCGTAATTACGCTCACTGAAATAAACGACTTTTGTGGCGTCCTCGGCGTTCGGGGCTTCACCGACGCATGAGAGCTGATCTTCATATGCGTTCCAGAGCGCGACACCCTGGAGAGGGAAGCTCCTCTCGATTAAGACGCATAGCTGTTGCTCCGGAGATTGCTTCCAATCAAGCAGGAGCAGGTCACGGCACAGCTCATGGAGGGCCTTTTGCGCACTGCTTTGCCTCTCCACCATGAGCTGGTGTCGATGCATTTGATGGGCGCGACGACTCACCATCAACGAAATGCCTTCAAATGTAGCGAGCGCCGTCCAATTCTCAGGCCGAGTGACGTAAAAGCTAAAAATCGGCGGCGCGAAGTAGTAGTCCAGACATAGCGTTGCCACCACAGAGACGATACTTGCCTCTACAAAACCAGCTTTGTCCGCTATCGCCAACGTGACAAATAGATAAACCGAAACCGTGGCCGCCAGGTTCAGGTAATGATTCGCAACCATGCCGAAGAGAATGAAAAATCCGGATGCAAGTAGAACGAGCGCGGATGATCGAGCATGTGCAGCGGACACGACAAATACCTACAGCAAAGTATAGAAAAGGACCCGTAAGGAAGTTGTATGAATTCCATCTTAAGTAGATAAAGGCTGCCGATTCTCCGGTCATTTATGCCTCCCTTGTGGGTTGCGATTTTACCTATACCTAGCCGGTACAAATCCCGGTTAGGAGAAAGAAATGAATGTTTATGCAAGCTCAGCAGAAGAGCTTCACAGCCTCGCGATCGCCCTCTTACGGGCGCAGCAGACGCGGCAGAGCCTTCTTGATGCTGAGAGCTCTCGCAGGCGAAACCACAGCACCTCGCGCATCGGTGCGGTGCTCCATCGGTTTCGTCATGCGGGAATCGTAATCGCAATCCTGGGTGTAGTGCTGTGTTCGAGCAGGTGTTTTGGCCAGTCGACGTTCGGCAGCATTCGAGGCGTTGTTGAGGACGCCTCCGGCGCCGCGGTCCCGGATGCGCAGGTGACGCTGCATAGCGTCGATGAAAATACAGACCGGGTGGCAAGGACCGATGCTGCCGGTGGCTATACGCTGGAAAACGTCAATGCCGGCAAGTACAAGATCGTCGGTCAACGGGCTGGATTTGCCGATACGGTTGTCGACGGCATCTCGCTCGCCGCTCGCCAGGATCTCCGCTTTGCGCTGACCATGAAGGTTGCCACTGAGGCGACGACCGTTCAGGTCAGCGCCGCAGCGGCAGAGATCAACACAGAGAATGCGACGCTGACTCACTCTCTGAATACAGGCGAAATCGGCAAGTTGCCGCTCAATTTTCGCGCGGCGACGACCAGTCCGTTAGCGGCTCTGGCGGCTTCGCCCGATGTACAACAAGACAGCTCCGGTAACTTTGAGGTTGGCGGCGCAACAACCGGCATGGTTGGATTCTCAGTCGACGGCGTTTCCACGGTGAACGTCTTTCAGAGCGGTGTGTCGCTCGCCGTCGGCGCACAGGGCTCGAACCCGTATCCCTCGTCTGAAGGCATCTCCGAACTCAAGGTGACCGGGTTCGACAATAATGCCGAATTTTCGCAGGTGGCGGATGTGACGTTTACGACGAAGCCGGGCACGAACCAATATCATGGCAGCCTGTTTGAATATCTTCAGAACGATGCCTTGAACGCGAACGTGTATAGCTTCTCGGTAAAGTCGCCGGAGCGGTTCAATACCTTTGGCGGAAGTGTTGGCGGACCCGTCTCTATTCCTCATCTCTACAACGGCCACAACAAGACCTTCTTTTTCTTTGACTACGAAGGTAACCGCAAGAGCACGTCCGATGCGGAGCAATATGACGTGCCGAGTATGCAGGACAGGCTCGGCAATCTGAACGACATCGCCTCGTCGTTTCCAGTTCTCCACCCGTCCACAGGGACTGTGGTCAATATGAACTGTGCACTGGACCAGCCTTGCATCATCAATCCGGCGACCGGGTCGCTGTCTACCGGACAGCCCTTCGCGAACAATACAATCACGGGGCCGCTCAGCCAATCGTCTCTGACCTTGCTGAACGATTACTATCCATTGCCCAACGCGACGAATCTTGGCGGAGGTCTGAATTACCAGACGCTGGTCCCGGTTCCTTCCAGCACCAACGGTTTCGACGGCCGCATCGATCAAGTCATTTCATCGAAACAACAGATGTTCGTCCGTTACAACTGGAAGAACCTGCTGGTGAATACGGTGAATAATCTGCTACCCAACGATGTGGATACGGAACATGATCGCAGCTTCCTGGTCTCTCATAACTATGAGTTCACCTCCACGTTGATCAACGAGTTTCGCTTCGGATTTACCCACACGATTCTCTCGCCGGATTTCCCGATCGAGGGCGCACAAGCGATCGCGCAGCTGGGACTTCAGGGAATCAACGTTTCCAACCATCCAACGGATGGGGGTTTTCCCAGCATTTTCTTCAACGACGGCACCAGCTTCACGCCCATCGGTCGAGACCATGTAGGACCGACGGTGTCCAGCACCTATGAACTGGCGGACAACCTTACCTGGACCCACGGGCGACATACCGTGCGCGGTGGTGTGGATATCCGCTGGGTGAGATTCCAGGTTCCGGAGATCGAGACACCTTCTGACGATTACGGTTTGATCTCCTTCAACCAGAACATTTTCACGGGAAGCTCCTTTGGCGATCTTCTGTTGGGGCTCCCGAATACAACGTATTTTGCTGTGACCGGACCCAAAGATGATGCGGGAGGTCGCCAGTATGGTTTCTATGCACAGGATGAATGGCAGGTGAATCAGCGGCTCACGGTCAATTATGGTCTGCGCTGGGAACTGCTTCCCCCCTTCGTCGACGTCAATGGCATTCAGGCCAACTTCGATCCCAAAACGAACTCCATCATCGTCAACGATCAGCTGTACAACAAGTTGGGCGGCCCGGTGCTTGCCTTCCTGCAGTCGTTCAACGCCTGCAATGCGTCGATTCCTGGACACACCGCGACTGCGGATCCGGGATACGCACCGTCGAGCGCCCTTCCCTGCACGAGCGTCGTGTCCAATCAACAGGAAGGTCTACCGCCAGGTCTGAGGCAGACCTACCTGCGGAACTTTGATCCTCGCATCAGCATTGCTTACCGTCCGTTTGGCAACGACAGAACGGTTGTTCGCGCCGGCTTTGGCATCTTCACCGTAACCGCCCTGGGCCAACTTCAGAACAACAATGAGAGCAATCCACAGGCCTCCGTCTATACCTACACCAACATCAACGCAGCCGGCGCGCCGTCGTTCGCGTTCCCGCAGGTCGCGCCTCCGGGCGTTGCGGGACAGGCCCAGATTGGCGGCGGCGAATTGGAGCAGGCTACTGACCCACGCTATCGTGACGCGCAGTCGGCGCAGTGGAACGTTACGGTTGAACGGGAACTTACCTCCAACACGGCCCTGCGCGTCAGCTATGTCGGTATGGATTCCTATCGTCTGAACGTCACCGCCAATATCAATCAGCCAATGCCCACAACGGTACCCGTAGGACAGCCCAATCCCAATCCGATACCGTTTCCGAACTGGGGCACGATCTTCCAAACGGCAAACCTCGGTCATCAGAACTATGAGGCGTTACAGCTACAGGCAACGCACAGAATGGGAAGAGGTCTGTCGTACCAGGCCAACTACACCTGGGCGCATGACCTCAGCGACGCCCAGGGAGATGCGCCGACGGCCTTCCAGGGTGAGACCCGCTATGGACTTGCTGACGAAGACCGCTTCGATATCAAGGCCAACCGCGGCAACGTGGTAGGTACGCGACGCAACCGGTTCCTCCTGGCTGGTACGTACGAGTTGCCCTACGGCCGCGGGCGCCAGTGGTCCAGCCACTCAGCTGTGATGGATTACATTCTGGGAGGATGGAACGTGAATACGATCACTCTGCTGGAATCGGGCCCATGGCTCACTCCCACGATGAGTGTGGCCAATGACCGGACCAACACGAATCCAGCTGCCGCAGGCATCTCTGTGGTTCGTCCCGACCGGATCGGGAATCCGATTCCGGCCCACCGCACGAATGCCAACTACTTCAACATCGCCGCGTTCGCACCGCCACCAGTGGGTGCGGGTCGGGTCGGTAACGCATCGGTCGGAAGCCTGGAGGGACCGGGCACGATCGCGGTCGCCGCTGGGCTGGCCAAGGTGATACCGATTTACAGAAATATCAACCTTCGCTTTGAATCGACCTTCACCAACGTGCTGAACCACACGAACTACGCACCTCCGCAAACGGACATCAGCAGCCCAAACTCCTTTGGCGCGCTGACCACTGCGCAGACGGCGGAGAGTGCTGGCAACCGCACCGGCCAGGTGGCGCTGCGTCTTGACTTCTAGCGCTCTCTGCAACCCCTAACCTTGGGACCGGCCTGTCGCGTTTATTGCGGCAGGCCGGTCGAGGCTTTTACGAGTAAGGAACACCTACGGCGACGCACAACTGCAGTCCACACGCACCGCTATGTTCCTCATCCGAGTAAGAAAAATGACTAGCGCCGGCAAAGATGCGCTGATGAGGAACGGCCCTGGGCAGGAACTGAGAGCCAGGCGAAAGAAATTCCCCCTTCGCGATTTCTTGCGAAGGGGGAACGCATACTGAAGCAAGGTTAAGCCGAACGTGGCGAAGACGATCCGGTCGCTACCTGTCGATTCGACCGTGGCAGCTTCCGACGCCCTTGTCGCTGAACGAAGCCGGTCCGGTTTTCTGTGCAGGGTCCTTCAGTGCCGACTCGAAATCCCACGCGTAGCCGTTCTCATTGAGCGTCAGGCCCATCACGCCCCAGAATTCTCCAGTTCCTGCTTCGAGATTCTCTGCGTTGAAGTTCGGGTTGCCGCTAGGATCCTCCATGTTTGTTTCGCCTGCACCGGACGTCACAGTGGTTGTGACGACTGGATCGAGTGTCTCGCCACCGGTGCCTACGACGAATTCGCGTATACCCTTCTTTGGATCGTATTTCCCGGAGGGGTCAAGCGGACGGTAGCGGCCATAGAGATGGTCGTGTCCATTCAGCACCAGGTCGGCTCCGTACTGGTAGAGGACCTGCCAAAATTGCTGAGCGGTCGGGCCCTCGGGTACGGCGATGCCGTTGGTAGGGCTGAACACGGGTTGGTGCCAGTAGGCGAGTGTGCACGCGGAATGATTCGCCGCGAGATCGTTTTTGAGCCATTCGAGTTCAGAAGCAAACCAGGAGCCGGTGCACCCGCCGGGCTGTGTCTCGCACTCTATATTGAGCGAGATAAGATGCCACGAGCCCAGATTATAGGAGTACCAGCCGTCTCCGACACCGACTTGGCCGCCGGTGCTGTTGGTTCCGAGTCCGCCCGACTGCGCAAAGTGCCCGGCCTGTCCATCAGAATGCGGAACGGGTTGCGTGAAGGTACCGCCAGTCTCAGGGTTGTCGGCGATGGTAGCGGTCATGACGGTTCCATCGGTATTGTGCTGGACGCCGTTGAAGTAGGAGAAGTAGCCGTAGCCGGCAACGCCGATCGCGCCGTGTTCGGTATAAAACTCGTGGTTGCCAGGCGCAGGCCGCGTAATCAGTTTGAAAGCGCCATACGTCGTCTCGTAGGAGTTCTCGAAGTCGGAATATTGGCCTACCTGGTATTGCTCATCTCCGACGAGGGCGACGATGTCCGGTTTCATATTCTCGATCTGTTGCGCAGTGGCCGCCTGGGATGCGAGCAGATTCTGGGCGGTGTCGCCGCTGCAGTTTTCGCCCGCCTTCTCACCACTTTCTTCCTCGCCCGGCTGGCAGGCAACGTCGCCCACCACCGCCAACACCGGAGAGCCTTGCACCTTGTTGTACGGCCACGGATTGTCGTTCGGCACCCAATTGCCGCTTGACCAGCCCTTGCCGTTCGACCAATGATTGTCCTTCGAATTTTCGTTCTGTGCCTTGGCCCCAACTGCAAATACCAACACCGAGGCAGCCGCTCCTATGAGCACCGCCGCTCGAAAGCTTCTACGGATCGTCTCCATGCAATTTCTCCTATTCAAACTTGTGGTTGGATGGTTGCTACAGCGTTCCGTTTGTAGCTTTTTAACATTGCGCTTGCATGACAAATATGTGAAAAAGCGCAGTCCACTTCTCGGCAGATCGTTCACGCCATCAGCGCGCGACAAAAATGTGAGACCACCAAGGACAACGCGGCTTTCGCTAAGCGAACGCGTTATCGATTCGTGATGACCGGTGGTCCAGCGAGGCGTTACCTTAGGCGTAGCGAAACAGCGCCATGAAACCAAAGTCCATGTGCTGCTGGATATGGCAGTGAAACAGCGTCAGGCCGGGCTGATCGGCGACCAGATCCACCGTGGCGCGCCCAAATGCGGGAACGATCACCGTATCCTTTTTGATGCCGGCGGTCGGCTTGCCGTTGATTTCGACGAGTTCGAACAGGTGCCGGTGGATATGCAGGGGGTGAGAATCGTCGCTTCGATTGTGAAACACCAGCCGGTAGCGCCCTCCCTCCCGCAGCACGAACTCCCGTTCATGCGGATATTCCTTGCCGTTGACGAGCCAGTGATTGATGCCGTTGGGTCCGCCAGGCACTTTTTCAAAGACCATGTCGATGGTCTGGTCTGGCGCAGGATGCGGCGCGGCCGTGCCAAAGATTGTGTAGTCCCAGCGCGACCTCGGAGGGGGAGTCCATAGAGCGCGCTGCTGTTGATTGGCGTACTCGACCACAATGCCCATGCCGGATTGTCGCGCGGCATTGCGGATCTCCCCTAAAATCCAGACGCCCGGATTATTCATCTCCACGATCGCATCCACGCGCTCGCCGGGGGCGATCTCAATCACCTCGACCGCCTGAGGCGCCGGCACTGGATTGCCGTCGAGAGCGATCACCTGAAACTTGTGGCCGGGTAAAGCCACGCGATGAATTTGGGCAGCGCTGGCGTTGAGCAGGTGCATCAGGACGCGCTGACCCGGCTGCACGCGGAGGGGTTCCCCCGCTCCGAGCATTTTGTCGTTAATCGAATAAAGAGGAGCGCTGACTTCGAGTCCGTTGGGTCGCAGGCCTGGAGTGGCGGGTCTTTCCGGCGTCGGCTCCCTGGGATCCGCCGCCATCTCGTCCTGATCCATCGTAGACAGAAAGTATTGCCATTCACGCAGCGCCAGAAAGACTTCCTGGTCGTACCGTCCAGGGTAATTCGCGGGATCGATCATAAAAAAACCGAACTGGCCCGTATAGGAGCCCCGATGCAGATCCATCATGGCTGCGGTGTGCGAGTGATACCATCGCGAGCCCGCAGGCTTGGCCACGAATTGATAGCGCCGCATGCCGTGGGGCGGCACCGGAGGAGTGCCTTCTTCCTCCACTCCATCGACTTCCGACGGAACGAACAGGCCATGCCAATGCACGTACTCCGGAACGTCTGTGTCGTTCACAACCTCAACCGTGACAGACCGGCCCTCTCGCGTCCGTAGGAGGGGACCGGGAACTTTATTGTTGTAGCCGATTGTGCTGATGACAACCTGCGGGGCTAGCTCGACCATCATGGGCGCGATTTGGAGGGTGAAATCCGCCGGCCGGCCGGTGGCCTTCGGTTCCAATGGCATCATCTGGTGCTGTGGCGACTCCCCCAACGCGGGCCGCAACTTGCCTGTCCCGGTTGCGATCATGGTGGCCCATCCAAGCCGTACAAAATCCCTTCGCTTCACGCGATCCTCGCCCCGGCTGCGAATGCCACCATATAGACGACTGCCTCATTGGGTAATGCCGATACAAAAACTCTCCTGATCGCTTTCATATTCATGCCGTACTTTCCCCTTGGGGTTGACTGGTTGGGCTAAATCTAAGGTACGTGCCTTCACCAGGAGAATGTTTCATCAGATTTAGAAAGAATTGGCTTAGACAATAAACGGCAGAAATTGGCTCACGTCCGATTACATGCTCCTGAGGATGTGCGAGCACAGAACGCAGGACAAAGACCCAAAAGCCGAATGGTTTGCCGTCGTGGACCTGGTTCTACAGACTGTTTCTAGAGGATGGTACCAAACGGACGAAGAGAGCGTTTTCTGGAATCTGTTCCCGATTCGGCCAACAAACCATGGCCAATGAGTGCATTGGCCTGATATCGCCAATCGATAACTCCATAAAGCCGGATCGGGGGACGCACCCGCCTGCCGGGGAAGGATAACGAGAAGCCGGCTGAAAGGCGACCAAGTTCTCATCATGGGGCCGGACCCGTTGGAACGCGGCGATCAGTGCCAGTGCCCACGTACCATGACCGTACCTCCATCCCAAGCAGGCCCAGCACAAGGCAACCAACTCTTTGCAGAGGTTCGCCTTGGGCGTAGACTGGCGCGAGTTGCAAGAGGAGGCGTGATGGTTGGAGAGGTGAACCGGCGATCGTTTTTGCGGGGTGTGGGAGCAGCTGGATTATTGTCGATAGCTCCGGAAGCGGGTGCTGCGGTTGGCCAGTCGGGCGAGCACATTGTGCATGAGGTGGTGCAGGCGACGGCAGACGAGAAGCCGAAGTACTCCATCAAGTTCAGCGTGTGCGGGATGAGCCATGACCATATCTATGGCATGATCGGCGCGGTGCAGCGGGGCGGTGGCGTGCTGGTGAGTGCGTGGGCCGGTGAACCGGACAAGCTGGAGATTTTCAAAAAGCGATTCCCGGACGTGAAGATCGTCGCCACGCAGGATGAGATTGTCAACGACAAGTCGATCCAATTGGTGCTGAGTTCGCAGATTGCGAATGAGCGCGCTCCACTGGGTGTGCGGGTGATGAAGGCCGGCAAAGACTTTCTGAGCGACAAGCCGGGCATTACGACGCTGGAGCAACTGGCAGCCGTACGCCAGACGATTGCGGAAACCAAGCGCATTTACGCGATCATGTACAGCGAGCGGCTGGAGGTGAAGGCCGCGGTGAAGGCGGGCGAACTGGTGCAAGCCGGGGCGATCGGTCGCGTGATCCAGACGATCAATATTGCGCCGCACCAAATTGTGCAGGGCCATGGGGATGCAGGCGGCGGCTCAGGTGGCCGACCGGATTGGTTCTGGATTCCGGAACAGTATGGCGGCATTTTGTGCGACATCGGGTCGCACCAGGTGGATCAGTTCCTGTTCTACACGGGGTCGACTGAGGCCGAGATTGCGGAATCGCAGATTGCCAACGTTGCGCATCCACAGCATCCCCGGTTTCAAGACTTCGGCGATATGGTGCTGCGCGGCAACCGCGGCTTAGGCTATGTGCGTTTGGACTGGTTTACGCCGGATGGCCTTGGCACATGGGGAGACGGGCGCCTTTTTATTCTGGGTACCGAGGGATACATCGAGGTCCGGAAATATACGAACGTTGCTGTGAGCAAGCAAGGCAACAACCTTTTCATCGTGGACCAGAAGCAATCGCGCTATATCGATTGCAACAATATGACTCTCCCGTTTGGTTCCCAGTTTGTCGCGGATATTGTGAATCGCACCCACACGGCGCAGGACCAGACGCAGTGCCTGCTTGCTGCGGAACTGGTGATCAAGGCGCAGATGAATGCGAAGTGGATTCATCTGAGTACATAGGTTCCATGAGGCTCAACCAGAAGCAGACACAAAGGGCAGACTGCGAGAGGCTGCTCTTTGTGTCTGCGTGGTGGCGAGGGTTAGAAGGAGATCCGGCCGCTGAAGCCTTGCGATTCACGGTAGGGGCATTCGATGAGGGGGCAGAAAATACGGAGTGGAGGCGCTTTGTTCTTGCGTGGCTGCGGGCCACAGAACGTGGTCTACAGCCAGCCAAGGGGTGAGGAACAGCCAGTCCGAATGGCGCAGGCGAACGTGGTCCTAGAGGTCTATTCGACTGGGGCTCCTGTTTTAGGGTTTGGAGACTCCCGGTAGCCTCCTGCAACATAGACCAGTCGCGGCGAGCGGCGAACCTTCATGGAGCGATAGAATTACACTGATTCAGCCAGTTAATGGGGCGTTTCAATCGAAGATGCGAGCCGATAGGCGGTTCTGCGAAATCCGCCGCATGGAGCTAAGCGCGTTGGGTACGTCGATCGAACCAGTCACCATTGGTTCTGCAGGAGATCAGATCATGAGTGTGGAAGTGCCAGCAAATCCCGGGTTGCAAGGACGTTCTCTGATAGCGAGTTCCGTCGCCGCCGAAGTTGGCGGGAGTGTCTTTCATGCCTATGATCCGCGCGACGGCCGTCCGCTCGAAACCTCGTTCTACTCTGCGTCGATCGCGGACGTCGATCGCGCCGTGGTTGCGGCGACAGATGCCTACGCTACGATTGCAGCGACCACGGGACAGGAGCGCGCCCGCCTCCTGCGCGCGATTGCAGATGGGATCGACGCCTCGGGAGAGGTGCTGATCGAACAGGCACATCGCGAGACAGCCTTGCCTCGGCCGCGGTTGACGGGAGAGGTGGCGCGCACCAGCAGCCAACTACGGTTGTTTGCGAGCGTGGTCGAAGAGGGGTCGTGGGTCATGGCGCGGATCGATACCGCTGATCCCGCGCGCATGCCGCCCAAGCCGGATGTGCGATCCATGTTGCGACCGCTCGGGCCGGTGGCGGTTTTTGGTGCAAGCAATTTCCCGCTGGCCTTTTCGGTGGCGGGGGGCGATACGGCATCTGCACTGGCAGCAGGAAATCCTGTGGTGGTGAAGGCTCATCCCGCCCATCCGGGAACCAGCGAGCGGGTGGGGCACATCGTGGTGGCCGCCATCCAGGCCAGTGGTCTGCCTACGGGCTTGTTTTCGCTGCTCTTCGACGCGGGATATGAAGTTGGCTCCGCGCTGGTGCAGCATCCGGGAATTCGCGCCGTGGGGTTCACGGGATCGTTCCGCGGCGGTCGTGCGTTGATGGACCTTGCCGCTGCGCGGCCCGATCCCATTCCGGTGTATGCGGAGATGGGAAGCACGAACCCGGTCTTCGTCCTGCCAGGGGCATTGCAGGAGCGCGGCGCGCAGCTTGCTGAAGGCTTGCATGGATCGTTCACCTTGGGGGGTGGGCAGTTCTGCACCAAGCCGGGAGTGGTGTTTCTTCCGAAGGCGGAAGCGGCAGCGTTCGTTGAGCGGTTGAGGGGTGCAACTGAGGGCGGCGTTGCGTTCCCGATGCTGACGGGAGCCATCGCCTCGGCATACAAGAAGGCCCTGACTCATCGCGAAACGCTGCGGACGGCCAGCGGTGCAACGGGCGACGGCGGTTTTTCCGTTCAGCCGATTTTGCTCGAGACGACCGGGGCGGAATTCTTCGCGAACCCCTCGCTTGCGGAAGAAGTGTTTGGGCCTACCACGCTGGTGGTTCACTGCGACGATTTTGAAGGCATGCTGCGGGCAGCGCAGTCGCTGCAAGGGCATCTGACGGCGACGATCCTGGGCACCGAGAAGGATCTGGAAGAGAATGCTGAGCTGCTGCAGGTGCTGGAGTCGAAGGTGGGGCGCGTGATCTTCAATGCCTTCCCCACGGGTGTTGAAGTGTGCCACGCGATGGTGCATGGCGGACCCTACCCGGCGACCTCCGACGGACGTTCTACCTCAGTGGGAAGCCAGGCGATCTTTCGTTTTGCCCGGCCAGTAGCGTACCAGGGCTTGCCGGAGTCGGCGCTTCCGGATGCGCTCAGGAGTGCGAACCCGCTGAAGATTCTGCGGCTCTGGAACGGCGCTTGGAGCTCTGAGGCGAAAGATTAGCGTCTAGCGGCCCTACACTCGGCCCCTTGCTAGGCGACCGTATTGCTGAGCGTGCCGATGCCATCGATAACGATGGTCACGACATCGCCATGCGCGAGAGTGAAATCGTCTTCGGGAACAACGCCCGTACCGGTCATCAGGCAGGCCCCGGTCGGGAAGGTGTTGTCGCGGAACAGGTAGCTGACGAGTTCACTGAATTCACGCTTGATCTCGGCAATGGAGGTTGAGCCAGCAAAGGCAACGCTCCCCTCGCGCTTGATGCTGATGCTGATGGTGGTGGCCTTAGGCAACGGTACGTCGGCGAGCAGGACGCAGGGGCCAAGTGCGCAGGAGCCGTCGTAGACCTTTGCCTGCGGAAGATAGAGCGGATTCTCGCCCTCAATGTCACGCGAGCTCATGTCGTTGCCGA
>Ga0210387_10000708_pt1 | contig 24298 bp, 23 predicted proteins | sample IncBWC7OmetaG_FD_160108 | JGI IMG/M metagenome (GOLD analysis project Ga0210387, IMG submission 160108) | Forest soil microbial communities from Barre Woods Harvard Forest LTER site, Petersham, Massachusetts, United States - Inc-BW-C-7-O ...
CAACATCGGCAAGCTGATGCTGGCGTTCGTCTGCTTCTGGACCTACATCGCCTTCTCGCAGCTGATGCTGATCTGGATCGCGGGGCTCCCCGACGAGACGCCGTTTTACATCACCCGCTTCAGCCGCGGCTGGGCCCCCATCGGCATCCTCCTCATCTTTGGCCACTTCTTCATCCCGTTCGGGGCACTGCTGTCCCGAACGCTCAAGCGCAGCCCCACCCGGTTGGCCTGGGTGGCGCGTTGGATTCTCTTCATCCACCTGGTCGACATCTTCTGGCTGGTGATGCCGAGCCGCGATCCCGAGGGGTTCGCGTTGCGCTGGACCGACGTCACCGCCTTCCTGGGCGTCGGCCTGGTGGGGATCGCCTACGGCGTCTCGCGCCTGCGCGGCAAGCTCCCCGTCCCGGTCAAGGACCCTTACATCGCCGAATCGATTCGGTACAGGCAGCCCTAACCATGAGCAGCCACAGCCACGACACAGACAGCCATCCCCCCGGACACGAGTCCGAGGACCAGATCGACTTCACCAAGGTGATCGCGGTCGGCGTCGTCTCGCTCATCGTTTTCGCCCTGGGGACGATCTGGGCGATCGCCATCCTCCATCACGAGACGGCGAAGGTGCAGGCCACCACCGGTGTGTCGCGCTATCCCGAGCTCGGCAAGGCAGAGATCGGCATCGTCGATCAGGTCCTGTTCGAAGGGGATCATCGCCTGGCGACCTGGCGCGCCGAGCGGGCCGCGCGCCTGAACGGCTATGGCTGGACCGATCGCAGCAAGGGGATCGTCCACATCCCGATCGAGCGCGCGTTGGAGGAGGCGGCGTCCGGCACGCTGCCCGAGGGAGCCCCCAAGTGAAGCTCAGGGGAACAATGTCGCTCGCGCTCTGCACGCTGCTGTTCGGCGCGGCCGCCGCGCACGCCGAGCCGCAGGTGGTCTTCCCGCAGGGGAGCGCCGAGCCGCTGGCCGCCCTGCAGGACATCGACGTGATCGAGCACCTCGGCGATCGGGTTCCGCGGGGGCTCGCCTTCACCGACGTGACCGGGGCACCGAAGTCGTTGGATGCGCTGCTCGGCCAAGGGCGCCCGGTGGTGGTCACGCTCGGCTACCACCGCTGCCCGATGCTCTGCGGGCTGGTTCTGGACGGCATCGCCAAGGCGGCGCGAACGATCGGCCTTGGTCTCGGCAAGGACTACACGGCCGTCGACATCAGCATCGATCCCGGCGAGGACACCAAGCTTTTGCAGCAGAACCAGCACCGGGTGCTCGAGCAGGCCGGCCAGGGGCTCGGCAAGCCGCTCACCCGCGACGCCTGGCCGTTCTGGCTCTCCTCGGCCGACGGTGGCGCCGCGGCGCGCGCGCTCGCCGACGCGGTTGGGTTCCGCTACAAGTACGACCCCACGTCGAAGCAGTTTGCCCACGAGGCGGTGGCCTTCGTGCTGACCCCCGACGGCGTGATCTCGCGTTACCTCTACGGCGTCGACTATCCGGCCCGCGACTTCCGCATGGCGCTCGTCGAGGCCAGCGGCGGCAAGGTGGGGACCTCGCTCGACAAGGTGATCCTCTCCTGTTACCGGTACGATCCCGTGACCCGGCGCTACGGACCTTTCGTCTTCGGCTTCATGCGCATCGGCGCTGGGTTGGTGTTCCTCGCCCTGGCCGGTCTCATGACCGTGCTCTGGCGGAAGGAGTTCGCGATGAGAAAGCGCTCGGTCGCCGTCGCCGCGACCAGCGGGAGCGTCGCCGCGACCAGCGGGAGAATGACATGACCGCCATCGAAGATCTGATGCGTCACATGCTGTTTCTGCCGGACCCGGCGTCAACGTTCGCGGTCCCGGTCGATCGGCTCCACTTCTTCGTCATCACGGTGACGATGATCGCCTCGAGCATCACCGGCCTCCTGGCCTTCATCTTCTTCTTCAAGTACCGCGAGCGGCGGCCCAGGCAGTCGACGCCGCTGGTCATCCCCAGCGTGAAGTTCGAGATCGCGGTCATCAGCATTCCGCTGTTCTTCTTCCTGCTGTGGTTCGTGCAGGGCTACAAGGACTACGTCTGGTACACGACGCCGCCCGAGAACGCGATGGACGTCTACGTCATGGCCAAGAAGTGGATGTGGAAGTTCTCGTACGGCGCCGAGGGGCCGAACGCCATCGCCACGCTGCATGTTCCGGCCAATCGTCCGGTCCGGCTGCTCATGACCAGCCGCGACGTCATCCACTCCTTCTTCGTCCCCGACTTCCGTATCAAGCAGGACGTCATCCCCGGCCGCTACACGGAGACCTGGTTCGAGGCGACCAAGCCCGGGCGCTATCAGATCCTCTGCTCGCAGTACTGCGGCACCTGGCACTCGCAGATGTGGGGCGAGGTCGTGGTGATGGAGGGGCCCGCGTTCGACCAGTGGATGCTCGAGCAGCGCAAGGGAGCGCTCTCGGCGCGCGTCGACTCCGGGGGCGACGACGGTCCGGAGTTCCACGGATCGATCGTCGAGTACGGCAAGAAGGTCGCCCTGGTGCAGGGGTGCGTCAAGTGCCACTCGCTCGACGGCGAGCCGCACATCGGCCCGACCTGGCTCGACCTTTACGACAAGAAAGAGGTTCTCGAGAACGGCGAGACCGTGATCGCCGACGAGGCCTATCTGACCGATTCGATGATCGACCCACGTGGGAAGATCGTGAAGGGCTTCAAGCCCGTGATGCCGACCTACAAGGGGCGGCTGGCGGCGCCAGAGGCCGCCGCGCTGGTCGAGTTTATCAAGTCGTTGCGAACGCCGGGTCTCGAGGCCGTTCCCTCGAAGGAAGCGATTTATGAGCCAGCCAAGCCAGCTCAGCACTGAACACGCTGACAAACCGGTCGTCCCGGCCGTCAACTACCTGAACGCCGATCGGGGCGTCTGGTCGTGGCTGACCACGATCGATCACAAGCGCATCGGCATCATGTACCTGGTGTCGGTGCTGATCGCCTTCCTGCTGGGCGGGATCTTCGCGATGGCGCTGAGACTCGAGCTGCTCACGCCGGGCCCCACCATCATGGGCGCGAACACCTACAACCGGATGTTCACGCTGCACGGCGTGGTCATGATCTTCCTCTTCATGATTCCCGCCATTCCCGGTGTGTTCGGCAACTTCCTGTTGCCGCTCATGCTGGGGGCCAAGGATGTCGCCTTCCCCAGGCTGAACCTGCTGTCGCTCTACCTCTACTGGACGGGGGCCACGCTGGCGCTCTCCGGGATGATCATGGGTGGCACCGACACCGGCTGGACGTTCTACGCACCGTACAGCACGACCACGCCGATGACGCTCTTTCCAGTCTTGCTGGGCGTCTTCATCCTCGGTTTCTCATCGATCCTCACCGGCCTCAACTTCATCGTCACCGTCCACACGCTGCGCGCGCCCGGCATGGGCTGGATGCGGCTGCAGCTGTTCGTGTGGGCCATCTACGCCACCAGCATCATCCAGGTGCTGGCGACGCCGGTCATCGGCCTCACCGTCATGCTGATCGGCATCGAGAAGGTCGGGCACTTCGGCCTCTTCGATCCGAGCCGGGGCGGCGATCCGGTGCTGTTCCAGCACATGTTCTGGTTCTACTCGCATCCGGCGGTCTACATCATGGTGCTGCCGTCCATGGGCGTCGTGTCGGAGGCCATCGCGGCCTTCTCCCGCAAGAACATCTTCGGTTACAAGATGATCGCCTACTCCTCGCTGGGGATCGCCTTCGTCGGCTTCTTCGCCTGGGGCCACCACATGTTCGTGTCGGGGCAGTCGTCGCTCGACAACGGCGCCTTCGCCGCCATCTCCATGTTGGTCGGTGTGTTCACCGCCATCAAGGTCTTCAACTGGGTGGCGACGCTCTACAAGGGCGCCATCGCCGTGAAGACGCCGCTCATCTACATCTGCGGCTTTCTCTTCTTCATCGTGTTCGGCGGGATGACCGGGATCGCGGTGGCGACCGTGTCACTCGACGTCCACTGGCACGACACCTACTTCGTCATCGCGCACTTCCACTTCATCATGGTCGGCGCGGTGATCATGGCGTTTCTCATCGCGCTTCATTACTGGTTCCCCAAGATGTTCGGGCGCATGTACCACGAAGGGTGGGGGATGGTCGCCGCCTCGCTCATCGTGCTCGGCTTCAACGCCACCTTCATCCCGCAGTTCCTGCTGGGGAACGCCGGGATGCCCCGCCGCTATTACATCTATCCGGAGCGCTTCCAGGCGCTCAATGTGGCCTCGACCGCCGGAGCCTCGTTGCTGGCGTTCGGCTTCCTCATCATCCTCGTCTACCTCATCTACGCGCTGGTCCGAGGCCCGATTGCCGGCGACAACCCGTGGGACTCGCGCGGCTACGAGTGGATGACGACCTCACCACCGCCGAAGCACAACTTCGAAGAGACCCCGATCATCACCCGCGACTCGCACTCGTACCAGGAGCCGGGAGAGGAGGTGGAGCATGTCGTCATCTGAGGGCGGCCTCACCAAGCCACACCTGGCGCACCACTTCGAAACGATCGAGAAGCAGGACTACGCCGTCCGCCTCGGGATGTGGCTCTTCCTCGGTACCGAGGTGCTGCTCTTCGCCGGGCTTTTCCTGGGCTACACCGTCTACCGCCACTTCTATTACGAGGCTTTTCATGAGGCCTCGCGCCATCTCGACCTCTGGGCGGGGACGACCAACACGATCATCCTCATCACCAGCAGCTTGAGCGTCGCGCTCGCCTATCACGCCATCAAGCAGAACAAGAAGAGGCAGTGCGCGGCGCTGCTGATCTTCACCGTCTTCTGCGCCTTCGCCTTCTTGGCCATCAAGGCGATCGAGTACCACCACAAATTTCAGGAGGGGGCGCTGCCGGGCGCCTTCTATCATTACGCCGAGGTGACGGCGCCGGGCGCCAACCTCTATTACACCATCTACTTCCTCTCCACCGGCCTCCACGCGCTCCACGTCATCATCGGGATGTCGATCCTGATCTGGATCCTGGCGCGGGTGCTGAAGGGGGAATTCTCGGCGACCAACTACGTGCCTGTCGAGCTGGGCGGGCTCTACTGGCACCTGGTCGACCTGGTCTGGATCTTCCTTTTTCCGCTGCTCTACCTGATTTAGCGTACCCGGAGAGTCAATCGTGGCCAACGAATCAGCCCAGCCCGGAACCGAAAAGGCCGAGCATCACGGACACGGAGCCGGACGCTACTGGCTCGTCTGGATCGTGCTGCTTCTCTGCACGGCCCTCACCGTCTACACCGGCCACTACCACCCGAGCATCGCCGTCGCGCTGGTCATCGCCACGTTCAAGGCCTCGCTCGTCGTGCTCTTCTTCATGCACATGACCGAGGCTCCTGGCGCCAACCGGCTGGTGTTCTCGGTGTCGCTGGTGTTCACGATGGTGCTCATGCTGGGTGTTTTCGGCGACCTGTTGACCCGCAACCCCATGTCGCTCCCGGGCGGCGCTCAGCCGCCCTCCGAGTTCCGCGCCCCGTAGCTTCGCTTCGCGCTCTCTCTCGCGAGGGCGCGTTCGGCTTCGCTCAGTCGTCGGGAAAGCCCCAGGCGGCCTAGTCGTTAAAACCGTGCATGCGGAGCTTCTCCCAGAGGTTCTTGCGGGAGATGCCCAGGATCTCGGCGGCCACCGTGCGCTTGCCGTCAGCTTGCGCCAGCGCTCGCTGCAGGTACTCGCGCTCGAACTCCTTGAGCGCCGTTCCGAGCGGCCGCGGCGGCGCGGTCGTCCCCTCGGCGATCTCGCCCGCCTGGGCGATGTCCCGTGGCAGGTGGCGGACGTCGATGTCGCCGCCGTCAGCCAGCACGGCCGCGTGCTCGATGGCGTGACCAAGCTCACGAACATTGCCCGGGAAGCTGAACTGCGACAGCGCGCTCCAGGCCGCCGGTGAGACGCTGGGGAGCCCACGCCCGGGCCGGGTGAACTTCTTCAGGAAGTACTGCACCAGGAGCGGCAAGTCGCCCCGGCGGTCACGCAGCGGGGGGATGTCGACATCGAGGACGTTGAGCCGGTAGTAGAGGTCTTCCCGGAACCTGCCGTCGGCGATCCGTTCCTTGAGATCGCGGTGCGTCGCCGAGATGACCCGCACGTCGACCCGCAGCGATTCGTTCGTTCCCAGCGGCTCGACGGTCCCCTCTTGCAGGACGCGCAGCAGCTTGGCCTGCGCGGGGAGCGACATTTCGGCCACCTCATCGAGCAGCAGCGTACCGCCGTGCGCCGCTCGAAAACGCCCGTCGCGGCGCCGGACCGCGCCGGTGAAGGCACCGCGCTCGTGGCCGAACAGCTCCGCCTCCAGCAGCGTGTCGGGGAACGCCGCGCAGTTGACCGCCACGAACGCGTTGCCGCGGCGGGGTCCGCGCTCATGCAAGGCCCGCGCGACCAGCTCTTTCCCGGTGCCGCTCTCGCCCCGGATCAGCACCGGCGCGTGGCTGGTGGCGATGGTGTTGACCCGATCCATCAACCTCAGCATCTGCGCCGAGCGGCCGATCACCGTCTCGTCGGCCTTGTGTTCGGCCAGTTGAGCGCGTGCCTCGTCGAGCTCACGCAAGAGGGCCCGGTGCTCCGCGATGCGGCGGACCCTCAAGGTGATCTCGTCGATGTCGAATGGCTTGGTGAGGTAGTCGTGCGCCCCCTCTTTGACGGCGGCGACCGCGTCCTGAACGGCCGCAAACGCGGTCATCAAGATGACCGTGGTCTCGGGCGACTCCTGGCGCGTCCTTCGGAACAGCGTCAGTCCGTCGATTCCCGGGAGCCGGATATCGCAGATCATCACGTCGTAAAGCTGCTTGCCGACGAGATCCAGCGCCTGCACGCCGGTGGTGGCGATGCTCACCCGATGTCCGGCGTCGCGCAGAGCCTCCCCGGCGGCGAGACCGATGTCAGGCTCGTCATCGACCAGCAGGACATTGAGCGCGCCCGATTCGACCGGGAGAGGCACCGTTGATGACTTCAAAGAAAGGTCTGCGTTCACGCCGTCCCCCAGAGAGTTCTTTTAAGTTCAGGGGGGGGCGAGACAAGAGCGGCCCACTCCCCATTCCGCCTGTCCGCGGAAGGTAACTATCGTGGCGAAGGTCGTCACCGGTGCGGAACAAGCGGCCACCGCTGCTTGCGTAAGGGGTCGAAATTGCGACGCCGTTCGAACCGGCCACCTGGCGTCCGATCTGCAATGGGTTGCGGACGAGCGGGAGGCGAAAATGCGATCATTGGCTATGCGTTGGGTCGTGGCAGTCGTCGTCGGTTCACTCTGGGGCGCGACTGCCGCGCCGGGGAGTGTCCGCGCGGAGCGAAGGAGGATGAAGACGCCGGCGGCCGACGCGACGCGCCAGTCGATGTCCACCAAGACTATCGCTGCGCTTGCGCCGTCTGCGCTCAATACGACGCGCTTTTGATTTTTTTTCGATAATGGCCCCGGGGCCTCCGCACATATCCCCCCAGTTAACCATCATCCCCGGGGGGATACCTCATGAAGCGCTTGATCACGTCCCAGAATGTTTTATTGGCCGTCGGTGGCTGTGCAATGCTCGCCTTGGCGGTTTTTACGCCGAGTTGCGGCGGTTCGAGCGGCACTGAAGGGACCGGCGGAACGACCGGGACCGGCGGTGAGGCGACCGGAACTGGTGGTTTCGGGACGACCGGAACCGGCGGCACGACGACGACCGGAACGGGCGGTTTCGCGACGACCGGAGCCGGCGGGACCACGACGACCGGGACCGGCGGCACGACGACGACCGGAACCGGCGGCACGACCGGCGGAGCCGGCGCTGGCGGCGGAGCCTGCGTGATGAACGGGACCTGCACGGGCACGGAGACCTGTAAGGACGCGGCCGGAGCGACCTGCACCTGCGGCGCGGGCGCTGGCGGGACGCGCCGGTACACCTGCGGCGGTGGCGCAGGCGGCGCGAACGGCGCAGCGGGCGCTGGCGGCGGAGCCTGCGTGATGAACGGGACCTGCACAGGCACGGAAACCTGCACGGACACGGCCGGAGCGACCTGCACCTGCGGCGCGGGCGCTGGTGGGACGCGCCGGTACACCTGCGGCGGTGGCGCAGGCGGCGCGAATGGCGCAGCGGGCGCAGGCGGCGGAGCCTGCGTGATGGACGGGACCTGCACGGGCACGGAGACGTGCAAGGACACGGCCGGAGCGACCTGCACCTGCGGCGCGGGACCTGGCGGGACGCGCCGGTACACCTGCGGCGGTGGCGCAGGCGGCGCGAACGGCGCAGCGGGCGCAGGCGGCGGAGCCTGCGTGATGAATGGGACCTGCACGGGCACGGAGACCTGCAAGGACACGGGCGGAGCGACCTGCACCTGCGGCGCGGGACCTGGCGGGACGCGCCGGTACACCTGCGGCGGTGGCGCAGGCGGTGCGAACGGCGCGGCGGGCGCTGGCGGCGCCAATACTTGCCGGGCGTTCGGGGCCTGCACGGGCACGGAGACGTGCACCGACACGACCAACGGAGAGACCTGCACCTGCGGCACAAACGGCCGCTACACCTGCGACGGTGGCGGTGCAGCCGGCGCCTAACGGCCAGGGCTAGACAGAGACCACTGCCACAGACGACGGCGGCAGCGAGCGATCGCTGCCGCCGTTTTGTATTCAGCTAGACGGCGTGAACGTCGGACGCCTGCGACCCTTCGGTCGCCGGCTCCGACGGCTCGCTCGCCGCGAGCAGCTCGCGCAGCGCGTCTCCGCTGATGGTCTCCTTGGCCAGGAGGACCTGGGCGGCACGCAGCAGGACCTCGTGGCGCTGGGAGAGGATCTCGGTGGCGCGTTCATGCTGCTCGTCGATGATCCGGCGAACCTCGTCGTCGATTGAACGGGCGGTCTGTTCGCTGTAGTCGCCGCGCAGCTGCGGCTCGCCGGGCGCTTGCAGCATGAGCGCGCGGCGATCCTTCTCGAAGCTGACCTGACCGACCCGCGGGCTCATCCCGAACGTCTTCACCATGCTGCGCGCGATGTCGGTCGCCTTGCTGAGGTCGTCGTGCGCGCCCGTCGAGACCTCGTCGTAGATGAGCTCCTCTGCGGCGCGGCCCCCCAGCAGGGTGGCCACCTTGCTCTTGAGCTCGCTCTCGGTCATGAGGAAGCGATCCTCCGTCGGCGCCTGCAGCGTGTAGCCGAGCGCCGAGATGCCCCGGGGGATGATGGAGATCTTGTGGACCCCTTCGCCGTTGGGGAAGGAGAGCGCCACCAGCGCGTGTCCCAGCTCGTGGTGGGCGACCCGCTTCTTCTCGGCGAGGGAGAGCACCCGGTTCTTCTTCTCCAACCCGGCCACGATCCGCTCGACCGCCTCCTGCAGCTCGGCCATCCCCACCCGCTCACGGTCTCGACGCACACCCAGGAGGGCGGCCTCGTTGATGATGTTGGCCAGATCGGCGCCGACGAAGCCGGCGGTCATGGCGGCGATCACCTCCAGATCGTGGGGCGAATCGATGGGCACCTTGCTGGCGTGCAGCTTGAGGATCTCGAGACGCGCGATGCGGTCGGGCCTGTCGACGAGGACGTGGCGATCGAATCGCCCGGCGCGCAACAGGGCTGGGTCGAGAATCTCCGGCCGGTTGGTGGCGGCCATCAGGATGACGCCCACGCGCGTGTCGAAACCGTCCAGCTCCACCAGCAGCTGGTTGAGCGTCTGCTCGCGCTCTTCGTGCGTCACCGGGCCGATGCCGCGCGCCTTGCCGAGCGCGTCGAGCTCGTCGACGAAGATGATGCAGGGGGCCTTCTGCTTCGCCTGCTCGAACAGATCGCGCACCCGCGCGGCGCCGACCCCCACGAACATCTCGACGAAGTCGGAGCCGCTGATCGAGAAGAAGGGGACCCCCGCTTCGCCGGCGACCGCGCGGGCGAGCAGCGTCTTTCCGGTTCCGGGCGGTCCGACCAGCAGCACGCCTTTCGGCAGCTTGGCGCCGAGGCGTCCGAATCGCGCCGGCGTCTTCAGGAAGTCGATCACCTCGGCCAGCTCTTCTTTGGCCTCGTCGACGCCCGCCACGTCGGAGAAACGGACGTGGACGTCCTTCTCCATGTAGACCTTGGCCTTGCTGCGACCGACGGCGAGAAATCCGTTCTGACCGACCTGGCCGACGCGCCGGAGCACGAACATCCAGATGAACCCCAGGACCAGGAGCGGGATCAGCCACCCCGCGACGTCTTTCCAGAAGCTGCTCTCGACCACGCCGGTCACCTTCACCCCATGGGCGGAGAGGTCGCGCATCAGATCGGAGTCGTCGACCCGCACCGTCTCGAAGGAATTGGCGCGCGCCGTGTCCTTCTGTAGCTGCCGAGGCTGCTGCTCCGTCTGCCGTTCCTTCGACACTTGTCGTGACGCCTGTTGCGACGCCTGACCCTGCGGCGCCTTTCCCTGTTGCGCCGCCGGGCCCTTCTCCTGCTCCTCAGCCGACGGCTCGGACTTCATGTGCCCGCGGATGACGGCGTGCCCGATCGCGACGTCGGTGACCCGGCCGGCGCCGACCGCTGCCTTGAAATCGCTGTAAGACGTCCGGGTCGGTTGCAGATAGGCGCTGAAGACCTGCTGCAGCAGCAAAACAGCCCAGAACGCGATGATGAGGTAGCCGATCGAGAACTTCAGCTTCTTCTTTTCGCCGTCCATTTGCCCTTGAAGCTAAGGCCCAGATCGCGCCGGGCAGGGTTGATCGGCGTCGTCACGGGCGCGTAACTCCAGGCGGCTAGCCAGTTACGGCCCGGTCTGCCGGCGCGCGGCGCGCGGCGGGAAGTCCGAGCCCCCGATGTACCGCTCGATTGGCACGACTCTTGAGACATTGCTCAAGTGAATTCTTGGGGACTCGGGGGAGCTGGGTGCGGATCTGATCGGAGGCTCGGCAGTGCTGTTAGAAAGACTCTTGGGAAAGAGACCGTGGTTGGCCCGCGCGCGCCGTCGGATCGAGGGGGCGCAGAGGCTCGGCCACTACGAGCTGCTGCACCCGCTCGGCGCGGGCGGCATGGCCGAGGTGTTCAAGGCGCGCGCCATCGGCCCAGCCGGCTTCGAGCGCGACGTGGTCGTCAAGCGGATCCTCCCGGCCTATGGCCGCGACGAGGACTTCGTCCGCATGTTCACCGACGAGGCGCGCATCCTCGGCCTCATCCACCATCCCAACGTCGTCCAGGCGTTCGAGTTTGGTGAGGACGACGGAATCCTCTACCTGGCCCTCGAGTACGTGGAGGGGCCGTCGGTGTCGCGCATCCTGCGGGCTCTCCGGGCGGCCAACCGGCGGATGCCGCCCCTGATCGCGGCGTATATCGGGCGCGAGATCTGCCGGGCGCTGGACTGCGTTCACCGGTTGCAGGACGAGAACGGCGCGCGGCTCGAGGTCGTCCATCGCGACGTCACGCCGTCCAACATGATCGTGACGCCGTGGGGTGGGGTGAAGCTGCTCGACTTCGGGGTCGCCAAATTCAGCAGCGCGGCGAGATCGACGCGCGCAGGGACGGTCAAGGGTAAGCCGGCCTATCTCGCGCCCGAGCAGCTCGAGGGGAAGGAGATCGATGGTCGGGTCGATCTCTTCGCGCTCGGCATCGTGATGCACGAGATGCTCTCGCTGCAGCACCTCTTCGCGGGAGACAGCGACCTGCACACTGCGAAAAAAATCATGGAGATGAAGATCCCCGGGCTCACCGCGCATCGCCCGGAAGTCCCCGAGGAACTGGAGCGGATCGTGATGCGCGCGCTCGAGCGCGATCGCCGCAAGCGCTTCTCCACCGCGGCCGAGATGGCGCGCGCTCTCGATGATTTCGTGGTCGGATCTCAGCAGCACCTCGAGGAGGTGGCGGCCTTCGTTCGAGAGATAGAGGCGATCTCCCCGCTGGCGCGGCCGGCGCTCGAGAGCGCACCGCACGCGGACCAGGCGCCTGCCGCCAGGCCCGACCCGCAGGAGGAGCCCACCGTCAAGGATCACTCTCTGCGTCCTCGGGCGCGGAGGTACCGGCCCACCGGTCCACACCTGGCCGCCGCGATCGGGCTCTCGCTCGCTGCGCTTGGACTCGGGACCGCGGTCGGCCTCCGGATGACCACCGCGGCCGCCTCGGAGCCGACGTCCGCAGCGATTCACGCGGCCGCTCGTCGCTGACGAGCAGATCGCGCGAGCTCGAGACGGTTTCTAATTCAGCGCGACGGCGGCGCAGGTCCCGCCGGAGAGGATCTGCGAGCAGAGCTTCTTGTAACGTGGTTCGAGCGGTCGATCGACGGTGCGGTCGCGCTTGCCGGGATCGTGGATGGTGATCCGTCCCGCCGTCAGCTCGGGCGCCGGCGTGTTCATCACCGTGGCGAACGCATGATCGAGCACCGCGATCCGGTGGGGGTAGTGCCGCGGGTATCCCTTGTCGATGTAGCGCGGTCCGTGGTTGTAGTGCGCCCACCAGGCGTGTGTCTTGTGGTCGCAGGGAACATCCTTGGTGACGTGCTGGCGGTGCCCGTCGGCGTCCAGCTTGACGATGGTCTTGCTCATCACGCCGCCGCCGTCGCGCCAATGCGCGAGCTCGCGCGCGCCCAGCTCGATGTTGGTCACCGGGTCCATCAGCTCTTTCCAGGGCACGCCGCGCACGTTGCCGTTGGTGCAGCGATCGTGATCGTCGAGCAAGCAACGGATCGCCATCAACCCGCCGTCCTTCGCATAGACCTTGCCCTCACGCGTGTAGACGCGCGCGGCTTTCTCGTTCATGTCGCTCTCGTTGGTCATGATCGCCAGAATCAGCGTGGGGCTCAGATCGTGGCGCTTCGCCGAGGTGGCGACGGCGTCCGCGATCCGCCCGCATTGCGACGGCGTCCAGGCGGGCGTTTGCCAGCGAATTCGTTCCTTCACCGAGCAAATCGTCTGCGCCAGGCAGGCATTGGCGTGCACCTCGCCGCCGGCGTCGGTGTCGCCGTCGGGGACTGAAACCGCGGACGCGCTCGGAGGGGGCCCAGCCACCGCAATGGATGGTGCGAGGCTGGCCAAGGCTGTTGCGGTACCAAAAGACAAAGATAGCTTTCGCAAATCGGCGAACACGGCTAATCCCCCTTTCGTTGAGAACGGTGCCGACTCTCGGTCGACAATCCGGGTTCTGGGGCCGTCGCGGCTTACCCGCGTGTTGGGAGCAAAGGTTTGATCCGGACCATCGGTAAGGCAAGGCCCTTGTCGAAAAAATCGTCGTCGCTGTGCGGCGTAAAGCGAAACGCAGATTACAAATAGTGGCCGTGAAATTGACGCCGGATTTGTGACTTGCGAGCAATTCTCGCATCGTGCAGCTCGCGGCGGCGGGCGGCGCAGTTCACAATATCGGTCATGCCCCGATCTTCGACGCGCCCATCGCTGCGCCCGCCGGCCGCGCCTGCGCCGGCCGCGCCTGCGCTGGCCGCGCCTGCGCTCGAAGCAATCTGGCGCGGCGCCGCCGCCACAATCGGATTTTCGATCACGCGCACGCGCGAGGCGTACGCCACCAGCGACGGGCAGGGCACGATCGCCATCGGCGCAGACGACACGCTCGACGCCGACGACGCCTTCGCGCAGCTGGTGTTTCACGAGCTCTGTCACGCGATCACCGAAGGGGAGGGCGCCGTGACGTCGCCGGACTGGGGTCTCGACAACGTCGCCGCGCACGTCGTGCGCGAGCATGCGTGTCTCCGGTTCGGCGCACATCTGGCGGAGCGCTTCGGGTTGCGGGCGGCGATGGCCCCCACCACCGATTACCGCGCCTACTACGACGCGCTGGCCGCCGATCCGCTGGCGCCCGACGCGGATCCCGCGACGCCTGTCGCGATCGCGGCGCGCGTCCGGTTCGACGCTTCGGCCTGGCGCGGACCGCTCGAGGAGGCGCTCGCGCGCACGGCGGTGCTCGCGGAGGTGCGTCATCCGCTGGGATTCGCCTGGGGCCCGGTCGGCGAGACCTGCGGCGGCTGCGCGTGGCTTTATGTCGGTGGGCGCGGAGCACCGGTGGCGCGCTGTCGGCAGGCCGCTCCCACGGTGGGCGACGGAGCGCGGACCGAGGCCGGGCACCGCGCCTGCGCGCGCTGGGAGCCGCCCGTTGATTGTCAGCTCTGCGGCGCGTGCTGCCGCGAGGCGTATCATTCGGTCACCGTCTCGGTGCGCGATCCGGTGGTCTGGAAGGAGCCCGCCCTGATCGTCCGTGAGGGGCACCGCTTCGAGATCCGCCGCGAGGGGGAGCGCTGCGCCGCGCTGAAGGTCGGCGCGCCGGACGCGACGCCGCGTTACGCCTGCACGATCTACGACAACCGGCCGAACCCCTGTCGCGAGTTCGCCGCCGGCGGCCGTCATTGCCTCGACGCGCGCCGCCGGGTCGGGCTCTCGGTGAGCGCGGCTTAAGCGTCCGCCGGCCGCGCGTTGCATGAAGCACGAAGCATGATGGCTGATGGCTGAAACGATCGATCTGTTTGTTCCGCTCGCTGATCTCGAGCAGCCGCTCGCTCCGCAGGTCGAACGCGCGCTCGGGTGGAGCGCGGGGAGCGCGGGCGAGCTGCGGGTCGTGCGGCGCTCGCTCGACGCGCGCAAAGGGCGGCCGCTCGGAGAGCGCCTGCGCATCGCGGTCGCGCGCCGGGGAGAGGCGCTCTCGCCGGCGACGCCGCCGCGCCCGCAGAGCCGCTGGCCGTCTGGCCGGCCGGCGCCGCGCGTGGTGGTCGTCGGCTCGGGCCCCGCCGGAACCTGGGCGGCCCTGCGTCTCGCCGAGGCGGGCATTCCGGCGACCATCCTCGAGCAGGGCAAGCCCGTGCAGCCGCGCCGGCGTGACCTGGCGCTGGTCACCCGCGGTGAGCTGGTGCCGGGCTCGAACTACTGCTTCGGCGAGGGGGGCGCGGGGACCTACTCGGACGGCAAGCTCTACGCGCGGGCCAAAGATCGCGCCGGCGTCGCCGCGGTGATCGCCGATCTGGTCCGCTTCGGCGCGCCGGAAGAGATCGAGGCCGACGCGCGCCCGCACGTCGGCTCGAACCGTTTGCCGCGCGTGCTCGGCGCGCTGCGGGAGCATCTGGCCGGGCTGGGCGTCGTGCATCGCTTCGAGACCGCGGCCAGCGGCCTGCGCGTCGAGGGGGGACGGGTGCGCGCCGTGCAGGTCGACGGTGGCGAAATCCCCGCCGACGTGGTGGTGCTGGCCGTGGGTCACTCGGCGCGCGCGGTCTACGCCTGGGCCGTCGAGGCGGGCCTCGCGCTCGAGCGCAAGCCGATCGCGGTCGGCGTCCGGATCGAGCACCCGCAGCCGCTCATCGATCAGATTCAATATGGGGCGGCCGCCGGCCATCCGAAGTTGCCGCCCGCGTTCTACGAGCTGACCGCCAACGCCGCCGAGCGCGGCGTCTACAGTTTCTGCATGTGCCCGGGCGGTTGGATCGTGCCGGCCGCCACCGAGCCCGACGGCGTGGTGGTCAACGGCATGAGCCTGTCGCGCCGCGATTCGCCGTTCGCCAACGCGGGCCTGGTCGTCTCCGTGAGTGCCGATGACTTCGGCCCGGCCGGCGCCGGTCCCCTGGCGGGGATCGAATTCCAGCGCGGCATCGAGCGCGCGGCCTTTCGGGCCGGGGGCGGGCGGTTCCGGGCGCCGGCGCAGCGGCTGGGTGATTTTCTCGCCGGTCGGGTGAGCGACACGCTCGGTCCCTCCAGCTACCGCCCGGGGCTGACCCCCGCCGACCTCGGGGCGGTGTTGCCCCGCTTCGTCGTGGAGGCGCTGCGCGCGGGGCTGCGTCAGATCGGCGGCCGGTTGCCGGCGTTCCTGCTGCCGGACGCCTTGCTCATCGCCGCCGAGACACGGACCAGCGCGCCGGTGCGGTTTCTGCGCGATCCGTCGACGCTCCTGTCGCCTTCGGCGGAGGGCCTCTATCCTTGCGGTGAAGGGGCCGGCTACGCCGGCGGCATCGTCAGCGCGGCGCTCGACGGCGCGCGCGTGGCGGAGCGGATTCTCGCCGGTTGAGCCGGCGGACGATCAGCGGGCGGGCGGCGTGATCGCCACCAGCACCTGGCGCAGCCAGGCCCGCTGATCGTCTGTGATCACCTCGAAGCGGACGCCGGCGTTGTGGCGGTTGTCGTCCGTCTCGGCGCTCCAGGCGACGCGTGCCTTGACCCACAACGGTGGGGTGTCGCTCTCGACGTCGTCGACGACCAGGAAGAGGCCGAGTACGACCTCTTCCCCTTCCTCGAGCGGCCGGTCGGAGCTGAGGCCGGCGCCCCCCTCCGACAGATCGCGCGTCGTCGCGGTGAACGCCGTCCGGGCGGTGCGGACCTCGGCCGACATCCGAAGGTCGGTCCGTTGATGTTGGCGGCGGCTCGGGCCTCGGGGCTGTGGTGCTTGTTGCATGAACCTCAAAACGCGAAGGGATCGTCGGGATCGACCGGGCGCGGCGGCGCATAGCCGAAGTCCTCCGACTCGCCGAGCATTCCGCCGGGCGCCAGCGTTCCGTCGAGGAACCCCACGAACATGTCGAGGTACTTGGTCCTCTCGTCGTCGACCTTCACGAACTTGACCCCGATCTGGTAGGCACCGAAGAGAGCGGTGCACCAGGCGACCCGTCCTCCGATCCTGAGCGGCTCGGAAACGCCGTCGTCACCGAAGGTCAGCACCAGCTCCAGCGAGACCTCGGTCTCGCGCGGGATCGGCTGCGTCGCCACCAGGCAGAGGCCGGCCCGCGACATGTCGCGCGTGCGCGCGTCGAGCTTCTCGTTGGCGACGGAGACGGCAACCTGCACGTCGACGTTGTAGCGTTGATGCTGGCGGCGGGTGGGGCGGGCGGCGTCCGTCATGGATCCGTCCGGGACTCTCCCTCGATCGGGCGGTGGTGCGCAAGACGCGTGAAGGCGTCTCCGGTCAGAGCATCGAGCTCAGCCTCGATCTCGGCGATGCGCAGCTCCCGCCTCGAACCTGGAAGCATGTCCAGGTCATCGGCTGTGGCTGACTCGGCCTTGAGGCGCCGGCGCTCGAAGTAGAGGCGGATGACCAGCGACTCGATCTCCCGGCGGGTGTCCGCGGTGCGCAGGGCTTGGAACTGCGCACCGATCTCGTCGGAGTTGAAGATGATCTTGCTGAGGTCCCAGGTCGCGCGCGCCTGGTAACGCACGTCGTTGTTGCTGTCGATTCCGACGGGCGCCAGCGCTGCCCCGTCGGTCGGCGTCCCGAGATCGACCGACTCGGTCCTGGCGAACCGGCGGTCGACCATGATCCGCAGCTCGGGGAGCCAGCCGGCGAAGCGGGCGCGCTCGACCAGCGACCGGGCGCGCCCGGGCTCGGCCAGCACCAGGGCCGTGGCGGCCGCGCGCAGCGCCTCGATGGGCGGATCCTCGGCCGCGAGCACCCGCAACACCGCGGGGTCGAGCGGACGCGTCTTCCGCGAGCGTCGGGGCGGCTCTTCGGGCGGAAGCCGGGCGTCCGGGTTGGGCGGAAGCGGCAGGGGGAGCGCGCGCGTGCGCGGAGCGTCGGCCGCCTCCCGGGCGCGGCCCTCGGGCACGGGCATCGATTGGCAGAAGAGGAGCGCGAGCAGGCTCGCGCCGAGCGAAGGCGTCATCGCAGGGCCTCTCTTTCTTGGCGAATGGAGTCGAGGCGGGCTTGGCGCTCGCCCTCATCGAGATCGTCGTCGTCGTCGTCGCGAGTGTCGGTCGTGAGGTCGATCTGCTCGCGTGCGAGTGCTTGGTCTCGCCGCACGCTCTCGGCCGCCACCACCGTCGGATCGACGTGCCGCCCGGCGGCGCGGCCCAGGGGAAACGTCAGCAGCATCATCACCTGCCAGCTGCGACGATCGGGGGTTCGCGCGAGCCCGAAGAGAGCGGTCACCTCGGGCCAGGGGAGGGTGGGGGCCACCAGGTGGCGCGTCGCGATCGGTGCAAGCCCACCTGCGGCTGTCTCGGGCGGCACCAGCGTGGGACCGGGCGACGGTCGGCCAGGGGCGCGCTCCTGCCTCTTCGGGTCGAAGGTGACCAGCCCACTGTCGATCGCCAGCCAGATACGACCGCCCATGGTCGCCGCCCCAGCGACCCTTCGCCCCAAGGTCTCGCTTCGCTCCGTCCAGTTGGCTCCATCCGGCGAGGTCCAGACGCCGAGGCCGGTCGCGATCCAGGCCGCCTCGCCTGTGGGAGGTCCGCAAGCGATCGCCCGCACCGGCGGTCGGTCAGAGGTTCGAACGGGAAGGGTGCCGGGCGTCCAGCGGTAGACGCCGTCGTCAGCGAGGGCGATCGCAGTGCCGCCGCAGACAGCCACAGCGTCGGTCGGACGGTCGAGAATCCGCTCTGTCGTTCGTTCTGTCGTCCCTTGGCCTCCCATCACCAGGATGCCATCGTCGTCGGCGACGATGGCCGCCCCGTCGGCGCCGATCGCCAGCGCACGCGGGCGCTCGCTCAGCCCGGCCACGACGGTGAAGGTTGCGGGATCGTCGTCGCTGTCTCCGTCCTCGCTGTTGCGGTCGAGGTCGGCGCCGATTTGGGGCGCACGTTTGAAGAGAAGGTCTTCCGTCGCCGCGACCACGGCTCCACCGGCGGCCGCCACCAGCAGCAGGTCGCGGCCGTCGAGGCCGGAAGGGAGACATCCGTTCTCGTTGCCGCGAAAAACTCCAGACGAGGTGGCGATCCAGACGACGCCGGACCCCTCGCCGACCGCCAGGGCGCGCGGCAGGATCCCAGCATCGGATTGAGGCTGGGGGCGTGTTCGGAGCTTCGGTCCGAGCCCTTCGTCCTCCAGGGCCTCCTCCGCTTCGGGCGTGCTGTCGTCGTCGGGAAGTCCAGCCGCGCGCAGCGTCTCCTCTGCGTCCGGCGCGCCGAGGGCGGCTCGGTGCTCCTTCTGGGGGGGCGGCGCGAACCCCGCGCAACGTCCGAGGGTCTGCCCGAAGCTGTCGAACGTTCGCACCTCGGCGCCGCCCAGCGCGAACAGGCGATCCGCGCCGGCCACCAGGCGGTCGAGCGGATGGGCCGTCACCACCGGCGTAGCCTGGAAGGCCACGGCGCCCTTCGGCGCGAGGGAGAGGGTTGCGGCGGCCACGGCGGCGACCAAGATCGGCGCGGCCATCGCCGCCGATCGGCTGCGGTGACTGCCAGAAGATGAGAGAGCGTCCATGCAGGGACGTCTTCGCCCGGAAGCGCGCCCCGGTTGCGCGCCCGTTCCCGCGACGCTCGTTCCAGCCCCGGGCCATGCTATACGACCGGCGATGTCGGCGAAGATTCTGGACGGCAAGGCGCTCGCCGCGCGCATCAAGACCGAGCTGGCGAGCGAGGTCGGCGACCTTCGCGCTCAGGGGGTCGAGCCGGGGCTGGCGGTCGTTCTGGTCGGCGAAGATCCCGCTTCGCAGATCTACGTCCGCAACAAGACCGCCTCCTGCGCGCAGGCCGGGATCCGCACCTTCGATCACCGCTTGCCCTCCACGACCCCTCAGGCCGAGCTGCTGGCGCTGGTCGCCAAGCTCAACGCCGATCCCGCCGTCGACGGGATCCTGATTCAGCTGCCGCTGCCGCGTGGGCTGGACGCGCGCGAGATCCTCCCCACCGTCGACCCACGCAAGGACGTCGACGGCATCCACCCGGACAACCTCGGCCGTCTGGTGATGGGCGAGCCGCGCTTCGTCGCCTGCACGCCCGCCGGGATCATGAAGTTGATCGAAGAGAGCAACCTCGGGACTTCCTTGGCCGGCGTGAACGCGGTGGTGATCGGACGCTCGAGCATGGTCGGCAAGCCGATGGCCGCGCTCCTCACCAACGCGGACGCGACGGTGACCATCTGCCATTCGAAGACCCGCGAGCTGGCGGCGGTCGTCGCGCGCGCCGATCTGGTGGTGGCGGCGGTCGGGCGCCCCGAGATGATCCGCGGCGATTGGATCAAGCCGGGCGCGGTGGTGATCGACGTCGGCATCAACCGGCGCGACGACGGGAAGCTGCTGGGCGATGTCGAGTTTGCGCCGGCGGCCGCGCGCGCTTCGGCCATCACGCCGGTCCCCGGCGGCGTCGGCCCGATGACGATCGCGATGCTGCTGGTCAACACGGTCACCGCCGCCAGGCGGCGCGCCGCGCGTTAGTCGCTCGCTCGCAGGAAATCCGGTCCGGTCAGTGCAGCTTGGCCGCCATCGCCGCCGCTTCCTTCTTGACGGCGCGCTCCTCGGGCGCGTCGTAGCGCCCCACGGGCGCCGCGGCAATCTCCGCCAGCAGCGCTTTGGCGACGTCTCGATGGTCTTCGTCGCTGGCGAGGCGCGCTTGATAGAGCCGGGCCCGCAGGTTCGCCGGATTGATCGCCAGCGCGCGCCGCAACTGCTCGGCGGCCTTGTCGCGATCGCGCTTCGGCCAAGGCAGCTCCAGGTAGTAGGCGGCCCAGACCACGGGGACGTTGCCGTGGTCGTAGCTGACGTCGAGGGCGGTGGCGCGTTCGAGGGGCCGCTTGAACTTCCCCTCGATCCCCTTGGAGATGGCGCTCAGGACGCCCATCTTCTCGGCGTAGCGGCCGATGGTGAGCGCCGCCCAGTACTGCGCGGCCGCGTCGTTGGGATTGGCGGCGATGGCGCGCTCGGCCAGGTCATAGCCCTTCTGGCCGAGCCGCGCGCGCTCATCGTCCGACAGATTGTTCGCGTCGCTCTCGTCGAACTGCTCGCGCGCCGCGCGCCAGAGCGCTCCGTAGTCGGCCGGCGCCATCCCGAGAGCGGTGTCAGCCAGGTGGCGCGCCTCGGCGAGCGCGGCCGGCTCGTCGCGGCGGGCGTGCAACGCATCCAATCGCGCCAAGGTTTCGGAAAGGGATGGGGGCGCGGCCAGCGCGTTCGCTGGTCTCAGGAGGGCCGGGGCCCAGAGCGAGGCCCAGAGAAAGACGAGCGTAAGGAAGCGCAGTCGGCACGGCATGGCGACACCCGACCTGTCTAGAGCGCTCGAACTGTGAGCGGCTTTCCGAGCACGCGCAACACCGAGCTCTGCAAATCAGAGAACGCCGGAGGGTTCGAGAGTGCCTCGTCGAACCCGAGCGACGCCGCGCGGGCGCGATCCCGTTCCAGCTGCGCCACCGCCAGCACCGGCGCCGTTCCGGCCTCGGGGTGCTCGCGGAGCCGCGCGTAGAGCTCGTACCCGGCGGCGCCGGTCGAATCGAGATCGACGACGCCGAGATCGACGTTGCAGATCGCCCCCGGCTCCGCCAGGCGCCGCTGGTCGATCTCGATGACCTCGCAGGTGACGATGGAGCGCAGGTAACGAATCAAGAGCGCGCGCGGCGCCGCCTGCGAGGCGGCCACCAGCGCCTTCAACCCCTTGAACCCGAACGCCAGCTTGTCGACCGCGTCGCCGAAGGTCTGGGCGGGCGAGGTGAGCGTCAGCCCCACCTCGGTGGGATGCGGCGCGCCCGCGCCGTTCGAGCGTGCGACCACGCCCTGGAGCGCCATCGAGGTGCTCGGCGCCACCAGCCGCAGCTGAACGTTGGCGCCGTTCGCCAGCCGTTCGGTCGTGTCGAGCAGCAGCTGCCCGCGCGCCAGGTGGGTGGCGTAGGCGACGAGGAGCGCGGCGTCCGAGCGGTAGGTGAGCTCGAGCGACGCCGCCGCGCTCACGAGTGCATCAGCCTTTCGAGGAGGGCGTCGAGCTGATCGAGCGAGTGGTAGTGGATGGCGATCTGGCCGCGCTCCTGTCCGACCTCCAGGACCTCGACGCGCGTGCCGAGCGTGCGGGTCAGGCGCATCGCCAGGTCGCGGGCGCTGGTCGAGGGGGCGCGTGGCGCGGCCGCGGCTGGCGCGAGGGCCTTGCCGGCATTGCCACCCTGGCCACCCTGGCGGGCGCGCCGGACGAGCTCCTCCACCCGCCGGACCGAGAGCTCGCCAGCGACGATCTTGCGGGCCAGCGTCTCCATCGCCGCCGCGGCTTCCAGGCCCAGAAGCGCCCGCGCGTGCCCCATCGAGAGCCGCCCTTCGCCGAGCAGGCCCCGCACGCTTTCGGGCAGGCGGAGCAACCGGAGCGCGTTCGCCACCGTGCTGCGATCCTTGCCGACCCGCTCCGAAAGCTGCTCCTGCGTGTAGCCGAACTCCTCGACCAGGCGCTGGTAGCCGGCCGCCTCTTCGAGCGGGTTCAGATCCTCGCGCTGGAGGTTCTCGACCAGCGCCATCTCGAACGCCTGCGTCGGCGCCACGTCGCGCACGACGGCCGGGACCTCGTGCAGCCCCGCTCGCTGCGCCGCCCGCCAGCGCCGCTCGCCGGCGATGAGCTCGTAGCCGCCGCCGTCCTCCTGCCGCCGCGTGCGGACGATCAGCGGCTGAATGATCCCCTGCGTCTTGATCGACGCGGCCAGCTCGTCGAGCCGGGCGTCATCGAAGCGCGTCCGCGGCTGCCCGGGCGAGGGGTGGATCTCCTCGACGGCGATCGTTCGGGTGCCGTCCGACGGGCGCCGGATCCCCGTCGTGGGCGCCGGGGCGCCTGGCGCCGGCGCGCCCGGGATGAGGGCCGCCAGCCCACGCCCGAGGGCATTGCGCTTGGGCGCGCTCATCGCGAGGCCGCCGTCGCCACCGGCGCCGGTTTGTTCTCGGGCTTGCCATCGGCGTGCCGCGCCAAAAGCTCGCGCGCCAGATCGAGGTAGCTCTTGGCCCCCTTCGAAGCGATGTCATAAAGGAGGATCGGCTTGCCGAACGAGGGCGCCTCCGAAAGCCGCACGTTGCGCGGGATGGTGGTGGCGAAGACCTTCCCCTCGAAATGGGCGCGGACCTCGTTGGCCACCTGCTCGGTCAGGTTCTGCCGCGAGTCGACCATGCAGAGGACGATCCCTTCGAGGTCGAGACCCGGGTTGAGGTTGTCGGCGACGAGCCGGATCGTCCGCTGCAGCGCCGTGAGCCCCTCGAGCGCGTAGTACTCGCACTGCAGCGGCACCAGCACGCTGTCGGCGGCGCAGAGCGCGTTCAACGTCAGCAGGCCGAGCGAAGGCGGCGTGTCGATGAGGACGTAGTCGTACCGGCTGGCCGCCGTGCGCAGCGGGCCGCGCAGCTGCCGTTCGCGCTCGGCCATCGGGACCAGCTCGATCTCGGCGCCGGCCAGGTCGCCGTTGGCGGGGATGAGGTCGAGGTGGCCGAGGTCGGTCTTGTGGATGACGTCGTCCAGGTTCGGCCGGCCGATCAGCAGGTCGTAGACGCTCGCCTCACCCGCCTCGTTGCGGACATGCCCGAGCCCAGAGCTGGCGTTCCCCTGCGGGTCGACGTCGACCAGGAGGACCCGCTTTTCGGCCGCCGCCAGCGAGGCGGCCAGGTTCACCGCCGTCGTGGTCTTCCCCACGCCCCCCTTCTGGTTCGCAACCGCAATGACCCTTCCCATGATGATGCGATCCAGGCGCCCCCGTAGATAAACACGCTGGGGCGTATCGGCCAAGCCCGCAAATTTGGCGCGAAAATTTGACGCCGTGTACGGGTAGGTATTCTCTATACCTACATGTCGGTGATTAACCGGCATGCCGCAATCAAGGAGAATGCCCATGAGCCGATTCGTCGACCAGAGGACCTATCAGACCTTCGAGGAGTTCGAGCGCGAGGAGCTTCGCCGCGACGGTTACTTCGAGTCCGTCGACTCGATGATCGATGACATGTTCGCCGGCGAGCTCGACTTCAGCGGCGGCGGTGGCAAGCGCGCCGGCGCGCGCGACGACGAAGACGAATAGGTCGCATGCTATAAGCGCCGCCATGGCGCAAGAAACGAATTCGTCGCGGCCCACTTGGACCGCGGCCATCTGGCCCCTGGTGACGGGGCTGGCCGTCGGTTTTCTGGTCGGACGCGAAACAGGGAGTCACGGCGCGGGCGGCGGCGCCTCCGCCGACACTGCGTCCGACAAACCGAGCGAGGCGGTCCCGGCGGGTACCAAGATGCCCGCCAAGATCTATCATGCGGAGAGCGAGTTCCCGGAGGGGTGGACGAAGTCGGCCGATCTGGCGTCGGTGACCGGCGTCAGCTTCGACGGGGTCACGCCCCAGCAGAAGGTCACGGCGCTGCAGGCGCTCAACGAGCGCGACTGCGAGTGCGGCTGCGGGATGGGGAAGATCGCCGGCTGTTTGAAGAAGGACCCCAACTGCCCGCGCAGCCCGAACCTGGCCCGGGTGGCCATCGACATGGCCAAGCAGGGCAAGGGGCTGGGCGCGATCCTGGCCGCCATCGACGACAAGCAGAAGCCGACGGGCGGCTCGGCGCCGAGCGGCGCGGCGCCCGACGCCGGCTCGAAGAAGATCGTCCCCTTCTCCCACGATCAGCGGCGCGGCGCCAAGGCGACCAAGGTGACGATGGTCGAGTTCAGCGACTTCCAGTGCCCGTTCTGCAAGCGGGCCGAGCCGACGGTGAAGACGGTCCTCGACAAGTACGGCAAGGACCTGGCGCTGGTCTGGATGAACCAGCCGCTGCCGTTCCACGAGCACGCGATGGACG
>Ga0210387_10000709_pt1 | contig 24297 bp, 24 predicted proteins | sample IncBWC7OmetaG_FD_160108 | JGI IMG/M metagenome (GOLD analysis project Ga0210387, IMG submission 160108) | Forest soil microbial communities from Barre Woods Harvard Forest LTER site, Petersham, Massachusetts, United States - Inc-BW-C-7-O ...
GTCGGACAGCCCAACGCGGATGAGCTCTATTTGCGGCCGGGCGACGACATGGTGATCGCGTTCGAGGGGCTGATGTCGCTGCGGACGAAGATCGTGGCGCCGAAATAGCGCCACGACTCCATGCTATTCGTGCGAGTTCCGGAAGGAGGCATTCAAAGATGACCATCGAGAACGATCTGACGGAAAAATACGAAGTCATTGCCGAGGACCTCGAATACAGCCGTCCCGGCGGCACGTCCTTGCTCGCGCGCCTCTATCGTCCGCGCGGCGTCACAGCCTTTCCGTCCATCGTCGAGGTGCATGGTGGCGCGTGGACGGGCAATGACCGGCTGGCCAACGCGGCCATCGATCAGGTGATCGCGGCAGCCGGCACTGCGGTGCTGGCGCTGGACTTTCGCCTGGCGCCTGCTTCCCCCTATCCGGCCTCGGTCGCCGACATCAATCTCGGCATCAGGTGGCTGAAGGCGAACATCGCAAAGTTCGGCGGCGACCCCAACCGCATCGGCGGGCTCGGTACCTCTAGCGGCGGTCATCAATTATGGCTGAACCTGTTGCGGCCGGACGATTCGCGCTACGCAGCGATGAAGCTCGCCGGTGCCGAGAATGTCGATGCGAGTCTCAGTTTCGTTGTGATGTGCTGGCCGATCTCCGATCCGGTGGCGCGGTACAAGATGGCGCGCGAAACCGGCAATGAGCGGCTGGTCAAGAATCACGACGCGTTTTTCTTGACCGAAGCCGCGATGGCCGAAGCCAACCCGCAGTCCATTCTGGAAAGCGGCGAGGCGCACAATTTGCCGCCTTGCTTGCTGATCCAGGGAACGGCCGACGCGAACGTCACGCCCGACATGGCGGACAGGTTCGTGGCGGCCTACACAAAAGCCGGCGGCAAGATTACGCTGCGGAAGTTCGAAGGCCAGCCGCACACGTTCATTCCGCAAAACCCGACGAATCCGGCGTCGATCGAGGCGCTCGGCCTGATCACGGATTTCATTCGCCGGCAGACGCGGTAGTCGATCGTAGCCCGCATGAGCGGAGCGATATGCGGGACCTTTCCCGGGTATCGCTACGCTCACCCGGGCTACAAGCCTAATCTTCGTCGTCACGCTTCGTCAGCAAGTCCTTCGCGAGGTCCGTCAGCGCCGGCCGCGGCAGGGCCGTGAACGGCAGCGGGCGCGTAACATCGATGGCGGCGAGGCCGAGGCGGGCGGTGAGCAGGCCGTTGAGCATGCCTTCGCCGAGCCGCTGCGACAGTTTGGCCGCGATGCCGTGGCCGAGCATCTGCTGCACCACGCTGTCGCTCGCGGCCATGCCACCGGTGATGGCGAGATGCGCGATGACGTGGCGCAGCAGCCGGATCATGCCGAGCGCGCCGGGCCGTGCGCCATAGAGCCGCGCGAGCTGGCGGATCAGCCGGAGTGCAGCCACGAACACGAAGATCATATCGATGGCTGCGCGCGGGCTGATCGCGGTGACGATCGAGACACGCTGCGCGGCAGACGAGACCAGGCGTCGCGCTTCCACATCCAGCGGCGTCATCAATTCGCGCTCGGCGAGCTTGATCATGTCGGCGCCGTCGATGATGTCGCCGGTGTGGTCGGAGAGCGTGGTGCGGGCGCGCGCAAGCCGCGGGTTCTGGTGGGCGATCTTGACGAGGTCCTTCACGATGGCACGGCTCTCGTCGCGGTCGTCGCTGAGCAGCACGGCGGCCGCGCGCGCGTGCAACTTCTCGATGGTGGCGAGCCGCACCAGCGCCAGCAGCTCACGCAGCGTGATGACGCCGAGTGCGAAGGCGGCGGCAAAAGTGAAGAAGATGCCGACAAAACCGAGCGTTTCGCTGCGCGCAAACAAATCCTCGATCAAATGGGTGACGCCGAGCCCGAGGCCGAGCAGCACCATCCCGGCAAGGCCGGTCCAGAACACCGTGCCCCAGCCGAAGGCGCGGCGCGGCGCGGCGGGCGGCTCGATCGGCACCGGCAATTGCGCGGGATCAGGTTCCGGCGTGATCTGCACGGTGCCGCGCGCGGGCTTGCCCGCCTCATCCGACTCCACCACAACGACGTTGGCATCATCGAGCCGGAACGTCGCGGGACGCCGTTGTTTCGATCGATCGTTCATTGCAGCCGGTCTCCGATCAGGAACTGCAGCGCCCGGTCAAGGCGGATGTGAGGCAGTGCGGGCTCGCCGCTGCTGTCGCGCTCGAGGAGAGGCGGGCGAAAGCGCAGGAAGCGGAAATCGGCTTTTTCGGCTGCTGTCGAGGACAGGCCGCGAAACGCTTCGCCGTTGAACAGCGCCTCGGGATCATCTGGCAGATCGCCGGGAAAGGTCGCGACCTCGGTGTTGCCGTCAAAGATTTCGCCGCCCGCACTCTCGCCCGGCGCAGGCGTGCCGAGGATCGACGGCAGTTTGTCGCGACCCTGCGCCACCGTTGCTTCGCGGGTGGCGCGCACGGCCGCGAGCGCGACCACATCGATCTCGGCGCCGGTCGCCTCCGCCCGCGCTACCGCTCCGGTGACGGCGCGGCGCAGCACCGCCTCTAGCCGGTCATGGCTCAGATGGTGCAGACGGTCGGCCTTGGTGGCCGCAAACAGAATGCGGTCGATCCGCGGCCGGAACAGGGTGGACAGGATCGTGCCGCGCCCGATCCGGAAGCAATCGAGGATGCCGGCCAGTGCCGCTTCGAGGTCATGCAGCGCCTCGGGGCCGGAATTGAACGCGGCCAGCGCGTCGACCAGCACGATCTGGCGGTCGAGCCGGGCGAAATGGTCGCGGAAGAACGGCCTCACCACCACGTCCTTATACGCCTCGTAACGTCGCACCATCATGGCCCAGAGCGAGCCTTCCGGCGCCGCGCCGTCGGCCGGCACCTCCAGCGGCGCAAAGGTCAGTGCCGGCGAGCCGTCGAGATTGCCCGGCATCAGGAAGCGGCCGGGCGGCAGCAGGCTCATGGCGAAACGGTCGTCGCGGCAGGCGCGCAGATATTCGGTGAACAGTTTTGCGGAGGCCCGTGTGGCCTGTTCATCTTCCTTGGCCAACGCGTTCAAGGTCGCGAGCTGCGCATGCCAGGCGGCCGCGAGATGCGCGCGCGGCGCTTCCCGCGACAGCGAAAGACTCTCCGCCGACCATTGCTCATAACTCTTGTTGAGCAGGGGCAAGTCCAGCAGCCACTCGCCGGGATAGTCGACGATGTCGAGCGTCAGCTGGCGGTCGGCGCCATTGTGGCGCTGATAGTCGATGACGAGCCGCAATTCGCTGATGTCGACGGTCGAGTTCGGCCAGCGCCGTTCCTCGATCAGGGTGCGCAGATGGTTCTCGTAGTCGAAGCGCGGCACCGCGTCATCGGGCTGCGGCGCGAGCTGCGCCCGCGCGATCCGGCCCGAGGCGAACGCCTCGAACACCGGAAAGCGCCCGCCGCGGGTTAGCCCGTGGATCAGCGCGGTGATGAACACGGTCTTGCCGGCGCGCGACAGGCCGGTGACGCCGAGCCGCACTGTCGGGTTGAAAAAGCTTTCGCCATAGTCGAGCAGCGCCCGCGCCGACTGGCGCGCCTCTTCGATGATTTCGGAAAAACTGGGCGCCATCTATCTCTGGGGCAAACGTTACGGGCAAGACTTACGGGCAAGAACTGCGGGAGAGCCAATCGGCAAGCGAATTGCCTCCAAAAGTGGCCATTGGCGGGCTAAAATCAAGCTTCACATTTCGGACGCGATTGCGGTTGAGAGGGAGGCCTAACGCCGCGTTGACCCGGCGATGTCAGTGTCCTAATTCGGTATGCGAACCGTTTGCAGGTGGCCCATGACGATCTTCCAGTTGAAGCAGCTTGCCTCGACCTCGATCCACGCTGCGACCGACGCGATCCGCTGGAACTACGACCGCGTCGAGATCATCGCCGATGGTGTCGTGCACGCCGTTGGCATTCTGTTCGGTATCATTGCCGCGACCGTGCTGGTGGTGCTGACCGCGGTCTATGCCTCGGCACTCTCCATCGTCGCGGTATCGATCTATGTCGCGGGCTTGTTGTCGATGCTGGTGCTGTCGGCGACCTATAATCTCTGGCCGGTGTCGCGCACCAAATGGGTGCTGCGCCGCTTCGATCATTCCGCGATCTATGTGCTGATCGCCGCGACGTATACGCCGTTCATCATGGAACTCAGGGACAGCGTGATGGCTCTGGCGCTGCTCGTCTGTGTCTGGTGTGTTGCGATTTTTGGCATCGTGCTCAAGCTTGGCTGGCCGGGCCGGTTCGACAAGCTCGCGGTCGGGCTCTATCTCGCGCTCGGCTGGAGCGGCATGATCCTCTATCATTCCGTGGTCGGCACGCTGCCGAAGCCGGCGCTATGGTTGGTGCTCGCCGGCGGGGCGCTCTATAGCCTGGGGGTGATCTTTCACTCCTGGCGGCGGTTGCGTTTCCAGAACGCGATCTGGCATTGTTTCGTGCTGTTGGGCGCGGCCTGCCACTACACGGCGGTGATGGACCTTGTCCTGACCTGACAAGAAATAAAAACGGGAGGTGACGATGCAGGTGACCGGCAAGGTGGTGGTCGTCACCGGCGGCGCCAACGGTATCGGCAAGGCGCTGTGCGAGGCGTTTCATCGCGCCGGTGCCGCCAAGGTCGTGGTGGTCGATCTCGACGGCAACAATGCGCGGACCGTGGCGGCTACGGTGCATGGCGCAGCGTTCCAGTGCGATGTCGCCAAGGAGAAAGACATCCTGCATGTGATCGAGGAGACCGAACGGCAGTTCGGCCCGATCGCGCTGTTCTGCTCCAATGCCGGCATCGGCGGCGGCTTCGATCCCTTGTCGGTGAATGCCGGCGGCACCTCGGACGAGCCGTGGGCGCGGAGCTGGGCGATCCATGTGATGGCCCATGTCTATGCCGCTCGCCATCTTGTTCCCAGGTATAAGGCGCGCGGCGGCGGCTATTTCGTCAATACGATTTCCGCGGCGGGTCTCTTGTCGCAGGTTGGCAGCCCCGCTTATTCGACCACGAAGCATGCCGCTGTCGGATTTGCGGAGAACCTCGCGATCTCGCACCGTGCCGACGGCATCAAGGTCTCGATCCTCTGTCCGCAGGGCGTCGACACCAACATGCTGCGCTCGATCCCCAAGGGCCCGCAATCCGGCGACGGTGACCTTGCTCCGGACCAGGTCGCGAAAGACGCGCTCGCCGGCATCGAACAGGAGACCTTCGTGATCCTGCCGCACCCGCAAGTGCTCGGCTACATGCGCAAGAAGACCGAGAATTACGACCGCTGGATTGCCGGCATGGCGAAGATCCAGGCGAAGATGCGCGAGGAATTCGGGAAATAGAGAGCCGCGCTACGAAGCGTCCTGCAGCCTCATTTCATTCGCGCGGTCGGCCTTCAGCGCGCGGGCGTAGAGTATCAGCCCCTCGCGCACCGCGTTGCGCTCGCTCTCCGAGAGCTGGCTCAACGCGCCGAAAACCTGGCGGCGGCCGAAATCGTGCAACGCGGAAAGCGTGCGCCGGCCCTTGGCCGTCAGGGTCAGCGGTTTGACGCGTCCGTCCTCGGCATCCAACATCTCCCTCAGTTCGCCGTTTTCAATCAGCTTGCGCACCAGGCGGCTCACGCTCGACTTCTCCAGGTGCAGGACGCCAGCGATTTGTCCAGATGTCATCGGCCCGCGGATGCCGATCTCCAGGATCGTATGCACCGCCGACGGCGGATAATCGCTTGCCGCGACCGTTGTCTCCATGAAGCCGAGCTCGCGCACCATCAGCCGCGAGGCGGCACGAATATCGTCGATCAGATCGAGGTCCTGGGCGGCCATCTTGACTCCGGCCATATAGTTGTATCATACAACTATATGGCCGGCAATGACGCCGGTACCGGATATCGCGTGATGGCTGAGGTTTTCCCGACGAGCGCTGCTCCAACTGGCCATTCGGGCCGAATGAACGGCAAGGTCTGTCTCGTGACCGGCGGCGGCAGCGGTATTGGCCGCGCCGCCGCGCTCAGGATGGCGGAGGAGGGGGCGGCCGCGGTGCTGATCGCCGGCCGACGCGAGAGCGAGATCGAGAAGGTTGCTGGCGAATGCCGGGCGCGCGGCGCGGAGGCGATGGCGGTCAGAACCGACGTGACGCGCGAGGACGAGGTCGCGCGCCTGGTTGCGACCGCGCTCGACAGCTATGGCCGGCTGGATGTCGCCTTCAACAACGCTGGCGTGCAGGAGCGGCGTGCGCCGCTGGAAGCGCAGGAGAAGGCCGTTTATGACGAGGTGTTCGACGGCAATGTGCGCTCGGTGTTCTATTGCTTGCGCCACCAATTGCCGGTGATGTTCGCGCGCGGGCAGGGCCGCATTGTCGTCAATGCCTCGGTGAGTGGCGTGCGCAATCCCAATGTCGGCCTTTCGCTCTATTCGGCCTCGAAAGCGGCGGTGATCTCGCTGGTTCGTTCGGCGGCGATGGAAGCCGCCCCGCGCGGCGTCAGCATCAACGCCGTCGCGCCCGGCCGGGTGGTCACCGACATGATGCTGCGCTCTGGCGTCGGCGACATGGCGAGTGTCGCGGCGGGACTGCCGCTGAAGCGGATGGGAAAGCCCGAGGAGGTGGCGGAAGCTGTGGTCTGGCTATTGTCGGACGCGGCGTCCTATGTGGTCGGCCATGTGCTGGCGACGGATGGTGGCTTTCTGGCCGCCTGAACGGGGTCAACCTTTCTGCGTGTGATCGACATACTCCACGATCAGCCCATCGGCGTGCCGAAAGCGAGTCTTGCGGCCGACCGGCGTCGGCTGGATCGGCTCCAACTGCTCGGCGCCAGCCTCCTCGAGGACACTGAGGGCCGGTTCCAACTTCTCGACTTTGATAGTCAGGCGTGTCGCTTCAAAGGGCCGCCGGTTCTCGGGCGGTCCGGCGATGATCAGAACGGACAGCCGAGGAGAGGAGACCGAGACGAGTTGCAGACCCTTCTCCGGATACGGAAAGCGCATGGTTTCTTCGCCGCCGAGCAGGGCGCAATAGAAGGAGCGGGTTGCCTCAAGCGCGTCCACATCCACGAACACCCTCACAAACGTCTCCAAGATCATGACGATCTCCCATAAGCTCTGACCTTGCGCGGATTTATGCGTTTTGTTTCGAGGTAACAGCTCTTCGCCGTGAAGGCGCGGGCGACGCCGGGTTCAATTCCGCTGCGCATACAGCATCGGCACCGCAGAATCGACTATCACCTCGACCAGGCTGACGCCCTTATGCGCCAGCGCCCGTGTCAACGCACCCGCAAGCTCGGACGATTTCGCGACACGCACGGCATCGCAGCCCATGCCTTCGGCGATCTTCACGAAATCGATGCCGGGTAGATCCAGCCCGGGCACATTGCGCACCTGCATCACCTGGCTGAACGAGCGCATCGCGCCGTAGCCGGCATTGTTGATCACGACGACCGTCAGCGGCAGCTTGCGCTGCGCCGCTGTCCACAGCGCCTGGATCGAATACATCGCCGAGCCATCGCCGATCAGGCAGACGGTGCGGCGCTGGTCGCGGCCGAGCGCCATGCCGACCGCGGCCGGCAGGCCGTAGCCGAGCCCGCCGCTTGCCATGGTGTAAAAACTGTCCTGCCCGCGCATCGGCATGAATTTTTGCATCGCCGGACGATGTGAGGGCGCTTCTTCGACCAAAGTCGCGTCTGACGGCATTGCGTTCGACAGCGAGTACATCAGGAATTCGACCGGGATCGGATCGGCGGCCGTCGGCGCCGGTGGCAGCACGCGGCCCCTGGGCGCCGTGCGCTTCGTCTCCGGCAGAAGTTCGAGCAACGTCGATAGCGCCGGTTTCATCGTGGCGATGATGCTGGAGCCGGCAGGCGTCACCGCGGCGGCATCGGGATCGTCGGTGATCTGGAAAATCGTGGCGGACCCGTCGAAGATCGAAGCGTGGCCCTCGACATGGAAAGTGAAGACCGGCGCGCCGATCACGACCACGAGGTCGTAAGGGCGCAGCGCTTCCGAGAGCTGGCCCGGCGAGGCATGCAGGAAGCCGGTGAACTGCGGATGCCGCTCGGGAAACGAGCAGCGCGCCGAGAACGGGCTGACCCACACCGCCGCTTTAGCCTTCTCCGCGACATTCACCATGAGATCGACGGCGTCAGCGCGATCGACGCCGGGGCCGATGACGAGGGCAGGGTGCTTACTCGCACTGAGCGCTGCCACCAACGCCTTCATCGCCTCGGGATCAGGACCGATCTCGCGGCTGACATTTCGCGCCGGCAGCGATTGCGCCGGATGCGTCCAGTCATCGATCGGCACCGACACAAAGGTCGGCCCGCAGGGGGGCTGCATCGCGGTGTAATAGGCACGCGCGATCGCGGTCGGCACGTCTTCGGCGCGCGCCGGCTCGACCGAGTACTTGACATAAGGCCGCGGAAATTCGGAGGCGCGCTCGGCATAGAGGAATGCCTGCAGCGGCAGGATCGAGCGCGCCTGCTGACCGGCGGTGATCACCAGCGGCGTCTGGTTGCGGTGTGCGGTGTAGATGTTGCCGAGCGCATTGCCGACGCCGGCCGCCGAATGCAGATTGACGAAGCCGGCATTGCGCGTCGCCTGCGCATAGCCGTCGGCCATGCCAACCACGCTCGCTTCCTGCAAGCCCAGCACATAATCGATGTCATCGGGCCAGTCAGACAGCAACGGCAATTCGGTCGAGCCGGGATTGCCGAAGACGCGTCTGATGCCGAAGGCGCGGAGCAGGTCGAATGTCGCCTGCTTGACGGTGGTGGCTTTGGTGGGGCTGATGGGCTTGCGGGATGACACGGATGCTCCTTCCGAGTTCAACTCGTCATGCCCGGCCTTGTGCCGGGCATCCACGTCTTAGCGGTACGCGTCAAGGAAGACTTGGATGGCCGGGACAAGCCCGGCCACGACGAAAGATAATGGTACGTGGTACGCGCGTCACCAGGTCGCCATGCCCTTCATGGTCGGCTGGCCCTCGGCGTTGGCAATCCACAATTCCAAGCCGCCGTCCTTTTCATTCGCGTTGACGGAGAACTCGCTGCCTTCAAACAGCGGCTGCACGCCGCGATAGGTGAGCTTCTTCGGCGGCTGGCCGTGATGCAGCTTGGCTGCAAGCTCGACGATGAACGCGGCCTGCATCGGCCCGTGGAAGATCAGGCCGGGATAGCCCTCGACCTTGGTGACGTAATCACGGTCGTAATGGATGCGGTGGCCGTTGAAGGTCAGCGCGGAATAGCGGAACAGCAGCACCGGATCGGAGACATGGCTCTCGCGGTGCTTTGCGACCGGTGGTGGAGGCGGGGCCTTCGCCGCCGCGGGCGCGCCGCCGATGTCGCGGTAGACGATGTCATGGCGTTCGCGGATCGCAACGCCGCGCGCCGTGCTGATGGCGTGCTCGACCGCGACAAAGCACAGCGTCCCGGTCGAGCCGGACTTGACGGTCACATCCGATATCCGCGACGTGCGCGTGGCTTCGTCGCCGACGCGAAGCGGATCGATGAATTCGAGCTCGCCGCCCGCCCACATCCGACGCGGCAGCGGCACCGGCGGCAGGAAGCCGCCGCGGGTCGGATGGCCGTCGGGTCCCAGCATCGACATCGGAAACACCGGCTGCGCCAGGCACCAATGCACCGTGAACGGCGCAACATCGCCCGTCTTCGGCTCGCCGACCTCCTGGAACAGCGTCGCGCGCAAGCCCCTCACGAGCTGCGCGGTGACGATATCAGAAGCCTCCTGGCTGCGGCCGATCCATTGCCGCAAATGATCGATATCGAGCTTTTCGGTCATGACGTTTTCCGAATGCGGGCTTTGGGCAGCTCGGCGTGTTCGCCGATATCAGGCACCGGGCCATATTGGCGCGGTTCGCCGACAAAGATCGCGGCCGGCGCAGAATAAGTAACGACGCCTTTGGCCGTCTCGACCTCGATGCGGCGCAGATGCGGATGCACGGTGAGGTCAGCCATCGTATTGACCTCGCCAAAGGCGATGTCGGCGTGCTCCAGTCGCTGGATCAGTTCTTCGCGGGTCAGCGATCCAAACACATCGCCGACGATCTTGTCGGTGAGTTGCCGGTTGCGGACGCGTTCGGCAACATTGGCAAGGCGCGGATCGTTCGGCAGGTCGGGTTGCTTCAGGACCTCGGCGCAGAGCTTCTTCCACTCGCGCTCGCTCTGGATCGAAATCAGGATGTCCTTGCCGTCCTTCGAGGCGAACACGCCATAGGGCGCGATCGAGGGATGGGCGAGGCCCATGCGCTTTGGCGGATTGCCGGCTTCGGAATTGAGCAGCGGCACCGCGAGCCAATCTGCCATCACGTCGAACATGGAGATGCGAATGTCGGCGCCCTTGCCGGTGCGGGTGCGCGCGAACAAGGCCTCCAGGATCGAGGCATGTGCGGTCGCGCCGGTTGCGACGTCGACAATGGAGACGCCGACGCGCGACGGTCCTTCCGGCCCGCCGGTGATCGACGCAAGCCCGCTCTCGGCCTGGATCAGGAGGTCGTAGGCCTTGCGATGCGCGTAGGGGCCTTCATCGCCATAACCGGTGATGGTGCAGCAGACCAGCGCCGGATAGTCCTTCCGGATGCGCTCCAGCGAGAAGCCGAGCTTGTCCATCGAGCCGGGCTTCAGGTTCTGCAGCAGCACGTCGGCGCTTGCGATCAGCGCTTCGAGCTCTGCACGCCCTTCCTGGGTCGCGAGGTCGACCACCACCGACTGCTTGCCGCGATTGAGCCAGACGAAATAGCTGCTCTGGCCTTTCGCGGCAGTATCGTAGCCGCGGGCGAAATCGCCCTCGGGGCGTTCCACCTTGATCACGGTGGCGCCGGCGTCCGCCAGGCGCGACGAGCAGAACGGGGCGGCGACTGCCTGTTCCACGGCGAGGACGGTTATTCCTTCAAGCGGCAGCATCTCGTTTTTCTCATGTTTTCCGCATGTCCTTTATCGGCGAACCGGTACCCACTTCGCCGGGACATGCGCTAGTAAGAACGTGGCATGCCCAGCACATGCTCGGCGATGAAAGACAACACCAGATTGGTCGAGATCGGCGCGACCTGATAGAGCCGCGTCTCGCGGAATTTGCGCTCGACGTCGTATTCCTCGGCGAAGCCGAAGCCGCCATGGGTCTGGATGCAGGCATTCGCCGCCTCCCAGGCCGCATCGGCCGCGAGCATCTTGGCCATGTTGGCCTCGGCGCCGCAATCGAGCCCGGCCTCATATTTGCGGGTGGCTTCCTTCACCATCAGCTCGGCCGCGCGCATCGCGGCATAGGCCTTGGCGATCGGAAACTGGATGCCTTGGTTCTGGCCGATCGGCCGGCCGAACACGGCGCGCTCCTTGGCGTAGTTGGTCGCCTTGGCGATGAACCACTTCGCATCGCCGATGCATTCCGACGCGATCAGGATGCGCTCGGTATTCATGCCGGAGAGGATGTAGCGAAAGCCCTTGCCTTCCTCGCCGATCAGATTCTCCGCCGGCACCTTCATGTCGGTGAAGAACACTTCTGTCGTGGAGTGATTCATCATGGTGCGGATCGGGCGGATGCTGAGCCCGGCTTTCCGAGCCTCGCGCATGTCGACCAGAAATACCGAAAGCCCGTCGGTGCGTTTCTTGGCTTGTTCCTTCGACGTGGTGCGCGCAAGCAGGACCATCAGGTCGGAATATTCGGCGCGGCTGGTCCAGATCTTCTGGCCGTTGACGATGTAGCTGTCATTGCCTTCGCGCTTGGCAAAGGTCTTCAGCGACGACGTATCGGTGCCGCTCGTCGGCTCGGTGACGCCAAAGGCCTGCAGCCTGAGCTCGCCGCTGGCAACGCCCGGCAGCCATTTCGCCTTCTGTTCGTCGCTGCCATGCCGCAGCACCGTGCCCATGGTGTACATCTGGGCATGGCAGGCGCCGGCATTGCAGCCCGCGCGATGAATTTCTTCCAGGATCGCGGTTGCCGCCGAGAGTTTTAGTCCCGCGCCGCCATATTCCTCGGGGATCAGCACGGAGAGATAGCCGGCTTGCGTCAGTGCGTTGACGAAGTCGGACGGGTAAGCCATCTCGCGGTCGAGCTTGCGCCAATATTCGCCGGGGAATTGGGCGCAGAGTTTTGCCACCGCCTCGCGGATATCGGCGTGTTCGTCGTGTTGGTGTTCTTGCTCTTGGCTCATCTGAAATTCTATCGGCTGGTTTCGGGATCGGTCGTCGTTTTGCTTAGTGTTGTGAAACCACCGCTGACTCCCTATGCTCGATTGTTATAGCGTATGGACCTGCATTCCAAGACTGGCAAGCATGGATTTCCGTCAGATCAGGACGTTCAGGTCCGTTGCCGAACTTGGCAGCCTCAGCAAAGCCGCGGACAAGCTGCGGATCGCCCAGCCGGCGCTCAGCCGGCAGATCAAGTTGCTCGAGCACGAATTGCGCACGGAACTGTTCACCCGCAGCGGGCGCGGCATGGTGCTGACCGAAGCCGGCCGCATCCTGCTGTCGCGGACGGCGGGAATTGTGCGGCAGATCGACCAGATCCGCGACGATATCCAATCTGCGGCGGGCGCGCCTTCGGGACGGGTGGTCCTGGGGCTCGTCCCCACGGTGAGCTGTGTGCTTTCCACCCGGCTCGCGCAGCGGACGGTAGAGACCTACCCCGGCATCTCCCTGTGCATCGTTGAAAGCTACAGTGGTCATCTCATCGAGTGGCTGCACCGTGGCGAGATGGACCTCGCCATCATCTATGGCCCGTCGGCCGATCTGCATCTCAAACTCCAGCATCTCGGCCGCGATCAGATCGTCGCCGTCGGTCCTCGCGGTTCCGGCCTTGCGCGGAAGAAAGAGGTCGGCATGGATTGGCTGTTGCGCCAGAAGCTGGTCTTGCCTAGTCATTCGCACGGCCTGCGTGCGCTGATCGAACGGGCCGCGGCCAAAAAGAAATTGCAGCTCGACGTCCAGCTGGAAGCCGACTCCTTTCGGGTGCTGACCAGCCTCGTCGAAGCAGGGCTGGGATATACGCTGTTGCCGCCCTCCTCGGTCCGCGGCGAAATCCGCGAGCGGCGCCTGGAGACTGCAACCATCTCCGGACAGGCGCCGATGCGCGAGCTTCTCATCGCTTCGCCGCTCGACCATCCGGATTCGACCGCGACCAGCGTCATCACTGCGCTTCTGCGCAGCGAAACCGGCGCCTGCCGCGATGAAGGCCTGTGGAACATCAAGCTCGCCTGAATATCCCGCGCGCTAGGTAACGGCGATGCCGACATGCTGCCGGAAGCGGTTTTTGAGGAACACGCCGTCGCGCGGCGGCAGCGCGCGGTCCACATGCATCGTTGAAATGCGGATCAGCGCCAGCTTCGGCCCGCCGGAGAGGCGCTTCACGTCCGATCGGAACGCGGCAATCCCGTCCATGTCGGTGATCTCGACCGTCGACTGAAAGCCGGCGCCTTTGGCGATTGCGTCCAACCTCGCGCCAAGGCCGGAATGACTGCGCTGCATTCCGGTCTCGCCGAAATGCCCGTTGTCGAGCACCGCGATCGATAGATTGGCCGGCGTGTGCGCGGCGATCGTGAGCAGGCTGCCGACACCCATGAGCTGCTCGCCGTCACCGGTGATGACGAGCACGGGCCGTCGCGGTTGGGCCAGCGCCAGTCCGAGGCCCATCATGGCCGCGCCGCCCATCGCGCCCCAGAGATAGAAATTGCCGTCATGGTCGCCGGCGTCGAACACATCGTAGGAGGACGATCCGAGACCGCTGATGACCAGGAGATCGCCGCGGTCGGCGAGCAGCGCTCTGACAGCCTCGCGCCGGTCGAGCAGGTTGGATACGTGCGTCATCACTTTGTCTCCGTCCACTTCTTGCGGCCGAGCATCCGCTGCGAGATCAGGATCGCGATCGGCTGGTCGCTTTCGAACGCGAGCGACGCGGCGGCGGAAACCACTTCCGCGGCGTCTTCGCCGCGTTCGAGCCGGAACACCGTGACGCCCATGATCTCGAATGCCTGGGCGGTCGCCTTTCCCATCGGGATTTGCCAGGGATTGAACTCGGCCCATTCGCCGCGCATCGTGACCAGCGTCAGGAATGGAAAGCGGCAGCTCGACAGCAGCGACAGCATGTTGATGCAATTGCCGACGCCGCTCGATTGCATCAGCAGCACGGCGCGCTCGCCCCCGAGCCAGGCGCCGGCAGAAAGCGCCACGCCTTCCTCCTCCGTCGTCAGGACGGTGGTCTGGATGGCGGCATCGGCGTGGGAAAGCTCGATGAGACGGGAGTGGCCGGCATCCGGCACGTAGGAGATCTGCGAGACGCCGTGGTCCTTCAGCGTCCGGTAGATCGCACCCGGCCAATCCGGGCGGCTGGTGATGTCGTTGGCGACGGCAGCAATGTTCATCCTGGCCTCGGAGGGAGAAGCGCGTTTTCGTGCGTAGTCCCACTCTAGACCGGCGCGGCGTCGATCTCCCTTCTCATCTCGCTCGAACTGCCATGCCGGAATTGTATGGGCCGGCCGCGCGGACTATGCCGGTATGCGCACCGGCAGCACCTCGATGCCGCGCACGAAGGAGGAATAGACCCGCTTCGGCTCGCCGACGACCTCGATCCGCTCGAAGCGCTTTAGCATCTCCTGCCAGACGATCTTGAGCTGCAGCTCCGCGAGCCGCATGCCGACGCAGCGGTGGATGCCGAAACCGAACGACAGATGCGTGCGCGGGCGCGCGCGGTCGATGATGAACTCGTCCGGCCGCTCGATCCCTTCCTCGTCGCGGTTGCCGGAGACGTACCACATCACCACGCGGTCGCCCTTCTTGATCTTCTTGCCGCCGATCTCGGTGTCGGCCAGCGCCGTGCGCCGCATATGGGCAAGCGGCGTCTGCCAGCGGATCACCTCCGGCACCATGGTTTCGATCAGCGCGGGATTGGCGCGCAGCTTCTCGTATTGGTCGGGATGCTCGTTCAGCGCCAGCACGGAGCCACTCATGGTGTTGCGGGTGGTGTCGTTGCCGCCGACGATGAGCAGGATGATGTTGCCCATCAGATTGTCCGGATCCATGTGGCGCGTCGCATCGCTATGCGCCATCATCGAGATCAGGTCGTTGCGCGGCGGCGCGTTGACGCGCTCGTTCCAGAGGCGCGCGAAATACTCGCGGCACTCGTCCATCTCCTGGCGGCGCTGCTCGTGCGATTCCACGATGCCGCCCTTGGGCAGCGCGGTCGCGACGTCGGACCAGCGCGTCAGCTTGCGCCGCTCTTCCCAGGGGAAATCGAATAGCGTCGCCAGCATTTGCGTCGTCAGTTCGATCGAGACGCGCTCGACGAAATTAAAGGTCTCATTGCGCGGCAGATTGTCCAGCACTTTTGTCGAGCGTTCGCGGATCAGTTTTGCCAGCTCGTCGAGATGCGTCGGCGTGAACATCGGCGACACCGTCTTGCGCTGGTCGGCATGCTTGGGCTGGTCCATTGCAATGAAGCTCGGCCAGTCGTATCCGGGCGGTGCGTCGCGAATCGTGATGCCGCCAAGCGCGGCGTCGGACGAGAAGACGCCGTGACTGGTGTCGACATGCATGATGTCGTTGTATTTCACCACCGACCAATAGGGCTCGATCGGTGAGTTGGTGCAGTAATGCACCGGCTCTTCCTTGCGCAGGCGCTCGAACCACGGCCACAGCGTGTCGTTCTGGAACAGGCGCGGCGCGCCGGGATGGAAATCCTTCAGCGGCGTTGAATAAGCTTCTTCGCGCGCGCGGGCGAGAAGCTCGGCCTTGTCGGAGCGGATGGCGGCCTGGATGTTCATGATGCTTTCTCCCCTTTGCGGGTAGACTTGGATCAGCCGGAAATGCGCACCGGCAGGTGTTCAATACCCTTGACGAAGCTCGAATATATCAGCTTGGGCGGACCTGCCACCTCGATGTGATCGAAGCGCTTGAGGATTTCTTCCCAGATGATCTTCAGTTGCAGCTCGGCAAGGCGAATGCCGACGCAGCGGTGGATGCCGAAACCGAACGACAGATGCGTGCGCGGCCGCGCGCGGTCGATCAGGAACTCGTAGGGCCGCTCGATCGCTTCCTCGTCACGGTTACCCGAGACGTACCACATGACGACCTTGTCGCCCTTTTTGATTTGTTTACCGCGGAACTCGATGTCGGCGAGTGCGGTGCGGCGCATATGGGCGAGCGGCGTCTGCCAGCGGATCACTTCCGGCACGAAGCTGTCGATCAGCTCGGGGTTCCGCTTCAGCTTCTCATATTCGGCGGGATGCTGGCTCAGCGCCAGGATCGAGCCCGACAGGGTGTTGCGGGTGGTGTCGTTGCCGCCGACGATCAGCAGGATCAGGTTGCCGAGGAAGTTCTTCGGGTCCATGTTCCGCGTTGCTTCGCCATGGGCCATCATCGACAGCAAATCGCTCTTCGGCGGCTGGTTGATGCGCTCTTTCCAAAGCCGCGCAAAGTAAGTCGCGCATTCCATCAACACGGCCTGACGCTCGTCCTCGGTGGCGACGAGGCCGCCGGGGCCGGGAATGGTGGTCGCGACGTCGGACCAGCGTGTCAGCTTGCGGCGGTCTTCCCAGGGGAAGTCGAACAGCACCGCGAGCATCTGCGTGGTCAGCTCGATCGAGACGGTGTCGACCCAGTCGAACACTTCGCCGCGCGGCAGATTGTCGAGGCATTCGGCCGAACGTTTGCGGATATTGATGGCCAATTGGTCAAGATGCGTCGGCGTGAACATCGGCGCCACGGTCTTGCGCTGTGCCGAGTGGCGCGGCTGGTCCATCGCGATGAAGCTCTCGCGGCGGAGATCGGGATCGATGTCGCGGATGGTGATGCCGCCGAGCGAGGCGGCCGAGGAGAACACCGAGTGATTGGTCTCGATGTCCATGATGTCGTTGTATCTGGTCACCGACCAGTACGGACCGAACATGCTGTCCTTGGTGTAGTGGACCGGCTCTTCCTTGCGCAGGCGGTCGAAATACGGCCAGAAGCTGTTCGTGCGAAACAGCTCGGGATCGCCTGGGTCGTACTCGCTGAGCGGCAAAGAATAGGCGCGTTCCCGCGCAGCCTCGGAGGCGGAATTCCCGGCGAGATCGATGGTCCCGTGCATGGCGTTTCCTCTTGTGTCTAGACGCTTCCGTTTGCGACCACAGCCGCCGGAAGTCTGTTTTGGCGCGAATTACATCCCCTTGCGTCCGCTCGCGCAAGGGCCACGTTGCCATGAGTCAACAGGCCGCAGTCTGGTATTCCAGCGGGCAGCGTTTTTCTACCCGTGACAAGTATAATTCGAGCGAATAAGGCTGTTTCAAACAGCGTTTGGTTTGCCGGAGGCACGACGTCCATGATCCCCAACGCGTACCGCATCTTCAATTTCGATCTCGGCGAAACCGCGGACGCGATTCGCGAAACCGTTCACGATTTCGCCAGCAATGAGATCGCGCCGCGCGCCGCGGAGATCGACAAGACTAACCAGTTTCCGCGCGACCTCTGGCCGAAGATCGGTGCGCTCGGCCTGCATGGCATCACGGTCGAGGAGGAATATGGCGGCGCCGGGCTCGGCTATCTCGAACATTGCATCGCGCTGGAGGAGATTTCGCGCGCTTCCGCTTCAGTCGGCTTGTCCTATGGCGCGCATTCCAATCTCTGCGTCAACCAGCTTCGCCGCAACGGCAGCGAAGCGCAGAAGCGGAAATATTTGCCCAAGCTGATTTCCGGCGAGCATGTCGGCTCGCTTGCGATGAGCGAGCCGGGCTCGGGCTCGGATGTGGTGTCGATGAAGACCCGCGCGGAGAAGAAGGGCGACCGCTATGTGCTGAACGGCAACAAGATGTGGATCACCAACGGTCCAGTCGCCGAGACGCTCGTAGTCTATGCCAAGACCGATCCGAATGCGGGGCCGCGCGGCATCACCGCCTTCATCATCGAAAAGGGCATGAAGGGATTTTCCACCGCGCAAAAGCTCGACAAGCTCGGCATGCGCGGTTCCGATACCTGCGAGCTGGTATTCGAGGATTGCGAAGTGCCCGAAGAGAATGTGCTCGCCGAGGTCGGCCGCGGCGTCAACGTCCTGATGAGCGGTCTCGATTATGAGCGCGCGGTGCTTGCGGCGGGTCCGCTCGGCATCATGCAAGCCTGTATGGACGTGGTGCTGCCCTATGTGCATGAACGCAAGCAGTTCGGCGAGCCAATCGGCACCTTCCAGCTCGTGCAGGGCAAGATCGCCGACATGTACACGACGATGAATGCCTCACGCGCCTATGTCTATGCGGTCGCCAAGGCCTGCGACCGCGGCGAGACCACGCGCGAGGATGCCGCTGGCGCCATCCTCTATGCCGCGGAGAAGGCCACCCAATGCGCGCTCGACGCGATCCAGCTGCTCGGCGGCAATGGCTATATCAACGACTATCCGACCGGCCGGCTGCTCCGCGACGCCAAGCTTTATGAGATCGGCGCCGGCACCAGCGAAATCCGCCGCATGCTGATCGGGCGCGAATTGTTCGAGAAGTCGACTTGAACTTTTACTCCGCCGCTCGCGCCGGCGGCGCGTGATCGGGCTTCACGTTCCACACCGCCTGCATGGCGGTGAAGGCGTTCGCGATCAGCGGGTCCTGACGCCGCGAGGCCAGACAGGCAAAGCTCAAATCGACGGCAAGCGTCACCTTGTCGGCGATGACGAAGTTGCGCTTGCGGACGCCGACCACGCGCTCGATCACGCTGTCGCGCGCGAGGCTGAGGCAAACGCCGGATTCGACGAAATCGATCATCTGCTCTTCATGGTCGGTGAAGCCGACGCGCTTCGGCACCGGTCCGAACCGCCGGAAGATGTCATCGAGCATGCGGCGATGGGCCGAGCGTTGCGGCGTCGCGAGCCAGGGCAGGCCGGCGAGGTCCTGCCAGTCCTTGCCCATCACGCGGTCGCTCCATTCGACCGGAGCGATGACGCGATAGAGATAGCTGACCAGCGGCGCGAGCAGGATCTTGCCGTCGTCGAGAGGGCGCTCGGCAGGGCTCCAGCCGGATTCCGGCGTCGGATCGACGTAAAACCCGACGTCGAGCTCGCCCTTGCCGACCTGGGCGACCACGTCGTCGCTCATCCCTGAGCGCAGGAACACCTCGGTCTGCGACGATCCGCGGGTCAGGCTGCGGACGAAGGCGCCGAGGCGGATGAATTCGGGATCGAGCACGGTGCCGACGCGCAAGGTCCGGCGCTGCGTGTCCTTCAGCGAAGCCGCTGTGGTGCCGAAATCCTGCGCGGCCGCAACCGCCTTGTGGGCGAGCGGTAACAGCGCCGCGCCCGCCTCCGTCAGCGTAAAGCCGCCGGGCGTGCGGTTGAAGAGCTGCAGGCCGGTGCTTTCTTCCAACGCCTTGAGCTGCAGGCTGACCGCCGGTTGGGTCAGGTGCAGGATGGTGGCGGCTCTCGAAACGGTGCCTTCGCGTGCGACCGTGATGAAGCAGCGCAGGGCCTGGGAACGGGGCAGTTCACTCATTTGGAAAGCTTATAGCACATTTCCAACAATTCATGGGATAGGAATCACTTCCCTAAGTAACAATTTTCAACAGTCAAAACTTGTCGTTGCTTTCTCGTATCAGTTGAACTGCTACCATAGTGCGCTAGCTTTCGCGCATTGCGTGGGGAAAATAGGCCGTCATGACCGGTTGCCATGGAGCCAGCAGGTTGGTCCGCAAAACTTCCTTGGTCTTATTTGCCGCGCTCATAGCTGTGCTCTCCGCGGCCGTGCGGGGGGAAACCTATCCGGACCGGTCGATCCAGCTCGTCGTGCCGGCGGGAGCGGGCAGCAGCACCGACACCATGATGCGCTCGCTGGCGCAGGTGGCCTCGCCCATGCTCGGCCAGTCGATCGTGATCCTGAACAAGCCGGGTGCGAGCGGGATCATCGGCGTCAGCTATGTCACGCGATCGGCACCTGACGGCTACACATTGGCGGGGGTCGTCAATGGTGCTTTGAGCATGGCGCCGCATGTGGCGACGGCCAATTACCAGCCGTCCGACTACCGCATTGTCGCGATGATCACCCAGGCTGCCGGCGTGCTGTGCGTGCATCCTGACTTTCCGGCCGATAACGCACCACAATTCCTGAGCGAGCTGCGGAGCCATCCCGACAAATACACCTACGGTTCCGACGGCGTCGGTGCCTTCGTGCAGTTCGCGATCGCGCGCATTTTCGAGCGGGCTGGCATCCGCCAGCGCATGATTCCCTATCAAGGCGCAGACCAGACCGTGACCGCTTTCCTTTCAGGTTCGATCGATATCTATGCCGGCGGCATGGCGACGATCGTGCCCTATGTCGCGGAGAAAAAGGCCAAGTGCCTGCTGACGACGACGGCACGCCGCTTTGCCGCGCTACCTGATGTGGAGAGCCTTGCCGACGTCAAAATGCCGCAGGCGGAGACGCGGCTGTGGCGCGCCGTCGTCGCGCCGCGCGATATGCCGCAGGACAGGTTCGACAAACTGCGCGACATCCTCATCAAGGCAGCAACGACGAGCGAGTTCAAGGCGCTCGCCGAGAAGCGCGGCGAGGAGTTCTGGGACATCAGCGCGGACGAGGCCAACAAATACGTGCAGGACGAGTTCACGCAGATGGAACGGCTCGCCAAAGAGCTGCATCTGAAACAGGATTGAGCGTTGCGATGCCGACATTCGTCACCGGCGATGGCGCCACGCTGCATTATGCGGTGCATGATTTCACCGACCGCTGGCGCAAGGCCGGCACCATCATCCTGGTGCACGGCTTCGCGCGTTCGGGCGAGTTCTGGTTCAACATGATCCCCTATCTCGCCCGTTTCTATCGGGTGGTCTGTCCGGATCTGCGCGGGCTTGGGCAATCGCGGCCGCTGGCCGATCCGCACCGCGCGATCTCGCTTGAGGCTTATCTCGCCGACGTCGCCGCGGTTGCCGATCACGCCGGCGCCGACGAGTTTCATCTTGCGGGGGAAGCGATCGGCGGCGCGATCACGTTGGTGTTCGCGGCCGAGCATGCCAAGCGTGTGCGTACGCTCTCGGTTATCGCGCCCGCCGTCTGGGCCAATGAGTGGCTGCGCAACTCCTACGCGGTCGGCTATCCGAGCTGGGTCGATGCCATCCGCGCGCTCGGCGTGGAAGGCTGGGTACGCAAATCGAACACGCTGGCGCGCTTTCCCGCCGGTTTCGATCCGGCCTTTATGGATTGGTACGCACGCGAGGTCGGCAAGGCCGACGTCGAGGTGGTCACTGCGATGGTGGATGTCGCGGGATCCGCCAATGCCAAGCCTTACCTGGGAGGGATCAAGGCACCGGTGCTCGCGCTCTATCCGACCGGCAGCAACATCTCCACCGCCGAGCAGGAGCAGGCCTTGCGCGAACACATCGACTCGGTGCGTGTTGTCCATCTGAACAGTCCTTACGCCTTGCTCGGAATGCTTGAGCCGGCTGCCTGCGCCGGGCAGATCCTGAACTTCGCCGCGATGCATGACGGCATCGTCTGTCACGAATGATTTTTGAAACTAAACCAGCCCCAACCCGTATCTGTGCCTTATGACCAATCCTATCGACCCCACCTTCGCAACGTCGGACACCGAGACGGCAAGAACCTATCGGCAGCTCCGTCTGATGAAGGCGCTGCTTCAGCTCGACGATCCCGAGCTGGAACAGGCGCTGACGCTGATCGTCGAGCGCCTCGCGGCGGCGGGTGGAGGGGGCGATCTCGACGCATCGACGCTGCAAAATCCCTCGCTCAAGCCGGCCGAGTGAACCGCTCGTCCCGGCATCTGTGATCGACCTCACGCGGGCAAAAGCAACCGGCGTGGCAAACTGGCTTCGCAAACCGGCGTCGAATGGCTGCAATAATGGTCCACTAGTTTGGGCGACCAGGAGGCAGGCAGCTTGACCGAGCTGTGATGCCGTTCGATTTTGCAATGCCGCGGAGCTGGAAGCGTGAATGACTTGAACTGGGTGCCGATGCACCCGACACCGATGCAACCGCCGCCGCTGCGGCCGGTGTCGGCCAAGTTCGCTGGCAAACGCGGTGATTTCATTCGCCTTGTGGCGCGGGGGGCGGGGCTGGAACTGGTCACCGCCGGCTTCTACCGGTTCTGGCTTGCAACCGACATCCGGCGGCATTTGTGGTCGAACACGGAGATCGCCGGCGATGCGGTGGAATATACCGGTCGCGGCAAGGAGCTCCTGATCGGATTCCTGTTCGCGATGGCGATTCTGGTGCCGATTTATCTCGGCTATTTCCTGCTCACGATCGAAGCGGAGCGCTTCAAGGAATTCGCTGGTCTTCCGCTGATCCTTCCCTTCTACGCCTTCGGGCAATTCGCGATCTATCGCGCGCGGCGTTACCGGCTGACGCGTACGGTCTGGCGCGGCGTGCGCTTCTGGATGGACGGTTCCGGCTGGGCCTATGCCTGGCGGGCGATGCTGTGGGGTCTTTTCATGCTCATCACGCTGGGCCTCGCCTTGCCGTGGCGCGAGGCCGCGCTCGAACGCTACAAGATGCGGCATTCATACTACGGTGACCTGCAGGGCAGCTTCGAAGGCCGGGGCTGGGAGTTCTTCAAGCAGGGGTGGTGGCTGTGGTTGCTGACCCCCTTTGCTCTCTATTTCACCATCGGAGCGCCCTTTGTCTATGCCGGTTTCAAGGCGGTGGAGTGGCGCTGGTGGCTGTCGGGAATTCGCTTTGGCGAGGTGCGCCTGGAATCGACCATGTCGCGCGGTGACCTGGTCAGCTTGTACTGGATAGCCATCGGCTGGATCGCTTTGCTAGGCGTCATTTTCCTGGCCTATTTGGGCGTATCTCTCGCGCTGGTCGTCGGCGCCAGCGGCATGACGTTCGACGAATTCTTCGAGACGAAGGCTTTCGCCGGGAGTATTCCGCTGATTGTACTGGCAGTCATCGGCTATCTCGCCTTCGTGCTGGGTGTAAATCTCGTGATGCGTGTCGTTCTGATGCGGGATTTGTGGCTGAAGGTGCTGGACACCGTCCGCGTGCACAACATCGGCGCAGCCGCCAATGTCACCGCCAAGGGCGAGCTTGCGAGCGCGCTCGGCGAGGGATTCGCCGATGGTCTTGACGTTGCCGGATTCTAGCTTGTGAGTATTGTCGCGGACAGCGCATCGCCTCACGACGGCCCAACCGTCTATTTCGACGGGATGTCGAACCGTCGGCGCATCGTCAGCCTCGTGTTCGCAGATGCGCTCGAAATCCGCGAGGACGGCGCGGCGCCGGTCAGTTGGGCGTATTCCGACATCCGTCAGACCGATGGTCCCGCCGGCATGTTGCGCGTGAGCTGCCTGTCGGCGCCGCCGCTGGCGCGGCTGGAAATCCGCGATGAGGCGCTCGCCGTAGAGCTCGTCTCGCGTTGCCAGCGGCTCGGCGAAAATCGCGTTGGCGGCGGCGCGGTGACAAAGATCGTGGGCTGGTCGGTGGCAGCTAGCGTCTCCATCGTCATGCTTGTGTGGCTCGCACTTCCATTCGTTGCGGACCATCTCGCGCCGCTGGTGCCGCAGGCCTTCGAGCGGCGCATGGGCGAGGCCTCGGAGGTTCAAATCAAGGCCGTCTTCGGCGACGGCGCCTGCGATCGCGCGGCGGGACTAGCGGCCTACAACAAACTCCTGAAGGAGTTGCGCGAGGCCGCAGGCCTCGACACGGATGTGCAGTCGGCCGTGCTCGCAACCGAGATCCCGAATGCTTTTGCCCTGCCGGGCGGCAAAGTCTACCTGTTCAGCGCGCTGCTGGCGAAAGCGGAAAATCCCGACGAGCTCGCGGGCGTGCTGGCGCACGAGCTCGGGCACCTCAGACATCGCGACAACATGCGCAGCATGATCTATGATGGCGGCGCCTCGTTCCTGATCGGACTGTTGTTCGGCGACGTCACCGGATCGGGCGCGCTGATCTTTGCGTCGCGCTCGCTGGTCACCGCCTCCTACTCGCGCGAAGCCGAGCAGAATGCCGACAGCGTCACGATCGAGGTGATGCACAAGCTCGGCCGCTCGCCCAAGCCCATGGGCGAATTGCTGTTCCGCATCACCGGCAAGGAGGGCGGCCGCAATCTCTCGATCCTCGCAGGTCACCCGCTGACGGAGGATCGGCTGCAGCGCATGACCGCCGAAGACCGCCGGCCCTCCGGCCCGCCGCTGTTGACGGCGGAGGAGTGGACGGCGCTGAAGGGGATTTGTGATAAGCCGGCCAAGAAGTGACGCACCGAGTTCACTCCGGCAGATTATTCACCTTCCTCACCCACGCCTTCGCGTCGGCCAGCGCCTCGGGTAGCACGGCTTTGACTTCCTCGACGGTCATGCCGGGCCTGATGTGCGGATCGTAGAGGAGATTGAGGATGTATTGGTCATAGACATCGAAGAAGCCCATGGAAACCTTGTCGTTGAAC